>ENA-UAIO01000009-UAIO01000009.1-human-gut-metagenome-genome-assembly--contig:-NODE-9-length-55513-cov-10.880396_pt1 | contig 55513 bp, 83 predicted proteins | sample MGYA00244415_ERZ654381 | MGnify/ENA primary metagenome ERZ654381 (study PRJEB26926, sample SAMN06165095) | human gut metagenome | biome: ENVO:00009003; feature: ENVO:2100002; material: ENVO:00002003...
AAGGGAATGTAATTTTCGCTCTACATGTTTTTTTCTCATATGCTATTTTTGGCGGTTAAGTTATCTCTCTCCTATTAAAGGGAATGTAATTTTCGCTCTACATGTTTTTTTCTCATATGCTATTTTTTGTAAATTTCAAAATGTAAACCATGATGTGTGTGTCTATATTTAGAACCATGAATAATATCATGTATTATACTTGGTGTTCCACCTATGGCTTCTGCACAACTCGTGATGGAGTTATACACTTCTCCGGTTTCTACGCATCTAACTTTCACGCCAGGTCTGCCACCACGATTTACTGATGGCTTAATATCGGACCGTTTGATATGATAGCCATGCACAGAATATAAACCTTTACCCTGACTCACTCTATTAAGCCAACGTGCACTAACGCCAAGTCTATCCGCGCATGCCTGAAGAGAATTAAATACCTCACCAGTCTCAATAATCTCACATCTAACTCCATCACGCTTCGTATCGAAATCGCTCATCATTACTCCTTTCAAGCCAAAAGAAAGAGCGCCTATAAATTTAGCGCCCTGTTCTTAGAATAATTTATTTTTCAGTTTCCTTTCTAATCCGTTCTTCGTGCAGCTTTTGTCTTTCTTTATATTCTTCTAAAGAGATTTCCGTAAATGATACATCATTCTCTTTAAAGTATCTGTTCACTTCAACTTTTTCACCATTCGCTCTTTTAATGTATAAAATAGCAATGGTATCATAATCTCCATTTTTTCGATCAGTCAAAAGTTCATCGCGTACTATGATGTCAGATTTATTATTTGGCATATAAGGCATTGTGATTGGATACATCTCATCATAAATACTTGATATAAAACCATTAAACCAGTTTATAGATGATTTCTCTTTACTTGCGCAGTAGCATCTATTTAAGTCGCTATAACTTACGGAACCGTCCTTGGCAACATACTTAAATAAGCTACTCATTCTTTTACACTGATAACACTTACTGCCGTCTTTTTTATCATGTGCATAGTTCCACATATCCTCTGTATCTTCGATAGGAGTGAGTGGTTTTCTGTCGATCAAACGGTTAAGAATATTCTTGGTAAAACTAATACTCGTACCGCCATGACCATCGCCTAAAAGACTTTCAAAAGCCTTGAGTGCGCTATCATAACACGCACAACCATAATCCCATTCATTCTCTGGTTTATTTCCTCTTTCTCTCTTACTTGCAATAGCAATCTCGTTCTTAGCCCATTCCAACGTGTTCATATTAATATCCTGCCTTTCGTTCATTAAATTTCAATTTATCTCACCAAATAATAATCTGGTAATAAATCGTTGTAGTCACAGTTTAACGCATAACATAAATTCATAATCGCCTTCATACTCGGCATGCATTGTTTATTCAAATATTTGCTTATCGTGCACTGGGTTAACCGCGACTCTTTTGCTAATTCGGTTTGAGTGATTCTCACGTCTTCCATGATATCACGTAAATTATCACCAAAAATTTCGATAGCTTCTAATTCGCTAATTGTTTTCATATGCAAAACCTCCAATCAAAAAAAAATATTCCTAGGGGAATAATGGTGTTTAATTCTTTTATATATTATTAAATTTTTATCATAATAATAATAGGGGGGTATTCCCCTGTTATATAAAAATGATTTATTGGATATCCAATAATTCGATTTAGCCCCAAAATAGACCAAAAATGCCCCAAAATAGACTAAAAATACCCTATTTTATCCAGTTTTTCATGATTTTATAGGTATTTATTGGATATCCATTTAATATTCCTAGAGGAATACTATTTATTGGATATCCATTAATTCACCAAAAATCTTCGTCTTCTTCCTCATTTATTGGATACACATTAATTGTCGAATCGTCTTCAACATTTTTTGGATATCCATTAAATGCTCCATTTTTAGACATATCATACCCCATCTTGATGAGAGTTCTTAGTGCATCCGCTTTTGTTAAACCTTCGTTTTTACATAATTGATTCAACCAAAAGATTTCTTCTTTATTCATTCTAAGACGATACTGCTCAGTCCTGCTATCAATTTTCTTAGGTTTACCTCTCCTCTTACCCATACCAAATCATCCTTTCTCAATCTCTTTGATGATGACCTTTATATCCTTACTTACAATCTGATGGTAACATCACAACCTGATTTTTACCGCCCTCATTCAATTCCTTATAAAGTTTGTCACGAAGTTTCTGAGTATCATAAGCATCTCTTTTTATTCCAGCTTTAACCACAAATATCATATCGGTTCACCTCCAAATTTTTCCAGTTCTTTTATCTTTTACGACAATACGTTCCTCAATGTGAAAATCCGACAGATCACAAATAGCAAAGATGGCTGTGAGGAAATCATTAAATCTCTGTTCTGGATCGACCTCTCTTTTATGCTCTTCTTTCGTCGCATTTCTAATTGCTTTATATGCAGTCGGGTCCACATATCCAGATCCGTTCCTGCGAATATCATTCTCCATCTAAATCACCCTCCTCAATAGTTGCTCCCTCAAGTCTTATACCACCAAACTCCCATAAGTCTTTCTTGAGGTCTTCCATATCAATTTCTCCGTCCTCCCACTTTCCATAATACTCCAGAACCTTATCTACAAATCCTGGTAACCTCTGTCGATAACTCTTCTGCCAGTAGTGATCCATCAACACCTCAAGTGGCAATGTCAGAACCAAAGCCAATACAGTATTGACCGTCTCTTCATAAATCTCTTGTTTCGTCTCAGCAATCTTCTTTCCAATTTTTTCATTCACGATAGCGTCGAGCTGAGCCTGTGTGAGATTATATGTAGCAGTATTCGCTCTCTTTTCTTCCCGTTGAGTTCTACGTAATTCCGCTCTCCTAGACACGACATCACCTCATTTCTTACTGTCACTCATAAACGCGTTGATTAAAATAATTGGAGCTGACAATATACATACAATCATAACGAAAATCTTTAATAAAAATCCAAGTTCGAATATACTTTCTGTAAACTGATCATCTTTCAATGCTACGTAAGTAATGAATAAACCAACCGCCAAATAAAAAGCAATAACCATGATTAAAAAATCCATCAAATATCACCTGCCTTTCTGTGATTAGCACGCTCCACGTCAAATCCATCTGGATAACGATTTTTAAGTTTTTCAACATTGCCTTCGAGAACGGAATCTAAATCAAAGCAACAAGCCTTACATATCAGTGCAATATACCAGCACACATCGCCAACCTCTTTTTTAATATGATCCATGTCGAGACCTTTTTCATGGAAAATACCCTTTTTGACTAAATCAGATACTTCTCCAGCTTCACCTGTTAATCCCAATACCCCGTTAATTAAAGCTGGAATGTCAATTTCGCTTAATTGCTGGGCATCTACGTTATAAATATCAATCGGTGCATTTAATCTTTTACGCGCTTCTCCGTCAAAAGTTCTCATTGCTAAATCCTGATATTCATTTCCTGTCATTATCGTTCTCTCCCTTTCTACTCCGCTTAATATCATACGGTTTTCTTTTAAACCAGCTCATATCGGCTGTCTTCCCGTAATACTCTAATCCGTCATAGCGTCTTTGTTTATCCATCTTAATTGCTTTAACTGACCGTCCCGGATCGGGTGCTCTACCTCTCATTTCTGAAAAATCCTTTCCTTATTATAATAACTTGAGCAAAAACAAAAGACCCAGATTTTATGCTGAGTCCAATGTCTTGATAAAATTATTTGTATGCTATATCACTTATAACTTTTATCGCTGTGCAATAAAGCATCCCCCATATCACACTGCTGTTGAATCGTAATCCTCAATAGAATCACAATCTTTGCACGCCATTTTCCAATACAACATTCCCAGTGCCCCGGTTCCTGCTAACACTACTGCTTTTACTTTTACGGATACTTTGTCATCACTCATTATCTGAATCCCCCTTTCCAGTAATCAGCTCGCTATACGGCAAGCTCTCAATCCACTTACAAACTTCTCGCCACTCATCCAGCTTATGATTCTTTCGCTGTCTGTAAATATTTGCCAGCACCTCATAATTCATCATAATATTACGAGTCTGGTTATAGCTGCTCGGAAGAAGCTGAATAAGCTGCCACCAGTCATCCTTAGATTTAGTTTTTAAATAACGATTTCTCCAAAAATTAAGACCGCGAATAACCGAGTCAAATACGAGAGTTGGAACTGTATCACCTAAATGACCATCTCTCACACGAATTAAATGCTCAGTCGAAAAATCGCCCCATTCAAATTCTTTCTCAGCAATCTTATGCATTGTGCTACAAGAGTTTGCAACGACCCCAACCTTGTAAGTATCAAATTCTTTCCACCAGTACAATGGCGCCGTAATCCTCACATACACTGGCATCATTCTCATGTACTTTCGATGCTCTGTACCCGCGTTAGATAAGCGCTGCATAAGAGAGTGGTCGTTTTCGCCTACTACATATCTTTGAGTGTTACCACACCACTCAGGACTAAACTTGCAATGACTTCTGCATAAATGGTCATCGCAGCCTACGCCACTATCGCTCTTTTTCCATGAGTTCATAGGATTTCTCATACCCTCAATAATAAACGCCATCTGCTCTGGACTCGCCAGACCTACATTTTCTAATTTAATCATTTCTTTATACCCCTTTTCTTACAATATCCAGCTTTACAGCCACCGCCTATATTAAATCCAAAATAAGATTTATGAGCTGGTTCCCAATATTTACAAGACAAACACTGCTTATTTGGCTGAATGAGATTTCCGCCTATACCTATATGACTCATTTTTCTCTCCTTTCGTAATCCTTGCATCCCTTGATTTTCTTTTTAATAACTCTACCATATTCGACATTACACCAAATTCCTTTATAATTGATGCAGGATTTAGTTTTATGATCGGTGCAATTATGTTGACAATCATGACACAATGATTTACTCATTTCTCTTCTCCCTCATAACTTAAAAGAGCGCCACATTTCTGGCACTCGATTCTCTTTTTATTTCCATGCTGTATTACTTGAATCATTGTTTTTATTCATCCTTTCGATGGTAATATCCTGTTCCTTTACACTTTGCGCATTTTCTTCCCGAAGTACTTAAACCAGTTCCACCACACTTAGGACAAATGTCAATTTCGTCAGGCGACATTGGTTTACCTTGATATTGTGGCATCCATTTCTTAATCATTCACTTTTTCACCCCTCCACGTAAAAGTAAATCTCAATAGCCGAGTTTAATACTTCGACATTATTGCTATCCCATAAAGCCTTACCATTCGTGATATTGGTTACGTCACCGCCGCTTTTCGTAGTAAATCGTACATAATATCTAACATGTACAGATGGAACAATTGGCGTCTTACTTCCATCCGGATTGGTAAAAATGCGAAGATTAGACGTAACAATCTTTCCGTCTTTCTCTTTACATTTCATATTGCAATTAACTCCGGCGGACATATCTCCGAATATTCCGTTCTGTACTTTAAGCTGCTGCTCAATTCCCGCCAAAGCTCTGAGAATTTTCTGATCGTGTAAATCTCTGGTTGCCATAAATAGTTTCCTCCTTAACATTGATTATTTCTTTTTAGGTTTGAAATAGATCGGTTTCTCTGAATGTTCGTTCATGGGAAAGCCTAAACATTCGTTACATGGGTCTTTCTCCTCATATGTATCTGCATCCTCACACAGAGGACAATACTTTGTGAAATTAACTTCCTTATATATGTATTCCATTCTATACACCTACCCCTCTATTTTTCACAGTCAACTGAGAATATAATTTCAAAGCTTCTTCTCCCTGAAATGCGTTGATAATCTCCATCTCCTGTGCAGGTTTCTTTCTTCCAACAATTAATACTGTATTATCTTTACCATTCGTTGTATCAATACTGATAATCAGGCTATCTACCATTTCAATCCTTCTTTCAAAATAATTCGTCCTTCTTTAAGACTTTCTTGTACATCAATCACTCTTTGATTTGTACTACCAGCCCAGTGATATTTGACGTCAGCGAGTTCTTGTTTAAATTCTCCATCAACCAAAACGTCAACCCATCGCATTCCTGGAAGATCTTTAACCTCCTCCCACAAATATCCGGTATAAATCCAGACCGTCTTTCCCGGAATATATTGCTTTATATATTTAGCTAAATGAAATATAGTGACACGATTCTCAGGAAGTAACGGATCTCCCCCAGAAAACGTTACACCGCTAATATGTTTTTTATACAGATGATAAAAAAGCTCCTGCTCTGCAGCATATCCAAAATAGATACCTCCATTCGGATTCCAAGTTATCGGGTTCTGACAACCATCGCAGTGATGATCACACCCAGCAACCCATAAAACTGTTCTAAGTCCATCGCCATTCCGCATATCATCTGTGGTTATATTATGATAGTTCACATGCAAACACCTCCATTTTTATAAATATTTATCTTTAAAGTAATGTTTGAGTATGGATGTTTTATACTCTCTGAAAATCCTTATGGAAAGAAGTTCAACATATTCATCCAACATCATGCTACATAACGCATAATCAAACTCGTATAGTGTATGGTTCCATATTAAAGAATTTGATCGTATGGTTACTTGAATAGATGACAAACAGTCTATTTTATAAACTTCGACAGTTCCATATACCATACACTCTAATACTTTCTTCAATTTTTCCATTAAAATACAAGCATCCTTGTCCGACAACATTTTATATAACACCTCCTAAATATCCCCATTTTCTTTAACACTATAGTAAGTTTCCGAACCGATCATCATGAAATCTTTCATAGGAATGTCTATCAACTGCCCAATTTCATCAATAGTTTTTGCAGCATCAATATCTAGTTTACTAGGAGTCGGATCTCCAGATGGATGATTATGAATGACAACGAATGCTCCTGCATTAAGTATAAGAACTTTTTGAGCTATACCTCTTCTGTCAATAACACAAACGCGATTAGTTCCAATACCTATCTCAACGAACGATTTAAAATGCATTTTGGAATCGAAAATGAGTAAAAATGCATGTTCTTCTGCATAAGTGTCTAGTTTAAGAGTTTTACATAATTCATATACCTCATCCGGATTTCTGAATTGATGATTCGAATTGTAACTATCCATCCTTTTGGACCAAACTTTTTCGAAAGTCACTAATCCGTTTTCATCTAACCTTGTCTCATATTTTCTTGCAATCATGGTTCTCCTCCAGTCTAAACAAAGTTAAAAGACTCATTTGAAAAATTGTGTCATAACGAATTTCTTATACTTTTGTACGACCTCGTAAGCTGCGTAATCTGTAGTCAATCCATTAAGCATTCTATTTGCAAAGTCAGTAAATGACACGTCAAAGTTATTGCCATCACGTCTCGTGACCTTAATAACCAGACTATCATTCTCGTTAACCTTTACATATATAGCTCCCTGAATCTTTTCTTTAAGTTTCGCCTGTAAGTTCATACTAAATAAATATTCATAATCTGTCACAGTTTTGCCCTCCTTTTCTACTAAAGGAGTTGTGATTTTCTCGTTATTCCTCACTGTCATCCTCCACGGTAAAACCGAAACACCATTTAATCATTCTCTTCTGAAACCAGTTGAAGTGATGATCTACATAAATATTCAAGGCTCTGACTTCGCCAATTCTGATCCACGAACCTTTTTTTTTAATTTTAGGGAGTCCGAAGGGTGTTACTTTTAAATCACTTAATCCCATCCAGCAAATTTCCTTTCATTGAATTTTTTCTTCCTATTTAAAGCTTTAGTTATTGCCATATCAATTCCCGACCTACTCTTTAGATGGTAATAATATAAATCATGATATGGGGTATTTAGCCTATCAATTCGTCCACACGCCTGCTCAGTAACTTTGTAACTGTAATTTTGAGAGAAAAATATAATAGTATCAGTCTCAATGCAATTCCATCCCTCACAACCTGCAGTGTATTGAACCAAATATATCCATCGCTTGGCATCTGGCACTGGTTGATGAGCATGTCCGGACCATTCAGCAACTTCATATCCTATATATTCGTCGTCGCTAAATAAATGCAGTAACATTTCCCGTTCGTAATCAAAATTGTAAAATACAATAGCCCTTGGGACTTTCTCTAATATCTCCATAAGAGCTACCACACGAGATTCATCAGTATTTACAATTCTTCTCAAAATATAACAAAGCTGAGAAGCCTGCTGAATAGGCTCATCTTTATATGGGTCCCATCTGTTTCTCATAACATCTTTGTATTTTGGAATATCATAAGATACACTAATATCAATATGATGCTGAACAGTATGTCTGTGAAAATCCATATCAATAAGAATACTGTTTCGTAATCTTATTAATCTTCCGGTATTCAAATACCTGTCAATCTGAGGATATTTAGTAAATCTGGAATATACCACATGCTCTCTGCAGAACTCCGTTTTATTTTTATAGAAGCCGTTCGCCACAAACACAGGAATATAATCAGCCCAACAATCTCCGGGGGTTGCTGATAATATAATCCAGTTGTTGTTTTTAGCAATTTTCTGAAACGCTTTTACCCAAGCTCCTGATCCAGTGACCCGATCTTCGTCAAATATAAAGAATCCTCGTTGAATATCGCTATACTTCTTTATATTATTCCAAGAATCTATCACTACGATCTGTCCTGGATATAATTCATTTTTATCTGGATGTACGGACATTCTGTAATTAGCCAATTCAAAATCCCATTCATGAGAATCTCTTTTCATAGCTGTTGTAATAATGTAAAGATCCTGAGGTTTTTTCATTGGTACAAATTCCTGATTAACAAAACTGCCACCATTCTCTTTGAAATAATAATAGAGACCAGTCCTGGATTTACCAGAACCAGTCCCTCCGTTGAGAATACAGCCATTTTTCATTTTATCAACGGCTTCCATTTGATAATCACGTAAGAAGTCTGTCAATGTGATTCCTTTCTATACAGATTTTCATGATACATAGCACTAGGCGAATGTATATTGAACAGCTTATTAAAAATATCAATAATCTTTCTTTTCATTTTTAGTCGCCTACAGCATAATTCCGCAGTTAATAGCCTTTACGACAATAAAAGCACTGCTGAGTTCTTTCGAGATTCGATAAGCAGTATATCCGAAGATTCCCGCTATAATAATTCGTGTTGTGTTATTCATTACTTATTCCTCCGGATGCTCTTCTTCGGCCATTCTTGCAGCAAATCTATCAATTTCCTGAGTAACTTCCATCGCCTGCAGGTAAGCTGTTCTTCCTGTTTTTCCATTAACTTCCCAGTCATAAGGTCTGATGTCCAGATCCACTGAACGAATATCAATATCATCGAGCATGGATACCACATCCTCATCCAATCTATTAGTGTGATCACCTGTCACAAGATAAATCCGAGGTCCGCGATCATTGAATTTAACTTTGATTGGAAGATATATGAACGGTACTTCACCCTCTTCTCTCGGCTCTCTAATCTTCACGTTCCAACCGCGACTGATAAGTTCATCTGCCAGATCCTGAGTCGGAATAATCATAGCGAAGTTACGATCTCCTTCTCTATTAAATTTGTTACCCTCTCCTCTGAAGTTTCTGTAGATGATTCTTGTGTCGTTAACCTGTAAAATATCTCTTGGTGCAAATGTAAGTTCCATAATCTTTTAATCTCCTTTAATCTTTAAAAATATAAAAGCCCAGAATTATAGCCAGGCTTTATTTCAATCTGTTACACATTCAAATTTATGTGTTCTTCTGTTGTATTTGTAAATTCTTGATGTTAAGTAATCTTCTTCCGGTACGGTTTCCCTAATCGTATCAGTCAGAACACTCTTCAAATCTTCTGGATCAACTTTTTTAGCATTATGTATCATGACTTCATGTTTTCCATTGGGATTCCGATAGTACCGTGAATACCGTTTGTAAGCTGCTTGATAAATAATTCATAATTCTTATCCATAATGATTCCTCTCTTTCTGGAAAATAAATTGGAAAGTTATAAATATAAAACAAAAGAGCCTCAGTTATTTTAGCCAAGACTCTTAGTTTTCATTGTTTAAAGTCGATATTTGCATATCTAATTATTTTATAAAAATCTTTCAGAGATAACTGCGCTACACCGTATTCGCAATGCTCACACTTGCCATCACATCCTACACTGGCAGTTGAATTTCCAACCATGTTCGGATGACCACAATACATATCTACGGTGTATTTGACATCTCCTTCTTTATTTTTTAAATAATGTTTCATAAGATATATACCTCCTTAATTTTCTTCTCATTAAAGGACCTGTTTCTTATGCGAAAGGTATTTCTTCTTCATAACCATCTGGAATATTTATGAAGTCTGGTAATGGTTTTTCTTTAGTAATATAAGGATCGTCCGATACAAACCATTCGTAATCGCCATATTTAGATATTGCCTCAATAGCATCATTAACCAATGCATCATAAAATGAGCGATCAATAATGTCTTCGTTATTTCCGTTAATAATTTCAGCCCCAGCAATCTTTTTCTTTTCTCCGGTCTCAGGATCGATAACTTCTACATCTTCGTCAGCTTTCTTTAAGAACTGCTCCGATTCAAGCCAACGATATCCAGTTGTACCAGTCGCTGCGTAGAATTTACCATTCTGCTCTCTCACAAGTAAACCACCACCGCAACCAGGTTTAATCGGACAGAACTCTCCTACTTTTCCTACGAATTGTCTATTGTGACCATCGTTAATCTGCTCTTGAAGAACTGCCGCTTCTGGTTCAAAAGTAGTGTCTGAGATTTTACCTTTCTTGTAATCGGATTCCAACTTCTCCAGTTTCTTCTCGTATTCAGACACATCGGGAAGTTTTTCATTCATATCCAAATATAAAGCTGATTTCACGGAGAACGTCTCCCTCATATCATTAATAGTTGTTGGTTCTTTACTGAAGCAGGTTTTGAATACATATGGAACTGCAAACTGTTTACCAGTAGCTGTCCATGGATCATTTTTATGTTTTCTGTTATCTCCCGGTGCATATCCGTAAAGTGCTTCACAACCCTCTGGATCTTTGTACTTAGCGATGTAAACCGCATTGTTTACCAGACACATTCTATCATATGTAGCCTCATGCTCGAATGTATAGCCATACTTCTTACCAAAGTCCATAACGAACTTAATGATTTCTGGTGTCGCATCTGGAATTTTGATTGAGTCTGTCTTGATATGAGCAACTGTAAATCCTCTCTTCTGTACCTCATGTTTAAGATCTACCATGAACAGAGCGCCTCGCTTAGCGACAATGTTATCCTTGTTTCTAACATCATGGAATGGATTAGAGAATGTCGCCGAGGTAAGACCATATACAGAGTTGATTGCAGTCTTCAATGCGTTAGCCAAATCTTTAGATGTTAACTCGCCATCCTTAACCCTCTGAATATATGGTTTGAGTTTTCCGTCAAGCATTTTGTCAACTTCATCCCAAGCTTCATGCTTAATGCTTACACGACCTTCGACAATATCGCGATATGCTTTCGTGTATCTGACACCAAACAGACATTCAGCAATAGTACTATGAGGATGCATTGATGCAATATCAAGAAGCGCGACATTACCATACATACCTGGTTCAGCATATACGTATCCGCCTTCGCCGACTTCTTCTCCACGATATGTAGAAACGCCATTCTCATATTTGTATCCCGGAAAATAAGGTAAAAGAGAACCAGCTTCTCCATGTGTCTGAGACATCATTTCCGGACAAGCTTCTTCCAGGAAATCGCGAGTCTCTTCGTCCATTTCAAATACTGGCTCTGCTAAATTACGATAATTAAACTCATTTTGAGGATTTTTATTGTTTCCAAATATAAACTTGGTTGTTAAGGTGTTGGTGGTATCGTTGACTGTTAAACCTGCCAGATCAGCGAGAATCTCTCTGGCCAACCAATCAGACTGAAGATAATTCCATGCTGCTTCAGTGGCAAGAACATCGTTATCACAATACTCTGCTACTTTCTGCCATAACTCTTCAGGTACCGGCTTATCCCATGGAAGTCCAAGCTCCTGATGATGAATACCCATTTCGATTTCCAGTTTCTTCAGACTCTTTTTATTACCAGCTGAAGCGAAATCGTAAATATCAGTATATGAGATATTATACGCCTCACCGAACAGATATTTTCGACTTTCACCTTTGCTGCTATTTATAATCTTCTGTGATAAATTACAAATCTCTAATGGAGTATATCCCATCATGCAGGCATAAAGCATATGGTTATCATATCGGCGACAGTTAAATCCAACCAATTTGAATTTAATAAGTTCCTCAACTTGCTGCGGTGTAGGATTGATCATTCTTACAATCGGTGTTTTCTCACCCTGAACTTTCCAATTGATAAGAAATAAGTTTGGAAATACCTCGCAGTCAAAAAATATCAATGGGGAATCATCACCAGAGTCTACCGGTGGGGCAGCGTCTTCTGATTTGAACGGCATCTTATTAACAGCCTTTATGCAATACGGAGCCTGATTTGTACTCTGAGTAGCAAAAGCATAAACCGCATTCTTCATATCAGATACATCATAATGCTGACCACTGTCATAAGCATCATCTAGTAGTTTATAGATGAAATCAATACTACATCTGGTGCTTGGATGAATCTCTTTGTTAAGATTCTTTTTGATCATAGTTCTTAAATGTTGTTCGTTTTTAAATCCTTCAATGTTTATCACTTTTTTTCCTCCTTCTTTCAGGGGAAGACCTGAGATAATGTGTGCAATGGGTAAGTTGTTGCATAAGGTAAGCTTTCTTCTAAGTGAACTTTTTCCTGAAAATACTTTAATTTCAATGTCTTTGTCATATAATCGATTGAGTTTTGTCGGATCCCCGTCATAAATATAATGAAGATGAATGCCAGCTCCACTCTTACTCAGCTCAGCATAAGTTGGTGGAAACTTGCTTGCTGCTTCCAGATTCTTTTCGAATGATTTCTTACCAGACTCGTCCTTAATATCGAAGTCAATGACTATATGATTCTCTGGAATCTTGACATAATGAAGTTTATGAACATCGATGTCGTGTAACCTCGTGGTAACAGCATCCCATGGCTTGGTCGGGGTTTCCTTTTTATTGGCGTATTGAGCCAGATAATCTCCCGCAAGGATGTCAAATTCTGAAGGTATTCCATCCATAAATTCAATAACATATTTTTTGTCAACATTATCTTTCTTCTCGCTCCTCATATCTTTCTCGAATTTATCAAGCCTGAACCCAGAATATACATTTCGAACTTTAGCCTCTTCGTCGAATCCTTCCTCAAAATGCCAGAAATAATTTCGTAATTCCTCTTTGAATGCTCTCTGAGAATATGGATAAGGAACCTTAGTCTCATCACAATAAGTTTTATACATTTCCCAAGCTGTTTTGAGAGTTGTACCATCGTTCTTTTTGAATACCGAGAAGGAATCGACCACAAAGTTATAGAAATCGTTGGTGGCTCCCATCATCAGAGTTGGAACGTAATCATCATATGCGTCCTTATTTTTCAAATACACCTGATGACAATGATAGGCAATACCAGGTAACTCAAAAGGAATCTTATTGATACAATCGTTGTAGTCTTCCTGATCGAGTTTTTTTCCAGAGGGCATCACGTCAATAAGTCGTCGCAATAGACCAGATTTGCTATCAGTGATTTTTACAGGTTTATTGGTACCCATGAATAAAAACGCATTAAATTTATTTGCGTAAGTAGACTTGAATTTTTCATTCACCGTCATAAGCTCGTGAGAAACCAAACTATTCAACCGAGTATTATCTTCAATTCTTGATAAGTCACCATCATGTTGTATAGCGACCATTGGATTGGATTTAAACGCCTCCAACGCAAAAGAGTTACTACTGGAACCCAACGCTTTCGCATCGAATACCGAATAGTAACCCTCGAATAATCGCTGTATTATATTTAAGATAGTTGATTTACCAGTTCCTGCAGAACCATACAAAACCAAGAATTTCTGGATATACTTTGAATCACCCTCGATGATAGAGCCAATCGCCCATTCAATCTTATGTCTTTCTTCTGGGGTATACAGAGTTGAAATGAGTTTTTCGTAACCTGATATATCACATTCTCGCAAAGGATAACTGAGTTTTTTACTGGCATAATCAGTCTTTGTGGTCTCAGTATCTCCAAATATAATTTTCTCATCAAGCGGATGAAAGTTATCTCGCATTCGTTTCTGACAGTATTTATGCCACGAATCAATGGAACCTGAATCAGAATCCCACATATACTTAGTGACAAGACTGTCTGTTGCCGTTTTGCGACGTTCTTCAGTGAATTTGTATAATTCCTGATCCACCATATCAATAACGTCTTGTTCCTCTGTTGACCAAAGTCCTAAATCTTCTCGCCATACAGCATAAAAATCGCCACCTCGTATCATGAGATCCGACGATTTCTTTAATATAAATTTGGGAAATATTTCGGTTACGCCCTGCTTTACACTACGCGTCGAAATCTTCATGAAATCCATATTTTTTGTTCCTTTCTATGATATGCTGTCTAAATACCAACACAATTGGGTCCAGATATCATGTTTTCGTAAATCTTTACAACAACCTCTTATCGTGAATAGCCCACCTTCACCGTCTGGTTTATAGTCTCGTTTTGAAAATTTATCCATTATTTCATGGAATTTATCTCTATCAAAACAATCATCATTCATATAGTTCAAACCTAAGCTTTTCGTCATATTCCAAAACCACTGCTTAGTACGGTTTCCATATCTCGGATCGTCCATGATAGTTTCTTCACATCGAATAGCCAAAGCTATCATCATCTCAAGCATACTGCAAGGACTATCCAAATATAAAAGATCAGCCTTCGTAATACCGGGAATATCATTATAAAATCTGTAACGAAGATCTTCTCCGTCTGAAGCTCGACTACTATCGGAATATTTATATACGAAATCAGTGTTATGAAGATGTGCGAGTAATTTACGATATGATACTTTATTTCCAACCTTTACGATATCAGCCAGCCAATTGAAATACTTGTTTTCAACTGTATTTTTATCCATCATAAACGTCTCCATATCTTCTTGTATCTGCCAGAATTTCATAATCTATTCTCAGTCTGTCATTTCTTACAAATACGGAATCATCCTCATATTCTCCAAAATGAGATAATGAATCCTCTCCGATTAAATCCTCGATCTGATCATCTGTCAGAGGCTCATCATCAATGTCTGTGACTACTCCATCCGCCCAATATGAAAGAGTCTCTGTGTTATACTCACTGTCACTAAATTCTTCTGGTGTAATAATGTAAGGTTTATCCATTTCGTCTTCCTCCTCTCTTTTTTCGTTTGTTTTAATATTTGATGAATACTGGGTATATCCGTTCTCTTCTATTATTTGATCCTGAGTTACTTCTGAATTATCTGGCTCTGGTTCGCCATAATCGTATACCTCGTCTTCATCATAGTCTTCAGGATCGTAATAATTTTTCATCAATCTATAGGTGATAGCGGAGCCTAATATAGCCCCGCCCAAAAATATAAATAATCCTTTCATAATGGTTCTCCTTTAATTCATGTAATAATAACAATAATCGAACATATCTCTGTAGGGATTCCCAGACCCGATTGAATCGAGTCCAGTCATTCACATCATATCAAGGATATCTCCGTCAACATTGAAATCAAGTAAGATTGTTTTCTCGTATCCATTTACAAAAGCTCTGTTCTCAGGTCTATGAATATTGTAGATGCCGAAATCTACCTTATATTCGTTGTTTTTATCATAAATCCATCCGACCTGCTGACCAATCTTGGTTCTATAAATTCCGAGCATATCATAAACCTCGTTTAAGAATAAGAAGCCTTTATCCCTGAGTCTATCATTAGCTGCATCCTGCTGACGACGTAAAAACATGAGATTAAGTTCTGGATCTTTAGTCCATCCAATACATCCATCTTCATAGAATTTAGCATAAGGACTATATCCAGTAATATTATCTGGATCGATTACCTCAACTTCTTTTGTAACGGTTTTGGTTTCACCGTTTTCATCGGTAACAGTCTCTTCAACCTGCTCTCTTCGAATGTTGTATTTGAGTTCTCGATCCAGTTCCTCACCGAATCTATCGACAACTCTTCCACGATATTCCTTGAAACTCTTATCGATAGCTGTATATGCCGCAGCTAAAGCTACATTTCTCTTTCTGAGCATATTATTTGATGTAAGAATAGCGCCAATAGATAATCCACCAAGAATAACAGATGGTGCATATAATTTGGCGATTTTAACTGCCGTCTGAGCATATGTAACAGTCAAATTTTTCTTGCTGTCTTCTTCAGTCTGGGTACCATTTTCGATATCTGCATGAATATCATCGATTTTCTCTTTTGCTTCCTCAGTGATATCGGAAAGTTTTGTGGTTGCTTTACAAGCCATAACAGCACTGGCAACAGCTCCAACAATACCGGTTACTACCAGAATTTCAGGGCTGTGCTTTTTTAATTTAAAGCCAACTCTGTTTACAGTTCTTCCTAATGATTCAACAATAGCTAATTTTCTCATATCAATAATTCTCCTTTTTAAATTTTTTAAATTCTTCAATTTCTTTTACAGACATACCGTCAATTCCAGCAGATTCACCAGAATCAGTATGTTTAAAAAACTCTTTCCCCTGTGGAAACATATATCTGAACATACAGTAATTAGCTGCGTCTGCCAGATATTCAAGATTTCCGGTTTCTTCAAATTTTGCGATGCATTTTTTCAATGATCCTATTGCATCAACATTACCTGATACAAAGTTTCTTGATGCTTTGCCATATTTGTAATAACTCTGAAGCACAAGACCTTTACGAATCTCATCGAATTTTTTACTGTATTCCGTCTTCAATAACGGTTCAAAATCAATTAAGTAACTCATAATCCTCCTTAATCTATAGGCACAACTCTAGGCATTTTGATGATGTATCCATCTCTTCCATGTATAACCTGCGCATTGGAAATATTCATCCAGCCATATTTATTGTCTGTGTAATTGCATGTGACACCGGATAAATCATACATATCAGCAACTGTGACTACGTTATATGTATCCATAATTTCATCCATGCTCGCTAACACACTCTCCGCTTCGCTCCTTGTATCGTAGACCAAATCTGCAAAATCATAATTGGTTCTTGTGTAACGATTATTTTCTCTTCGTCCTGAACCTGAAAAATAGTCACGATATGAAACACGACTTGAGTTACTGCGATTTCTACTTCGCTTGTCTCCATACAGAATCATATCAATTCCGTCTTTCACAATGTCAGATAACGCTTTTTTTATCGACGGAACCAGAACATCCATAAAAATATAATTCTTTACGGAATTAGCATCTTCAGAGATAAACACATCCTTGAATTTGCTTACTTCGCTTTTCTTTTTCTTTTTAACTGTTCCTTTTACAACTTTCTCTACTTTTTTCGTAGGAACTGTGTTTGCTGCATTAGCTTTTGGCATCGGTCTTTCACTCATCTTAGTTTTCTCCTTTAATAATTATTTTTCCCGGAAGCGTAATTCTTGAATTTGCAATCCGATTATTGGCTTTCTTAAATTGATAAGCCAAATTACTCCTCGCTTTCTTTTCGGAAGGAGCGGTCGTTTCACCCTCCCAAATGTCAGCAAGAAGAGTATTAAATTCCATAACAGGTCCGCTATAGAAATATTTAGGCATACAACCACTCCTTAAAAATAAAAGAGAAGACACCTTGTTACAGATGCCCTCTCGGTAATGTTACTCTTCAGTTTCCTTAGATTCTCCAGAATCCCCAGAAAGGTCTTCGAGTTCGACATAATCGTTCTCAGCAACCGCTCCATCCTCATCTTCAACGTGTCTGCTTCCAAGCGTATAAGCTGCAACCAATCCTGCTCCAACCGCAACTGCCTTTAAGACTGTTGTGACCTTAACATCTTTGATTTTGTCTTTTGCTTTGGAAACAGCTTTCTTGAATTTTGATTCTTTAGCCGGTTCCTCAATTTCAACTTCTTCGTTCTCGTCTAAAACCTCATCAAAGTTTTCTGTGTTTTTAGTTTCTTCCATTTTAGTTTCCTCCTGAAATATAATATTTTTCTCATTAAACACTATGTAAATAACGCGAATTATCCGAGTTTGGCAAAATCGTATCTCGGTGCTACATGATAATCGAGAGTGATACACGGTCGTCCGTCATCGGATATGGCTGATCCATAACTGATTTCAAGCTGACCGTCATCAAGATTCCAGCCAAGTTCATCGCTTAACGTCGTCGGTGGCAATCCTATTTCATTATAGAAATCGCCTAACGATGCGTACATTTCATATACCATAGTCTCATTGATTGTATTTACTGCAGCCCTAATCGTCTGAATATCTGATTCAAAATATCTTCCGGAAATGCCATCATAACAGAGCTGTTTACCAGACCCTGCGATAATCACCTGATTGTTTGATACCGGATGCTCGTCTACATGTTTCTGAGCAACTTTATCCTGAATCAGCTTCGCTTTTTCTTCGCCGATAGTTTCAATAACTTCTTTCTTGTAATCGGTCAATGCTGTCTCAGAAAGCTTATAAGCCGTTGCTATTGCTGCATTTCGTCTTGCATGAACTGAATTAGATCCAAGAAGAAAAGCAACAGATGCTGCTCCACTAATCGCTGCCGGAATATAACATTTCCAAGTTGTTTTGAATATATCCACAGGAGTTAGCTTATCAATTAGACCGCAATCAGGCCCTGTTGATTCTTCGATTAATTTCTTATTTTGTCTACGCTTTTCATTCTCAATCAATTGCATAGCTTTAGGTGTCGCCTTTACTGCCAGCACGGTTGAGGTAATAGCACTAGCAATACCAAGTCCAATTAAAATTTCAGGACTATGCTTATCGAAACCTATTTTTACACCTTTAATAAAATTTTTGATAAATGATGTTTTCATAATATTCCCTTTCTTTATATAAAATTAAAAGAGCCCTTGTTAGGACTCCTTTTCATCTTTGCTCGAAATATATTCATCGAGTCTAGCATCAACCTGTTCCTGCATCTGCTTATCCGACGCTAAGCTGACTAAAATACCGCCAACCGCGGTGGCTACCCAGCCCACGATCTTGATAACTGTAGTTGCATTGATTTTGTTTTTCATGATTTTATCCTCCTAAAATATAATTTCTCATTAAAGTAATTGCAATTTCCGCGAATCAGTAATAATCGTCATAATTGACTCGTGGTTCGAACGGCATTTCCAAAATATAAAAGACAGTACCATCATCCAATTTGGCTTTCCTGTGATTAAATTCAATCCAGAACTCTCCCTCATCCGTCGGAGCCCATCCCATTTCTTCACCAAAGTTGGTTTCTTCAAGTCCAAGTAGCGAATATAAATCGTTTAATACATTAGCGCCACCTAAAATATAATTACGGTTTACATGATACTCTGCAGCAAGTACCTGTTCTAAACTCGCTCTGAAGAATCTTTTCGAATATTCCTCATACCATAAAACCGGCTTTCCGCTACTCTCTTCTTCGAGACTTGAATCACAAGGCCCATCTAAATAAGACGCGTTGATGTATATATGTTTTGCCTTATCCACAGCAATTGCTTCGATGATCCTATTATCCTATTATCAGTTTCTTCGCCATACAATTCCTTTACTTTGTTACGGTAATCTCTGTAAGATTGATCAACTATTGCGTATGCACTCGATAGCGATGCCTGAGTACGTTGATTTAATACGTTCGAGCCAAGAATACATACAGCAGTCGCTGTTCCAGTGATTATAGTTGGCAAATATACCGGAAGCACTGTTTTCACTTTTTCAATCTTTGTAAGCTCTTCCTCACCTTTATTTAACTTTGCCGTATCTAATGCACGTACGGCTTTTGGTGTTGCATTAGCGGACGTTATGGCAGTTGCTACTACGCCAGCTACGGCTACAAAGGATAAAATCGTTGCTGAGTTACGTTTGATAAATAATCGTGCGTTCATAGTTTTCTCCTTTCGTGTGAAGTTTAAAAGTGAAAAGAAACAGTGTAAGATTTGAACTTACGACCCACATCGTTTCCAATGTTGCTCTACCCAACTGAGCTAACTGTTTCTCATTATAGGAATTGTAAAATACGCGAACAAAAAGAAAGAGGACAAGATATGTCCCCTCTCCAATTACCATATGTGGTTTACTCAAAATATTTTAATACTAAATATATGAATAATCCCCCAACTACTGCAATTAAAGCTGGCATTTCTTATCCTCCTTTTCTGAGAAATCGTTCTCAAGTCTCTTTTCTTTACTAAGCTCTACGATATAAGGAGCGAGGTAAATCAGCGAAACGATGAAACATAACACCAGATATCCTTTCCAGTGTTTTTTCATCCATTTGTTACTTTCTTCACATAACTCCCAGTAATCTTTAAAAAAGCTTTTCATAGTAAAAATCCTCCTTAAAATAATTTTCTCATTATAGAAGATGTTAATTACGCGAAAAGCAAGAGTCATTGCTGACCCCGCTTACTAATTACTTTTTCATGAAATGCCTTATGATCAAAGCAATTATCAATGCACATATTATTACGTCGCCAAACATCACAATGAATCCTGCTCCAACAACACAGCCGAATACAATCGTGACAATTGCTATCACCAATAATAATGTGATTAAAAATGTAAATAATATCATAATATAATTCCTCCTTAAAATAATTTTCTCATTATAGGAGTTGTTTCTTACGCGAATAATAAAAAGAAAGAGCCCTTGTTAGGACTCAATCCTTTAATTTGTAATACTTGTGTGTTCTTTAAGGTTTAATAATCTTCCGATTTTGCTGTCATCGTCTGTTTGTCTATAAGTAACGGTTTTTCCATTGTGCTCGATGGTAACTTCGTAATTTTCTCCATTAACTATGTTATAAATTGCCTCGTCGTATTTAGATTTCATTTCATCGTATTCTTTATCTTTGAGATTTTCAACCTCATCAATATCTCTACGATATTTCGAATCCGCTTCCGCGAGTCTGTTTCCGTAATAGTTAATAGTTGTTACGAATCCACCAATACCTAATACAATAACCATGCTCATAATAATAGCTTTCTTCATAGTTTTATCCTCCTTGAAATTAAGTATTTATTTTCATTATAGAGGATGATTTTTACGCGAAAAAAGAGCCCATGCGTTATACACGAGCTCTAAAAGAATTAAGTTTATTCTGGCTTCCATGACGGATCAACTTCTTCGATTATTGCATTTCCTCTATCGATATATAATATCTCTCCGTCTTTTAAAACAAGATTTCCGGAATCTTTATAGTCTTCATCGTAGCCTGATAAATCTATGACACAATCACCAGCATCATAATTGCCACCTTTATAATCTTCATATTCAGAAGAATCTTTAAAAATGTAAAACGAAGTATAACCATCGTATCCCTTCACTGGAGTCACTTTGAAATTACCAGCTTTAATGTCTGTACCGACTGTATAAGTCCCCTCACCTATAATATTATCCCCGCCTCTATTTGCAATTTCTTCATTTATAGAATCTTTTAAAGCAACCAGATCTTCTGTGCTCATAGATGCTAAATCAATATCGGATGCCATAACGGGTGTAGCAACAAGTAGACACGCTATACATAGTATTCCCAAAATATTTCTTCTTTTCATTTTGAATCCTCCTAATCCGCAAAAATCACAAAAAATAATACCGTCGAGAAAAATATTAATAATACTCCTCCTATTGGTCCTATTGTCATATTATTAGTCAAATAACCTATCAATATCAACAATAATCCAACCAAAATCATAAATAGTGATACTTTTACTTTTATTTTATGCTTCTTATTCTTTCGATTTTCATTTTCCTGGTATTTGATTTTTTCAAGCTCTAATTCTTTTATCCTAGCCTCATCCACTTTGCGATATGTATAGGTAGTTTCCACGCTTCCATCATCGAGCAGTATCTTATGTCCACAATATTGACAAAAGCACTCTTTATGGCCATCCTCTATCTGAAGTTTAGCACCACATTCCGGACATTTCAAAGCTATCATCTTAACCATAGTCCACACCGTCCCTTTAGTAAAAATCACTAGAAATATTATATCACTACACATTGAAATATGCAATAAAGATAAAAATGAAGACGCCAAGTAATCTCAGCGCCTTCGGGTCCGTATTTTACTTCTTCGGAAGAAGTTTGCTAATGAACTGTCGACCTAAAATGGTTGTAACAGTGCCTTCTTTCTCGAATTTGAAAGATGCTAATGTTCCCCAGATCGTAACAGCAGTAGACACAATAATGCTGCCAACAGTAATTCCATTTTGAATCATCTGATTTCTCTTGTCTTTTTCTAACTGAATATTCTTTACTTCGATATCGGCTTCTATAGCCTTATCTTTCAAGTCATAATCGCCAGCATTTCGATCAATTGAAATCACACGATCCACCAGTTTACAAGTTGACTCCACTGCAGACTCATACTCCTTCGATCCAAGTTCCAAATCTTTCATGTTTTCGAGATTCGCCTCGACCTCTGTTCGTAATAAATCTTCCATGCTCATTTTATAAATCCTCCTTTGAAATATAATTTACGTGTTTCATTAAAGAGTCTGTTATTTTTGCGAATATTCACGATATAAAATAAGACGTTCCTTGTGTATAAGGTCCGTCTGCTCTTCAATCGGTATCCTCATATTTACTCGATAAAATCCGGTTTCCTCTTCATCATACGGTTCGATCGTGAAATATCCATTTGACGTTCGTTTTTTCATGAACAATGTGTTAGCAGCCCATCCAAGGACGATACCAATGGTAAAAATTAATAGTGTCATCATATTTGACTCCTCCTTAAAATGTGTTTTTCTTCTCATTAAAGAGTATGTTTTTTACGCGAAAAAAGAAAAGAGACCGAAGCCTAAGCTCCAATCTCCTCTCCCTTCTCTTCCTGATTTTTCTTTAAAACTTTTATCTCTTTTTTCAGGCATTCGATTTCATAGTTCATTTGCATAGCATAACCGAGTGCTTCTCGCATTAAGCCAATCACTTTCATGTTTCTCGGATCTGTAGTTCCGTCCTCATTCTGCGCTGCCTTAGTTGCAACAAGCATAACCTCGTTCATTCTACCTTCAAATTTCGCTCTTTTCATTTTAAATTCCTCCTAGAATAAAGTTTTTATCTCATAATACAAGTTGTAAATCACGCGAATCTCTTGACCTATCTGTCATCGTGTTATACAATAAAAAAACGGAGGTAAACCACTATGATGTCTGAAGAAGAAATTAGAAAAGAACTTGCTATGGGAAATATAGTATGTCCAGAATGCAGTGATTCCCTTATGAATTTTGAATATGATGAAAACGACAACTGCATATATGTCTGTCCAAAATGTGGATATGATATTGAAGCCGAAAATTACGATTATTTTTTCGAGAGCGAATTATACAATAACGATGAATATGAAGACGAACCCGATACAGGATACCAAGCTTGTGGCGGTCCATATCCTCAATGCAAAACATCCTGCGATAGATTCGATGATTAAAATATCAAGAAGAGATTGGTGATTACATCAGTCTCTTTCTTTGTTTAGTATCCAGAAAAAGCGTCTGTATGCTGAATAATATACATCTTTGCAGCATGGTATATCCATTTTGACTTTAATCAGATCGTATGATAATCCCTCTGTAACACCGCGAACTATGTATCGTGCCAATTCTGGTTCAGCTTTCTCGGCAGCTCTCCAGATCATATCCATACGCTCTGAATAATACGCTTTCATGATTCCTATTCTCTCAGTCGGATTGGAAATATGTTTAACTTTTCCGAACGTAGACAAGTCTGCTGGTCTACCAAGTAATCCATCAATAGATTCATAAGTTTTCTTCCATATCGGATACTGAAGACAAAACTGCTTCAATTCATGATAACGATGCCTTTCTATCCAATACGGATTCTTTTCTGATAATTCTGATCTTATCATCGTCGTTCCCCTTTCCAAATATAACCAGTTTCTTCGTAAAGTTTCTTCGGAGATATGTAATAATTTATTCGACCGTATTTACTGTTCATCTGCGATATAGTCGTTATTACACTACCGTTTCGAGTTGCTGTTCCAATTTGTAAATATCCTGATATCAGTCCAGCTCTCACCCATGTCGCATCTTTACCGTAAATCCTAGCTGCTACTGCGACTGGCACTGAACCAGGTGCAAATATCACATCTTCCAACGTTCTCCCTCCTTTCAAAACTAATCATATCGAACTACTGCTTATTTGTTAAAACAAAGTCAGTGGATTAAATTTTCGGAGTCAAATTATGACTACACCATCGCTTCATTGTCATTTCACAAGGATAATCTTCGAATCCTAATGTGTCAGAATCTATCAAACCTTCGATCACACCGTCAATAATTTCCGCATCGTATTGCTTATATGGATGTACACACTCTGGGAGAAATCTATGTATAGTTTTACACTTTGGGCATCTATATCTCTCCACATGAATATAACTTTTAACACCACCCTTTCCTTTAACGATTCGTGTGACCCTATCATAATGCTTCAAAACTGTACCACATTTTTCACAAATTTTCTTGTCCATTATATCTAGCTCTCCTATAGTTAGTCCTTGTTATGATATAGTAGTATTAACTATATATTCAACTGGGAAACGCTGGATGGGAGAAATTGGCAATTGACATTTAGCCCAATGCGGTATATCATTATCGACACTATAAAGAAAGGAGAAATGCTTATGTTAACAAAATGCCCTGAATGTGAACTTCAAGTAAGCGACAAAGCAAGTACTTGTCCTCACTGTGGTTATCCATTGAATGTCGAAGCCAAAAAGAAAAGGAAAAGTTCACCAAAACGTATGAAACTTCCAAACGGTTTCGGTTCTATAACTGAATTGAAAGACGGGAATCGTAGGAATAGGTTTCGAGTGAGGGTCTGTGTTGGTAAAACTCCAACGGGTAAGCCCATTTTGAAATTATTAAAACCCGTGTCAGCATTTAGTAATTACAATGAAGCGTATAAAGCCCTCGTCGAATATAACAAAAATCCATATGACTTAAATGCCGATATTACAGTGGTTCAGTTATATGAACGATGGAGTGATGAATACTTCAAAAATATTACAGATGCTTCGAAACGAACAATTACTGCGGCATGGGCTTATTGCTCATCCATCTACACGATGAGAGTGAAAGATATAAGAGCCAGACATATTAAAGGTTGTATGGACGAAGGGTATCGAATCGAAACCAGAGGTAAAAAGAAAGGCGAAAAAATATATGCTTCTGCTGAAACTAAATCTCGTATAAAATCGCTATTCAATTTACTTCTGGATTATGGTTTAGAATACGAAATCGTATCTATGAATTATGCCAGAACTTTCGACATTTCTGATGATATTGTAAAAGAAAAAGAACAAGCTAAAAAACCGCATATAATATTTACAGAAGAAGAACTCAATATATTGTGGAATAATGTCGGAAAAGTTGAGTTTGTAGACTGGATATTGATTCAGTGCTATATGGGCTGGAGACCCCAAGAACTGGCTACACTAAAGCTGGATGAAATAAACATAAATGAATGGTATATGATTGCTGGAATGAAAACGGATGCCGGAAAGCAGCGAATAGTACCAATCCACGAAAAAATAAAAGGGCTTGTAAAAGACAATTACGACAAAGCAAGTGAACTTGGAACCGGATACCTGTTTAACGATAAGGGTCGGACTCATTCTGATTCGTATGCTATGACATATGATAAATATAACAAACGCTTTAAGAAAGTTATGAACGAACTCAATCTTAATCCTGAACATAGACCTCACGACCCACGAATGACATTTATAACGAGATGTAAAAAGTCAGAAGTTGACGAATATGCATTGAAAGAAATGGTTGGACATTCAATTAAAGATATAACTGAGTCTACGTATACTGTCCGAGACTTAGAATGGTTAAGAAAAGACTTAGCAAAATTGCAATAAAAAGGGAGCTACTCAATGATGAATAACTCCCTCGTTTTTGAATCATAAGTGGTACAAATAGTGTGGTTCAAACCAGGTACAAATCTGGTACAAACAACCCCATTTTAACCACTTTTTACTACTCTGTTTGGACACGATAAATGCTTATTTTAAGCCATTTATTAGAATTTACCAGCTTTAGCAGCTTCCTCAATGGAAACAGAGAATACCGTATTTAAAGGGAATATTGGCGGTATGGTACAAATAAATGACAAACATACTGCTATTATTCCCTTTCATTTACTATTTATCGACCAAATATTTCTGCAAGTCGTCTCTGGCTTCTTTCATGGTCTCTATCCCATTACCAGTGATTTCATGATTGATGATTACCAGTAGACATTTCAGAATCATGTGGTTTGATTCTTCATGCTCATTAAGGCGCTTATTGTCGTTGTCGAGAAGCTCGCTGTGCCTATCAACAGTCTTTTTCAAATCATCGTTTGGTTTACGAATTTCCTTGATGATTTTAACCACACTCCATAGGCCAGCTATTAATGTACAAAGCCACATAAGCTGATCTGATGTAATAGCGAACTCAGTCATCGAGGTCCTCCTTAGAATCATCGGAATCACCTTCTACAAATGATTTGAACGCCTGATGAAAGCCTGTAGAAGCTAATCCCATTAAAGCCCCATACACGACATTTTCAATGGTCCAACCGCTGACAAAGCCATTCAGCACAGCCCCAATTACTGCTAAAATAGCCGGAATATCATCGTTTGGAATTTTGTTAAGAAATGTGGCATGTTTGATTATGTACCCTACAATAAGGCACGCCACCACTACCACTACTACAAAATATTTTGTTAATGCTGTAAAATCCATAATTATTCCTCCTTAATATTAAGAATAGATTCTATTTTAGACAGACGTTCTTCCTGTCTATCCAATTGTTCTTCCTGTCTATCCAATTGTTCTTTTTGTAACTGAATAAGCTTCAGCATTGCCGGGACAAGTTTTCTTACATCCCAATCATCAACACGTCCTTTTTCATCATGTACGACTGCTTCTGGAAAATACTTATCGACCAATTCAGCATAGAAACCTGGTATAGTTCTATGACAATCTTCATTATCGTCATCAAGGATTCCTTCCTTATAATTGAAGTATACAGGTCGCAATTCGTATAGTTTTTTGACATCTGTATCGTTAATAAATGAGACGTGCTTTTTGTAACGCTTAGACGAGGATGTTTTCTTTATAAAACCACCAGATGTCAAACATAATGTATGTCCAGATCCGGTGGTAGGTGTATTAGGAGCGTATATCTGTTCGAGTACGGTCAATCTGTTGCGAACGTCAAGTTTTTTGGCAAATTCTACGTTTCCTTCGGCGAAGATTGATTTACTGAAGGTTGCATTATTTAAGAAATAAAATATTTTTGCAGTATTAGCCACCACTTTGTTTCCACATAAAGCAGCGTAATTATATCCTTCGAATACACTATATGGAACTTCGGTTTTCACCATTGCTTTACTAGCATCTAATATAACTTGCCCTCCATAGCTAAACTCAACGTCGCCATCTGATCCGGTTTGTGCTGTTGCAGTAGCTGATAGACGTTTATTATCCCTATCGGCCTGCCATCCGCAAAAATCTCCAGTATCAATATAAGAGGCTTTCAAGTAGATTTTTCCGTCACTTCCTTTATACATAAAATCAGTATTTTGTTGTAACAAAAGATCCCAAATTTCAGACGATGATAAAGTAGGCCCATCTTTTCCGTCTTTACCATACGTTCCAATAATGTGCGGAGATGTTGATTCACTACTTCCATCGTTATAAATGGTTTTCTGATATGTCCATAAATATTTAGAACTTGAGTTCGGGGCAGTAAATGCTTCGCTCCAACCGCTCGAATACACATATATACCTGATGTTTGATTGTTTGCCTGATAATAGGTATGTATCTCAGAAATACCTTTACCGTTCGTACCATTTATACCATCTTTACCGTCTTTACCGTTCGTACCATTTATACCATCTTTACCGTTTTCGCCTTTGATTTTCACCCAGGTATAATCACTAACAATGTTTGAATCTTCTTTTACGAAATCAGTATATGTTCCAAAGTATGAACCGACATCTTCTCCATTGTTCGAAGTGAATGTTTTACCACCATCATTTGAGTATTTTAAATGAAAATACGTAGTCTGTCCGTTTGTTCCATTTGCTCCTGGGGTACCATTCACGCCATCAAGAACTTTTTGGGTGTAAGTATGCAATCCATCTTTTGTAACAATTGTCACGACACCGTTTTCCTTAGTGACAGTAATTGTAGGAGACACCCCGTCTTTTCCTTCAATTTTCACCCAAGTATAATCACTAACAATGTTTGAATCTTTCTCTATATGGTCAGTGTATGTTCCTATATAGGACCCTGCTTTTTCTCCATTGTTGTCTGTAAATGTTTTACCACCATCATTTGAGTATTTGACATGAAAATAAGGTGTTTTACCGTCAGCTCCTGGAGTACCTGGGGTACCATTCACGCCATCAAGAACTTCCTGAGTATGAGTTCCAGTCTCGTCAGTAATTGAAATGGTTGTTATTCCATCTTTTTTGGTAACTGATACGATAGGAGACATCGCATTTGTACCATCTTTTCCATATCGTTGTTTGCATACCGTGAAACGTCTCTTAACTGTTGAATCATTGTATATGGCTGTAAATTCGATATAACAATTATCCTCGGTTAAACCTGTTACAGTATATGTGAACGTAGTTTCATCCCATTCACCATTGAGTCCTTTCCTGAGAGTTGGTTTTATTACAGCATCGGCCGTAACATCATCATTACCCGACATAATCGTGATGGTTGTTTGACAATTCGGAAAGTCACCGACAATATTACCATTTGCGTCAGTTACGATGCCTTGATATTCATTACTCAACAACATGAATACTGTGGACGCGTCTGAAACCATACCATTTATCGTATCAGCAATTCCTTTATCGCCTAACATGAACGTATTCGGGTCAATATATACTGACCCAGTATTCTCATCAATTTTAAAAGTCTCTTTGCCACTATTATCTGTAGCAGTAAAACCTCTTGTATTAATCCATTTTGACTGAATACCGATGGCATATAGAATATTCAGAACGGCATCTCCATTACTATCAAACCCCGCTTTCCATGTTTGTCCGCCATCCACAGATAAAAAGAACCCATCAATTCCATTTTTATAAATGATTTTTGATTCACTCAATTTTGCTTTATCATGGCGATACGCTATGATTGAACCGTCAGCAGCTTTCTCTTCTGTATAATAAAACCCTAAGGTGTTAGCTGCCAACTCATTCATTTGAGCGAGTTTTACATCATATGCATCTAATGATTTATCTACTGTATCCCCTATCTCTTTTTTAGCGTCATCAACATCGCCAAGTCTTGCCGCTGGAGAAGACATGTTTCCGGTAACAACTGCCCCATGCCCTCCAACAACAACCATGACTCTTTCGCCATCTTTGACGTTAACACTTGATGAGCAGGGCGTGAGAAGATCTGAACCGTCTAATTGAACATAGTTTTTATCGCCGTTTACTTTGATTGTTCCGTAGAAAGTAGTGTTTTGAGAAATGTGTCTATCGTCATTTGTCACTTTAGCAAAATCATCTATTATAACTTTTGATAATTCCACACGATCACCTCCATAGATTCTTGGTAAATATTGCCGTTTCTGTAACTTTACATCCCGGTTTACATGCAATAGATTGTTTTGTTATTTTGGCTTTTACTCCATTTATTCCTGCCCTTGAATAATTTAATCGAACACAATCACCAAGTCTCACAGGACAATAACCATGAGCAAAAGTTACAGTGTACTCAATTGATGACAATTGATTAAGAAGATTCTTCGCGTAAATCTCTATCTGACCTTCTGTTGGTTTGCCGGCAAATTCAGGATTTGTAACTCTATGGGTTATTTCTCGTCCTCTATTTACTGTTGATACAGGACTATTTGGATTGTCATTTACGACCCTTGCATAATAATTTTCTGTAGCGCCTGAATACGAAACCTCAACGACATTCGGGATTCCATACATATCCCTATTTGTGCTGAGATCTGGATAAAGAATGGAACTATTATCGTCATTAAATTCCCATACCGGTTGTAAGCAATCGACGTCCTGATTAGGCATAAAAATAACACGACCTAATTCATCAAGACCAAATTGGTATTTAGCATTCGCCATCAGGTCATTGATGAATGTAAGCCATGTATCGTCCGTGTTAGCCACAAAATCAGAATATAATTTTTCATCTATTGATGTTTGAACAACAGGTGCCCTAACTCGTTCTCTGGTGAGTCTGTATGCATAGTCCATAATATTAGAATCTTTCATTATCGAATATCCCAGTGGCGGCAAATTCTCTTTTAGTTCTAATAAAGGTGTATACGCATCGATTGGAACCTTTGTATACTTACCATCGAACTCTGTTTTCTGAGTCTGAACGAGAAAAGCTCCCATGGGGAACCTTTCTGTAATTCCATTTTGACGAGTAACAAGATAGGGTCTGATATAACATTCCCCAACCGAATCACTTATATTAAATGCTGCAGAACCGAGCGTTTCAGCCTCCAAATCTCCATCAATTGTGCCGTCAAGTATATTATCGAGTTTCTTTTGGTCACGCCAAGTACCAGGGTCTACAATATAATATTCAAAAGATTGTTCCATTGATTTGGTCCAATCTGGCATATTAAATCCCTCCCTCAACTCTAGTTACTTTTATTGTAACTGGGACTACCCCATTTTGATGCTTTTTGCTTACTGACACATTAACATGAGCCCAATAACCGCTTCCGCTTGATTCTCTGACATATACATCTCCTTGGTATGCAGCCAATCTTCTCAAAGCATAAAGGGTCTCTGCATCTCTACGCGGAACATCAGTATTCCAATTTGCAGTTTGTCCGACCTGAGTTCCATAGTAGCTCACCGGATGTTTTCGACCTACGTATTCGACAAGCGATACATCTGAATCGCTATCGTCTGACACGTCTACGTTATATGGTAGCCTCACCATTGAACCAGACCAAGGACGTTCAGCATACGTGTCATTTTCATTTATTTCAGATGTGATATAGTTCTGCCACTGCTCTTCCCACTGGATAATAATTCCAGATTCGTTGATTGGATAGCCCGGCATATCGTAATAACTGATAGCCCCAGTTGATTTAGATTTAGCCACAACACGATATCGTCCGAAATCCAACGCAGGGTGTGGATCAGTAACAAACCGATTCGATGAATTTTCAAGGTCGGATGCAATTTCAACAAACTCTCCATCAAACTGCCTTCTATATACGGCAAGAGCAACGTCGCTCACAGGATTATTATTTTTATCAAGACAATATGGTCTGATAAGAAATGAATATGTCTCTGGACTGTATGCCATCTCAGCATTAACCGAATAGGTCATTTCGGTCCACGCTACTGTGAAATCTTCATTTCTCTCTGCCGATAATCCTGAATCCATGGCAACCGAACAGATAACTCGATAACTAACATTATTCTGAAGATCGATGTTCCCAGCATGTAATTCAAGTAACAGTTCTCCGCTAGTGTCATAATATCGTGAAAATATCTCCTGACCTTTAGCGACGATAATTGCCATACCAGTTTCGTCAACCGTATTATATCCTTCCAAAGCCACTACTGATACGTGGTATCCAAGAACTTTCTGAGTGCTCGGACCACCTATTCCTTTAATATAAAAAGGAAATGACGTAATAGTAGAAATATCACTTCCGGAAGAATCTGTCACATTGAGTTGTAACGTGGCGGGCGTATAAATGTTTACAACTCTCTGGACAGACCATTCTCCGTAATTTCCAGTAATTCCCATAGTTCGAACACGCCATTTTAGAGTGGTTCCTTCACTCCATTTTGACGTATTTATCTTCTTACTTTTAGTCTTATCTTTGTCGTCGCCTGTTGCTGTATTCACGATGGTTTCAGTTGTGATAGTTCCATTGACATTCAACTCAAGTTCCGCCTGCTTCTCCGAAGAACCATCTGTAGCATTGTGTACCCAATAAAGAACAAGCTCCTCACCAACTATAGCCGTCGTAGTCGATGACCATGTTGTCGGAGCTGTTGGATCTTTACCAAGGGTTATTGATTTGATACTGCTCCAAGGAGAATTTCCTTGATCATTTGTAGCTCTGACTCTGAAGAAATATGTCTGTCCTAACTCAAGACCGGTTACTTCAGCATGACTGATATTCGACGGAACGGTTTGGCTTTTGACTTCGTTAGGGTTACTGTCAAAATATCCCTGTCTCGTGGTATATTGAATTTCATACCCCGTACAATTTTTAACACCAGTCCAATCGACCAGTACACCTGTTTCTGAAAAAGCTTCGAGACGAGTAATCTCACCAACTCCAGTCGGAATAGTACCTTCATTTCCGGAATATTCAGACCAGTCGCTATGCTGGTTGCCCTTCCACGCTCGGCATTTAACCTTGTATTTTCCTCCAGCATCAATGGTACAAGTCATTGACGCGGCATTTTTGTTAACTTTTGTTTTTACAGAATAATATTTAGTTTTATCATCCCGTACAACATACCATTCGATTTGTTCTGTATCAGAATTAACATTAGCAAGTGATGCCGTAAGTTTATATTTATTACTAATTGTGACTGACGGAGCCGACGGAACAGTTGGTGGATTATTCTTGAAATTATACTCTCTCAGAGTAGTCCACTTAGCAGTCCAATACGCAGCGGTATAATTTCCTATCTTACGACTGTCGGCTATAGGAAGTATTTTTACTTTCACTTTTGTCGCATTGGATGGTGCGTTATATGAAGAATATTTATTTGTTACTCTGGCATCACTGCCAACAAAAGATGTTCCTTGACCTGTGAAATAGTACCAAACAACACGAAATTCTTTTGTGTGTAGCTGATTCCACGTCCATTTTATAAATACGTTTCGGGTTGTACCAATCTCAAGCCCAAATTCAGTGATTTGAACTTGGGCGCTAAGATTGGTTGTATATTCAGAGCCATCAGTAAAAACATCATTTAGTGAAGATGAACCAGATGTGCCGTCTGAAAACTGAGACATGACTATCTCCTCCTCTCTATCTTAGCTGCTCTTACCAATGTTTCGATAGCTTCTGAAACAGCACTGCCATTATCATAAGTAATTCCAGAAATGTTATTATAAGTATTTCCAGCATTACCGATACTCTTTTTAAGTCCATTAATGGCATTTACCACATCTTCATTATTTCCATTTTGACGATTATTTGTCATTCCAGAAATAGCTCGGATATTTGTCATTGGTGTTACTGACGGATTATTGAACATACTTGTGATTCTGGCAGCTCCGGTTTGAATATCGGTTAAATCAACTACCGGCGTGATTACAGGAGCTACATCAACTGTGGAATCAAATATATCTTCAGCTGACTGCATAGCTTCGGATACGGAGTCCACTATACCAGTACCAAGTTTCTTACCGGTACTGAATACTTTTGTGGCAATATCACGACAGCCATTTATCATGCCTTCACCAAGCCAAATACCGGATTGATATGTGGCTTTGGATGGTGAATGTGATTGCTGACCGGCACGCTCGCCTCTGACCGCAGCTTGTCCTAAAGCAAAGCCAGCATTATAAGCCGACTGTTGCATTGATAACACACCGTAGACTAAACCTAAACCGAGATTTCTTCCGTTATTATTCATATAAGAATATGCCGGATTAAGAGCTCCGTTTGCAGATGCTATAGCAACCTGAGATGCAATATTCTTAACATGTTCTTTCTGAGCCGCCATCCCAACAGCAAGCATACTGATCAACGCCACACCCGTTTTCTTGAAATTTTCGTTTCTATCGGTAATTGTTTTCTGCACATCGTTAACTATATTGCTCATTGCTGATATAGCTTTAGACCTTCTCATGGTCATTCCGCTGCTCAATGCCTCAACAATACTTAAACCATTCGTCGAAAATGTTTTAGCCGATTCGTTTAGCGTATTCTTAATACTACCGAGTTCAACTTCACCAAGTTTACTCACAGCCTCTTTAAAACTCGTGATGCCGGTCGTATTAATATCTTTCAGACTTGAAATGAATGTTTTTAATCTGAATCCTATCGAAATAGAATTGGATATGCTATCAATATTGGTATTAGATACATCATCACTGTAATCTTTTATCGTTTCACCGATATCCTCGAAATCCTTGAACGTCTTAATTCCACTTTCGATATTGGATGAGTTGCCGTATATACTATTGGCCAGTGATACCATTCGTTTAGCTTGAGATACTGATGCGCTAACTTTAGTAAAGTCTATGTCTGCAACATTAGCATTGTAAACAAGCAACCCCTGACCAAAGGCACTGATATCACTACCAAAATCATCAAGCTGCATAACTCCGTCGAACCATTCGTCTTTCGGTAATGCTTTCTGCAGTTCGGTCATCATAGTACCTATGTTTTTAGCATTGGATACGGCTTCTGTATCAATTGCGTTTTCACCCGTAATAGCTTTAGACATAGCACTTATAGCTTCGCCGAATTTCTGTGCCTGCTCTCCAATTTTTCCGAGATCCTTGCTAAATACAAACTTTTTAAGGATATCACCGGGTTGAGGTGGAATGTCATTAGCTAATGCGGCAAGCAGCTGACCAACTTTCACCACGCCTTTAACAGCTTCTGTATCAATTGCATTCTCACCTGTTAAAGAATCCGATAATGCGTGCATGGCTTTACCGAAAGATTTCGCCTGTTCACCAAAATTATCGAGACCAGTATTAAAACCAAGTTTATTAGCAATCCCATCAAGAATGTTTGATTTAGATAAACTTAAAATAGCTCCAGCAGCATCGGTAAATACCTCAATGCCAGTTTTTACAGAATTATCCATTCCGGAAAATGCTTTAAGAAATTCTGCTATATTTTTACCAACTTCTGGTAAATTTTTCGTAGCTCCAACGGCAATTCCATCCATTACGCCGCCAACAAGACTTCCTACAAATTCGCCTATACCAGTTCCTATTTTGACCAGAATCTTTATACCGCCGTCAAGAAACTCTTCAACGCCTGCTACAGCTGCTATAACCGCACCCAAAGCGGTAATTATTCCAACAAATGCTGCAATATATAATGCAGCACTTGGCGGTATCGGAGGTATCTTACTCGCTATCAATGCTGCAGCGCATATAGCATTTAACATAATTGATAAAGCTATAACATTAGGGACACTCGCGGATATATCGAGCTTATCCATTATGCCGAGTATGACAGCTACTCCAGCCAATACACCTGTCATTATCCCAACAGCAATTAATGCACTTTTATCGACACTTTCAATCTTGCCTAACACTGCAGTTGCAGCTGCTAAACCGAGCATCATTACCGATAGAGCTGTAGCATTAGATGCTGACGCATTAAAATTGTATTTACTCATCATCACAAGTAATCCGCCGAGTGCCGCCACAATAACGCTCATGGTCAATATGGTTTTTATGGATGTTGTAGCTACAGAAGAAGCTTTTTCAACCACGGCAAACATCCCCATCATGGTAGATATGGCTAATGTGGCACTTACCAGTTTTTCCGTTTTCACAAAAGAAAGTGTGACCACGGATGCTGCCATAACACCGATCGCAATAGCCATTCCGGTCAGACTCTTGCTGACATCGTTCGCTCCTCGCAACTGACGAACCATGACCGCCATCATTCCACATAGCAATGCGATAGCGGTCTCGCCTTTCGCAAGATTCTTAATACTTATCATACCAAGAAGAACCGAAATGCCCGCCAAAATACCAACCGCTACTGATATAGATAATATAGAAGCAGCTATTTTTGCAGTTTGCTGATTGCTTGCTATTGTAGTAACTTTTACAAGGGCATACACAAAAGCTGTGAATGCAGCTACAAAAACGCCACCTTTGATCATCTCACCGACTGATAGATAAGACACCAACTTAACTACTCCAGCCATGAGTGTCATTGATATGGATACAGATAATAATAATCTGGTTAAACCCTTCATGACTTGTCCATCATCAGATTTGCTTATGAGTTTGAGAATTTCAATAAATGCTAAAAACGATCCGGCAAAAACCGCGCCTTTAGCAATTTCACCAATGGACAGATATCCGATTAGCTTGGTTACACCAACCAGCATACCCATAGCAATAACAAGAGATTTCAGACCGTCGCCAAGATTGGCAACACCTTCCCCACATTTGGCTCCTATTAATCCCATTATCAAAACAAATGTCGAAAAACCAGTAGCAAAAGCAACCCCTCTGAGTATTTCCTCAGCTGAAAGCATCCCGATTATTTTCACGACACCGGCCATAAGTAACATAGCCGTAGCCATATTTTTCATCATTTTGCCGAGCTTATCTATATTCTTAGCACTTTCATCTTTGACAAAAATACCGAAAGTAGCTATTATGACAGCCAGAGAAGTAACAATTCCAGCTAAGCCAGCAAAACCATGCTCCATGTCTTTTAAATCCATACTGCCAAGTATTTTGACAGTGGTGCCGATAAGCAATATTGCAGTTCCGATAGAAGTGATTCCGGCTTTTAATCCGTCAATCTTGATACCATGTCTATCTATAGTTGCTGATGCTGCCGTTATTTTACTCATAGCAACTGCGATTCCAACAAGCACACCAGCGATAACTGCTGTAGCCAATCCGCCTTGAGCAAGTGTTTTGGTATCGAGTTTTCCAAGAATATAAATGGAACCAGTCACGATAACCAGAGATGTGACAAACTGCTTTATGCCATCCATCTTTGTTTTAAAAGCATTGGCTTTAATGTTCTTAGAAACACTCGCTTCGACATCGGCAAGTCCGTCTATCACAGAGGCGATGGCTTCAAACGGTGATGCAAACTTAGATGCAGCATCCATTAATTTATTTACACCGTAAACAAGTCCTCCGATAGAACTAACTGCTATAACACTACCCCAATCTACGTCAACATTGCTAAGGGCATCGAGCATATTTCCGCCAAGACCTTTCAGATAGTCTATAACATCTGAAGCCTTATTCTTGAGACCGTTAAGTAAACCTTCTATGGTCCACTCACCAATTTTGAAAGTCTCTTTGGATGGTGAATTGATATCAAGAACTTCCTTGATAGAATCGAGGATTGCCTTTCCAATAGAAATTAAAATATCAGGAACTGCCGTAATACCTTCGTTGAGTCCCTTTTTAAGACCATCGATAATGGTTTTACCTATTTCATTTCCATTTACTTTTTCGACAAGGTCATCCCACGCTTTATCGAAATCAAAATTCTCTACGTCGTTAAATATATCAGTTACAAATTTTGTAATATCAATATTCTTAAAACTGTTAAAGAATTTGTTAAACTGAGGTATCTTATTAAGATATTCGTACAGCTCTTTGATTTTATCGATCAGGAACTTGATTCCTTCTCCAGCTTTCTCAGCAACTGCCTCAAATGGATCGACAACTTTAAGCCATTTGTCGAACTGGACCAATAAATCCCCAAGGTTGGCGGTGAGATCAAGTGTGTCCATTCCGAACGCACTGAGTATTGCATTAAGTGCTTTAAGACCGAATTTCAATGCCCCACCGACAGTCATTTTGATTATATCGAGGACTGCGGCCAAGCCAGCCATTGTACGACGAAGCTCCTCGCCATGATCTTCAGTAAACACCGCTAATTGAGTAGTTTTGTTATAAATTGCATAAAGGATATTATAGAGAGTATAAGCTGACGGAGGATTAAATACGTCATTCCAACCCCTCTTCAGTTCAGAAAAAAGATTAAAAATACTTTTTCCGATATTCTCGAATGAGCCAAATAATAAGTCGCGACCGCTCATCTGACTCATGGTGTTTATGAGATCCTGTATCGGAACGCCGGTTTTCTCAGATTGTTCCTGTAATCCTCGTAATGCTTTAATCTGTCCTTTTGTAAATCCAGCTTCTTTTAACTGTGCATCAGACATTTGAACCAACTGAGCAATAGTTTCAGCCTGGGTTTTCTGCAGATCTTCCTGTGATTCGCCAAGCTCTTCGTTATATCGGAAAGAACAACCGAGCTGCTCATTAACCATATTCTGAACACGAGCCCAGTTATACCCTTGTTCAGTCAGTTTATCGAATCGTGGCTGTCCATTCCCATAATCACCACGAATAACATTGTTGACTATTTCCTGAAGTCCGGAAGCCTTGTCAGTAACTTCATTAATGGATTTGAGCAAACCGGAATATGGATTATCCATAACTTTCTTCACAAGTTTGTTACGAGCATCCGATGATTTATTGATAAGATTGCTTAAAACGTCACTTACTTTGGTCCATATTTCTTTAGCATCCTCGAAATCACCGATTATAAGCTGCCATGTTTTAGTCCATCCTGAGCCAAGCGCTTCCTTTAAAGTATCGATAAGCTGAGTGAAAGTTTTAACCTTAGTGGCGGCATTTCCTGCTGTTTTTGCCATATCCGCCATCTCTTTTGCCTGCTCCTGGGTATATCCCTGGTCTACAAACTTTTTAACAGCTGCGTTATATTCTTCCTGAGTATCAGCAGCCGTTGCAAACTGATCAAGTGTCTGAGTTAAGACGTCTGTTGTAAGCCAGCCTTTTTCAAGGGAATTTCGAAATGAACCAGTTGCTTCGATATATTCTTTTGCTCCGGTACCAAGATGTTCCGATGTTCTGATTAAAGCATCCTGAAATACCTGTCCACCCATACCAGCATTAACGACTGAGTTCCAGTCCATAAGCTGAACTTTACCTGCGGCCAGAGCCTGTGATAACTGATACATCGCTGTGGATGCCTGCTGAGATGTTGAACCTGATACGGCTGCCAAGTTCGCAATACCTTTAATTGCTGATACTGACGCATCCAGCTTGACACCAGCAGCCGTAAAAGTACCGATGTTACGAGTCATCTCTGTGAAGTTATAAATGGTTTTATCGGCATATGTATTAAGCTCACCAAGTGCTTTATTGACATCTTTGACTGTGGTACCCTCTTTCTGGGTGTTTGCTAAGATAGTCTGAACCGCATTCATCTGAGTCTCATACTCTGTGAAACCATCTTTAATCGGATCGATGGTTAACGCATCAGCAATACTTTTTCCAACCTGCATGGCTGTCGTAGTGATGTTAGACAATGCAGTCATGGCTATAATTTCCATGGCAGAGAATTTCATTTTGATAGTATCGACACCTCTGCCTAATCCAGACATATCAACCTGTTTTGCAGATTTCTCGATATCATCAAGACCTTTTGAGGCTCCGGAGAATTTCAGCTTCTCTTTTAGTTTATCAAGAGTCGACATGGTAGTTTTAACATTACGCTCAAACTGCGCATTATCGAACCGCATTTCAACGACTCTGCTATCAACTACTTTACTCATTTCTTAACAACCTCCTCCCAAGCCTCTTTTGCTATTTTGTCAAAAATAGGCTGAATAGCAGGATTGATATAATCTCTTCCTTCTACCCAGCCTCCAGTACCAGTTGCGTGACCTGTCTGTAAGATTATTGCAATCGGTATACCTCTCTGAACGTTTGTATTGTGAAATTCTATAGATACGCCCCCATTTTGACGGACAATCTCATATGTCCACGATGCTGCTGTTTTACCGGTATCAACCGGGGTTGCAGACGAAAGAGCAGCAACTCCAGCCCGACCGTACTTGTTTAAAATTCCAAGATTAACCGTTTCTTTAGCTCTCTCAAGGAATCCTGATAGGTTAGAGAAATCGCCCTTTTGTCTGAAAGTTATCATATCAACACCTCATCGTTTCTTAATATCCCTCGCTTTAACAAAACCAAAGTATTTGCCTGCAATTCTGACATAATACCATTTGTTTCCAGATGTATCTTTCTGCGTGTAATCCATAACATCAACCAAATTGGTTTTTGCAAGATATGGATATTTCTTGATTATCGGATACTCGTCTCCGGCCCATGTTCGGACATCAGTCTCTTTAACTTTAACTTCTCCAACAAATAATCTCTTTTTCTTATCCTGCTTACTGGCAATGGTCTGTGGTTTCACTGGTTCAGATTCCTGAAGATAGTCTGTCCAAGCCCAACCGATACCGATATTTGCCACTTTCACTTTTGTCCACTTACCGGATACAGTTCCGTCAATTTCAACTCTGTCGCCAGCATTAATCTGTCCTAACACATATCCATTAGGACTTTCTCGAACGTAAAGATCGTCAACTGTTGAAATTCTGGTTCCAGTAGCAACCCATTTTTCAGCAGAGGTTTCTTCGCCCCAGTCAATCCATACATAACCAGTGATAGAAGAACCATTAATCGAATATCTCTTGTTTCGGACAGCTCCTCCATTAGCGACTACTCCTGGAGCAGAGGATGTATTTCCTTCATTGGTGTATACGTAATTTTCATCGTAGCTATCAACAGAGCCAATATGTGCTCCACGTCTAAATATAACAAGAGCGCCTTTCTTTGGCTTTGTATGCCATGTTCCATTTGTCTTTGCATGATTCATCACTGATTTACAGTTGTAGAATCCGCCACCCATAATTTTAAGAGCCTTTGTGATTCCTAACACCTGAACAAGCTCCCAGAATTTATACTCAGCACACCATGGTTGTCCCTGACATCCGGGCTGACCAAGACGATTTACGTCTCTCGCAAATTTTGTATAATTGTTATAACCAGCGTTTTTCTGGAAATCGTCAAGATATTCTTCAGTTCTCTTTTCAAGATATGGTTTATCGCCACCATTATTGGCGTAGTAATGACCAAGGTTTATAAACTCCTGTAATTTGCTCACTTTAATTTCCTCCATTTCGACTGGCTTAGACTCTTCTTTAGTGTAGTCTTTATAAAACACACTTCTGTCAACAACTGTCGGAACTCCCGGTATTTTTGCATTGGAACTGTATTGCCATCCAACACCATAGCTCGGTCTCAATCTTTCCTGAAGTGTTCCATCGTCATGTGTCGGATAACTTGCAATCCAAAAGTCATATTTCTGTTTAAGATCATTTCCAATAACAGACTCATACCACTGTTTAGCATTGCAGTAAACTCCAGCTTTATATCCGGCATCAGTTATCACTTTGATAAAAGCCTCAGCAAGCATTGAAATCTTCTTAGTTCCAAGTTCTTTCTGTTTATCCCATTCGAGATCCAACCATACAGGGAGGTTTAACTTCCTACCGTTCAACGTAGAAAGAACTTTTCGAGCTTCTTCCTGAATTTCAGACACATTGAGCGCATAGCTGTATTTGTAAACGCCAATCGGTATACGATTATCAATACATCCCTTGTAGTTTCGTTCAAAGGAACTATCTACTACATTACCTTTTTCAGTAATACGTAAGATTGCAAAATCCATACCATACGCCGCTACTGTCCCCCAGTCGATAGTTCCGTTATATGCTGATACGTCAATTCCTTTTATAGACATGTAATCACCCCTTCGAGCGGAATTTTGCTCGGTTTGCTTCATTTATAGATTTATACTGTCGCATCACTTCTGATTGACTCATCTTCTTACCAGAGCCTCTTTTTACATTGCATACTCTTATAAGTGTGAGTAATCTGTTTAAATGCCACTTTTCGCATTCCATTGGAATACCATTATCGAACATCCAGAAATATATGAGTTCCGATGATATATTTTCAGTCCGAGTTGAATTATCGTTCTGATTTTTACCAAAGGTGGTTGCGGTCATTGGATCATTAATATATTCTGTTATTCTATTTATCAAATCCTGATGGTGAATCAAACGATCATAAACTTCTGGTTCAACATTTTTAGTAATTGTCATACATTGTATGTAGCTCACTATTTCATCGATTGTGCGATTCTCAACCGGAAAGTATCGTTTCTTCCATAAGGATTCCCATTTTGACAGAGAGACAAGAGAATGCTCAAGCATAATGGTTTTTGGCTTGTTGAGTTCTTCGTATATAAACTCTCCTTTTATTTCATCCCATCCCTCATTAATATCACTCGGAACCACGAGTTCAAGCATCTCTCATCCTCCATATTTTTCGTATTTATCAAGCCGGAAGTTCCGGTGTATCAACTACTTCTCTGTATTTAGCAGGAATAATTCCTTTGATAAACTCAGCTGCTTTTTCAGCATCCTGAGACAGTTCCATATACAAAACATTGTATGCTTCAGTCTGAGAGAACTCTGTTGACAGCTCGTCAGACTTGATAAATCGCCTTCCATCTGGAGACTTCTGACCATAAGATTTAAGAATAATCTGTTTGAATAATTTAGCGATTGTAGGAATATCCTGAGCTTTGATAATTGCCTGAAGCATAGTGTCTAAACCGCCTGTAACTTCGAGCTGCATCTCGGCAAGTTCTGTTTCAGTAAGATTGAAGTAGAAATCTTCCTCTCTTTTAGTTCCGTTATAATCTTCATATGGAATTGTTTTTTTTAACATAGTCGTTTTCTCCTTTTTTTTTTTTTAATTAAAAAGAAAAGCCCCAGCTGAATACACAGTTAGAGCTTTTCGTTATATTGTTATTTATTTATGATACAGCTGCCTCTGCATTTTTAATAAGATTTTTGAAATCATCTGGAGTTGGCAGTCTAGAAGCCGTAGATTCATCACCATACAATGCGGTCTCGACGGCTTTCATCTGTTTTTCAGAAAGTTTTGTAGAATCAAATAAAAGCGTAGCCGTAGGTTTGAATCCTGTTACATCAACTGGTGTAGTTGAGATGTCAAAGCTCATCTCTGCTGCTGACGGACTATCATTCACTGTTTCATAATCTTTTGGACTTGCTGCTGCGTTACATCCGTACACAACATGAATCTGATATCCATACTTTATATTCTTGGTATCATTACCAATAATTGTCTGATAAGAGAAGCCGAACATCTGATGATCCTGCTGACCTACAGACATACCATTTACTACCTCTTTTTCACCAATACATTCCTTAAATTCGTCAGGATACATATATGCGGAAATCGTAGCAGCGAATGTTTCCGCAGACAGAATATTCAGGTATTTACCATTATCAGCCCATAAAGCTGTAGGCTCAGCGCCAGATGGATTTTCCGATACTTTTGTTAAACCATTCCAAGCAACACCGGCACCGTATTTATTTTCTTCTGTATACGGAAACAGAACTCCTTTACTAACGCCGGTTGAGTATAAACGTCCACCAGTCTGGTCCCATGTAAGTTTAGACATTTATTAATCCTCCTTAAAAATATAAAACGAGCGTATCGTGATATAAGTTATCTGATTTATAGCTTGTCCCGAATGAGCAGTATGGTAATTCCAGCAACTTCTCAATGACAGGCTCGTCAGGTTTTCTTGATATCACAATTAGCTCGTATCGTTTGTGTTTCAGATATGCTGTATCATCAGCACGTTCTGAATCTATCCTACTTCTGGAATACCTTATTGCGGGATATTCCATTTTGACCGATTCGGGGGACTGATAGTAAACATGTCTGCACCCAAGCAACTCTTCAAGTTTGTTCTGTAGTTCCAGTCGTGTTTCCATTCCAGACACCTCCTATAGTCAAGATTAATCTTGGATACTGGACCTCAACTTCTGAGATTTTCCACTTAGTACCCATAATTTCGGCATAAGCCATGTGAGAACAATTTTCGATAGCAAATGGATCGGCTAAAATACTAATCGCATTCGCGAGTAAGATATTGTCATTAATACCGCCAGATGTCTGTCTTTTTCTGCGATCATATAACATATCACCATAATATTCGCGTTCGAGAATTGTCTCGTCCCATACTCCCGGCTCCGTCTCGTTGGCGACAGCATAGCCGATTTTACCAAACCATTTGCTCATCTAATTATCCTCCCGGAATCACTCTGCCTTAACTGTGGCGAGTTTAGCAACTGTAGATGTAGTAGTATCAGTTGTGGCATATGTAACAGTCACAACTTTTGAAGCTACTTTACAGCTAATCGGGTGATAAACTGCTCTTGTAGTATCGATCACTACCATTCCTTTATAGAAAGCGTCTTCCAGTTCGTCTGGAGTCAGCTTTGTTTTAAAGGTGGATTCCGCATATGCTACACCATCCGCTTTGGCATATACTTTTCTTACCGCGATATTTTTATCGCCAGCGTTCATGTACATCACTTCCATGTTCTTAATCTCCTTATTCTTCATAGATAATATCAAGTCCATAGGCTACTGCTGCGTCATGTTCTATTTTACATCCTCTGGCATTTTCCCAGCCTTTGCAGAAATAAGCGGCATGACACAAGCTCATGTTCTCTAATGATTTGGCAAGAAAACATAACGGAATTTGAACAACGCCTCGTTCTTTCATATTTTCTTTGCTGTACCATTCATCTGTAAAAAGTGTATTTACAATCTCATATCCTTTTTCTTTTAAAGCCTTGACTGCTTTTTCTCTGGTTGCAATAATTTCAGCATCGGTTCTTCCAGCCATCGGCTGTGATAACATAGCTTTCATGTTCTTAATCTCCTTTATAATATTTAAAGTTTGTTTTAACTAACTTCTAGGTATAATTACACTACCTTCTCTTCAAGAGCAATAGCAGAATATACCTTTGTAAGAGAACCAGACAGTCTTGTCTCAAGCAGATATTTGTACTGGTTGAAATCGATATCAAAGTTATCGAACTTAGATACTTCGCCACCCTTAGCAGCACCAAACTGGTAGTCTCCGAGATTTACAAACAGACCAAGCAGTTTATGCTTATTAGTATCGCTATCGGTTCTTTCGAGACCCTCAAACTGCTCAACAGTAACAATGGAGTTTACGTTGAGTGCTGCAGCAAGATCAGCTTTAGAATCATAAATACGACGACCGTTCAGATCACGAGCCAGAAGCATCACGTTAAGCAGATGTGGTGTACAGTAGAAGTCAAGTGAACCTGATCCTTTGTACTTCTCACGCGCATACAGAGATGCAGTAATAATAGCTTCGGCTTTGATATAGTTATCACCAAAGTTAGCACCTGTATTAGAACCCTGAAGTTCCTGTTTAGCTTTATTGAAATCTACTGTCTGATGAATTGTATACAGCTCGTCATCGTTCCAGATAGAACGGATATGATCTTCATGAATTTTATCCGGATCACCGTCTTCACGACCATCACCAACCAGTGCAGCCATAATCAGTTCTTCATTCAGAGTCTGTTTCATGATCTTCCACTGATATGCAACTACATCAAAGTCTGTAATATCAACGATATCGTCACGCTGTAAGGTATCTTTGATATAAACTGTCTGAGGGTCTGTTGTACGGGACAGCAGTTTGATTTTCGCCATCTCTTTCTTATAATCGCCCTTCTTCTGGTAACCTTTAGCTTTCAGCTCGGCGATACGAGCGTCAGCCTGGCGAGTCTTGATACGTGTATACGGACTCTTATGAATCTTAGCCATAGCTGCATCAATCCAGGACTGATCTCTGGTGAGAGTTTCCGGTTCACCTTTTTTCAGCAGTTCATATTCCGGGAACAGCTTCTCAACGTCATCGTCGAATACTCCATGAGCTAATGTGTCGGCATTTTCCTCAGCGAAGATATTCATTGCCGCTCTCAGTGATCCAATGCCGCTCTGTTTTGCCATAGATACAATTTTCATTTCGTCAGAGTGACTAAGAATAGACTTATTCGCCTGTTCTCTTTCTTCGTTGTCAAAAATGTTATGTTTCACTACATTTCCTCCTTTTTCATCATCATCTTCATCATCATCAGAAAGTATCATGCCGAGTACAGCATACATAGCTTTTTTCTGCTCGTCATTCATGGTATTCAATATCTCTTTGATGGTTTTATCATCAGAACCTTCTGACGTTTTTGGTTTTTTGGTTTCTTCAGTCACTTTGTTTTCTCCTTTCTTTTCGGTATCAGCTGAGTGATAGAGCATAATATTCTCATCCCATGATACTTCCATCTCCTCTTCGCCCTCAGCAGAATGCGCCATAACAAAATCCACGTAAGCTCCAGGATTAGCTCCAGCCAACACAAGACTAAGCTCCCTGATATTTCCGTGGACAACGTCTTTACCAATCTTTTTGAGCTGATTAGCCCAAATAGAAAGAGATCTTACATCTCCATTCTGCACAAGTTTCTTAGCAGTCTGACCCTGTTCAGTGTCATTGAATACACCGTAGGCATATACGCCATCATCGCGGTTTTCCAGAACTGCATGGCCAAGAACTGCGTTCGGATCATTATGTTCATGATTCCAAACTAATGGAACTTCACATCCGTCATTACCTTTGAACGCATCTTTACGGATAGTAACGCCGTCACCGCAGAGTAAATCATTACGAGTGGCATATCCGCTAAAATCACAATTATCCATTTTGACCTTCTCTCCTCTCTTCATTTTTTATTACAGGAACAGCATTCTCCGCTTCCTGCTTAGACTGACTAATGTTACTATTTCGTAACTCGTCAGCTTTCGGATCATCTGCTGGTTTCATACCAACGATTTGTCTTATCTCGTTAGATGTCATAATTTCGTTTCGTGTGAATTTATCAGCAATTTCTGCGATATTATTGACTGGAACCAGTCGGAATGGATCTCTGAAATATTCGATAGACTGCCCTTGAGATCGAGCGGTCTTTGTTAGAAATTTACGTTTTAATTCGTCTGCAATCGCGGCTACAATAGGTTCAACCGTACGATTGTTATAATTCAGCATAGTCTGTTCATCAGCTGTTCCATCCAGAACTGCCTGTGTAATACCAAGCTGACTGTAAAGCATATTTGTCCAGTATTCGACCTGTTTGAGAAGATTATTCTCTAATGACCGATTTAGCTGGATGACTTTCTCTGTACCATCGATGTAAGCCACGCCATACTTCGAATTTGTGAGCTGGTTTTCCATATCATTTCGTCGTCTCTCAGCCTGCTCTCTACGTGCCTGAGTTTTGGCTACATACGGAAGCTGAATGATTAAATCCAATTTACCAGATGCCGTTTTTTCATCTGTCGCATCCAATAGACTAAGCTTTCTCATCAGTCTCTGCAGTGTAGAGTTTGGCTCGTTAACGATTGCATATAATGGATTCTCAATAATTCCTACCTGACTTTTTGGTAAAAGAATATCTTCTTTTTCTCCTCGTCGGTCGTTATAGATTCGGACTTTGACATGCTTTGGGTACCATTCAATTATTTTCCCTGTTCGGACCGAATCGATACTGAATGAATTACTTATCTTTGGGTTGAATGATGTGTCCACCGGAACGATAGCTACTGCACCCTCGTCAAGCATAGATAAAACCACATCGTGGAGAAATGCTCGTCCCGATTGATCAATATTCGCTTCGAAATTCAAGCACCCATTTATTCCCGACTCAATCTCTTCAATGAATCGTCCAGTAGAATCTAATCTACAGTGTTTAATATCTATAGCTGCTACATCAAGTGCTATGCGATTAAATATGGAAGATACTATGGAACGTTCGTTTCCATGACCTAATCGTGGTCGGTCAGGGCGCAAAGAATAACCGGGGCCAACGTTATGATATATCGGGTCCCGGTTCATAAAAGCATTCCAAGCATGTGCAAGCCTGGTCTTAATATTAAATTCCATTTTGACTTTTCTCCTAGTTATTCTTCCAGATATGACTCGCCAGTAATAAGTTCTGTGCTTTAGCTATAGTCTGACCGGTTCGACCACGTCGAACACCCCAATGCATACCAAGTACACCGTAGTGCATTAATTCATCATTGTTCATAATATCCCCCCCATTATTCAAAAGCTTCTCTATTAATCTTATAAGCGACAAAAGCATCCATCATTGCAGCAACAGCATCAATTTTAGCTTCGTATCGCTTCTTTAGTAATTTACGGTTTCCATTTGTATCTTCCATAACAATACAGTTACCCATTGTAAATGTCATGAGTGCTTCATCAAATAGAAGCATTCTCTCTTCAGACAATTTCTTTAATTCCCCAAGTGGAACAGACTCGGTCTTGGACCCCTGAATAACTTTTACAATTCCAAATGGACCATTTTCTCGTTCCCATCGCTCAACAAATTCTCTGGCATTATATGGGTCGTATCCAAAACAGCACACATCATAGCCTGATTCCGATATATAATTATCCAGTTCTTCGTAAACCTGCATCATATCAAGAATATTTCCGGGCATGACGATCAGACTTCCTTCTTTCATAAACTCGTCATATTTAATTCGTAAAGCTGTCGGAAGTTTATTGAGAGTTAGTTCTGTTATGTAATTTCTGGTCTTTATTCCGAAAGCACCATTAGCGAGCGGAAACAGAAATACAAAAGAACAGAAGTCATCGCCCTGGGACATATCAGCACCCAACGCACAAGGTAACTGCCAATATTCTCTTTTCCTATGAGGAAGTGTTTCTTCATATGTGAAATAATAAGTAAATCCTTCCATTGGAATACCAAATCTTTTGGCAAGAATATCATTTCTTGCTGCTGGATTATTCTCAGCTCTTTCCACATCCAACTGATAAGTCTCATAACTAACAGTCTTTCCTAAGTTCGGATTTGCTTTGAGCCACATGTCCGGATTTCCAACTTCGTCAATGGAATCCAATTTATACCACCAGATAGATGTGTGCGGATCGTTATACTCACCTTTCAGAATCTTCATCAATTCCATTTTGATTGTATCGCCCGATCCGTTACGAACGGTACCTTCTGAACTTATAGCGACAATTAGGTAATCATCATTCTTACCGCCACCCTGCTCTTTTGCAGCTCCCTGTTCAAGAGCACCTATAACGTCCTCTCGAATGTCTCCCGATAACCATTCATCAACTGTGGCAATCTTAACTCGCAGTCCCTGAAGCTTATCGATAGCCATAGGACGCACTTCAAGCAAAGAACCAGTCAAGAAGTTCTGTATTCCCTTTTTGGTGGGGGTAAGTTTTACTCTGTCAGCTTTGGAACCTGTGGTGTTTTGGAGAGAACCCTCCGTAAGAAACTTATACAATGGACCGCGCGCTCTTGTTATAGCCGTCCGGATTGGAGACATAACTTCATCAGCCTGTGCCATTGTTGGAGCTGTTGTAACCTGATGAGTTGTCTGAGTGTTTACATTTAAGAAGTAATTCTGTATACATGAAGCATACATTGATTTAGCAGCACCTCGGGCTACTATTAAATATTGTTTATGAATAAGACGCTTCTTAATTCGCCTCGTTTCATAGTGACCTCTTCCAGAATGTCCATTCTGTGAAGGAATGTAGATACTCCTATCAACAAAGTAATACCAACCGAAGATTTCTTCAGCCCATAGTTTGAATGAATCGAGTAAGTGGAGATCATCACCATCTGTAAGAGTCAATTCATTCTCACAATATTTGATGAATCCTTCCACTGCTCTATCATCGTAGTATTTCGTTGGATCAGCTATGAGCTTGTCAATACGATTCATCTCCATTGAGATTTCTTCATTAACTGGAATTTCACCACTTATAACGGCATCTCGAAACATGCCGTAATATTTTGGTACAGCTGTATTCGATAATGCCATTTAATTGTCACCTTCTATTTCTTTTTGTTATTCGCGTAAACCTTATTATCACCTTCAAGATTGAACACTTTGTTCACTCCATCAGCAAACATTGATCTAGCTAACTGTCTGCCTACATCTGTAGCAGCCGGAGTAATCACATCATTCATAACTGTTTCAGTAAATCTCTTACCTGCGGAAATTTTCTTAGGAGTTAACGATTTCAAATTTTGTTCCAATGTAATACGATTTATTTTCTCCTGGATCTCTTCGTTGGTCATTTCACTGATACTTTTACTTTTTGGTTTTGACTCCGTCTTTTTAGCATCAGCGGATGATGTTTTCTTATTCAGTTTCATCCCAGTCAATCTCTGATACTCAGAATCCAACTGATTAATTCGCTTTCGACCAGCCGCAGTAAGAGATCCATCTTTATTTTGATATCTTCTTACACCCCAACGCATTCCATGAATCCCATGATGCATTAGCTCATTACTATTCATTTTGACTCACCTCTTTCTATTCAGTCTCCGCCTCTGCATTCAATCGCCACTCTAATTCAGCAATTGTTCGGTTCATGCTGTCTGCTACAACAGACGTAGTAGGCGGGTCAAACAAACTCCGTACTTTCATACCCATGTATGATTTAACCGCTTCGAAATCCTTATCACTTGGAAGCAGCTCACTCCATGTGTCAGTTTTATCCATTACTGTATATGCTGTATCACATACACCGATCTGTTTTAATACTAAGATCACTGAATTTATATGCATAATCAACTGATCATCAAATGCTGTATAATCTTCAGTCAAACCAAGGAGTTTTTTTATTGATGTTAATATGCTTTCGTCCATACTGTCTCCTTATCTACGCCATGGACACGTATCATTTAATGACCGTTCCGGCATAATATCTGGTATTAATATGCTGTCATCGCTATAATGAATCGCATCGTGAGTTCTCTTTGAAGTACAAATTAAATATTCCGGATTCAACAGATACTCTGTCCGATCAAGAATGTCATCTTTGGTTAGTGGATTCATATGATGTATAATTACTCTTTTATAAACTTCTCTTCCCGGTACGCCCAAGTCGCATCCACAATCGCGTAGAATAACTTCATCACGAATCCTTAACCACTCTTTCGATTTGTAAAATATCTGATTGAGATATCGATTACATCCAAAAGTCTCATCACCCACTATGCCATCCAACTTTAAGTATTGAAATCTCTCTTCGAACGTCGGTAAGGTTACCAATTCGGAATATGTTTTAATACTCATCTTCTGTATCCCCATATCCAGCATAGTCTCGCATAACTTTGATTACATTTTCATAGGCTGCTTTCGTATCGGCAGCATCTTCTATAGCTTTTGTCTTAGCTTTGAGAAGTTTGTTCTCTTCTCTCAATCGCTCATTCTCTAACTGCTCTTTTTCAGAGCCAAGTTTTAGATAATGCACAATGACAGATGGAGATGCAGTGCCCTCACGTAATTGTCTTTCAGCACAATCAACTGCCAGCGACACTAACTGCTTGTCTCTATTTTCTGGTGATAGCGCTGGTCTACTTTTAGGACTAGTTGTTTTTACTTTTGGCATACTTAGTGTCACCTTCTTTCATTAATAGTTGTACTTTTCATATAGTATGTAGAAGAATCCATAGACTTTTCTATAACAAAATCAACCTTAAAAAACCACATCAGGAGGAGAAAACTGTTTATTCACACGAGGAGTACACAAATGTAAAGTCCATGAATCCCTCTGCACACTATACGAAAATATAAATTGATTCTGGAAAAATCCCTCCGGAGAAAATATAAAGAGGCCGGCGAAGCAGGGAGGGGGTGTGTTTTTCAAGACCCCCTCTATGGTTCAGCATCGACTTATGCCGTCGCCGTGGCTTCTTTTGCGTTTCTCTGAACTTTTTTATAGATATTTAAGAAATCATTGTCAATAATCTCATCAACAGCACGTTCATGTTCTTCATCAATCTCTTTATCTGACATATCATCAGTAAAGTGTGAGATTCGATCGAGCTTTCCACATGTGTTGTATCCTTTTTCATTATCAAACAGCCACCAAAGAGTGAACTGTTCGAACGGATCATAAGGATTATCGAATGTTGTCAATCTGCAATCGCTCATTTAGTTCGCTCCTTTCAAATACTTGGAAACTGTTGAAGTTGAAATGCCAAGTTTATCCGCAATTTGTGAAATTGTATAAGAAGCAGACATTGCTTTAATACGCAACTGTTTAGCTTCATTCAATTCTTTCGATTCTTTTGGCATTGCTTTTTGTCTCAAAGAATCTGGATCACAATTGTTAAGAATCTTATTAAGAATGTTTTCTGAAATTGCGCCAGCTTGAATTGCTTTCCATTCATTGTCAGTTATTACAATGTTTCTATCTCTTCTTGAAACAGACCCCACTTCTTCTCTATACCGGGTGAGTGCCTGCTGGGATGCTTTCTTAACATCCTTAGCTTTCATGACTTCGCCCGCTTCTTTGGCAGCATTCTGTTTCTTCTGAACTGCAGCATATGTCATTCTCTGAGCAGCACGTTCTTTTACTACATTGGACTGAGCTATGTCAAGCTTCCTTGTAAGACTATCAACTTCTGTCTGATACTTTCGTTTAGCCTCTTTGTTGTAAGCTATCTTGCCAGCCTTGGTCTCTTCAATACGTGCCTGATTAGCCAAATGCTTCATGCTGTTGGCATAATCTGCGTATACCCCCTCCATGGGATGACGGTACTGGGATACCAGGGTATAAGCATCATCGGTCTCGGCCATCTTTGTGCTGTTGGTTTTGCGGACAACTGTTACTTCTTCCATTTCACCAGTCTTCTTATTGAGCTTGTGCGTGGTATAAGTAGCATCGTCTGCTTTCTTATAGATAAGAGCGCCTTCTGGACGAGAGGGATCGTACCATTCTTTTCCCTTTATGTTATACTTAGGTGTACCCTGTCGCTTATCAACCTTTACTTCGCCTTTAGCTCTTGATATGATAGTTGATGCACCACCAGTACTCTTGCCCTGATATTCTACTTTCAGCGCGGCGATATTGTTATCTTTCTCACTCTGTTTATAATCAAGATGATGCTTCTCAGCATCGATAACTACCATCGAATGTCTTACAGCTCTGGCAAGTTTGTCTTCACTTGCGCCAAGAAGAGTCATGTCTGTAATAAGATTAGAAATCTTACCCATCTCAGTATCAGTCTTCTTCATCAGCTTGTACTCAGAACCATTGCGATACCAATGTTCTTTTCCGTCGGCATCCACTTTCTTTTCCCCACCATAAGACATCTTAGGATCAAATCCTTCGAGACCTTTTAATGGATGAGTAGACGTGATCTTAACTTTTCCGCCTCTATCATGAGTTGGTATACACATTACCGTATCACCGTCGAAATCGGCTCCTGACAAACGATCAGCAACTTTGCTATTAATGCCAATGGCATCTTGTGAAGTTTTACCAATCATACTAATGGCTTCTTTATTCTTGTTATTTACAGTACATATCGGAATTTCGAATGTTCCTCCATGCGGATAACGAATGAGTGCAAGCTTACTGCCGTCTGGATAACCAGGAGCGTATACTTCTTTTTCACTCATAGATGTGACCGGAAGAATTACATGATACTTCTGTCCCGGTAAGGAAGCGCCTTTGAGATGTACGGCTGCTGAATCACAATCTTCTGCAAATTTTTGCAGATAATGTTTCTTTACAGTTGGGTTAGTAAGAGCCATGATCGAATCAAACTCTGCCTGCTTATCTGCTTTGGCAATACCGAGCTGTTTCTCGGCCATAGCCTTCGACTGTTTAGACAAGAACTGTGATGGCAAAGCATCTTTCCAATCTCCCCAATCTCCTTCATCTGAACGCTTATTTATCAGACCAAGTTTCTTATTACCCTTTTTATCTGTATACCAATACTGTCCACCTTGGTCAGCATCTTTAATCAGAGAGCCAAACGGGTTATCTGGATCTTTCTTAATATCTTTAAGAACTTCCAGCTTTGGCACAGACTTGGATTTATTGGTATTAAAGATAACGTCAATCCCTGGTGGGAAGTTGCTATCATCCTTGTAAACAGCCATACCCTTGATATATTTCTTGCCATCAACCATGATACGAACCTGTGAATACCTGGATTCGCCAAGTGACAAATCTGGAACATTGCGCCTAAGTTCAACGACGCCATCCTTATCTATACCGCCGTCTTCTTTATACCGAATAGCAAGACGCTTAGAATCAAGGCTTTCCGGATAATGGAATTTCTTTTCGAAGGTCTGTCCATCATCTCTTGATATATAATCCTTTACAGTCTGAATTTTATCGAAATTATAGATATCGCTATGTGTCGTTCCCGGAACACACAACACTCTTTGTGTGGTCATCTGATTTCTATTGGTTGCCTGCGGAAAACGATTACCGTAAACCTTATATCCACCTTCAGCCTGCAGCATGAATAACGCCTGATCGAGTTTCTCTTTTGAGATGTTGAGATCCCGCTCAACACCTGCACCGACATCGACCATTTTCTTCTTATCAACTTGCTCTTTAAGAAACTCTGCAGTTTCTCTAGCCTGTTTCATATTCGACTCGGAATTAGGATCGAGTAATGATCTTACGGAAGATTCATTAATTCCCATCTTTCTTCCTATCTCAGAATTATTCATTCCTTCTTTTTCTTTCAGACGTCGAGCTGTAGCAACCATGTCTGATCTACGTTCATCTTTAGCAATGGCATAGACCGTTCTGAAATCTGTTGTAGAATATCCAAGTGATTTCGCAATAGCTGAATCTCCGGTCCATTTCTTTCCATTTTCATCTGTGTATGTGAAACCTGATTTACGCATTTCCTCAACTCGACCAAGAAAGTCTCTACCACTTTGATAAGGGTCTTTTCCAGAACCCCAAGGATAACGTCCTGATCGACGTGGCATTCCGTAATGTTCAAGGAAATCTTTACCAGACATTGAGGATGACCCGATGTACGACTCAATTTCTTCTGCTACTGGATTCATGGTTAACCCTCCTCAACTGCTTGATTAATAAGTTTATCTAAATGAATAATTCTATCCATGATTGGAACAATGTCGGATGCTGTTGGTTTAAGAACATCAATGTCATCATTTTGATAGATTCGTAATTCCATCTCAATATCGCCTGGGCGAATCTTATATTCAAGACAGAATAATGCTGCATATACAAGAACCTGTTCCTCATGAACTGGTCCTGTACCGGTTTTCAAATCATGGATCCTCAGAACATTATCTCTGAAACAGATAGAATCTGCAGTTCCCCAAAAGTTTGGAGAATAATACAAAACAACCTCAGTATCCATTCGAAAACCAATTGCATCATTTACATATGAATACAAAGTCTTCTTGGACCGAGGCTGTTTAATTTTCATATCAATTGTTTCTTTAGCCCATGCATGAAGTCTGGTTCCTCTTTCGGATGCTTTCTTGGCAATCAAATATTTAATTGCTTTGTCGTCATCGTATCTCAGCCACGCTGGTTGAGACGGGCTGAACGGAGCATGTCCGCTAAGATTTGAATGCTTTATAAAGTTCATTTAAAACTTCCTCCTCGTTTTCAGGGAAAATGAAGCGCGAAAAAGACATCTCGTTTAATTTGGCTACATAGTAATCTTGGTTCGGACGATGCGGTGCTTTTGCATCTTTTTTAACTTCAAGGATAGCCCATTTGTTTTTATACAAAATAAGCAAATCAGGAATACCTTGGATATCACTCGAATCTAGTTTGGTTACTAAGCAGCCAGGAAACATGCTTTTCAATCTCTTCTTCAGTCCTGCCTGATATTGGTTCTCTCTCATGGTTTTCTCCTTTCATGAGATGGACTCTCTCGGATTTGAACCGAGGACACACCGCTTATGAGGCGGCTGATCTAACCGGACTGATCTAAGAGTCCAAAAATAAAGAGACAACGTAACTACCAATTTTGGCGGTTAAGTTATCTCTCTCCTATTAAAGGGAATGTAATTTTCGCTCTAC
>ENA-UAIO01000087-UAIO01000087.1-human-gut-metagenome-genome-assembly--contig:-NODE-87-length-27723-cov-6.222278_pt1 | contig 27723 bp, 18 predicted proteins | sample MGYA00244415_ERZ654381 | MGnify/ENA primary metagenome ERZ654381 (study PRJEB26926, sample SAMN06165095) | human gut metagenome | biome: ENVO:00009003; feature: ENVO:2100002; material: ENVO:00002003...
AGCGTCAGATGTGTATAAGAGACAGGAGGAAAATGTGTTAATATATTCTATACCGCCATGCAGTGTGATACGATTGAGCTGTATCAGAAACTCTAAAAACAGGAGCTTCTGGTACAGCTCATTTGCGTATTCATTGGTTTCTTTAAGTGTAGAGTCTAGTCCCTTGATCGTATCAGCCAGACGGCTGCCCTTGGTCGCAGCGAGTCTTAGTACATGTGACTGGTTAGCATAGGCCTGCTTGAAACAGCATGCCAGATCATAGCCTTTGCTCACATAATCGTCAATAAGCTGCGGTGACACATATATAATGATTCTTTCATAAATTGAATCGTTATTTAATATTGGCTTATGAACCTCACCGGCATTGACAAGCACGATATCATGTTCTTTGAGCTCATAGCTGCGGCCCTCAATGCAGTAGGATACATTGCCGTGCAGATGAATCAGAATTTTGTGGAAATCATGGTAATGGAAATCTATATTTAGCTTGTGTTCATCTCTTAGATGAAATATTTTAAAAGGCTCCGTCAGGTAGCCTGCTTTTGTATAATTTGAATCCATGATATGCTCCTTTGATAATAAGATGTTACTATAAGCATAATCTATAACAGCACAAAACGCAACATAAAACGCACAAAATGCTATAGAAAAACCAGAAAGTGCGCTGTATAATATAATTAAAGTAACTATTCAGAACCACTGAGAACAAGCAAAGCTGATGCATCGTGCTCGCATGTAAGCAGCAGATTTGCTTGTTCTCAAGGTGGCTCGAATAGAGCCACCCCCACACATATGAGCAAAATTAGCTGCGTAGCAGCGAGAAAGCACGAGTATCGTGCGGTTTTGCGAATGTGCGTGGGTGGTTCTGAATAGTTACCCGGTATAGCAGGGAGAAGACATAAAATGTATACATTATTACTGGTTGATGACGAAGAGGATGTAATAGAGGTAATCGAGAGAAAGGTATCCTGGGAGCAGATTGGTTTTCATGTGGTAGGACATGCGGGCAATGGCTTCAAGGCGCTTGAGATGATGGAGGACATGCAGCCGGATGTTGTGATGACTGACATACGTATGCCTTACATGGACGGACTTGAGCTTTGCAGTAACATCAGGCAGAGGTTTCCTGCGACGAAGCTCTTGCTTTTCACAGGCTTCGACGATTTTGAGTATGCAAAGGAGGCTGTGCATCTCGAGATAGAGGAGTATATTCTAAAGCCACTCAATCTGGCTGAAATCACAGAGGTATTCAAAAAAGCTTAAGACAAAGCTGGATGATGAGCTGAATGAGAAGAAAAACACAGACATATTGAAGCAGTATTATGCAGCATCGCTGCCTGTTTTGCAGTCAAATTTTTACACGACACTTATCGAGGGACGCATACCGGAAAATGAGCTGGGCAGGTACATGAGTGACTATAAGATTAGCCTTGAGTGACCATATTACTGCTGTATTATCATACATACCTCCGCAAGTCAGATGCCGCAGGGCATGGATATCAGACTGCTTACAGTGTCAGTAGAGAGACAGGCACAGGCTGATTTAAAGGAGCGCTGGAATGGCAGGATTTTTAACTATCTCGGTGATACGGTAATGATAGCCCAGCTTGTGCAGCAGGAGGATATCTCTGAGCTGACAGATGAGTGTGACAGATTTTGCAAATATGTAAATCATGTAATGGGAGCAAAGGTAACTGTCGGAATCGGGCAGGTGTGTGAAGGTATACAAGAGCTGGTTAGCTCTTATCAGAGTGCGAGGGAGGCAGTATCCTACAGGGTGCTTTATGGCAGTAACAGAGCAATAAACATGACAGAGGTTGAGCCACAGCGACGTATATCAAAGGATGGCGATGAGGGAAATGAGCTGTCATATTTATTTAAAATGATTTGTATCGGCAAGATAGAGGATGTAGAGCAGGCTGTTGAAGCGTATATGCAGCACAATTTTATGTCGCAGCAGTCACTTGAGAACTACCATGTGGCAGTAATGGAGCTGATCAGTGAGCTATATCACTTCATGAGCAATAATGAGCTAAATGCGCAGGAAATATCGGGAAGTGTAGGCAGGCTTTATAATGAGCTCTCCAATTTTGAGCCGGTGGTGCTCAAGCAGTGGCTTTTGGATTTTTCAAGCAGGCTGCACGATGATATGGCTGATGCCAGATACAACTCCAAGAAGTCACTCATAGACAGTGCAAAGGATTATGTGCACAGGAATTACAGAAGTGTGGACCTTGGACTTGACGATACATGTAAGGAATTAGGAGTATCTAACTCGTATTTTTCAAGTCTGTTCAAGAAGGAAACCGGCAGCTCGTTTGTGGAGTATCTGACTGATTACAGAATGGACAAGGCTGCCAGAATGCTTGTGGAGACAGACGACAAGAGCTATGTCATAGCCCAGAATGTAGGCTATGCGGATCCGAACTATTTCAGTTATGTTTTTAAGAGAAAGTATGGGGTTTCCCCATCCAGGTACAGGACAGAGTATGAGAAGAATAAGGTATAAACCAGGCAATATACAATCCATAATAATGCTCTCATTCTCACTGCTGTCGCTTGCAATAATGCTTGTCACAGTTGTGGTGATGTATATAAAATTTGCCGATGCATCGCAGGACAGTATCATAGAGAGCAATCATAAGGTGATGGACCAGACAATAGACAGTGTGGAAAGCTATCTGGTCAATATGAGGCAGGTTTCGGATGCGGCGTATTATTATGTAATAAAGGAGAATGATATTTTAACGCAGTCTGACACCATACACGATGGCATGAGCCTGCTCTATGAATCAAACAAGGAATATCTGCGCAGTATTGCCATGTATAATCAGTATGGAAGCCTTATAGCTGCAGAGCCTGTCGTGTCCCAGAAGGAGGACCCGGATGTGACAAAACAGGACTGGTTCATAGAAGCTATGGAGCGCATGGAAAATATACATTTTTCAACACCTCATGTACAGAATCTGTTTGACGATGGTTCCATGAGATATCATCTGGTCATATCATCAAGCCGTGCCGTGGAGCTGACTTCCGGTTCAGAATCACAGATGGGTGTGCTGCTTGTGGACATGGATTATTCGAGTGTATCAAGGATGCTTGAGAAGATAAATACTTCGGGAAAAGGACAGTATTATTATCTGTGTGATGCAAAGGGCAATATTATTTACCATCCGCATCAGATACAGTTTGATGGAGATGTTCCGGAAAACAGCGAGGTTGCGGCAAAGTCGCAAAACAGTATATATGATGATTATCTGAATGGAGTGCATCGTAAGATTATGGTAGATACAATCAGCTACACAGGCTGGAAGCTTGTATGTGTGATGCCATACTCCATCTTTACCAATAAGATGGCGGATGTGAAGCAGTTTGTTTTTGTTATAATGATTATTATGGCTATGATGTTTGTGTGGATAAACAGAGTGATATCTATACATATTTCAAAGCCGATAATGAAGCTGGATGATTCTGTGAAAAGGTATGAGAATGGCAATGAAGCAGATATTTATGTAGGTGGTTCCTCAGAGATACGGCATCTGGGATACTCTATACGTAATTCATATAAGCAGAACAATGAGCTTATGAAAAAGATCGTATGGGAGCAGAACGAGAGACGAAAGAGCGAGCTTGATGTGCTTCAAAGCCAGATTAATCCACACTTTTTGTACAATACTCTTGACTCCATCACATGGATGATTGAAGGAGGCAAAAACGAGGAGGCCTCGTTTATGATTACGCAGCTTGCAAAGCTTTTCCGCATAAGTCTGTCAAAGGGGCATACCATAATAACTGTACGCGATGAGCTTTTGCACGCAAAAAGCTACATGAATATTCAGAAGGTGCGCTATAAGAACAAATTTGAGGTGAGCTTTGAGGTAGACGAGGAAATAATGGACTACTGTGCGGTGAAGCTGGTGCTTCAGCCGATTTTGGAAAACGCACTAAATTACGGAATCAGAGAGCTGGACGATTTCGGAGAGATAGTGGTCGGAGGCCAAAAAGTGGGAGAGGATATCATCATAACGGTATCAGACAACGGAATGGGCATTCCGGAGAATGAAATTCCGCTTTTGCTGACAAATACGGACAGGGTTCACAAGAAGGGCTCGGGAGTGGGGCTTGTCAATGTAAATAACAGGATAAAGATACTGTTTGGAGAGCGCTATGGCCTGCATATAGAAAGTGAGCTTGATGAGGGAACAGTTGTGACAATCAAAATCCCGGCAATTGTCTATTCAGAGGAAAACAGACTTCGATTTGAGGAGCATCATATAGTATGAAGTAAGTACAATTCCCTTGCTGCATGGGAGGTGTGAGAGTGACAGTGAAAAATAAATGGACAAATATGAGCAAGAATAAGAGAAACTTCATCATAACAGAGCTGCTGCTTGGAGTACTACTTGTGATAGGAATAGGTTTTATCGCATACAATAAGCTCAATGAGAAACCGGAGCGTATTGCAGTTGTGATGGCTGATGTGGATGAAAGCCACAGTGCTGCGTTTAAATATGGCATGAAAATGGCGGCCTCTGAGTATGGTGTGGATGTAGTTATGATAAGTAAGGAAAATCTGAACAATATGTCAGATGAAATTGATGTCATAAAGCAGGAGATAAACAAAAAAGCTGATGCGGTCGTTTTCAAGCCGACAGCAGAAAAAATGACAGAAGAAAAAAGCCTTAATACACTTATCCGGATAAATAAAAAGACACCGATAATGGTAGTCGGAGACCAGGCGGGAAGCGAGAGCTTTAAGTCGTTAAATACAGTGGAGTTTGACCAGTACAGCATGGGTGAGGAACTGGCACAAAAGCTTATTGCTGACAACAACGGAACACTTTCAGGTAAAAAAATAGGAATCTATTGTGAAAACACTGAATCCGATGCCTGTAAAAAACGAATTGATGGCATAAAGGATACTCTCGCGGAGAGCGGCTGTGTTGTGATGTGGATTGTATCAGGTGTTTCGGATACCGGGGAGAAAATAAATCTGCAGTCACAGAGAAAGGTTGACATAGTCCTTGCAATAGATGATGCAAGTGTGGTTGATGCGGCAAAGGAAGCCTCTGATAATAATCTGCAGGGTGCACTGGTATATGGGATAGGAAACTCAACAGAAGCCATATATTATCTTGATTCGGGTTGGACAGAGGCTCTTATCACACCTGATGAATTTGCTGCCGGATACAAAAGTGTTGTAGGGCTGGTCGATATGCTGCGTGGCAGTAGAAAGTATTCAGTAGAGGAAAAGCCGGTATCTTACCAGCTTCTTACCAGAAAAAATCTGTTTGATGAAGAAAACAAGAAGCTTTTGTATGCAATCAGCCAGTAGTGGGGGAACAATAAATGAGAAGCAGAATAAGAAATACCATGATGATACTGTGTTTTGCACTGATATTGTCATTTGTCTCGTGCAGCAACACAAGAGTTGACGAGAAAAAACAGATATATATAGGCGTGACCTGCTATGACCAGAAGGATACATTTATCGGGGAGCTGATAGAAACTTTCAAAAAGGAGTGCGCAAGTCTTGATACAGACAAATACGATATCAGCATGACAATCATGGATGCTGCAGGCTCACAGCGTGCACAGGATGACCAGGTGCAGGAGATGATAGAAGACGGCTGCAATGTGCTGTGTATTAATCTGGCAGACAGAACAGATTTGTCGCATATTATAAATGCTGCAATGGAGAATGACATCCCGATTATTTTCTTTAACAGGGAGCCGGTTGATGAGGATTTAAATCGCTGGGATAAGCTGTACTATGTCGGGGCCAAGGCAAAGCAGTCAGGTCAGATGCAGGGGGAACTCATTGCCGATTATATAAAGAATAATCCGGGTGTGGATAAAAACGGTGATGGCAGGATACAGTACGTCATCCTGGAGGGAGAGATGGGACATCAGGATGCCATCGTCAGGACAGAGAGTGTGACAGAGAGCATGAAGAATAACGATATTCAGATAGAAAAGCTGAGCTGTCAGATAGCAAACTGGAATCGTGCTCAGGCGCAGAACCGTATGACACAGCTTATAGGTCAGTATAAAAACAGCATAGAGCTGGTTATTGCAAACAACGATGCAATGGCACTTGGCGCGATAGACGCATACGAAAAGCTTGGTGTGACGGAGTCGAATGTACCTGTATTTTTTGGAGTGGACGGCACAGACGATGGGCTTGAAGCAGTGCAGCAGTCGAAGCTTGCGGCAACAGTCTACAATGACAAGGAGGGACAGGCAAGGGCTATGGCTCAGCTTGCTTATCTGGCAGCCACCGGGGGCAGCATGAAAAACATAAAGTTTGAGGATAAAAAGTATGTTTATCTGCCGTATGAGAAGGTGACCCCTGACAATGTAAATGAATTTGTGAAGGATGAACAGTGAGCTTATTTATGTTCGTTCCTCCACTCCCTCGGAGCCACTCCGTAGATATTTTTAAAGGCGCGTGAGAAATGAAGCTGATTTTCGTATCCAACGGCAGAACCAACATCTGCGATGGATAAGGAGGTCAGCTTCAAAAGCTCTGTGGCCTTTATCATACGATAATTCATGAGAAATTCCTGAGGTGAATGTCCAACGGAATTTTTGAAAATTTTGCCCAGATAGCTTCGGTTTATGCCGCAGACTCCGGCAATATCTTCGATTGATATATCATTCTGAAAATTCTGCTCGATATAATTCATCGCTTCTTTTATATAAAAATCACTCATTTTTCCACCTGGAACGAGTTTTGATGATTTGGCTGACTGCATCAGATAATCCAGAAAAAGGTACATATGCCCAATCAGGTGATATGGTGATTCTGAGGGGTGCCTTGTGATGTAGAGCATTTCCTCAACAAGCTTTTCGCGGATATCCTTTGAGTGTGTGTGATATACAGGATTATTTTTGGTAAGCTCTGTTGTGGTGAGAGCCTCCTTGACGCGCAGACCGTCAAACTCAATCCATATGTATTCCCAGGGAAGCTTGTCATCTGCGATATAGGTATTTATCTGGCCGGGAAAAATCAGAAAGCCCTGCCTGCTTTTTATGTTGTAGGTTTGTGTAATGCCCTTTGCATTATCGGCCATCAGAGTGCCGGTGCCGGACAGTACATAGTGGAATAGATAGTGGTTTCTTGTGGCAGGACCAAATGAGTGTCCCGGTTCGCACTGCTCGTGGCCGAACTGGTACATACACAAATCTATGAAATTTACATTTGGAAAAATATTGAAGGAAAGCTTGTCCATGTGAGTCACTCCTTATTGATTAATACTATAAATATACCCTTATGCGACATTATATGCAATTATAGCATGTTTTATAGCATATTGGTATAAAAAAGCAAAAATAAAGGTATTTATTGTATGCATAATGGTATGTTATAATCGGTTTATCAGGAAAAAGAGCAAATAAAACAGAAAAGGAGTGAAAAAATATGGCAAAAAGAAAGATTTGTCAGGCTATGGCGGTTGTGCTGGCACTCGGAATGTGCACGACAGGACTGACCGGATGTGGAAATGAAAAGCGGGCGGACGGAAAAACTGAGATTGAGGTGGTTTCTTATAAGCCGGAGGCTGTTAAGGCTTTTGAGAAGATTGAGAAGCAATTTAATGAGACTCATGATGATATTCACCTGACTATCTCATCTCCGAATGAGGCTATGACTATTTTAAAGACACGCTTCATCCGTGAGGATTATCCGGACATCATTGCAATAGGTGGAGATATCAATTATTCAAATTTCCTGGATGCAGATTTGTTTGAGGATATATCAGATCTGGATGCAGTGGACAATGTAAAAGAGGCATATCTGGATATGGACAAGGAGCTTGAGTTCATTCCAAAGGATGGCACCTATGCACTTCCTTATGCCGCAAATGCAGCAGGAGTACTTTACAACAAGGATATGTTTGCGGAGAATGGCTGGAAGGTGCCTACAACCTGGAGTGAGTTTACAGCACTGTGCGATGAGATAAAGGAAAGCGGAACACTTCCTTTGTATCTGGGCTTTAAGGATACATGGACCTGTCTGGCACCGTGGAATGCCCTTGCAGTAGGTCTTTGTGATTCAGACACCTGTAATCAGGTAAATATGGGAAATACGACATTTGAGGAGGCATATTCTCCGGTTGCCGACAAGATACGCACATTGCTTGATTATGCAGAGGACAATCCATATGCTTACAGCTACAATGACGCATGTACAGCTTTTGCCAGAGGTGAATCTGCCATGTACACGATAGGAAGCTATGCTATTCCTCAGATTAAGTCGGTTAATCCTGATATGAATATCGGTTCATTTACTTTCCCGGCAAATGATAATGAGGCTGACAATGTGTTAAATTCAGGAATAGATTTACAGTTTTCAGTTATGAAGGCCTGCAAAAATAAGGAAGCAGCATACGAGGTGCTTGAATATCTGTACAGCGATGAGACAATTCAGACATATCTGGATGACCAGGGCGGAATTGCCTGCAAGGATGGAGATTTCGCAATACCTGATACACTGGAGGATATGCAGGAGTATATAAAGGACAACCGTATGTCAGATTATCAGGATCATCATTATCCAAGTGAGATGAGCGTGGACGCCATGATTCAGACATATCTGCTTGACACAGGTGACAATGCAAAGGAGAAGTTCTTAAAGAAATTTGATTCAGACTGGGAGCGTTACAACAGAGATCTGATTCGTGAAGTACAGGATTACCAGAAGGAACAGGAGGATGCAAAATGAAAAAGAAAATGTCAAATAGAGACAAGACATTCTGGGCAGTTGTGATACCTGTTGTGGTTTTATTTTTCGCATTCAACACACTGCCGATGATAAAGGGTGTGATTTACAGCTTTACAAACTACAAGGGCTATGGCTCATATGATTATGTCGGACTTAGAAACTATACAGACCTGTTTACCGACGCCAGAGTCGGAAAGAGCTATCTGTTTACCTTTAAATATGCGATTGCAGGAACCATACTTGTAAATGTATTAAGCCTTGTAATGGCAGTTGCGTTAAACAGCAATATCCGCGGCAAGAGTGCATTAAGAGGTATTTATTTCGTACCGAATATCCTTGGCGGACTGGTTATTGGTTACATTTTCAGCTTTATTTTTACATATATTCTGCCGGTAGTAGGAAATACCTTCAACATCGGTTTCTTACAAAACAGTATTCTGGCGAGTGAAAAATATGCATGGATTGGTGTGCTGATTGTCGGGGTATGGCAGGCGGTTGCCATGAATACCATCATTTATATATCCGGACTGCAGACAGTGCCTGAGGATGTTTACGAAGCCAGCATGCTCGACGGAGCAGGCAAATGGAAACAGTTCTGGAAGGTTACATTTCCACTCGTTATGCCATTTGTTACAATCAATCTGGTGCTCAGCACAAAGAACTTCCTCATGGTATTTGACCAGATTATGTCATTGACAAAGGGCGGCCCGGCGCAGAGCACTGAGTCAATCTCATACCTGATTTACAGAAATGGTATGGATGGAGGACAGTTTGGCTTCCAGAGTGCAAACGCAGTAATTTTCTTTGTTGTAATTGTGGCTATTTCACTATTCCAGATGGGTATTATGAATAAGAAGGAGGAGCAGTTATAATGAAAAAACAAAAAACAAACTGGGTACTAACCATCGTTTTAATATTGGGAACCTTAACCGTATTTTTCCCACTGTATATGGCTGTTATCATTGCCTTCAAGAAACCGAGTGAGATGACAAATGATGTCGCAGGAGCTCTTTCATTCCCTTCAAAGTGGAGCTTTTCAAACTTCACAGAGGCTATGAAGGTGACTGATTTCTGGCATTCTCTCGGAAACAGCTTACTTATCACTATTGTGACCATTGTTCTCGCAATCCTTATCCATTCGATTGCAGGATATGTTATCGGACGAGGCATGGCAAGGAAAAAGAGCTTCCGTTTCATATATCTTTACATTGTAAGCGGTATGTTTGTGCCATTCTCAATTCTCATGATGCCTCTTGTAAAGCAGACTGCGCAGATGGGAATTGGAAACAGGGCAGGAGTTATCATTTTATATCTTGTATTTTATATGCCAATGAATGTATTATTATATAGTGGATACTTGAAAAATATCCCTATGGCACTTGAGGAGGCCGCAGATATCGATGGCGCAAGCACATGGACAACATACTGGAGAGTTGTATTTCCTATGATGAAGCCTATGCATGCGACAGTAGCCATCCTGACAGCACTCGGTACCTGGAATGATGTCATGACACCGCTTGTCATCATGTCAGGAACAGGACAGAATACACTGCCGCTGGCACAGCTGAATTTCCAGACACAGTTTGGAACCAACTACAATCTGGCATTTGCATCATATATTCTGGCTTTGATACCGATACTTATATTCTATATAATCTGCCAGAAGCAGATATTAAACGGTGTTGCAAACGGTGCAATCAAGGGATAATTTTTAAACACTATTTTAACAATAATATGGGGTGATTCTATGGCAATTATATTTAATCCAAACAAGAAAATTTTTACTTTACAGACAGCTCACACCACATATCAGATGCAGGTAGACAGACTTGGCTATCTGCTGCATCTGTACTACGGAGCAAAAAGCACATGTGATATGGACTATGTGCTGACATATGCTGACAGAGGTTTTTCAGGCAATCCTTACGCAGCAGGAATGAACCGTACATATTCGCTTGATACACTGCCACAGGAGTATCCGACTCTTGGAACAGGTGATTTCAGAAATATTGCGCTTGATATTAAAAACGAACAGGGTACTGAGAGTGTTGAGCTTCTTTATAAGAGTCATGAAATCAGAGACGGAAAATACGCTCTGAAGGGACTTCCGGCAGTGTGGGCATCTGATGATGAAGCGCAGACTCTTGAAATAGTTCTTGGCGATGATATCGCAGGCGTTGAGGTGCATCTGCTTTATGGCGTGCTCGAGGCTTGTGATGTCATCACAAGAAGTGTGCTCATTAAAAATACAGGCAGTGGAAATATTACAATTGAAAAGGCGCATGCTGCCTGCCTGGATATGGTTTACGGAGATTATGATGTGATCAGATTCTACGGTAAGCATGCCATGGAGCGTAATCTTGAGCGCACACGCTTAGGACACGGCACACTTTCATTCGGAAGCCGCAGAGGAACCTCAAGCCACCAGTACAATCCGGCAGTTATTCTCGCACAGCGCGATACTACAGAAAATGCAGGAGACTGCTATGGTATGCTTTTTGTATACAGTGGCAACTTCTCATGTGAGGCAGAGAAGGATCAGATTAACCAGACACGCCTTTTAATGGGGCTTTCCGATGAGCTGTTTTCATATCCGCTTGCGGCAGGAGAGACCTTTACAGTGCCTGAGGTGATTATGTCATACTCGGCAGACGGTTTCTCACAGCTTTCCCATCAGTATCACACCTGCATCAGTGAGCATGTGTGCAGGAGCAGATTTGCACATGAGGTAAGACCGGTGCTCATCAATAGCTGGGAGGCTGCTTACTTTGACTTTACCGGTGATACGATAGTAGACCTTGCAAAGGAGGCCGCATCACTGGGCATAGATATGGTGGTCATGGATGACGGCTGGTTTGGAAAGAGAGATGATGATAATTCATCACTCGGAGACTGGTTTGTGAATGAGAAAAAGCTTGGCGGAACGCTTTCAGAGCTCATCGACAGAGTGCATGCACAGGGAGTGAAATTTGGAATATGGATTGAGCCTGAGATGGTGAATGAGGACAGTAATCTGTATAGAGAGCATCCTGACTGGGCTATCCAGATTCCGGGAAAGCTTCCTGTACGCTCAAGAAACCAGCTTCTTTTAGACTTTTCGAGAAAAGAAGTCAGGGACAATATTTTCGATCAGATCTGCGCAGTGTTTGACCAGGGAAAAATCGACTACGTGAAGTGGGATATGAACAGAAGCATGGCTGACGTATATGCAGGAAATCTTGCATACGACTACGTGCTTGGAGTGTATGATTTTATGGAGCGTCTGGTGACAAGATATCCGGATATACTTCTTGAGGGCTGCAGCGGTGGCGGTGGACGATTTGATGCAGGCATGCTCTACTACAGTCCACAGATATGGTGCAGTGACAATACAGATGCCATAAACCGTACAAGAATACAGTATGGCACATCATTCTTCTATCCGGTATCGTCCATGGGAGCGCATGTATCGGCAGTGCCAAATCATCAGACCGGCAGAGTGACAAGCCTTAAAACAAGAGGCATCACAGCCATGGCAGGAACCTTTGGCTATGAGCTGAATCCGGCCCTTCTGTCGGATGAGGAAAAGGAAGAAATCAGAGAGCAGATCAAGACCTTTAAGAAGTATGAGATGCTTATAAATGAGGGCACCTACTGGCGCCTTACAAGCCCATTTGAGGATGAGGTGGCTGCGTGGATGTCTGTCTCAAGGGCAAAGGACAGGGCGCTTGTGAGCGTGGTTCGTCTGTATGCGGAGGCAAACGCGGCTGCTTGCTATGTGAAGCTTAAGGGCTTGGAGTCGGATGCAGTATATATTGAGGAAAATACCGGCAGGCAGTACACAGGTGCAGCACTGATGAATGCCGGAATACCGCTTCCGTTTGCAACAAAGGAGTATGAGGCATATCAGTTTTCATTTATCAGGCTTGATGAGGCAAAGAAGCTGTATGATGAGATAAAGAAGGTGTGCGGCAATCTAAAATTAAGTGAGGCTGACACTGCAGATAGTTCTTCTGATAAACGTATTGTAATAAGCATCTACGGCGGCTCAGGCTCAGGAAAGACAACGATTGCAGCAGCCCTGCAGCAGTATTTTTTGAAGGATAATACAGCCTGCTATGTGCTGACCGGGGACAATTATCCACACCGTATCCCGATGAGAAACGACGAAGAACGCCTTAATGTGTATAACGAGTCCGGCGAGGATGGCTTACGTGGATATCTTGGAACACCTAAGGAGATTGACTTTGACAGGATTAACAAGGAGCTTTCAGAGTTTAAGGAAGGAAAAGATATAATTGAGATAAAGCATATGGGCCGCCAGGACGGTGATATCTCATATGATGAAACTGATTTTACAGGAATTAAGGTGCTCATCCTGGAGTGGACCCACGGAGGAAGCGAATACCTTAAGGGTGTTGATATACCTGTATTTCTGGAGAGTTCGCCTGAGGAGACTAAGGCGCGCCGCATTAAGAGAGGACGTGACGAAAACGCCGCAAGCCCTTTCATATGCCGCGTGGTAGAGTTGGAGCAGGAAAAGCTTGATTTACAGAGTAAAAATGCGCGTATAGTAGTTGGAAAGGATGGCAAAGTCTATGAACAATAAACCTATGCTTAACGCATATCCTGACAGTCTGGGCGGTAAGCTTTCCGATATCGCAGCGCTGCTCAAAAAGAAGGAAATGCAGGACACATTCTCATCATTTTATATTCTGCCAAGCCTGTATCATTCGGATTTGGATCGCGGATTTTCGGTCGTGGACTACAATCTGAATGAGGAGCTTGCGACAATAGAGGATTTATCGCAATTGAAGGAGCTGGGGATTGACTTAAAGCTTGACTTTATTTTAAATCATGCTTCAGCACAGTCACCACAGTTCAAGGATCTTGTGGAAAAGGGCGATGAGTCGGAGTACCGGGATTTTTTCATAGACTGGAACAAATTCTGGGAAGGTCATGGAGTCATGACGGACGAGGGCTACATACAGCCTGATGAGTCATGCTTAAAGCAGATGTTTTTCAGAAAGCCGGGGCTTCCGATTCTTATGGTTGAGTTTCCGGATGGACGAAGGGTGCCATACTGGAACACATTTTACCAGGAGGTGCATGGCAGAGAATATCTGGGGCAGATGGATTTAAATATAAAGTCCGAAAAGGTATGGGATTTTTATCGTGAAACACTTGAAAAAATAGCATCCTACGGTGCGGCTATTGTGCGGCTTGATGCATTTGCCTATGCGCCTAAGGCACCGGGGAAAAAGAATTTCCTGAATGATCCTGAGACCTGGGAATTTCTACAGCAGATCCATGAGCTTGCAGCTCCGCTCGGGCTGACTCTGCTGCCTGAAATACACGCGGCATATGAGGAGAAAATATACAAAACCCTTGCAGATAAGGGCTATGCCACATATGATTTCTTTTTACCGGGACTGGTAATTGACGCGATTGAGAACAGGAGAGCAGATTACCTTGCAAAATGGGCGCGTGAGGTTGTGGATGATAAAATCTCCACTGTCAATATGCTTGGCTGCCATGACGGCATACCTCTTCTGGATTTAAAGGGTCTGCTTCCGGAGGACGATATTCGCTCGCTTATAGATTTGATTGTATCTCGTGGCGGCATGGTCAAAAATCTTCATGGACAGAAGAATATATATTATCAGGTCAATGCCACATATTACAGTGCTCTTGGTGAGTCTGACAGCAAAATGCTTCTGGCCCGTGCTATTCAGATGTTCATGCCGGGTAAGCCGCAGGTATGGTATCTGGACCTCTTTGCAGGCAAAAATGACCATGAGGCGGTAAGACGTGCAGGGGAATCAGGACATAAGGAAATCAACAGGACAAACCTCAGTGCTTCCGATATTGAGGAGGCGCTAAAAAAGGATGTTGTTGCAAAGCAGCTTGAGCTGCTTCGCATGAGAAACACCCATAAGGCGTTTGAGAAGGGAGCTGTCATCACAGTAGCAGGAGAAGGACCAAAGCTTTCAATCCGCTATGATAACGGTGAAGCATATGCGCTTCTAACGGTGGATTTTGAAGCCGGAGCGTATGAGATTGAGCTGAGCTGATGAAATCAGATTACTCATATATAATGTGTTTAGCAGATGTGCAAACTCACAATCGAAAAAACGATTGTGAGTTTTTTTTATGAGAAAAATCATTTAATTGACTCGTAAAAGTATCAGCTATAAGGTATAATAAAGCTGTAGAAAAGACAGGTATCGAAAAGGAGCAGACACTATGGGAACATATCTGAACAGCATAACACCATATACATTGTATAAAAGTGAGAGCTTAAGTCCGTATTTTGTGGATAAAACACTTATGCTTAGGGAATTGTTTCCGTATGTAAGTGCAGGAAATCGTCATATTTGTATTACCAGACCGCGTAGATTTGGCAAAACAATTATGGCAAATATGATTAGCTCCTTTTTTCAGAAAGCATCGGATTCGAGTGATGTTTTTGATAGTCTCGCAATATCACAGGTGGATGACTATAGAAGATATAAAAATCAATATAATGTCATTCGCATAGATTTCAGTAAAATGCCAAGAAACTGTGATTCATATACACAATATATCGAGCGCATAGAAGCACTTTTGATTGAAGATGTAAAGGAAGCATTTCCACAGGTTAAAATAAATGAGGCAGATGCAGTCGGAGACATTCTTGAGAGTGTATTTGTGCAGTGTGGTGAGAAATTTATATTTGTATTGGATGAATGGGATTTTATATTCCACAGAGATTTTATAAATGAGATTGATAAAGAAAAATATGTGGCATTTTTAAGTAATCTTTTGAAGGATCGCCCATATGTGGTTCTTTCATATATGACAGGCATTTTACCTATTGCAAAATATTCCAGTGGTTCTGAGCTTAATATGTTTGCAGAGTTTACAATGGTAAATTCACCGATGTTTGGAGAGTATTTTGGATTTACCGATGATGAAGTGGATGATCTGTACAGACGCTATATTGTAGAGTGTGACAGGCAGCATAAGGAAAAGAGCGTGACGAGGAAAGGACTCCGTGACTGGTATAATGGTTACTATACAAAGTCGGGGGAACGTGTTTACAATCCACGTTCAGTGGTATTTGCATTGCAGTTTAACAATCTTGCAAATTACTGGACAAGCTCGGGACCATATGATGAGATATATTATTATATTAGAAATAATATTTCTGATGTCAGGGATGATCTGGCACTTATGATATCCGGCGAGTCCGTGACTGCAAAAATACAAGAGTATGCGGCAACATCAATGAATCTTTCAACAAGAGACGAGATATATTCTGCGATGGTAGTGTATGGATTTTTAAGCTATCTTAATGGAAAAGTGTGCATTCCAAACAGAGAGTTGATGGAGAAATTTGATGAGCTTCTTGTAAAAAATGAGTCATTGGGATATGTATACCGTTTAGCAAAAGAGTCCGAGAAAATGCTTAAGGCAACCTTGGCAGGGGACACGCTGACCATGGAAAGGATACTGGAATTTGCGCATAACACGGAGGTGCCTCTGCTATCGTATAATCATGAGACAGAGTTATCTGCAATAGTTAATCTGGTATATCTTGCAGCAAGGGACAGTTATCGTGTGGAGCGTGAGGATAAGGCCGGAACAGGATATGTAGATTTTATTTTTTATCCATATGATACAACTGCAGATTGTATAATCCTTGAATTAAAAGTAGATCACACTCCGGATGAAGCGATTGCACAAATCATAGATAAAAAGTATGCACTTAAATTTATGCCTAAACTTGCAGGGCAAAAGATATACACAGGAAGGATACTTGCGGTTGGAATTGGTTATTGGAAGGAAAGTAAAAAACATAGCTGTAAAGTGGAAGAAATATTGAAATAACAAAGGAGAACTTTTAAAGATGATAAGAGGTGATAAAGGCTAATGGAATACGAGCACATAACCCACTCCTTTAAATCTGTCTATGACGAAAACAGCCGAATCCTCATCCTCGGAACGCTTCCATCCGTAAAATCCAGGGAAAACAATTTCTATTACGGACACAAGCAGAACCGTTTCTGGAAGCTGCTTGCGTATCTATTGGATGAACCGGTGCCGGAGACGATAGATGAGAAAAAATATATGCTGTTTAAAAATCATATAGCTATATGGGATGTGATACAAAGCTGTGACATCAGGGGTTCGAGCGACAGCAGTATCAGAAATGTAACACCAACGGATATAAGAAAAATCCTTGAAACATCCGATATAAAACAGATATATGCAAACGGAAATAAAGCAGGGGCGCTTTATAAGAAATATCAGCTTCCTCTGACAGGAATGGAGGCAATTACATTGCCGTCCACAAGCCCTGCAAATGCGGCATGGTCATTTGAAAGGTTATGCGAAGCATGGACACGGATACTTGCAAACCTTTAGAGATTTATATATAGAGGTAAAATTTACTTATGAAAACAATAGAATTTGATACACATTTTTACAAAAAGCTGTGGACACTCATGGTTCCTATAATGGTGCAGAATCTGATGCTGGCGTTGGTGGCGGTGGCTGATGCTTTCATGCTCGGAGGACTGGATCAGAACTATATGTCAGCAGTTTCGCTTGCCACACAGATACAGTTCATCCAGAACATGTTTCTATCAGCAGCTACAGCAGGGCTTGCAATACTCGGAGCACAGTATTGGGGCAAGCAGGACATAAAGGCGCTCGATGACATATTCGCTCTTGCAATCAGGATATGTGGCATAGTATCGGTGCTGTTTTTCGTGGCATGTGCATTTTTTCCACGATATCTGATGCTTATTTTCACAAACGAGCCGGTGCTTATAGATTATGGTGTAAGCTATCTGAAAATAGCTTCTTTTTCATATTTATTGACAGGTTTTTCGCAGTGTTATATAGTCATGATGAAGATATCAGAGCACGCGGGTACTGCGGCGGCAGTCAGCTCAATTACAGTGCTTATAAACATAATGCTCAATGCCATATTTATCTATGGTGCATTTGGCATCGAGAGCATGAATGTGAGGGGAGCGGCACTTGCCACACTCATATCAAGAGTAGTGGAGCTTATGCTTTCAATCACATTTTCGTACAGACCGGGATATATCAGGCTTAAAATCCGGGAGCTTTTTGCAAGAAACAAGGAGCTGTCAGCAGATTTTATGAGGTGCTCCGGACCGATTCTCGGAGCAAGCCTTGTATGGGGAATAGGCTTTACATCGTACTCTACATTTATGGGACACATGGGAACAGATGCGGCAGCGGCCAACTCCGTAGCAGCGGTTGTGCGTGATATCATTTGCTGTCTCAGTGCAGGTATATCAAGTGCAGCAGGCATTATGATAGGAAATGAGCTTGGCGCAGGAAATTTAAAGCGTGGAAAAGCATATGGCATCAGAATGGCAAAGCTGTCATTTTTGTGTGGAGCTGTTATGACAGTGCTTATGGCGGTTTCAGCACCGGTGATTTTACATTTTGTAAAGCTCACACCGCAGGCTGCAGAGTATCTGAAGCAGTTATTCGGTGTACTTGCCTTCTACATGATTGGACGATCGGTAAATGAAATCATCATAAACGGCGTCTTTGGTTCGGGAGGAGATACGATGTTTGATATGTACTCTCTTGCTGTGACGATGTGGGGCATAGCAATACCGCTTGCAGTTGCAGGCACATATTTTTTGAACTGGCCGGTGGTTGTGGTGTATGCGTGTACCTGCGTGGATGAGGTTGGAAAGATACCATGGACACTCATACATTTTAAAAAATACAAGTGGGTAAAGGATTTGACAAGATAATGAGAAAATGTATGAAAACAAGCGTGTGCGCAGGGAGTAGGTCGGATTTAGCGCTAAACTGATTTGAACAAAAAGAGGATATTGAATTGCGGCATCGGCTGTCAAGGGATAACGTAATTTATATGAGAGGGGGTATTTCATGCAGGAAATATACAGAGTAAAGACAAGTCCGGTGGCATTATCGGACAATATGATAATAGGTGAAAAATACAGGATTACATTCCTGACAGAGGCGCTTGTCCGTCTGGAATACAGTGAAGATGGCGTATTCGAGGATAGGGCAACACAGACAGTATTGTTCAGGGATTTTCCAAAGACCGGCTATCATGTGGTGCGTAACGCTGATGGAATTGAGGTTCATACATCAATGCTGCACCTGATATATAATGAGAAGGAGTTCTCATCACACGGACTGAGTATACAGATTAAGGGAAACCTGAGCGCATATCACAGCATCTGGCATTATGGCGAGAAGGTGCATGATTTGCAGGGTACAGCGCGTACACTTGATGACGTAAACGGAGAGGTTGAGCTTGGACACGGTGTCGTTTCACGCTTTGGATATTCAATTCTTGATGACAGTAAATCACAGATTTTACTTGACGATGGATGGATTGAGCCAAGAAAAAAAGGTGTGTCTGATTTGTATTTCTTTGGATATGGACATGATTATAAACAGGCGCTCAATGATTTTTACAGGCTTTGCGGCAAGACTCCGATGCTTCCACGATATGCACTGGGAAACTGGTGGAGCAGATATTATAAATACTCAGAAGAAAGCTATATGGAGCTGATGGACAAATTCGATGAAAAGAATATCCCGTTCACGGTAGCAGTAATAGATATGGACTGGCATCAGGTTGATGTGGACCCTAAATACGGAAGCGGCTGGACAGGATATACTTGGAACAAAAAGCTTTTCCCGGATCCGAAGCGCTTTCTTGGAAAGCTCCATGACAGAGGAATGCATACTACCCTGAACGTACACCCTGCGGATGGTGTGCAGGGCTGTGAAGAAATGTATGTTGATATGGCAAAGGAAATGGGCGTGGACTATGAAAATGAGGACCCGGTTGTATGTGATCCGGCAAGCCCAAAGTTTATGGATGCATATTTTAAGTATCTTCATCATCCGAGAGAGGCTGAAGGTGTGGATTTCTGGTGGATTGACTGGCAGCAGGGCAGCAACTGCAAGGTTGAAGGATTGGATCCGCTATGGATTTTTAATCATTTTCATTATCTCGATAATAAAAGAGACGGCAAGCGTCCAATGACATTTTCGCGCTATGCAGGTCCGGGAAGCCATAGATATCCGATTGGATTTTCGGGAGATACACATATTACATGGGAGTCGCTTGATTTTCAACCGTATTTTACAACGACAGCGACAAACATCGGATATGGATGGTGGAGCCATGATATTGGCGGACATATGCTTGGCTACAAGGATGATGAGCTGACAGCCAGATGGACACAATATGGTATATTCTCTCCGATAATGCGTCTACACAGCTCATGCAGCGAATTTAACGGCAAGGAGCCGTGGCGATTTAAAAAAGAGACTGAGGAAGCGATGGAGGCAGCGCTCAGACAGAGGCATTGTATGATTCCGTATCTGTATACTATGAACTATCGCAGCTATGCCGAGAATATGCCGCTGATTGAGCCTATGTATTATGAGTATCCTGAAAATGCAGAGGCTTATGAGGTAAAGAATCAGTATTTCTTTGGCAGCCAGCTTATGGTAGCACCTGTTACAACTCCACGTATTAAGGGACTTAATGTGGCAAAAACCAAAGTATGGTTCCCGGAGGGCATTTGGTATGATATCTATACAGGCATGCGCTATGATGGTGGAAGAATGCTGGAGGTTTACAGGGATTTGAGCAGCATACCTGTGTTTGCGAAGGCTGGAGGCATACTTGTGTGTGCAGATGCTGATGAGCTTGATGCAAGATCTGTTATCAAAAATCCTGATGTATTATGTGTCAGGGTATTCCCGGAGGCTGATGGTGAGTTTGAGCTATACGAGGATGACAATGAATCCTGCGGATATGTGGATGGCAGATGTGTGACCACAGCTATGAAATATTCTGCGGGTAAAGATATGTTTGTCATTTCTCCGGCAGATGGAGATACATCATTAATACCTGACAACAGAACCTATAAGCTTGTCTTTGAAAGAAGAACCGAGGCAGCAGCCGATAAGGTAAAGGTATCCGTGGATGGTAAAGAGGTATTGGCAAAGAATAAATATGATAAAGAAAACAGAAAGCTCATCGTTACTGTAAATGCATCGACAGCGAGCAAAATAAGCGTTGCAATATCGAAAGACACAGTAGCGCTTGATAATCAAATCGAAAAAAGATGCTTTGATTTCCTGAATCAGGCAGAGATAGGCTTTGTTCTAAAGGATGAAAGCTACGGTCTTATTACATCGGGAAAGAAAACAACAGTGATTTTATCAGAGCTCAAGGCAAAGGAGCTTGATACAGAGCTGTATGGTGTATTGACAGAGATACTTACAGCCTGAGGCTATTGATTTTAAATTTGTATTTTGTAGAAAGTTGCTGGCTACACTGTTAGATGTGAACAGTAACAGTCACCGGTCATACTAGGTGTGACCGGTGACTTTCTTTGTTGTAAAAATAAAAAATGGATGATACTATTATAGTAAACAGAAGTTTTTTTATAAGAAACATCAGGAGAAATAATATAATTCAAGGGAGGATTATGCAATGGGAAATTCATATAAGAACTGTAAAATACAGGACAACACAGCAGAGCTGATCTACGGGAACGGCAGTCTGTTTGTTACCATATTTGAAAACAACATAGTGCATGTTGCACAAAAACCCGGCATCGAAAGTGTTGCAATAGAGGAGGGCTTTATTCCGAAGGCTGCCACACCGGACGTAACAAGCAAGGATACGTCTGATGCCAAGGGAACCGCAGCAGAAGCCGGTGTAAGCGATGCAGCAGTTAAAGCAGTCATCCGCGCAAGGGATATTACTGTATATGTGAAGGATAACGAGAAGCTTGATATTTATTATAAAGGGAAGCTTGTACTTTCAGATTATGAAAAAGCACGCAAAAAGAGTGAGAAGAATCCGTACGAGGATCTTGCCATAGCAGAGCTTGAGGGACATACTGTCGGAAAAGATGAAGAAAAAACTGACTCTGTTACCATCATCAAAAAGCTTGGAAAGGATGATGCTATTTACGGTCTGGGAGATAAGCCGGGATGCCTCAACAAGCGTGGATATTCATATGTAAACTGGAACACGGATGATCCTGCACCACATGTGGACAGCTTTAAATCACTGTACAAATCCATACCATTTTTTATCGTGTTGGGCGATGAATATTGTTATGGAATTTTTGCGGATAATACCTACAAGACAACCTTTGATTTCGGTTATGAAAACACAGATTACTATTTCGTCGAGCATGAGAAGGGCGAGCTGGACTACTATTTTATGCCGGGAAATGATATGGCAGAGGTGGTAGGACTTTATACATCACTGACAGGCACCACACCGCTTTATCAGAGATGGATATACGGCAGCCATCAGAGCCGCTGGGGCTATTACACGCAGGATGAGGTGCTTGATATAGCTGACAAATTCCGCGAGCTTGATATCCCATGCGATGTGATACATATGGATATCGATTACATGAACGGCTACAGGGTATTCACCTTTGATGACAAGAAATTCCCGGATGTAAAGGGTCTTTCAGAGAAGCTTGCTGACAGGGGCGTAAAACTCATATCCATCATTGACCCGGGTGTGAAGAAGGATGAGGACTACTTCATGTACAAAGAGGGCATGGAGATGGATGCATTTGCACATGATACAGATGGCAGTGTATATGAAAATGCTGTATGGCCGGGAACATCGGTATTTCCGGACTTCACAAAGCAAAGCGTCAGAAGCTGGTGGGGAGACAAGACAAAGATACTTCTTGAGCACGGTATCAGTGGCATATGGAATGATATGAATGAGCCTGCAAGCTTCAACGGACCACTGCCGGATGATGTGCAGTTTGAGTATGGAGCACATGAAAAGGTTCACAATATTTACGGACATTTTATGGCAAAAGCCACATATGAGGGACTTGCGAAAAATGATGGTGGAAAACGTCCGTTTGTACTTACCAGGGCTGCATATGCCGGAAGCCAGAAATACTGCGGTGGCTGGACCGGAGACAATCACAGCATCTGGGCGCATATAGCACTTTCGCTTGAGCAGGTGTGCAATCTGTCAGTCAGCGGACTTGCCATGTGCGGCAGCGATATAGGCGGTTTCGGAAGTGATACTACACCGGAGCTTCTTGTCAGATTTTATGAGGCAGCAGTATTTGTGCCGTTTTTCAGAAATCATTCAGCGATGGGAACACGCAGACAGGAGCCTTGGCAGTTTGACGAGACTACGATAGATGCAGTCAGAAAGACAGTAAAGCTCAGATACAGATTTATCCCATATATCTATGATCTGGCACATGAGTGTGAAAAGACAGGAGCACCTATCGTGCGCCCGCTCGTATACGAGTATCCTGCAGATAAGCATGTGAGAAATATTTCCGATGAATATATGCTCGGAAGCTTTGTACTGGTTGCACCTGTGATCGCACCGGGCAAGGAGGCAAGAGAGGTTTACCTGCCGGATGGCGACTGGTATGATTACTACACAGGCGAAAAATACAGTGGCGGCAGATATATTTTAGCAAATGCACCACTTGATAAAGTACCTGTATTCATAAAAGCAGGAGCCATTATCCCTGTAGCAGACGGAGAAATCCGCTCTACAGAGGACATTACAGAGGATAAGATCAGCATACTGACATATCCGGGCAAGGGCAGCTTTGTGCATTATCAGGATGACAATGAGACGTTTGCATACAGAAACGGTGCGTATAATGCTGTTGAGTATACCTTGGATGGGGAGACGCTCGAGAAGAGGGTGTTGCATAAGGGATTGTAAAAATACATAACCTTAAATTTAAAATTCAATATCAACCTCTACAGGGCAGTGGTCTGAACCGAGCACATCGGTATGGATTGCTGCCTTTTGCAGCTTATCATTGATGCGCTTTGATGTGATAAAGTAGTCTATACGCCAGCCTGCGTTCTTCTCGCGAGCCTTAAAACGGTATGACCACCAGGAATATATACCCTCGGCATCCGGATAAAAATATCTGAAGGTATCGGTAAAGCCGGAACATAAAAGCTCCGTCATTTTAGCACGTTCCTCATCTGAAAAACCTGCATTCTTGCGGTTTGTTTTTGGATTTTTCAGGTCGATTTCATTGTGTGCGACATTCAGATCACCGCACAGTACGACAGGCTTTTTGGTATCAAGAGTTTTAAGGTATTCACGGAAATCATCTTCCCACTGCATACGGTACGGCAGCCTTTTCAGTTCATTCTGTGAGTTTGGAGTATAGCAGGTTACGAGATAGAAATTGTCATATTCGAGTGTGATGACACGTCCTTCCTTATCATGCTCCTCAATGCCTATGCCGTAAGACACAGATAATGGCTCATTTTTGGCAAAAATGGCTGTGCCGGAATAGCCTTTTTTCTCGGCGTAATTCCAGTACTGGTGATAGCCAGGCAGGTCAAGATCAATCTGTCCCGCCTGTAGCTTGGACTCCTGAATACAAAAGAAATCCGCATCTATACTGTTAAAAAAATCAAGGAAACCTTTCTGGACGCATGCGCGCAGTCCATTTACATTCCACGATATAAATTTCATGTCTTAGTCCTCCATATCACTGCAATCTCCTAATAAAATAACAAAATCGCATTTTCTTTTTGGCAATTTTACTACAAAATCGCATTTTTTAAAAGAAGTTTGTATCTGCAGATTGCACTTTTTCCATAAAATACGTATAGAGGAAGAAAATACGCAAGTAAATTTTTCTTACAGCACATCACTTCCATCAGGAATCTTTGAGATGATAGTTCTGTTAATCCTGATTAAGAATAATGTCGAAACAGTAAAGGATATCACCTCTGCTATAGGGAAAGCCCACCATACTGCGTGAAGTCCACCGAGCCTTGAAAGGATGTATGCTGCCGGAATTAAAACCACAAGCTGACGCATGATTGATACGATCATAGAAAAGACAGCCTTTCCCAAAGCCTGGAATACTGTGCCGACGATAATACAAAACCATGCGATGAGGAAATGCACTCCGATTATTCTGAGCGCCGGAACACCGATTTTGAGCATATCGTCAGAGGCGCTGAACATTCCAAGAAGCACCTTTGGTATGAACTCAAAGCAGGCAAAGCCAACGAAGAGCAGACAGAATGCGGTTATCAGGCTGACCTTTATTGTCTTAACCATACGCTTTCTGTTCTGTGCACCGTAGTTGAAGGCGATGATAGGTGTGATTCCGTTGTTCAGTCCGAATACAGGCATAAAGAAGAAGCTCTGCAGTTTGAAATAAACGCCGAAAACAGCAGCGGCAGTCGATGAAAAGCCGATAAGTATTCTGTTCATGGAATATGTCATTACTGAGCCTATAGACTGCATGATGATCGACGGAATACCAATAGCATAAATGGTTCCCATGATTTTGAAATCCGGGCTATAGCCTTTGAAGCTCAGCTTGATATCATGATTGAATTTGTGGTTGCAGACAAAAGCAACAACGGCGGCCACGCACTGTCCCACAACGGTTGCCACAGCAGCACCGGTAGCACCGAGCTTAGGGAAGCCAAGCAGTCCAAAGATCATGATAGGATCCAGAATGATATTTGTGATGGCACCGCAAAGCTGTGAGGTCATGCTGAAAATAGTTCTTCCTGTCGAGGTAAGCACCCTCTCAAAAAAGATTTCCGCAAAAATACCAAATGAAAAAATCATAACAGTACTCAGGTAGCTCACACCCATATCCATGATTTCGACATCAGCATTTCCAATCTGACTCATGTAAAAAGGCTTTACGATTGTAAGTCCGAGAATCAGAAATATTACGTAGCTGAATGCATATAGTACGGCACCGTTGATGCCGATTTTGTTGGCATCGTCGTATTTATGGGCACCGAGTGACTTTGACAGCAGCGCGTTTACACCTACACCTGTACCGGTTGCGACAGCGATGATGAGTGTCTGCAAAGGGAAGGCAAGTGAAACTGCCGTGAGTGCGTTTTCGGACAGCTTTGCAACGAAAATACTGTCCACGATGTTGTATAGAGCCTGTACGAGCATGGAAATCATCATAGGCAAAGACATGTTAAAGACAAGTCTGCCTATAGGCATGGTTCCCATCTTGTTCTCTGTTACAGGGGCTGAATTTGTTTCCTGACTCATAATTCCTCCTATTGTAAATGATTGTTAATTTAAAACTCCTACATTATATATGTACGAAGCTTTAGTTATTAAAATTAAAATCACCGGTAGATTAGCCGGTGTTAAAAATGTGCAACAAAGCGCCAATTACATATAATACCATGACTGCAGGATACTTTCAAGGTATTCATATAACTGTTAAATCATATCATAATAGTTAATGAAAAAATGCCTCAAAAAGTATAGCATTGCAGGGTATAAATTACAATAACCGCTTGACAAAATGACAGAGAGATATATAATTAGTTCAAAAATGAATAATTCAAAAATGTATAACAAAGCAGCAAAATAGGAAAAGGAAAGAAGGAATATCACATATGAAATTTAACTTTGAGTTTGCAGAGAAGATTTCGCGAACCTACAGCGATGAGTGCAGACCACTGTGTCATGAGCTAAAGCTTCCACAGACAGCCTTTGATATACTCATGTTTCTGGCGAACAATCCGGAATATAAGACGGCAAGGGATATAGTTGAAATAAGAAAAATCAAGGCAAATCTTGTGTCTGTAAATGTTGATAAGCTTGTGAATGAAGGCTATCTGGAGAGAAAACCTGTGGAAAATGATAGGAGGAAGACGGAGCTTGTCTGTACAAAAAAGGCCGGGACTGTCATTGAAAGAGGAAGGCGTATACAGCAGCAGTTTACAGCAGATCTGTTTGCAGGGATAGATGAGGAGCAGAAAAAGCAGCTGACGATTGTTATGGAACAGCTTGAGAATAATATGGATGAAATAATCAGGAGGAAATCACACAAATGAGCACATTAATAACTATAATAGTAACATTTTTTGCCGGTATGGGCGCAGGCCTTGGAACCGGCTTTGCGGGACTAAGCGCAGCAGCAGTAATAAGTCCTATGCTCATTACATTTTTGGGAATGGACCCTTATATGGCAGTGGGAATAGCCCTGTCGTCTGATGTACTTGCCAGCGCAGTGTCAGCCTATACATATGGAAAGAACAAGAACCTTGATGTAAAAAACGGGCTCATAATGATGGTCATGGTTTTATGCTTCACGGTTGTTGGAAGCTATGTATCAAGCCTTGTGCCGTCAGCAACAATGGGCAGCTTTTCGGTATTTATGACATTTTTACTCGGAATCAAGTTTATAGTCCGTCCTGTCATGACAACAAAGGAGGCCATGCAGGGAGTTTCAGCTAAAAAGAGAGCTATCCAGTCAATCATCTGCGGTGTGATTATCGGATTTATCTGTGGCTTCATAGGTGCGGGAGGCGGTATGATGATGCTCCTCATCCTCACATCAGTGCTTGGCTATGAGCTTAAGACTGCAGTCGGAACGAGCGTATTTATCATGGCATTTACAGCCTTTACAGGAGCTGCCTCGCACTTTGCCATCGGTGGAAAACCGGACTGGTTTGTGCTGATTTTATGTATTGCATTTACACTCCTTTGGGCGAGAATTGCAGCGGTCTTTGCAAACAAGGCATCCGCAAAAACCTTAAACCGTGCCACAGGTATTGTGCTTGTAATACTTGGCATCGTGGTATTTGCATTTTCACTTCTGAGCTGATTTATCCTTTCGGTAATTGTAAAATATTTATTAAAAAAATATAAACGCGCAGTTCGAAATTTTATCACTTTAGTTATGGCTTATCAAGTGGGAAAATAAATAATTAGTGAAACAGCTCTACAATAAATACCGCCACACAGGAAGCCACGGCGACGGTTGTAAGCCCCTTGCCCTTTAATGCAAATATCACTGCCGCGATAAGTCCTGCTGCTGCACCAACCCACCAGTTAGTAGCATAAAACACTGCCGGAATAGTCATGGCGGTTAAAACTGCATACGGAATATAGTCTGTCTCTTATACACATCTCCGAGCCCACGAGACTGCAGCTAATCTCG
>ENA-UAIO01000094-UAIO01000094.1-human-gut-metagenome-genome-assembly--contig:-NODE-94-length-27423-cov-5.547318_pt1 | contig 27423 bp, 19 predicted proteins | sample MGYA00244415_ERZ654381 | MGnify/ENA primary metagenome ERZ654381 (study PRJEB26926, sample SAMN06165095) | human gut metagenome | biome: ENVO:00009003; feature: ENVO:2100002; material: ENVO:00002003...
GCTCGGAGATGTGTATAAGAGACAGGTGTATTTATTACTGTTTGTGAAAGAAAAAACAGAACAAAAAAACAGAATATATTGAAAGTTTCCTGCTCATATTGTATAGTAGTAATACTGGCTTCATCTTCAATGCGTTGAAGCAATGAAAACTAAGGGGACGATATTTACTATGATAGTAGCACTTATTGAAAAAGTTTATTCTTTCTTGTGGGGAGATCTGATACACATTCCACTGCCAGGCGGTGGGAGCGTGGGAATCTCACTACTCATAATTCTTTTGATTCCGACAGGAATTTATTTCACTGTAAGGACAAGACTTTTACCAATCAGAATGTTTCCGGACATGATAAAGGCGCTGACAGGTAAAAAGAAAAATAAAGACAGCCTGTCCACGTTCCAGACACTCATTGTCTCTACGGCGACGAGAGTGGGCATGGGTAATCTGGTTGGTGTTGTAGCTGCCATATCAGTGGGAGGCGCAGGTGCGGTTTTCTGGATGTGGATAACAGCCATTATAGGTTCATCCACGGCTTTTGTGGAGGCTACACTGGCACAGCTTCACAAGGAGCCGGATCCACTGTACTCAGGCTATCGTGGAGGTCCGGCGTATTACATACACCATTACTTTGAGGACAAATCAGGCAAAAAGAAAAAACATGTTATTATAGCTGTTTTGTTTGCTATATCCGGACTAATCTGCTGGTGTGGCATAAGTCAGGTTATAAGCAATTCAGTTACATCGTCATTTGAAAATGCATTTGGCATACCACCTATTTACACTACCGTAATTTTAGTTGCAGTGGCCGCTGTCATTGTGCTTAGGAAAAATGCTACGGTAAAGGTGCTTGACATAGTTGTTCCTATCATGGCGGTGTGCTATTTTGCCATAACCATTTTTATCATAATTAAAAATATAGGCATGATGCCATCGGTTTTTTCAAGGATATTTGAGGAAGCCTTCGGTATCAGGCAGGTGGCTGCGGGAGGCTTTGGAGCGGTGCTCATGAATGGTGTAAAGAGAGGTCTTTTTTCAAATGAGGCAGGCTCAGGCTCAGCTCCATGCGCTGCAGCGGCGGCAGAGTGCGATACTCCTGTAAAGGCAGGACTGACGCAGGCGCTCGGTGTATTTATAGATACGATAGTGATTTGCAGCTGTACGGCAATGATCATGCTAACTGCACCGGAGAATATAGTGGCAGGGAAAGAGGGCATGGATTTATTACAGTCAGCTATGAGGTATCATCTTGGAGATTTTGGAGTTATTTTTATAGCAGTCACATTGTTTTTATTCAGCTTTTCCACCTTCCTTGGTATACTTTTTTACGCAAGGAGTAATGTTGCGTACCTGTTTGGGGATAACTGGATTTCACAGACCATGTACAAGGTGCTGGCTCTTGTTATGCTGTTTGTAGGCGGTATCGCGGCATACACATTTGTCTGGGATCTCGGAGATGTAGGAATCGGCCTTATGACTATATTCAATACAGGTATTCTCTATCTTATGGGTGGACAGGCAATAAAGGAGCTGCGAGTCTTTGAGGAGAGTAATAAAGCACAAAGCAATAGTCAATGCTCACAGCAGGGTGATAACGTAACGCAATAACAATAGGAGATATATAAATATGAAAAGAGAATCATTTAAATCACGTCTGGGATTTATACTGGTAAGTGCAGGATGCGCTATAGGCATAGGCAATGTATGGCGTTTTCCGTATGTGACAGGTCAAAACGGTGGCGGTATTTTTGTACTGTTTTATCTTATATTTCTGGTATGCATGGGACTTCCGGTGCTTACGATGGAGCTTGCTGTAGGCCGAGCCAGCAGAAAAAGTGCTGTGATGAGCTACAAGGCTCTTGAGAAAGAGGGCAGTAAATGGCATATTCACGGATGGATAGCCATGCTTGGCTGCTACATGCTCATGATGTATTACACAACAGTCTCAGGCTGGATGGTTGCGTATTTCTTTAAATTCCTAAAGGGAGATTTTACATCAGGTATGAATACTGATGACACGGCAGCTGCATTTGGAAACCTGCTTGCAGAACCCAAGCAGATGGCTTTCTGGATGATAGTTACGGTTGTGCTTGGCTTTTTGGTGTGCAGCCGTGGTCTGCAGAATGGGCTTGAGAAAATCAGTAAATTTATGATGAGTGCTCTGTTCTTGCTTATAATTGTTCTTGCGGTGCACAGTATCACGCTTTCAGGGGCGTTGGAAGGAGTGAAATTCTATCTTGTTCCAAATCTGGATGCGGTTTCTGAAATTGGAATAAAGAATGTCATAACAGCAGCCATGAATCAGGCGTTTTTTACGCTGAGTCTGGGTGTGGCCGCAATGGAGATATTCGGCAGCTATATGGGAAAGGACTGCACTCTTGCAGGTGAGGGTGCCAAAATATGTGCTCTTGATACATTTGTGGCTATAATGTCAGGCCTTATCATTTTCCCGGCTTGCTTCAGCTATGGGGTGGAGGTAGGCGCAGGACCAAGCCTTATCTTTATCACTTTGCCAAATGTGTTTGTAAATATGCAGGGAGGCCGCATATGGGGCTGTCTTTTCTTCTTGTTTATGACCTTTGCCAGCTTTTCAACCGTTATTGCGGTATTTGAGAATATCATGTCGTTTGCCATTGATATGTTTGGCTGGTCCAGAAACAAGGCTGCGCTAATAAATGGTGTGATAATACTTATTGCAAGTATGCCGTGTGTACTTGGATACAATGTGTGGAGTAATCTGCACCTCATAGGAGGCAGGGATGTGCTTGACAGCGAGGACTTTATGGTAAGCAATCTGCTTCTCCCGATTGGCTCACTGGTTTATCTGCTTTTTTGTGTGACAAAGTGGGGCTGGGGCTTTGATAAGTATATAGATGAGGCAAATACAGGAGCGGGACTTAAGATTTCAAGGAAGCTTAAGCCGTATTTTCAGTTCATACTGCCGCTTTTGATTTTGTTTATTTTTATACAGGGATTGATATAGTTACGTATTTTTGAAAATCAGACAGGAGAGTGTAAGATATGTTAGATCAGAATACCTTTATAGAGACAGTGCAGAGCGTGGCCGAGATTATCAGGACATCAGCGGAGCCGATAGGCAGAGATGAAATCATGTCTTATTTTAAGGATATGGAGCTTAATAAGGCGCAGGAGGATATGGTATTTGAATTTCTCATCACACCACATGAGCAGGAGAATGAGAGTGCAGGCGATTATGAGGATGAATCACATGAGGATGAATTACATGGGGACGAATCGTCTGAAAATGCTGCATTGAACAATGTAATTTACTCAGAAGGAGATTCGATGGATGCCATAGCAGGTGGAAAGAATAATAAGGCCAAGCAGGATAATGAAGCTGAGCCTGATATAGACGAGGACAGCCTTATCCCGGATTCACCTATGTTTAGGATGTATCTTGAGGAGCTTGAAGAGATACCTGATTACACAAAGGCCGAGCAGGACGATATGTACAAAAAGCTGCTTGCAGGTGATGAGAGTGTGATACACACTATATCAAATTTCTGGCTCAAAAGTGTGCTTGCCATGGCAAAGAAGCTTGCCGTTACATCAGAGGGCTTTGAGGACGTAGTACAGGAGGGAAACATGGGACTTTTCATGTGCCTTACTGAGCTCTGCGGCTGCGGGGATGAGATAGATGTGGAAAAAGAGCTTTTGGATGCCATAGAGGAGTCTATGAAAGAGTGTATCAGGGAGCAGACCGGTGAGGATGAGAGCGAGAATACTGTTGTAGGAAAAGTTTCATTAGTAAACCGTGCAGTGGAGAAACTAAAATCCGATAAGGGTTTTGAGCCGAGCCTTAGTGAGCTTTCAGGCTACACCGGCGTGGATGAGGAGGAGCTTGAAAAGCTTCTAGAGCTTATCAAAAAGGCTGATGTGGAGAAAAATAAACAGGACAGTAAATAATCTGTGGCATTTGTAGATTTGTGTCATATATTAAACCATACCTGAATATATGAAAGGATGGAAAATATATGGCACGATTTACTAATCAGGCACAGCTTCGTTATGGCAACAATGTAGCCAATTCAAATATAGCAGTCGGAGAAATACTGGAGGTTCTTTCTGCTACGAAAACAGCAGTCAAAAACACCTACAATCAAAACGATACAATAACCTATGTGGTGAGCATCGTAAACTCCGGAAATACCGCAATAAACGGTCTGACACTTTCTGACAATCTAGGTGCTTATACCTTTAACACCAACACTCTTGTACCATTAACCTATGTGAATAACACCGCAAAATACTATACAAACGGCACACTACAGGCAGCGCCTGCAGTAACCCAGGGACCGCCTCTTAGCATCACAGGCATAAATGTCCCTGCAGGTGGCAATGCAACTGTCATCTATGAGGCAGCGTTAAATGAGTATGCTCCTCTTGGCACAGAGGCTGCAGTCACAAACACTGCTACAGTTAGCGGTACCGGAATCACTCCGGTCACAGCAGCAGAGACAGTAAATGCCGAGGCTGCACCAAATCTTGCAATTACTAAGTCAGTAAGCCCTGTTCCTGTGACGGAAAATGGTACACTGACCTATACCTTCAGGATTCAAAACTACGGAAGCGTTGCGGCAACCAATACCACAGGCGTGGTTATAACAGACACATTTGCTCCGGTTTTGAACAATCTTACAGCCGCATTAAACGGCACAGCCTGGACTGCAGCTACAGATTACACTTACAATGAGGCGACAGGCACATTTTCGAGCACTGCAGGTGCAATCACTGTTCCGGCGGCAACCTACACACAGGATAGCACAACCGGAGCGTGGGTTGTCACACCGGGTGAGAGCACACTTGTCATCACCGGAACAGTGTAGCGGCAGAGGTGATTAATTTTAAGAATTGTTTAATTTAAGGGATAAAAGTTGAAATATTGATACTAAATATGTAAAATAAATATAGCTATTTATGAATAAGATGATGAAGATGATCATCGGCAGTTTAAAATGATTAACCGGGGGATAAGACAAATGAATAATGCACAGTTAGTGATAGACGAAGTAAAAAAGGCAGTAAAGGGCAAGGATGATTGTATCATCAAGGCATTTGCTGCCTTTTTGGCAGGTGGACATATACTGCTTGAGGATGTGCCGGGAGTGGGAAAGACTACGCTTGCAGTAGCTTTTTCAAGGGCTATGGCGCTTGTGAATCACAGAGTACAGTTCACTCCGGATGTGCTGCCTGCGGATATACTTGGCTTTTCGATGTATCAGAAGCAGACCGGAGAGTTTGTGTACCGTGAGGGCGCTGTGATGTGTAATCTGTTTCTGGCAGATGAGATTAACAGGACAAGTCCCAAAACACAGTCTGCGCTTCTGGAGGTTATGGAGGAAGGAAATGTCACTGTGGATGGAATAAGCAGGAAGGTCCCGGAGCCGTTTATAGTTATGGCCACTCAAAATCCAAAGGGCAGCGCCGGTACACAGCTGTTGCCGGAGTCACAGCTTGACAGGTTTATGATATGTATGAGCATGGGATATCCTTCACATGATGCAGAGGTGGATATCGCAAAGGGCAAAAGTGTGAAGGCTGATGAGTATACGATAAAGCCTGTTATGAATGCACAGGGACTTGTTGAGATGCAGGGAGAGGTCGAGCAGGTATTTATCCATGACAGTATTTACTCGTACATTGTGGATCTGGTTGATGCGACAAGGACAAGTCCGTACATTGAGCTTGGAGTGAGTCCGCGAGGTACGATTGCGTGTGTTAGGATGGCAAAGGCATATGCGTATCTGAGTGGGCGAAGCTATGTCATACCATCTGATGTGGTTTCTGTATTTGCGGATGTGACAAAGCACAGAATCGTGCTAAATACCAAGGCGAGAGTATCACATGTATCAGAGCTTTCAGTGATAGATGAGATACTAAAGGCTGTTAAACAGCCGACAACTTATGTGAAAAAGGCAGGTAATCGTGATTAGTTTTTTGATAGGAATAATTACTGCGGCAATAGTTTTTTATATGTCGATGATATACGGTAATGCTGCGCTGGCACTGCTTGGCTGCTTTATGTGTGTGTTTATGGTGCTGACATTTATAGCATTGCTTGTAAAGGCGCACCGGGTAGTGGCAGCTATAAACATTCCGATAGCTATCGCCACACAGGGCGAGAGCATCAGGGTGAGTCTTTCCTGCCGGCTGAAGGAGGCAGGCTTCGATGGTGTAAAATACCGTGTAACGGTGAAAAATAATTTATCCGGCGAAAAAAGTACAAAATGGCTGTCAGGAGGCAGTGATTTTTTGTACAGCGTAAACCTGTGCGGCAATTATGAATTTGAGCTTGTAAGGATAAAGCTATATGATTTTTCGAGGCTTTTTTATGTCACGAAAAGAGTTAAAAAATATGCAAATGTTGAGGTGATGCCGCAGATTGATGAGATTCCTGTGAGGATAACGGACAGAGTAAGAAATTTCTTTGGGGATTCTGATATATATGATGATTTAAGACCGGGATATGATCCGTCGGAGCTGTTTGATGTCAGAGAGTTTCAAAACGGTGACAGGCTGCAGAGTGTGCACTGGAAGCTTTCTGCAAGGACTGATGAGCTGATGGTAAAGGAGAACAGCCTGCCAAAGGCATGTGCGGTGGCCATAGTAGCAGATTTAAGGGGAATAAAGAAAGGCAGACAGGCGGATGCTTTTATGAAGCTTCTTGTCTCACTTTCCTTTTCGCTTATGGATCAAAAATGCTCTCATTATGTGGCGTGGTATGATACCGCCATAAACGATATTGTGAGAGCCAGAGTGGATGACGAGGAGGGCTTTTACATATTTTTGAACAGTTTTCTTAAAATAAAGCCGGATACAAAGAATGATGCGCTTTTTTTGTATGAGGAAAAGTACCGGGCAGAAAAGCTTGTGTGTCTGCTTGGCGTGGACGGAAGACTTCAGATAAAAAGGGGAGAGGAGATAGTTGGCAGAGCGGATGAAAAAAACGAGATTGTCATTTAGGAAAAGCAGATGGCAGAAATCTGACACAAATGAGATAAAGCCTGATTATAATAATGCATTTACAGTGCTTGGTGTCCTGCTTACTGAACTTGCCAATGCAGCTGCAGCAGTACTTCTTACGGTGTGTGCAGTGTCTGTTGTGAATACGACCGTTTCACATGTGAGATGCCCATATTATGTGTATGTGTGGCTGTTTATTTTTTCGGTGATAAGCGGCTTTATAAACAGGCTTACATCGCTTGACACAAGAAAATGGGTGCGCCATGCGATAAATACGGGTCTGCTGCTTGTATTTCTGCTTGGAGTGTTTATTGCAAACTGGCAGGCTGCGGAGCATATAAAAAACGGCTTTTTGTATGTAAAGGGCAGGTATCTTGAGCTGATAAATGTGTACTATGGCACTTCATTTGTCTGTTCAAAGGGCGATAAAGCCTTTGCGGGGGCATTTGTTGGCTTTGTATCGTTTATAGTTATGCTTTTGCTGGTGACTCTGGCGGTTCAAATTAAAAGAAGACGCATGCTCACATTATTTCCAACGCTTATGCTTGTGGTACAGCTGTGCATAGGCAAAAGCCCAAGTGTCAGCGAGGTCGTTATGCTCACACTGTGTACACTCTGGTGTCTTATCGCAGATGGCAACGCACGCACAGTGGCAGGATATGATGCAAATGGCAGTGCACAGGGCAATGAGGCTTTAAGGATAGCGGCGGCGTTTTTATACATGGCGGCGGTGTCTGCAGTACTTTTCATATGTGTATTTTCATTTAAACCTCTTGCTGATACACTTGCCGATAAAAAGCCACAGATGCTTGCCTTTCAAAAGGATTTGGAGGGCAGCGTAAAATCATTCTTCAGCGTGGGAATTGATTTACAGGATGGCACGGTTAGTAATCACTATCCAAGCTACAGCGGAAAAACAGTGATGACGATAGAAGCAAAGGCAGGAGTGCCTTCTAATATTTATCTGAGAAGCTTCTACGGTGATACCTATGAGAATGGCAGATGGATTAAAAAGTCTGATTTTTCAGGGATGGAAAAAGAGTATCACGATGCTTCAAGGATGACAGCCTGGCAGAATTCAATCGGATTAGCCACGCTGCTCGATGGCTATTATGATGATGAGACCAATCCGGCCACCGAAAAGTATACAATCACGATGGAGAAGCTTTCCACCAAATATACCTATTTGCCGTACTGTATCGACCCATACAGTATAGATGCCAAGGGCGATATAGATTTTGACGAAGACTTTGTTATCACAAAGGATAAAGCGACAAAGACTATCGAGGTGTCGGCGTGTCCCGGCTTTTTCGATGGCTGTCTGGAAATGTCTATCCTTGAGCCGGAGCAGCCTCTTGAGGTCAACAATGATTTCTATGCGGCATACAATGATTATGTAATGGAAAACTATACTGAAAAGCAGGGCGGTGACGGAATTGTTGCAAAAGATGCGAAGCTGCTTCTTAGGACAGGACAGCTCACAAGCAATATGATGTACACAGGCTATATAAGAGAAAATGATGCCAACAGGATTGCGGCAGCACAACTGGTGCAGCAGTTTCTGACATCGAAGGATTTTAAGTACAGCAAAAATCCTCCTTCAACAGGCGGTAAGGATGTAGTTGAAAATTTTCTCTCAAATAGCAGACAGGGCTTTTGTGTGCATTTTGCATCGGCTGGCACGATGATACTCAGACAGATGGGCGTTCCATGCCGTTATGTAAGCGGATACTGTGCAAAGGAGGACAGCTTCAAATCCGGTAAAAATGATGAGGATATATGTGAGGTGAAGGATTCGCAGTCGCATGCCTGGGTTGAAATATATCTGGATGATTTCGGATGGATTCCGGTGGAGATGACACCGGGATATTTTGAGTATTTGACAGGTGAGAATCCGTTTGACTATATTGGTGTCAAAGGAAAGAAAACGAATGCCGGTGATGCTTTGGATGATACTGAGAATATGAATGATTCTGCGGTAAATGAAGAAAATGCATATGAAGATGCAGCAGATCAAGATGCAGAAAATGAAGATACAGATGTAAAAAATGATGGCACAGCAAACGATACTACAGCAAACAGTGCCTCAAACCAATATGAGCCAGGTGATGGAAGTGAGAATGCTTATGGTTCACAGTCAGGTGCGGATAAACGTACAGATGCTCAGAACTCAAAAACGAGACTTCATATACCACCGGTGATTTTAAAAACCTCACTCTGTGTGATTTTTCTGACTGCACTTACAGCCATCATAGTTTATATCAAAAGGCGAAGAAATATTTTGTGGGAAGCAAGACTTGCAAAAAGGGTGAAAAAAGGCCGTTACAGCAGGGCAGCAATAATGATAAACAACCGCATCTACAAAGGACTGGGACATCCTTCAAAAAACAGGACAGATGAGCTTTATCTGGCTAACCTTAAGGAAAAATACTGCGGACCGGATTATTGCGGAATCCACTGGGACGAGTACATGCGCATCATACAAAAGGCTGTGTATTCATCAGAGGGCATCACGGGGGAAGAATGTTTTATGGTGATGGAAACATGGAGGCGTCTGGAGAAAAAAGACATTAGACATAATTCACAAAAAAACATGTATAAAAACAGCATGATTAACAAAAAATAAACTCGTAAGGAAAATTGTGTTGAAATAATAAGGCTTCTGTGATATAAACTTAAGCAGACGTGTTACTTTTAGGGAGGCATTTGTCGTACATAACTTTTAACAGGGTTAGTGTATGATAAGTGCCTCCTTTTTGTCGCTGGAGCAAAAAAGAATGATAGGTGCAAATCGGTACATACCCTGCATTTATAGGAGGAAAAGCTCATGAAAGACAAAATTTTTGGTGTCCTGCAGAGAGTAGGACGAAGCTTCATGCTTCCAATCGCAATCCTTCCGGTAGCAGGCTTGCTTTTAGGACTAGGAAGCTCATTTACCAACACCACAACAATTGAGACCTATGGTTTACAGTGGCTGCTCGGAGATAAGACTATACTCCATGCACTTCTTGTAATCATGAATGCGGTCGGAAGTGCCATATTCGATAACCTTCCGCTTATTTTTGCGGTCGGAGTAGCAATCGGAATGGCAAAGAAGGAAAAAGAGGTGTCAGCACTTTCAGCAGTCATAGCATACTTTGTTATGAATGTATCGATTAATGCGATGCTCAAGATTTCCGGAAAAATCCTTGCAGACGGAAGCATTGCTAAGGATGTGCTTGATGGAACCATCACATCAGTATGCGGTATCCAGTCGCTGCAGATGGGCGTGTTTGGCGGAATTATCGTAGGACTTGGAGTGGCAGCACTACACAACCGTTTCTACAAGATTGAGCTGCCGAATGCATTGTCATTTTTCGGTGGAACAAGATTTGTGCCTATCATATCAACAGTGGTATATCTTTTTGTAGGAATCTTAATGTATTTTATCTGGCCGACAGTGCAGAACGGAATCTATGCACTCGGCGGAGTGGTGACAGGAACAGGATATTTCGGTACACTTCTCTTTGGTATCATAAAGAGAGCACTTATTCCATTCGGACTGCACCATGTATTTTACATGCCGTTCTGGCAGACTGCAGTCGGTGGAACGATGGAGGTTGCAGGACATATGGTTGAGGGTGGACAGAACATCTTCTTCGCACAGCTTGCTGACTCTGCAAACATTGTACATTTCAGTGCCGATGCCACAAGATATTTCTCGGGAGAGTTCATTTTCATGATTTTCGGTCTTCCGGGAGCAGCACTTGCAATGTATAAATGTGCAAAGCCGGAAAAGAAAAAACAGGCAGGAAGCCTTTTACTTTCTGCAACACTTGCATGTATGTTTACAGGAATAACAGAGCCTCTTGAGTTCTCATTCCTTTTCGTAGCACCGGCTCTCTTTGCAGTACAGGTAGTGCTCGCAGGAAGCGCATACATGATAGCACATATTTTAAACATCGCTGTAGGACTTACTTTCTCAGGAGGATTACTTGATTTCTTCCTGTTTGGTATATTGCAGGGAAATGAAAAGACAAGCTGGATGCTCGTGATTCCGGTGGGAATAGTATATTTCTTACTGTATTACTTTATTTTCAGCTTCCTAATAAAGAAGTTTGATTTTAAGACTCCGGGTCGTGAGGATGACGACACAGAGACAAAGCTATACACCAAGGCAGATGTAAATGAAAGAAAAGCTGCCAAGGACGTAAAGAACTCTGACGAAAAAGCAGGGGCTGTAGCAGATGAGTTCTCACAGACCATATCACGAGGTCTCGGCGGCAAAGCCAATATCTCAGATGTAGACTGCTGTGCGACAAGGCTTCGTATCACAGTAATTGATCCAGACAAGGTAAACGATGCGCTTCTTAAATCAACAGGAGCATCAGGAGTCGTGCACAAGGGACAGGGCGTACAGATTATCTATGGACCAAGAGTAACAGTGATTAAATCAGATTTAGAGGATTATCTTGCGAGTGTGACAGAGGAACACTTTGAGGATGATGCAGCAGAAAATAATACAGCAGGCGCAGATGAAGCAAAGAATGAAAATGCAGCTTCAGATAAAGCACCGGAATCTGATGTGAAAGCAGAAAAGGAAGCCGGCGACGTAAAAGAGCCGACAAGCACAGTTATCATCTCAAGTCCTATGACAGGAATAGCAGCAGACCTCTCAACAGCGCCGGACGAGGCTTTCGCCAGCAAAATGATGGGTGACGGAGCAGTAGTCACACCTGAGGATGGGGTAGTTGTAGCACCTGAGGATGGAACTGTTTTATTCGTTTTTGATACAAAGCATGCTTTGGGATTTACAACCGACTCAGGAATTGGTATGATAATCCATGTAGGAATTGATACAGTAAAGCTCGAGGGTAAAGGCTTTGACGTACAGGTTGAGGCAGGATGCCATGTTAATAAGGGCGATGTGCTTATGAAGCTTGACCTTGACTACTTAAAGGCGAACGCACCATCAGTTACTACTCCTGTCATCTGCACAGAGCTAAAAGATAATCAGAAAATCCGTCTCATCACAGACGGACCGATTAAGGCGGGGGAGCCTCTCTACGCAGTTGACACCTACGAGAAGTAATTCTTACTTCATGATAATTGAATTGTCCGGTTATGTTAATAATAAATAGTTCGTATAAATTATCAGGAGTACATTAATAAATGTCAGAGGAATGATATGTACAGAATCACAAAGGTCTTAAATCACAATACAGTGCTTGCGGTAAAGGACAAGAGCGCAAGAGAATATCTTATAGTCGGAAAGGGTGTGGGTTTTGGAAAGAAAATTACACAGTCTGTCGAGCCAACGGAAGAGGATTCACTGTATGAGCTGACCCAGACAAGGGACAGAGGTCCGGCAAAGGACATAGTAAAATCCATCGAGCCGGAGTATCTTGAGATTGCAAACACACTGCTCGATAATGCAGAGCATGAGTTTGGTCATATAGACAGAAGCATATTGTTTCCTATGGCAGATCATATAGCATTTGCTGTAAAGCGTATGGAAAACAAAGAACAGATCAGCAATCCTTTAAACGATGACATCCGTGTGATGTTTTATAGGGAGTACAAGATAGCTGAGAATATACGCCACATACTAAAGGATAAAAAACAAATTGATATAATTGATGATGAGATCGGCTACATTACTCTTCATATTCATACATCCTTAAACAATTCAAAGGTATCGGATGCCATGGAGATGGCGGCAGCAGTTCGAAAATGCGCCACATTTATAGAGGAAAAGATTGGAAAGCACATAGATGTCACTACTATGGCCTACAACCGCCTCATGAACCATATCCGCCACATGGTATCAAGAGCCGCGACCGGAGAAAAATTAAAGGTTGATCTCAATCAGTTTATCGAGAAAAATTATCCGGAGTCATTCGCACTGGCAGGTGATATATGTAAGGAGCTTGGAAAGGACTTAAATCATGAGTTTTTGGACAATGAGACAGGCTACCTTGCCATACATATCGAGCAGATTAAGTGTGATGAGATGGTAAGTGAATAATAAAATGTGAAAACCTTCCTGCACATTAGGTTATGTACAAATCTCTTGCAATGTGGTACACTACATAGTTGTATCAACAAACATCCGATACACAAAATACATATGAAATCAATTTAAAGGAGATATATATACCATGAAACTCGGCATCGTCGGACTTCCGAACGTCGGAAAGTCTACATTATTCAACTCACTCACAAAGGCAGGAGCGCTTTCAGCAAACTATCCTTTTGCTACAATCGACCCAAACATAGGTATTGTTTCAGTGCCTGACGAGAGAATCGTAAAGCTCGGAGAGCTCTATCACACAAAGAAGGTTACACCTGCAACAATCGAATTTGTTGATATCGCAGGTCTTGTGAAGGGAGCCAGTAAGGGTGAGGGACTTGGAAACCAGTTCCTTGCAAATATCCGTGAGGTAGATGCAATCGTACACGTAGTGCGCTGCTTTGAGGATACAAACATTATCCATGTAGATGGCTCTGTAGATCCTGCAAGAGATATCGAGACAATCAATCTTGAGCTTATTTTCTCGGATGTTGAGATTCTCGACAGGCGAATTGCAAAGATTGCAAAGCAGGCAAGAATGGACAAGACACTTGCAAAGGAGCTTGAGCTTGTTGAGGCAGTAAAGGCTCATCTTGAGGACGGAAAGATGGCCAGAACCTTTGAAGTGCCTGATGATGAGGATGCACAGCTTTGGTTCAAGGGATATAATCTCCTTACAGCAAAGCCTACCATCTACGCAGCAAACGTATCAGAGGACGACCTCGCAGATGACGGCGCAAGCAATCCGCATGTTGCAAAGGTAAGAGAAATGGCAAAGGAAGAGGGCGCAGAGGTATTTGTTATCTGTGCACAGATTGAGCAGGAGCTTGCAGATCTCGATGAGGACGAAAAGAAGGAGTACCTTGAGGATTTAGGTGTTGAGTCAAGCGGTCTCGATAAGCTTGTAGCAGCCAGTTATTCACTTCTCGGACTTATTTCCTTCCTCACAGCAGGAGAGGATGAGTGCCGTGCATGGACTATAAAGAAAGGTACAAAGGCACCACAGGCAGCCGGCAAGATACATACTGATTTCGAGCGTGGCTTCATCAAGGCGGAGGTAGTCAACTATCAGGATCTTCTCGACAATGGAAGCCTTGCAGCCGCAAGAGAAAAGGGCATCGTAGGCATGGAAGGAAAAGAGTACGTTGTTAAGGACGGAGATGTAATTCTTTTCAGATTTAATGTATAATTTTATGAATAAGACGCTTTTATAAGCACAAAATCAAAAAGATACGCATAAGATAGACCAAGGGAGGTCTGTTTTATGCGTTTTCTGGATTTATGCGAAAAAGAGGTTGTGAGTGTGGAAGAGGGCAGGTTCATCGGGCATGTGCGTGACCTTGAGTTTGACCCGGTCTGTGGCAAAATCTGTGCGATTATCGTGCCGGGACCGGGAAAATATATGGGAATATTTTGCAGGGATTATGAATATTGTATTCCATGGGTTAAGATTGTGAAAATTGGACCCGACATAATATTGGTGAATATATGTGAGTCTGATATGCGGCGTAAGCTGTTATGATAGTATAAAAGGAAACTATTCAGTGACATTGAAAACAAAAAAGTGCTGAAAAAGTCAAAATCAGTACAAAACATATTGACAATGAAAATTAGTATAGATATACTAAAATATGTATAGGTCTTTTTAAATACAGATGATGATTTGAAGTATTATAATGAGAAACATAGATATTTTGCTTCTTCATATTATATGATATCTACGGAGGGTACAGCATGAAGTGTCCATTTTGCAGTAGTGACAACACAAGGGTAATAGACTCAAGACCGGCTGATGACAACAGCTCTATCAGGCGCAGAAGGCTGTGCGATGATTGCGGCAAGCGTTTCACTACATATGAGAAGGTGGAGACAATCCCACTCATCGTTATAAAAAAGGATAACAACAGAGAGCAGTATGACCGCTCCAAGATTGAAAAGGGCGTGCTTCTTGCATGTCACAAGAGACCGATTTCAGCAGATACAATCTCAAAGCTTGTAGATGAGGTCGAGATAGAAATCTTTGCCAGAGAGGAAAAGGAAATCTCTACATCACTCATCGGAGAGCTGATTATGGACAAATTAAAGGAGCTTGATGCGGTAGCATATGTGAGGTTTGCGTCAGTTTACAGAGAGTTTAAGGATGTCAATACATTTATGACAGAGCTTAAAAAGATGCTTGACACCAAATAGTGTTTAGGCAGCAGGCAGCCTTGAATGAACAGATTAACAGGGAGACAGAGAATTTTATACTATGAGTTTTTTATACCCGGGAGAGTACATTGACTCGACATACAGAATAGATTTTGATAAGTTATATAAGGAGGGTTACAGGGGTGTCATTTTTGATATCGACAACACCCTTGTGACTCATGGTTCGCCTGCTGATGAGCGGGCGATTGCTTTGTTTAAGCACCTTAAGGAGCTTGGTTTTTCGTGCCTTGTGCTCTCAAACAACAAGGAGCCGCGTGTGAAGAGCTTTGCTAAGCAGGTTGGGATAAAGTATATCTACAAGGCAGGAAAGCCCAAGCCATCAGGCTATCGTACAGCAATGGAGAGGCTTGGCACAGATACGAAAAACACTCTTTTTGTGGGAGATCAGATATTTACAGATATCATCGGAGCTAATCTTACGGGCATCAGATCAATACTTGTAGCACCTATTGACCCGCATGAGGAGATACAGATTGTGCTTAAGCGCTTTATTGAAAAGCCTGTAATTGCATGCTACAAGAGGCATTTAAAGAAAGTAAATAAATAATTTTTAATTAATAATTTAAAATTTGGAGGCATATATATTATGAAGATTGCAATCGGAAACGATCACGCAGCAGTTGAGCTTAAAAAGACAATAATGGAGTATGTTGAGAGCATGGGTCACGAGGTGACCAACTTCGGCACAGATTCAAGTGAGAGCTGCAATTACCCGGAGTATGGTGAGAAGGTGGCTAATGCAGTGGCATCAGGCGAGTTTGACTGCGGAATACTGATATGCGGTACCGGTGTAGGTATCTCAATAGCAGCAAATAAGGTCAACGGAATCCGTGCGGCAGTTTGCTCAGACACAGCCACAGCACGCCTTGTAAAACAGCACAACAATGCCAATATCATAGCCTTTGGTGAGAGGATTGTAGGTGTTGAGCTTGCAAAGGATATCGTAAAGGCTTATCTGACAGCCGAGTTTGAGGGCGGCAGACACGCAAAGAGAATAGCTATGATATCGGATATCGAGGCTAGAAACTAATATAAAACCAATACAAATTCATGCAATAGAAAATAAATACTTGAAATGTATTGCTTTTTATTGTAAAATGGACGAATGAGAGAGCTTAGGCTCGCACGATTTAAGGAGGAAGTAACTAATGATTTCAGCAGGAGATTTCAGAAACGGTGTTACTATCGAGTTCGAGGGAAACATCTATCAGATTATCGAATTTCAGCATGTTAAACCAGGAAAAGGTGCAGCATTTGTACGTACAAAGTTAAAGAATATCATCAGTGGTGGTGTTGTTGAGAAGACATTCCGTCCAACAGAGAAATGCCCTACAGCACACATTGATCGTAAGGATATGCAGTATCTTTATGCAGATGATGATTTCTATCATTTCATGGATGTTGAGACATATGACCAGATTGACTTACCAAAGGATGAGGTTGGCGATGCTCTCAAGTTTGTAAAAGAGAACGAGATGTGTAAGGTTTGCTCACACAAGGGCAATGTATTTGCAGTTGAGCCACCACTTTTCGTTGAGCTTACTGTTACAGAGACAGAGCCTGGCTTCAAGGGTGATACAGCAACAGGTGCTACAAAGCCTGCTACAGTTGAGACAGGTGCTACAGTTTATGTACCACTTTTTGTTGAGACAGATGATGTTATCAAGATTGATACAAGAACTGGTGAGTACCTTTCACGTGTATAATCTGTATTTTTATGAGTCTGCACATATTCCGGTATGCCCGGAGTATGTGCAGACTTTTTTTATTTGTGTGCTGTGTGGCAGGTGAGAATCCCGACAGCAAGTGTCATAAACACATGCGACACAAGCATAGCCCACAGATATGCATCTATCCCATAGTGGGGGACGAGAAGCATAATCATCAGGATTCTTATCGCACAGGTGAGCAGATTGACGAAGAGCACCTGCTTTGCTTTACCCAGACCGTGCAGTATGCTGCAGAGCATTCCGCTTATGTGCATCAGTGGGCACAGAAAACACAGTCTTCTAAGAAAATATCCACAAAGCTTGGATGAAAAAAGAAAATCCCCTATAAAATCCGACAGCAGATAGAATATGCATGTAAAGATAAGACCAAAGCATAGTCCGAATAAGGCACAGGAGTTTATGGTTTTAGTGATTTTTGCATCCTTTCCGGCGGCATTCGCTTCAGAAACAGATGGCAGAAGCATCACGCAGGCACAGCTGCAAAGTACACCGGGAAATAAAAGCACGGGAAGGGTGAGACCGGAAATGGTTCCAAATATGTCAAGGGCCAATGCCGGTGATAGTCCGTAGAGCTTAAGAGTTCTCGGGATAAGCACATTTTCGGCGGAGGATGAAAAGCTTGCCAATATGTAGTTTAGTGATAAAGGAATGAAAAGCGCAGCCATGCCATAGGCTGTTGTTTTCAGGCTCTTGACGGATATTTTAAAGTATGAGAAATCCTTTTTTATTGTGATAACGGAAAAGACGGTTGCGCTCGCTTCGCCTGCCACGATGCCATATATAGAGTATACAGGCTTAAAGCAGCTGCCACCGTCAGATAGTATTGCGTATATCAGATAGCAGGTGCCAATGCGCGCGGTCTGCTCAATTAATTGTGTGGCAGCGGGGATGGCTGCTTTTTTCAATCCATAATAGTATCCGTTTATGCAGGAATGGATAGCAGCGGGCAGAATTGAAAAGGACAGCGCCTTGACAAGCTCTGTACAGCGTGGCTCACTTAAAATACAAATGCTTATGTAGTTGGCATTGGAATACATAATAATTGTGAGTAAAAGAGCAATGGTGGCTGACATAATTATTGCACAAATGAGTATAATCTGCCTGTTTTGAGGCTTTTCGGCAACAAGCTTTGATGTAGCGGTCTGAAAACCGTTGCAGCAGAGTGACATGCATACGGACATGAGTGGAATCACAAGCTGATAGAGTCCAAGACCTGTTGAGCCCATGACGTTATTAAGAAATATGCGAAAGAAAAAACCCATAAACCGACTGGTTGTACCGGCAAGTGTCAGGAAAATAGTTCCGGTCACAAGTGGATTGGATAAACATTTTTTTACAATCAAAAAATCACCTGTCATATGTTGTCTTAGAAGTATATGTGCTTCCGTGGATATATATGACAGGTGATTATTTATTGTGTGTTAAACAGCTATTTTGCGCTAAACAACTATTATACTCTTATATGACCGGTATCGTTATATTAAATTTGTGAGATTAACCCATAAAGTGGCGGATAGCCTTGGCTACGCCGTCATTTTCGTTTGTGTCGGTGACGTAATCAGCCTGTGCCTTAAGCTCATCGGTTGCATTTCCCATGGCCACGCCGATGTGTGCGGCTTTTACGATAGCCATGTCGTTTTCGGTGTCACCGACAGCCATTGTCTCATCAGCTGCTATATTCAGGATTTGAGCCAGCTTATGAAGTGCCACACCTTTGTCAACGCCTGCTTTTGTGAATTCCAGATTACCGTAGCCACCGCTTACGAGCGTGATTTCAGGGATTTTTTTCAGATGCTCAAATACTTCGTCGCGGCAGTAGTAGTTATCATTTACATCCTTTGGGAAATTGATGGTCATTTTCTGCATATGGTAATTGTTTTCGCGCATCATTTCAGTGATATCGTTCACACGTTTTCTGGTTGTCATGATGTATTCCTTTATAGAAGGAGGCATTTTGAGATCCTTTGCATCCTCGAGACACTTGTATGGAGAATAGCCACAGCCGTTTATGAAGGCATCCATATGAACGCGCTTTGTCATCAGGTAATCAATTATTGAAAACGCTGTCTCATCAGAAAGGCAGTTTTCGTAAAGACATTTTTTTGTGTCAATTTCGTAGATTGCACTTCCGTTTGCAGTGATAGCGTAGCGGATGCCGGTGTTCTTAATTGCCTCAAACGGCAGCCCTCCGAATGGACGGCCTGTGGAGATGACCACATTTATCCCGGCAGCAGTTGCCTCTTTTATAGCTTTTATATTTTCCTTGGATATCTGACTTTTGTTGTTGAAAAGTGTTCCGTCAAGATCTAAAGCAATAAGTTTCATAAGAAATCCTTTCTTTTGTTTGAAAAATATAGTGTTTTAGTATATTATGGTGAATAGACTATTGATTTTTGTGTTTTAAAATCGGTTACAATGATAATATAAATTATCACAAATTTCAAGGATGAAGAGCACATAGCTTTTGCTTTGAAATACTTTACACTGTGGAGTGAATAACAGCTGAAACAGAAAAGGAAACGAAATGACAAGAGAAGAATTCAGAAAATATATCAGAGAAAATATAGTTATCCTGGATGGAGCGACCGGTACAAACCTGATGGCAGCGGGCATGCCTGTAGGTGTGTGTCCGGAGGAATGGGTGATGGAGCATCCGCAGGTGATTCTTGATTTGCAGAAAGCTTATGTCGATAACGGCACGAATATTGTTTATGCACCTACATTTACAGGAAACAGGATTAAGCTTTTAGAATATGGTTTACAGGAGAAAATTAACGAGATAAATACCACACTGGTTGGCTTGTCAAAGCAGGCTGTCGGGGATAGGGCACTTGTAGCAGCAGATATGACGATGACCGGCAGACAGCTTTTTCCACTCGGGGATCTGATGTTTGAGGAGCTTTTGGAGGTGTACAAGGAGCAGGCGAGGATTCTTGATGAGGCAGGCGCAGATGTTTTTGTGGTTGAGACAATGATGAGTCTTCAGGAGTGCAGAGCGGCAGTGCTTGCTATAAAAGAGGTAAGCGACCTGCCTATTATGGTGACACTCACCTATAACGAGGATGGCAGGACTCTTTTTGGTACACCGCCTGAGACAGCAGTTGTTGTGCTGCAGTCACTTGGAGTGGATGCTATCGGTGTGAACTGCTCGACGGGACCTGCTGAGATGATAGCGCTGGTTGAAAAAATGGCAGAGTACTCTACAGTGCCTCTTATTGCCAAGCCAAATGCAGGGCTTCCGGAGCTTGAGGACGGTAAAACTGTATACAAGATGACTCCGGATATGTTTGCCGATGCGATGAGAGGGCTTGTGGAGGCGGGGGCATCCATTGTCGGAGGCTGCTGCGGCACCACGCCGGAGCATATACGTGCTCTCACAGAGGCCGTAAAGTCAATGCCTGTTCATAAGCCGCTTGAGCATCATAGAAGAGTACTTGCGTCTGAACGAAAGAATGTAGAGATTGACTTAGATGGCAACTTTACCGTTGTCGGAGAGAGAATCAACCCTACAGGCAAGAAAAAGCTGCAGGCACAGCTTCGTGAGGGAAAGCTTGACCTGGTGCGCCAGATGGCTATGGAGCAGGAGACAAATGGTGCGGGAATACTTGATATCAATATGGGCATGAATGGTATCGATGAGAAGGAGATGATGAAATCGGTTATATATGAGGTTTCATCTACCGTGGACTGTCCACTTTGTATTGATTCAAGCTATGTGGAGGTAATAGAGGAGGCTCTTAAGATTTATCCGGGAAGAGCTTTAATCAATTCCATTTCTCTTGAGACTGAGAAGATGGAAAAGCTTCTGCCTCTTGCGGCAAAATACGGAGCAATGTTCATACTTTTACCGCTTTCGGATGCAGGTTTGCCGAAGGATGTCGAGGAGAAAAAGCAGATTATAAATACTATTTATGACAAGGCACTTTCGCTAGGAATGGCACATGAGGATATCGTGGTGGATGGACTTGTTGCGACAATAGGTGCAAATCCAAAGGCCGCAATCGAGTGCTATGAGACCATTGCGTACTGTAAGGATGAGAAAAGGCTTCCTACAATATGCGGACTTTCAAATATATCCTTTGGACTGCCTGAGCGTATGTATGTGAACACAGCGTTTCTTACAATGGCCATATGCAAGGGACTTACCATGGCTATTGCCAATCCATCACAGGAGCTTTTGATGAATGCTGCATTTGCATCTGATATGCTGCTTGACAGACCTGACAGCGATATTGCTTACATTGAGCGCATGAGCAGGCTTGCGGAGGAAAAGGCCCAGTATGAGACTGTTGTTGTGAAAAAGTCGGACAATGATGCGTCTGCTTCAAACGGCACATGCGCAGCAGGCAGTAAGGATGCGGTATTTCAGGCTGTCTTAAAGGGAAACAAGGGCAGTATAATTGATGAAGTAAAGAAAATGCTTTCTGATGGTGCAAAGCCTGACGAGATTATTAATAACAGCCTGATTCCGGCTATTAATGAGGTGGGAGAGCTTTTCAACCAGAAGAAATATTTCCTGCCACAGCTTATCGGCAGTGCAAATACCATGAAGCTTGCTATAGAGCATCTGGAGCCGTTACTTGAAAAGAAGGACTCAGGGGAGGATATGCCGACTCTTGTTATTGCAACGGTGGAGGGCGATATTCATGATATAGGAAAGAATCTTGTCGTGCTTATGCTTAAAAACTATGGCTACAACGTGATTGATATGGGCAAGGATGTGCCTTGTGAGGATATTGTCAACAAGGCGATTGAGACGAACGCGGCAGTTATCGGACTGTCAGCTCTTATGACTACCACCATGATGCGCATGAAGGATGTAGTAGAAATATGTAAGGAAAAGGGATGTAAGAGCAAGGTGGTAATCGGTGGAGCCTGCATTACACAAAGCTTTGCAGACGAGATAGGAGCTGACGGATATTCAAAGGATGCAGCAGAGTGCGTGAAGCTTGTGGAGAGACTTCTGAATAGTTAAAATTTTTTTAAATAAAATGAAAAAAGTTGTTGACAATAAGGTGCTGACTGTATATAATAATCAAGTCGGTTGACGACATGGGATCTTAGCTCAGCTGGGAGAGCATCTGCCTTACAAGCAGAGGGTCACAGGTTCGAGCCCTGTAGGTCCCATTCATGCCGCAGTGGCGGAACTGGCAGACGCGCAGGACTTAAAATCCTGTTGTAGTGATACAGTACCGGTTCGATTCCGGTCTGCGGCATTCATTCAAAACACTTGACAAGGGTGTTATAATGAATGAGTAAATAAAATATGTGTGTGTAGCTCAGCTGGATAGAGCACTTGGCTACGGACCAAGGTGTCGGGGGTTCGAATCCTCTCACGCACGTTATATAATATAGAAAGAGCAGGTTGTAATACCTGCTCTTTCTATATTACAAATCGTCCGCGGACGATTTGACCCCCAGGGTACGTTCTACACTCCGTTGCGGTCGGCGCTAAGCGGAAGTCCACCGGACTTCCAGCGCCCTCTCACGCACGTTATATAATATAGAATAGCTGATGATAAGGAGGTCTAAAAGGCTTCCTAATTTTTTTCAAAGGAGATAATGTGGATTTTATGTTTTCTAAGGATAAAATTGTATAGAGTTGAAAATGAAATAATAACATAATTGAGGCACGGAGTATTAATTCCGTGCCTCAATTGTTTTATCCGGATTACCTTTCTGTTGTAAAATAAAGGGCGTTATTTCAGTGCAGATATAATTTTGAAATATGGCTTGAAAAGGCTGTAATATTTCAGACCATCTGTCTCACCGTAGCTCTTTGTGATGGCAGATCTTATGCCATTGAGATTCTTTGTTTTATTCTTGTTTTTTTCAAGAAAATCAACAAAATTTCCGGGATCATTAATATCACTGTGTGCGAAAATTATACCTGTAAAACGCTCTACCTTCTTTTTACGCGTGAGCTTTTCAGGCGTAAAAGAGTAGGATTTGTCTTTTATGGTTTTATAAATTGTCTGACCCTGTTTCATACCATAAACATGAACCAGCGTCTCATGAAGCTTGAGCAGATTGTCTTTTCCCATGCAGTTTAGGAAAGAATCTACCTCAAAATGGTCGAAGTCTTCGGATACTGCCGATACTTCAGAAATATCTGATGTATCAATGCTGTCCGTTGAGGATTTAGCCTCATCTGCTTCGTTTTTATTTGAGCTGTTACCAGAACCGTTATGAGGTGTCTGTTCGTCAGTGAATGGTAAGTCATCATTAGTCATAAGCTTATCATTTGACGGTAAGTCATCATTAGTTGTAAGCTCATCACCTAACGGTTCACTGTCTGTATAGCTGCTATGATTGCCATCGATAAGTTCATTCAGATTGTAAGATTTTGCGGTGATAGCATCGGTATCAGTATCAGTATAGGTATCGGTATTGATATTGATATTGATATTGGTATTGTTATTGACGTTATCTTCCTTGGATGGAATATCTGCTACTACCTGATACTTGATGTTTTTTCTTCGCTGGACAGCCTGTTTGCAGAAATTTACATTGAATCTGCGTACAGCGAATCCCTTATCTTTCCAGAACCTTACAGCAGGGTCATAGCCTGTGTCATTGCTCATTATGATGTACTCATCAGCACATGACTCGGCTGATGCAGCATCACATTTGTTTTCACTGAATGAACCAGCGCATCCCATCAGATATCCCATATAGGATACCAGCTGAAAATCGAGGGCATTCGTTCCCTCATAGCATTCCTCAAATCGTACATTAATACTGTTGTTTTCCATAAGCCTGATGACTGACATGTATGACATGTGAGGTGATTTTTTTGTGTAAAACACTACGATTTCGTCTTCCTCATCTGCCATATCAAACAGCATCAGCCAGTTGTCGTTGACATTTTCGCTGTCTACTAAAAAGTGTCTGATAATAATCACCATTAATCCGGACAAAAGTATTGTAACATGAGTTTGAAATAATGGCAAATAAACATGATTTTTAGAAATGTTAACAATACAAAGTGTGCAACATATGATATAATTTTTATATGCTTTGAGGATGAGGGGGAGAAAATGAGAGGCAAAGAAATAAATAAACCGATGCTTGAAATCTGCTGTGGCAGCTTTTCGGATGTGAAAACAGCATATGAAAATGGTGCAGACAGGGTTGAACTGAACAGTGCCTTATATATGGGAGGGCTGACACCTACACTTGCCAATTTAATATATGCAAAGGAAAAATGCAATATACCGGTAGTGGCAATGGTTCGTCCAAGAGGCGGCGGATTTTGCTATTCGGATGAAGAATACGACACTATGCTTATGGATGCAAAAATTCTTTTAGAGCATGGAGCAAACGGTATTGCGTTTGGATTTCTGACAGAGGAAAAAATGCTGGACAAAAAGCGCACGAAGGAAATGATAGAGCTCATTCATGAGTATGGCAGGGAAGCTGTGTTTCACCGCGCCTTTGACTGCATAGATAATCAGGACGGTGCAGCGGAGAAGCTTATTAGGCTTGGCGCAGATCGTATCCTCACAAGCGGTGGAGCAGTAAATGTATGGGATGGCAGAAAACGGCTTAAGCATCTTCAAAATCAATATGGAAAAGATATTACTATTCTGGCCGGAAGCGGCGTGAATGATACCAATGTGAGAGAGCTTATTGAATACACAGGTATTACGCAGGTACACAGCTCGTGTGGCTCATGGAAGTGTGATGTGACAGCAGCGGGCAATGCAGTTGATTTCTCGTATGATGAAGCGATGAAGAACTGCTATCAGTGTGCGGATGCAGGTAAGGTTAGGAAGCTTGCGGAAGAGGTAAGTGGAGTGTAATATTAAAGCAAAAGATTATAGAATTTCGGAGGAAGCAATTAATGGCGGAACAGGAAAATAGTAAGGATTTAATCAGTGTACTTTGGAGTGGCGCTGATGTACTTCGTTCTAAAATGGATGCGAATGAATATAAGAATTATCTTTTGGGAATTGTATTCTATAAATACCTATCAGATTCATTTTTGATTAGAGTATATGATTTGATAAATGATGAGAAACCGGAATCGCTCAAGGTGGCACTTGAGGCATATAAAAATGAGTTGAAGGGTGAATATGCTAATGATTTGCTTGATGAATTAAAGCAGGATCGTAAATATGTAATTGAGCCTGAGCTTACATATACATGTTTTGCAGAGGATGCAAGGAATAATTGCTTTAATCGTGAGCAATTACAGAAAGCATTCAATAATATTGAGCAGAGCGGAGAGTTGTTTGTGGATTTGTTTTCCGACATTGATTTGTATTCAAGCAGGCTTGGAGCGGGAGACCAGAAACAAAGTGATACAATTGCAGAACTGATAAAAGTAATAGACCAGGCGGATTTGCTCAATTCCGATGGTGAAATACTTGGAGATGCATATGAATATCTGATAGGACAGTTTGCGTCAGAGACTGGTAAGAAGGCGGGAGAATTCTATACACCACAGGCAGTATCAAAAATTCTTACTAGAATAGCAATAACAGGACAGGAGAATGTGAAAGGTTTGTCAATCTATGATCCATGTATGGGCTCAGGTTCGCTGCTTCTTAACGCAAAGAGATACTATAAAGGTGATACAAACTATATAAAGTATTATGGACAGGAACTGAACATGTCTACATATAATCTGGCGAGGATGAATATGTTCCTGCATGATGTAGCTGCGGAGAATCAGAATCTGCATCATGGAGATACTCTTGATGCAGACTGGCCAACTGGTGAGGAAACTGACTTTCACATGGTACTTATGAATCCGCCGTATTCTGCAAAATGGAGTGCTGCATCAGGATTTTTACAGGACGAAAGATTTTCAGAATATGGTGTTTTGGCGCCAAAATCAAAGGCTGATTATGCATTTTTACTTCATGGACTTTATCATCTGAAAAGCAATGGAACAATGGCCATCGTTTTGCCACATGGAGTGCTTTTCAGAGGTGCAGCAGAGGGAAAAATAAGAGAAAAGCTTCTTCGTTCCGGAAACATATATGCGGTTATAGGACTGCCGGCTAATTTATTTTATAATACGTCTATTCCTACATGCATTGTTGTACTTAAAAAGCATAGAGATGGCAGAGATGTACTGTTTATTGATGCGTCAAAGAAGTTCATTAAGGGCAAAAAACAAAACGAAATGTCAGACGAACATATTGATGAAGTTATGGATTTGTATAACAGAAGAGAAACTGTAGACAAAGAATCCTATCTGGCAAGCTTTGATGATATTGAAAAGAATGATTTCAACCTAAACATACCGCGATATGTAGACAATTTTGAAAAGGAAGAGGAAGTCGATATAAATGGTCTGCTCGAGGATATGCAAAAAACAGATGACGAGATAGGAAAGGTCGAAGGTGAGTTTGTGAATTTGTTAAAAGACCTGACATCGTCCGATGAAAATATAATGGTATCGTTAAATCGTTATATTGATATGATTGAGGGGTGATTTGTATGGAAAATCCAAAGATTAGATTTAAAGGGTTTACTAAGGATTGGGAACAGCGTAAGTTTTCTGAATTGGTAACAATTGAGCGTGGTGGATCACCTAGACCGATAGATAAATTTATCACGAATGATGAAAATGGATTGAATTGGGTTAAGATTGGTGATGCTCCAGAACAGGGAAATTATATTACTCAAACAGCAGAGAAAATTAGACCTGAAGGACTCTCTAAAACTAGAGAAGTTCATCCAGGAGATTTGATCTTATCAAATTCGATGAGCTTTGGAAGACCATATATAATGGCGATAGATGGCTGTATTCATGATGGTTGGCTTGCCATTCGAGATACCAAAAAGAACTTTGATTTAAAGTTTCTTTGTACTTTACTTGGAACAGATGGCATGCTCAATCAATATAAGGCTATGGCGGCAGGAAGTACCGTTAATAATCTTAACAAAGAATTGGTGGGTGGTACTACAGTTGCATTTCCAATGGTGGAAGAGCAGATAAAGATTGGAGATTATTTTACTACCCTCGACCACCTTATCACTCTTCACCAGCGAAAGTGTGAACAGACAAAAAAATTGAAAAAATATATGCTTCAAAAAATGTTTCCTCAAAATGGAGCAAAAGTTCCAGAAATTAGATTTGATGGATTTACTTACGATTGGGAACAGCGTAAGTTGGGGGAACTTGGTTCATTGAAGAACGGAATGAACTTTTCTAAAGAGGCTATGGGACATGGTTTTCCCTTTATTAACTTACAAAATATCTTTGGAAACAATGTAATTGATGTTAACAAATTGGAATTAGCTGATGCTACAGAAAAACAATTGTTAGAATATTCATTGCTAAAAGGAGATGTATTATTTGTTCGTTCCTCAGTAAAACTGGAAGGAGTTGGTGAGGCAGCATTGGTGCCAGAAACCCTTGAAAATACAACTTATTCAGGATTTATTATTCGTTTTAGGGACTGTCTCTTATACACATCTGACGCTGCCGACGA
>ENA-UAIO01000169-UAIO01000169.1-human-gut-metagenome-genome-assembly--contig:-NODE-169-length-21678-cov-4.463072_pt1 | contig 21678 bp, 13 predicted proteins | sample MGYA00244415_ERZ654381 | MGnify/ENA primary metagenome ERZ654381 (study PRJEB26926, sample SAMN06165095) | human gut metagenome | biome: ENVO:00009003; feature: ENVO:2100002; material: ENVO:00002003...
CCCTTGTTCCATTTCGGAGAACGCAGCAACAAAGTACGTGCAGCCAAAGCCAAACTGGAACAGACCCGCCTTCAACAGCAAAACCTGAACGAGCAAATGTTACTGGAACTGACCCAAGCCGCCAACAATCTGGACGAAGCAAAGCTGGAAAGCGAACTTGCCGACCGTTCCCTGCAACAGGCGGAAGAGAACAGGCGTGTCAGCAAAAGCCAGTACGAAGTAGGTCTGGAAACACTCTCCGACCATTTGGAAGCCCAAGCGTTATGGCAACAGGCTTACGAAACGAAAGTTGACGCCCGTTTCCAACTTTATCTGAACTACGTGGCCTATCTGAAAGCGGCGGGGACCTTGCATGACAAGCTGTAAGTCTCTTGTTCCGGATTCAGATTGAGTACAAATACAAGCAATCCCTCCTTCTCCGGAGTTTTATAAATGTTGCTGCCACTGCTACCACCCACTCTACTGGAACCACCATGAACAAGGCGTTTCAACGGGTGGTGGCAGCACATTTTTTTATGGGTAAAAAGTGCTGCCACCACCACTTTCCCTCTCTTTTTATTCCCAAACGGATAAAAAAAGGGCTATACTTCGGCTATACTTTCCTGCTTGCGCAGCACATACACCGCATGAGAATGCTTTCCCTCTTTGTCCAATCTCTTCTCCTCATACCAAGCCTTCAGCTCGTAGGCCGCCGTAGTGCGCGCCACCCCCAACCATTCCGAATAGGCCAGACGTGTAATGGAACCGTGTTCTTTCAGATAAGCCTCCAGCAACGTCCAACGCTCCTCCTTGCTACGCTTTTTCACCGTAGGCAAGAAGCCGAACTCGGCACGGAGGATGTCTGTTTCCTGCCGCACCCGCTTCACCAGTTCCGGCACCGGACGGAAGTTCACCTTCTTTATCCTCACAGATGCCGCACGTATCTCCTTCCGGTCTGTCACCTCACGCGAGGACAAGGCAAGAGAAAACGTACCCAGGCCGTCCAACCGCACATTTTTTCCTTGCCGCAAATGGGATACAACCATATCGGCCACCTCCTGTAGCACTCCCACCACACAGCCCGCCGAATATGCGCTATGCTTGGACAACTCCTTCACTATGTGATCGGTAGTAATCGTTTCCTTCACCACTACCGCCGGATAAAGCACCGGTTTGCCGTCCTTTTCCTTGAAAGGGTTGGCCTTGAAATCATATTTTATATCCATCATTAAAAGATTTGATCTGTATCCGCAAGCCCTTTCTGCTCTATGGTTAAGGGTTCTCTTCCTTTTGTATTCTATCTCCATAAGCTTTGGACTTGACTCCAAAGGCTATGGAGTTATCTCCAAAGGTTATGGAGTCAACTCCGCAACCTATGGAGATAGAACACATCTGGACAAAGATACTTAATCTTTAGGGGAAAAAGGCTTAATATAAAGGAAAAGATGGATTAAGGAGAAAAATAATCAGGTAGTCGACCCATTCTTAAAAAACTAAATGAATAAACAAAAGGATACGCGATATACAGGGAGATACCCTGATAAAAAGATTGGGTATCTGCGGAGAACAACGGTTTCATTGTATTCTGCGGACAGACAGAACGGTTTATAACCAAACATCAAAGGAAATATATTTGATGCAAAAGAAAGAATATCATTTTTTTATCCTATTTTTGTGTTGGCAACAAACTAATACCATAATACACAGACTGATGAAAACCACTATTTTACTTGGCTTATTATTGACCCTTACGGTTTCATGCAAACACCATTCCAACCCCGTAACTACCGAAGAAAACTTCCACACCCAAGAAGCCAACCGTCTGGTAGCAGAAGCGAGGAACCTATGGTTGCCTCCTTTAGACAGCACTTTCTTCTTTAATGACAGTGAACATATATCTATAAACGACAAGGAAATATGGGCTAAACTTGACAGCGCATTAGCCATTGACCCTACCAATATAAAAGTATATGTGGGAAGAATCAGTTATTTATCAGCCTGCAAAAAGTACCATGAGATTCTGTCTGTACTCCGGCAAGCTGAAAAACAATCCACCCTCAATGCCGACTTATGGTCAATGAAAGCGATGTTTGAAGATTATTTCGGAGACAGCCTTACCGCCCAAAAAAATTATCGGTCTGCCGATTCCGCCTATGCCATCCTCATAAAAGAATATGCTACAGACAGCCTCAGGTATGCCGGTTCCCGCATCAACCGCGCACTGAACATGGCATTGATGACTGATAATATTGCGATTCTTGAAGAAGAGGTGGAACTCACTAAAAAGATATTTCCCAAGACATGGAAAGGACTGGACAGTAGTTTTTACGGGAAAAATAAAAAAGACTTTTTCGACAAATGCTTTAACGTCCGCAAAAAGTAATCCAGCCTGCTACATCAAGAAAATTACAAATCATTGCATTTGAAAGAACAGACCTGTAATACCTACTTTAAATACAGAGGATACTTAGCCGGATATTTTATTCCTTTGTACCCTCAATCAGAATAAAAAAGCACTTTATGTTTCAACTGTATCTGCTGCTTCGTCTGAAAAATTTTGGAAGAATAGTTATAGAATTGGGTATCTTCAGAATAGTCTTCCTTACCATCTTAACGGTGGCTGCCATCATGATATTATTCTTGGCAGAAAACCGTTTCGCTATTCCTGTGGTATGCGTTCTCTTATTAGCCGGTTATCATAATGTCCGGAAAGACAAAGAGTTTTTACGCACTTTAACACCTCATCTTTCTGGGTTCCTGATAAAAGAATACACCTTGATCGCATTACCTTTTGCCGGAATAGAAATAATAAAAGGACAATTTACCGACGCTATCGGCTTATGGCTGTTCGCCGCCTTATTACCTTTCCTGAAAGAAATAAAACCGGAACACAAACCTGTCCGTCTTCCTTTTCTTTACAAAGGAAGTTATGAATATATACGAATATTCCGCCAATCTTTCTGGGTCTATATCCTACTCTTTCTTTTTGCAACCGCAGGAACCGTACACGGAAATATAAAAATAAACAAAGTATGTCTCATACTATGGGGATTGGTACAGGCATCAGGCTATCTGCAAACAATGGACAACAGATATCTTCTTCATTTCAAAAATTTCAAGACTTTATGCCTTTTCCAACTAAAAAGCATAGCATGGAATGTTTTCATCACCTCCATTCCTTTCAGCTTAGCGCTTATAGCGTCTACCTATGACCAAGATGAAATCTTCTTTTTCTTATCTTATTATACCGCCACCTTAATTTATGCCATTGGTATCGGTATGTTGCGCCATATCATCCCATCCCCCCTATTGCTGTTTATTGTGCAATTAAGTATATTAATGCCTTTTTATTTAGGCTCTCTTTTTGTTCCAATTATTTTAATACCCGGCATAGCACTTACAGCATTGCTGACCTGCCATGCGCACAAACGCTTAAAAAGATTATTATGATAGAAGTGAATGATTTACATAAAAGTTTCGGTAAGGTCAAAGTATTAAACGGCATTCATTTGGAGTATCACCCCGGAAAAATATATGGCTTGGTGGGCGAGAATGGAGCCGGAAAGACTACTTTATTCAATTGTATAATGGGAATCTATGATTATACCGGAAGCATAACCAAAAGCAAAACTTTAAAAACAGGTTATCTGTCTGCATCCAACTTCTTTTATTCCCAAATCACGGGTCTTGAACACTTGGAATTCTGTATGAAGGCCAAAGGTCTGCCGGTCAATACACCCACCATTCAACATTTAAATGAAATTTTCCAACTGCCCCTTGACAGGTATGCTGCCGAATATTCTACCGGAATGAAAAAGAAACTGGGATTTATGGCATTATTGTTGCAAGACAATGACGTATTTATTCTTGACGAGCCGTTCAATGGGGTGGACTTGAAGGGATGTATCCTGATGAAAAGACTCATCCGGCAACTGAAAGCAAAAGAAAAGACGGTGATAATTTCCTCACATCTCATTGCCTCGCTAAGGGAAATATGTGATATTATCCACTATCTGAACGAAGGGGGTATTTACAAAGAATACCATGAAGAAACAACAGAAGAGATAGAAGAGGATATATTATGCAATACTAAAAAGATACAGCCCACCTCATACTTTCAGTAACACACAGCACTGTCCTTACCTGAAAACTACACGTTTGACTCCATCCCAATCCTTTTTCACCACTGATATTGCACGGATACCATAAATTCACGGGGACGAAGTTTTATCCAAGAAGTATAACTCTGCACGGCAGAATAAAGAGTATAACGATATTGTTCCTTATTAAACAGATTTATAGCAGAAGCGGCAAACCTCCATTTTCCGGCTTTATGTATCAATGAAACATCTGCAAGCCAAATATTCAGATGCTGGTTCTTACTTAAATCATTATAAAAATGCTCTCCGGATAAACGAAACTCCGTATCATGAAATTCCAAACTGAGAGTCAGCCGTTGAGCCACCTCCCATAAAGGATCCAAACTAGTATCCTCTCCTATTCCGCCTCCCACACAACTGACCGTCGCTTTGTATTCAGCCTCGAAAAATACAGAAGGAGCCCACACAATTTTAGGTTCGACGCACAAATAGTCATACCTGTAATCCTGAACGATGCCTTCATTCAGTTGTTTCCCCTCGTTGCGTGCTAAAGTCAATTCCAAAGAAGTCTTCAAATTCCAGTCATAGATCCCTTTCGACCCTATGGTATTCAAGGTGTAACTATGAGAGGAATGATTTCTTTCCACAGACGAAAGATAGAAATTACCGTCCTTATAGTTACGTTCTGTTATCAGATTATAACGATTGTGGGAATAGGAAGCTGATAAAGTCCAGAAAAACTCCTTGATAGTATTTTTGTATTCCAGATAGCAGGTATAAAGTTGCCGTACCGTTACAGGAACTTTTCCTGTATGCTTCACTACAGTCCGGTAATCTTCACGATACCGAAAGGGGTAGATATCCTTCAATCCTCCTTCACTCTCATCCAAGCTTCCTAGTAAGGACATTTTCCAACGGGGAGTAAATTTATAACGGAAACAAAAGAATGGGGAGACACAAAAACGGCTATAAGATTGCTTTGGCAGATGAGTCCACCGGACAGTAGTGGCGGCAGTGAACAAAAAATCATTTCTCTCCCATTCGATACGGGGAACGGTATAGAAAGAATAGCTATGGGCTGAGTAAGCATTCTCCTGTTTCACCGAAGAAAGTTCGCCACAGAAACCACCTGTAAGCTGATAATTCACTCCATTTATTTTCCTCATCCCATAAAGGGCATTATCCGTGTAGGCATTGCCGGTGTTCATTTCTTCATATTCCGCAAGGATAGACTCATGTGTCTGTCCGATGACAGTTCGATATGTGTTTTCGCTGATGTTATCGGACGAACTCAATTCGTTCCTATGGTAGATACAGTCGGCAATCAGCATGTTATCAGCAAATAAAATGGGCAAGTTGCGGTGAGCCACTGTCAGTGAAGCGGAGCAATGGGTGTAGCGGATATACGACCGGATTCCCCAAGTGTATTTTTCTTTGGTGTAAAGTTGATTGAAATAATTCTTCAATTCCCATTGTGAGTTCTTTATCTTTTGAAAAATAGCATTATCACCCGTTATATCCGAAACTCCTGATTTCCATGTTCCTGCAAACGAAAAATTTTCACGAGTGTACCGGCTTACAGTATTATCTTCATAATTCACTTCAGCATTCAGACAATCGGTTTTTAAACGGTCATGCCGATTGGTAGCCGTATGCACCGTATCTTGTGCAAAATAATAGATTTCCTCACTTCCATATTGCCGGGTTGTACGGTCATGGATATACCCTAACTGAAATCGTAATTGCTTTTCTTCATCCAATCGGTACAAGCGGTTGGCAGAGGCTGTATGCGTTTCATTGAATAACAGCCTTTTTTGCGACAAGGGCATGGCCGGTTCGGGTAAAGGAAGAAAAATGGGAAGATTGCTGTCCGTCACCCGGTCAAAGCTATTGCCGGATGCCAGTTTCTGTTGGTCGGAAAACAGATTCCGGCCTGTATTATTTGCCTTGTAAGTATAGACAGTCTGCCGGTTACGACTCAATTGCAATGTATTGAACGAAGCGTCGTAAAGTGCTTTCTCTCCATAACCTCCCCCTGCCATAACGGTATAAATCCATTTGGAACGGACTTCAGGTTTCAGTTTCAAATTCAAGGCTACGTCATCCGTAAAGGTCTTGCCACGCAAGGACTTAATGGGTTGGTGCCCTTCAATGACCTCCGCTGCCTGTACGGCATCCGCTTTCAGATTATTATTTATTTGATTATAACGCCCGCCACTCACGTCCATTCCCTCCACATAAAGATTACTGATCGCTTTTCCATTATATTTTATAGTTCCGTTCTCTTCCACATTGATGCCGGGAAGTTTTTTCAACACATCGCTAACATTCCGGTCTTTGGAAGATGCAAAACGGGTGAGATCATATTTCAAGGTATCCTGTCGTCCCCATACACGCCCCGAACGAATCTGTACTTCTTTCAGCATGATAGCTTCCTGCTCCAGTTCAATAGTTAGCGGACGACCGGCAAGTACCGGTACAGTCTTTTTCCTGTACCCCATATAAAACACCGTTATTGTCCTGTCTTTCAAGGATGAAGAAGAAAGTTGAAAACATCCGTCAACATCTGTCAAAGTATAGTTGATGATATTGCCATCCCCTTCCTGTTGCAAAGTGACGGTAGCAGATTCCAAAGGCTGACGGGTAACTTTGTCCGTTACCCGTCCCTCTATCGTGTTTTGTGCGTTTGTTTGAATATGAAACAAAAGGCTCAACAAAGAGAGAATGATTGCTGTTTTCATCCTGTTATTTTTCAGATAATTCTATCGGATTATAAGGTAACTCAAAGTTTTTCAATGCATTACCTTGCTCATCTTTTACCGTCAATTTTACATTGGGGGCTGTAGAAGTAATAAAGCCTACCGGGTCCTTGGCATAACGCTCATATACCTTATTCAAATCTCTACGACTGATGGATTCAGAACCTTTACCATTGAAAAGAAGCGGCTTCGATTCATCAGATTGCTCGATACCTGTACATTCAAATGAGTAATGTCCCCGGGCATCTTCAGCCTTTATAATGAAACCGGGCAATCCACAAAGTTTCCAAGGCCCTTCACTTACAGGAATTTCCATCGTAAACCATGCCGTATAACTTCTTCCCCGGAAGCGACAAGTTGCTTTCCGGCAATGATAAGTCAGAATAGTAGCCGTATCGGATAATAAGGTCCATACCGGTTTTTCATTCTTTTCCTCGCAACGGAAATTACTGGTAGCCAACCGATCAAGCGTTGTCACCTTTCCCGTAGGATAGTTCTTATAAATCCGATATGTAATACGCCCGTTTCCATAAGCCTTGGCATGTTGCTGCAAGATATCTTGGGACACTTTATTAGCATAGTCGGCAATCAAAGTAGAATCCCGAAGATAAGTAGTGTAGCTATAAAATTGCGAACATTTCTTTCCCACTTCCAACATCATCGTTTCCGAATTGGGCTGACAGTCGGTCTTGGTAGTATCCTCTACCATCTTCAACTCATACTGAGCACGGAAAACCAATTCATCTATGGGTTCGCTTTTCTTCACATCATCCATAGAGAGAATGGTTATCTGCGCCGTAGCCTGTAATGCCACAGTTACCATAAATAACAGGTTAGCCAATTTCTTTTTCATAATCCGAATTGTTTTTAAATGATGAATTTTATACTGCAAAGCTAAGTCCTTCCCTCCTTCCCGATACCACAAAGTTATTACTGAAATATTACGCCGATAAAAAAACAATCCTCGTGTACATTGCATATCCAAGGATAGCCCGTACCTTTGCTTTAACAAAAAAAGAAAAGATGGAAAAAAGAATAAAAACAGTATGGATACTGACTATCATTACAGCTATATTGATAATAGGTGGTCAAGGTTATTGGCTTCACCACCAATATTGCTATTCAACGAAAACATTCATGCAGGAACTGCATAAACAAATACTGCAATTGGAAAAAGAAGAAATGAATACACGCTATGACAAACGGACTAACAACCACAAATATACACTGAGCTACAAAATAGAAATGCCGGATTCGGTGAACCAAAACGGCAAAACAACCTGCATCATTAGTTTTTATAGACAACAAAGTGAAATTGATAATCTGGATTCGTTAATAAAACAGAATGCATTGTTGAATGAGGACAGCGTTATAGTCCGCGACAGTTTTCGGGTAGAGAACATTTCCAATGAAATTCTATTTGATGCAGCCACACGCTATGGAGCCGAGATGACTCACCCCTTCCAAGCCGGAAAATTTGATTCACTATTACAAGCCAACCAAATAAAACTGACAAATATCAGACTGATACAGACTGATTCTATCCTGTGGCATGGAAGCTATACCTCTTCCACCCGATTGTTCAAACCTGAAATGTATATTGCTTATCCTTATAATCCTTTACTTAAACAGGCATTGACGGCATCCATACAGATACCTTTCCCCTCCCTGCTCCAGCAAATGGCATGGCAGCTGTTGGGTAGCCTGATATTAGTTCTGCTTTTGGTATTCTGTCTTATCTACCAGATCAAGACCATTCTGAAACAACGGAAAATAGACGAAATGAGAAAAAGCTTTGTAAATACCATGATACATGAACTGAAACGCCCTGTACAGACCTTGAAAATGTGTATTGCCTTTCTCAACAACAAGTCCATGCGTACAGACGAAAGAGCAATGGATGAAGTAGTAAAGGATTCCATGTTTGAACTGGACAATCTTTCTGCCTACCTGGCCAAAGTAAGGGATATGACACGGGCTGACTATGAACACACGCCTCTCCACATCCGTACTTTTGATTTACGGGAAACCGTAGATAAATTAATCCGGCTGGTCAATGTTCCTACCAATAAAAAGGTTACCATCCATCCGCACTATGAAATGAAATCCACTTTGGTCACCGCTGACCCGGTACATATTGCCAACATCATCAGCAACCTGATAGAGAATGCCATCAAATACTCCGGCAAAGAAGTCCGGATTGATTTATCCTGTATACAGAAAGAACACACCCTTACTATACAAATAACAGATAACGGAATTGGAATTCCGCCAGCAGAGCAAAGCAAGGTTTTTGATAAGTTTTATCGCGGCAACCATATACCGGACCGAAATATACCGGGTATAGGACTAGGACTAAGTTACGTAAAGCTCCTCACCGAAGCACACCACGGACATGTATCCTTGACCAGCCAGCTGAGTAAAGGAACGACTTTCAGTATTGTACTACCTCAATAATCATTTCAACAATCCACATAAGATGAAAACAATCAAAATACTTTTCGCAGATGATGATTTAAAATACTCCATGCTCTTAAAACGTTTTTTGGAGGCAGAAGGCTATGAAGTTACTTACGCAGGAAACGGAAACATTGCCTTACAACAATTTCCCTTAATAAGGCCTGATTTGGTATTGCTTGATATCAATATGCCCGAACTGAACGGCTTCGAGGTAGCGGCAAAAATACGGAAACAAAATCATCAGGTACTTATTTTCTTTCTTTCAGACCGTAGCGATAAAGCCGACCGTCTGAAAGGCTTTGATCTGCAAGCCAATGATTATCTAGCAAAGCCTTTTTATCCCGAAGAGCTGTTGGCACGTATCCGTGAACGGTTTCAATGTGCAAACAACAGAATTGAAACAGAAAGCTATACATTCGGAAAAAGTACATTTAACTATACCACCAATGAAATAAGGACGGGAAATAACAAGGTACTGATTACTTCCCGACAGGCTGAGATACTCCGAATACTAGCTAAAAACCTCCATGTTCCGGTAGACCGGGAAATACTTTTGAAACATGTATGGGGAACTTCATCCTATGCCAATTCGCTGGCATTGAATGTACAAATAACCTATTTACGAAAAGCGTTGCGCAATGATTCCAGCGTGAAGATAGAATCACTGATGAAGAAGGGGTATGTGTTACACACTGAAAAAGGACAAGAAAACTCTTTATAGTTCGTCATTCTTCATTTCATTCAGAAAGGCAAACTATAAAGAGTTTCAAATAGCTGAAAGCACTTTTGTTATAATGTACAAGTTCCTTCGACCAGCTTGCCCATTGCCCATACGGCACGGATATTCAAGTCCTGGTCAAGAATCAATATATCGGCATCTTTGCCTTTCTGAAGTGAGCCCTTGCGGTCATATACTCCCATAATCTTGGACGGAGTTTCCGAAGCCATACGGACAGCATCTTCCAACGGGATTTCTGCCTTTTGCACCAAGGTACGGATCAGGCGGTCCATGGTAGCCACACTGCCTGCCAAAGCAGAACGGTCGGCCAATTTGCACACACCATCCTCGATAATGACACGAGGGTCAAAAGCTACATTGCTTTCACTGGCGGCACATGCCAAAGCATCGGTAATAACACAAGCACGTTCCACACCCTTAATCTTATATATCAGGCGCAAGATAGTAGGAGGAACATGAATACCATCGGCTACCACTTCCACTGTCATATCGTCTATCAGATAGATACTTTCTACTGTACCTTCATATTTATACTCACGACGCTTATGGAAGCCCGGCATTGCATTATAGAAATGTGTAGCATGAGAATAACCGGACTCCCAGGCTGCACGGATATCTTCATATTCGGCCTGTGTATGTGCCACAGAAGCCAAGATGCCTTTTCCTGTGATATACTTACCAAACTGCATAGCACCCGGCAATTCGGGTGCAGCATCCCAACGCTTGATACAGCCCCACTTTTCTACAATAGGAATATATTCCTTCGGATCCGGGTCTTTTATGTTTTCAGGCATCTGACCGCCTGCCATCTTCATATTAAGGTAATGCCCTTCAAGATGAAGACCAAGTACCGGACTGTCCGGTTCCGCCATCAACCTGGTACAAGTTTCGGCAGCTGCCTCAATCATCGGTACGGTAGAAGAAGACAACGTTGGAAAAATACTGGTAGTACCATGTTTCATGTGAGCATTAATGGCTGTACGGAAAGCCTCTTCCGTACCTTCCATAAAATCACCGCCACCACCACCATGACAATGGATTTCCACACCACCGGGAACAACATACATACCTTTAGCGTCAATCAGCTCGGCTCCGATAACAGCTAAATCACAATTGGTAACTTCTAAAATCTTATTGTCGCGCATAAGGACAGATCCGTCCTTCAACCAGCCCTGTGGGGTAAGAATCTTTGCGTTAATGATTTGGGTCAACATGATACTATGATAAGTTAGAATTTTTAATTGGCATATTAAATTTGCCAACAAAAATAGCAACTTTTTCACTTTCTAAAACAGATTTCCCCAATTATTTTCCAACTTTTTTAATAAATAAGCCCCGCTTAATAAAATCAAGCGGGGCACAGATAGTGGAAATTGAAACAAATCTTTTTACTTACTCATTAAAACTAGCCTACCTGATTTAAGTCCTTTACCTGTTGCGGTCAATATGATTTCTCCCGGTTTATCAGTACTTTGCACAACAGCAGTCATCATTCCGTTAAACACTTTCATCTGCGGAACATGGAAAAGTTCCAATGAAGTGGGATCTCCGTTTGCACCGGCACGATAGGTTCCCGCACCTTTTACAGAATACTTGATGAGATGCTGCGCATCGGGACAAAGATTACCCTCTTTGTCCACCACTCTTACTGTGACAAATGACAAATCCTTGCCATCAGCCTTTATTTCATTGCGATCTGCAACCAGTTCTATATGGTCGGGCTTGCCTGCCGTATGGATTTCCTTTTCGGCCACAGCTTCCCCCTTATCATTATAGGCAACCACTTTTACGGTTCCCGGCTCATACTTTGTATCCATCCACATCAAACGGTAGCGTTTCTGGCGTTTGAAATCTGCTATGGAAGCAGAATCCGCACTATTTTCAGCCGTTACAGTCAAATCTTTGGTACGCTTACCCTGACTCTTGCCATTGATAAACACTTCTGCCGACGGATAATTTGTATAAACAAAGATAGGAGTCACTTCTCCTTCACGTCCCGGCCATGTCCAATGAGGAAGGATATGCAGCGTTTCTTCATCTTTGTTCCAATGACTGCGGTACAGATAGTAACGGTCTTTGGGCAATCCGGCCAGGTCGATGATACCGAACAAAGAAGAATGGCTGGGCCAATCAGTATAATAAGGAGTCGGTTCGCCCAAATAATCGAAGCCCGTCCATACAAATTCTCCGATACCCCATGCGTTATCCTCATGCCAAATCCAGTCATCCTCCGGCAAATTGGACCAACCACAATGTTCCACATCGTAAGAAGAAGACTGATGATCGTCATATTTCTTCATAGCCTGACGGACAACAGGGAATTTATAGACGCCACGCGAACTTACTGTAGAAGCGGTTTCACTACCTAGAATAATCTGCTGAGGCAATTTCTTATAGTTTTCTGGATATTTATGAGGGCGGTAATTGAAACCGGCCACATCCATCACAGCAGCCATATTATTATTTACTACAGCATCAGGCGCATCCATACCTTGTGTTACAGGACGGGTAGGATCTTCACGATGACAGATATCCTGTAACATACGCGAAAGCTTTGGTCCGTTATTGCCATTCCACTGGTCCGGTACTTCGTTACCGATGCACCACATAACAATACTCGGATTGTTACGGTAATGACGGATCAGATTAGTCAGATCCTTCTCCACCCATTCATCAAATATTTTATGATAACCGTTGGCCATCTTTGCCGATTTCCACTCGTCGAAAGACTCTACCATCAGCATCATACCCATTTCATCACAAGCCTCCACCAATTCGGGTGCCGGCATATTATGAGAAGTACGGATGGCATTACAACCCATATCTTTCAGAATACGAATCTGACGACGTATAGCGGCATCATTTACAGCACCGCCTAACGGACCCAAGTCATGATGGTTACATACCCCTTTGAATTTGGTCGGCTTTCCATTCAGGAAAAAGCCCTTGCCGGGAACAATCTCCAAAGTACGGATACCAAAGCGGGTGGTATATTCGTCTTTCAAGGTATTCCCTTCATATACTTTGGATTCAGCTGTATAAAGAACCGGAGTATCAGGACTCCACAACTCAGGATTAGCCACTGCAAACTCCTGTTCAAACAAAGCATTATCAAAAACACTCAACTTGTTTTCTCCGGTAGCAACCACTTTGCCGTTTTTATCCTTGATCTGCGTCACAATACGGTAATTATCCTTATTAGCTCCTTCAGGGCTAACCAAAGAAGTTTTCAAAGACACTTTTGCATATTTGTCTGTCACCACAGGAGTGGTAGCATATGTTCCCCAAGCAGGAATATGCGTATCTTCATTGATTACCAGATGAACATTGCGGTACAATCCGGCCCCCGGATACCAACGTGATGATTCAGGCTCGTTTTCCAAACGGACTGCCAGTTCGTTCCTCTCACCCGGTTTCAGATAAGGGGTCGCATCCACATAAAAAGAATTATAACCGTAGGGCCAATAACCGGCCTCCTGCCCGTTCACATAAACACGGGCATGGCTCATTGCTCCATCAAATATCAAAGTCGCTTTCTTGCCTTTCTCAAAACCGGGAGCATCAAAGTTCAGGCGATACCATCCGGTTCCTACAAACGGAAGACCTCCGGTACGTCCGGCATGTTCCATCGCCTCGGTCTGTCCATCTTGAGTAATAGCCATTTCCTGCTTGTCATTATTGATACTGAACGGACCATAAATCGCCCAATCATGAGGAACGGTGACGTTCTGCCATTTACTGTCATTATAACCGGAATTGGCAAATTCCGCATTATCTTCACGCGTAAATTTCCACCCTTTTTCGAAAGTCTGCTCTGTACGTACCTGCGCTTGCAAAAAAGCAAAATAACAAACAGCTCCTAACGCAGCACACAAAATTCGTTTCGTATTCATAGTTATTTCTTATTAGGATTTTCTGTTACTATAAAAGTAATTTCACCTGCCTTGATCAAATCATCATGCGAAATCAAATATTTATTAATCTTCTTATTGCCCAGTCTGATTTCCTTTATATAATCCCCTTGTCCTTCTTTCTTGATAACCAATTCTTTCTTGCCCCAATATTTAGGATCAAGCTGAACGGTCACTTTATCAAAAGTAGGAGTGGTCAATGTATATTCGGGCACACCCGGACAATCCGGATAGAATCCCATCATACTGAATATAGCCCATGCAGACATCGTACCCGTATCATCATTGCCGGGAATTCCATCCGGCTTAGTTGTGAAATACTTAGCCAGCAATTCCTTCACCAATTTCTGTGTACGCCATTCTTCACCTTTGAAACGACTGAACAGGTAAGGATAGGCTATATCGGGTTCATTGGCCGGATCATAATTCCCTTCATCAAACACGCTTTGCAATTTATCAACAAATTTCTTGTCGCCCCCCATCAACTTTACCAAGCCATTGATATCATGAGGCACAAAGAAAGTGTAATTCCATGCATTACCTTCATGGAAACCGGGACTAGGTGCAAAATTAGCTCCTTCTTTCGGATCAAACGGTTCATAGAATTTGCCTTCTTTAGTTATCGGACGCAAGGTTCCGAAATCCTTGCTATAATAATTTTTATAGCCCATAGAACGTTTGCGGAACAATTTCGCATCTTCTTTCTTACCTAAAGCCTCCGCCAAGGTAGAAAGTGCATAGTCGGCAACATAGTATTCCAAAGCATGAGAAACCGAATTATCATACTGACTTTCCATCGGCACATACCCTTTGGACATATAATCGTCATTATCCGGACGCATCAGATTATCCTTGCCCGGAGTAGTGGCCGACTTATACATTCCCTTATAAGCTTCGTCAATGTCAAAGTCTTGCAATCCCTTCATCCAACTGTCTACCAGAACAGGAATAGAAGGGTCACCTTCCATCGTCAATGTTTCACGACCATACAATTCCCATTTCGGGAACCATCCGTGTTCCTTGTATATGCCCATCATGGTGTGAATCATATCCATCTGACGCTCCGGATATACCAAAGTCATCAACTGGTGATAGTTACGATAAGTATCCCACAATGAGAATACCGTGTAACGGTTATGGTTGGTGGTCAAAATCTTATCTCCCTCCATTTGTGGATATTGTCCGCTTACATCCTGCAAAATATTCGGATGAACCATCGTGTGATACATAGCGGTATAGAATACTCCTTTTTGCTCTTCCGTTCCACCTTCCACTTTGATACGGGAAAGATCATCGTTCCATTTCTTACGGGCTTCCGCACGCAGTTTGTCGAATGTTGTACCGAAAGGCTGTTCTTTTTCCAGATTCAAACGGGCATTCTCTATGCTGACAAAAGACACGCCCATACTGACTTCAATCACTTCTTCCGCTGTGGTATCGTAAGTAAACCACACTCCTATATCATCTCCGCTTATTTCTTTTGTATAAGCAGTATAGAGTTTGTATTTACCGGCCGTATCATCCCATTGCGCCTCCACACCCATCGGACGCATCATTTTCCAATAACCGCGTTTTGCCGGTACTTTGTTGATACGCATTACAAAATAGATAGGAAATACCGCCTGAGGATTATAACAGAAAGTTCCCAACAATTTGGTACCTTCAATCTCACGGTCGTTTACAAAACGAACGGTAGCACCACTCTCATTGGTCAATCCCTCTCCCAGATTCAACAAGATATTGCTTTGTCCGGCAGGAAAAGTAAAGCGTGCCATACTGGTACGTGGAGTGGCAGTCAGTTCACATTTCACATTGTATTTATCCAGTATATTGGTATAATAACCCGGATTTGCAGTTTCACCTTGATAGAAGCTTCCATAATTATGATAATCCACATCCAGTTTGCCGGTGGTAGGCATTAATAACAATGATCCCAATTCCGGACAGCCTACCCCGCTAAGATTAACGTGCGCAAAGCCGGTAAGATATTTATTATTGAATTCGTATGGAGTGGACCACCATTGCTTGTCTTTATCCTTATCCCCTTCGGGAACCCCCATCACATTGAAAGGAGTCACCGACATCATTCCATGAGGGGTTAATGCTCCGGGGTTTGTCGTACCGTAATTAGTAGTACCCACAAAAGGGTTTACATAATCTACCGGCTCTTTCTGTGCTGCCGCAGAAAAAACTGAGATACAAGCCAGAACAGCCGATAACAAAATTTGTTTCTTCATGCTATTTGTTGTTTATATAAGTTCTATTATTTCACTACAATTTCATCTGTAAACAAGAAACCTCCGAATTCGCCCGAAGATGCCTGATAACGTATGTAACGTGCTTTGGCATTTCCTTCCCAACCAAAGTTGATGAAAGTCACTTTGTCATCCTTCACTACTTTATGCTCCATGCGCTTCAGTTCCGTAAACTCCTTACCATCATTGGAAACGGAAATGATCACTTCTGAAGGCATAAAGACTTCAGGTCCACACACCTGCATAAAGTCTGCTCCAACAGAATGAATTTCTGTTTCTTTTTCCATATCAATGGTCACATCCATTCTTTTCTTGTCTATAAAACCTTGCCAACGCCTGTCACCATAAGTCCAGCCTCCGATCACACCATCTACCAAGGCACTGTCACCACCGGCCGAATAGCCGGGATAATAAGCGGCATCCGGTCCGTAAGCCACTTTCTTACCTACTGCCAAATGCTGTACGGGCTGATCCGCTCCCGGACGATTTCCTATCTCATTTTTCAATTCAAAAGGATGGTATCCTTCAGCTTTCAATGCCTCTACCTCTTTCAATGCACGAACATGAAAATCATCATAGTTCTTCACAGAAGGGGCACTCCAAGCAACTTCCGCCAAGGCAAGAATACGAGGATAAATCATCATTTCCGCATGTTCCGGAGTCGGAATATATTCTGTGAATAAATTAGCTTGTACTCCATACACCAACTGGACTTTATCCGCACTCAAAGTATCGGGTACAGGATTAAATGAATAAACTTTGAACAAAGGCAGATAGCCTCCTATTGCTTCCGGCTGGGAATCAGGAGCATCCTGATAAGAATCAAAATAGCAGAACTCACCCGGACTCATAATAGCCATGTGGCCGGAATCAACCGCTTTCATTCCCCCTTCCGTGCCACGCCATGACATGACAGTGGCATTAGGTGCCAAACCACCTTCCAATATTTCATCCCAACCCAATAATTTACGTCCGTGGGCATTCAAAAAGACCTCAATACGATGAATCAGATAACTCTGTAACTCGTTCACATCTTTCAAGCCTTCTTTTTTCATACGTGCCTGGCACAGTTTGCAAGTGGGCCATGAGGCTTTACCTGCCTCATCCCCTCCTATATGAATATATTCGGACGGGAAAAGTTCCATTACCTCTGTCAGCACATTTTCCAGAAACTCGAAAGTCTTTTCATTACCGACACAGAAATCGGCTTGTTTGTAAGGTTCGTGTGTACAAGACAACTCGGGATAAGCAGTCAGTACTTCTTCCGAATGCGCAGGCATCTCTATCTCAGGAATAACAGTAATAAAACGCTCCTGAGCGTATGCCACCAGTTCGCGGATATCATCTTGAGTATAATAACCTCCGTGAGCATCTTTACTGCCTTCTTCTTCATACCGTCGTCCGTTATTCCACCATTCTTTCCAGGTAGGAAACTCACGCCATGCCGCAAATTCTGTCAGACGGGGATATTTTTTTATTTCAAGACGCCAGCCCGCAGCGTCAGTAAGATGCAGATGCAGACGGTTCAATTTATAATATGCCAAAGCATCCATCTGCTTTTTTATAAATTCCTTATCGAAGAAATGACGGGAAACATCCATCATAAAGCCACGATAAGCAAAACGGGGTTCATCTGTAATGACTCCTGCCGGCAATCCTTTTTCATCAACCATTTGCAGCATAGTCTGAACTCCATAGAACAATCCTGCCCCGGAAGTTGCACGAATAAGTACCTGATCAGGAGTTACCGTCAGAACATATCCCTCGGAAGAGTTTACCTCCGGCAGTTCCGCCACTTGTTTCAAGACAACATTATGTCCCTCTTCTGCTATTACCGGTTTCAAATTCATGGAAGAAGCCACCAGATAATCTTCCAAAATCTTCTTGTCCCCCTCAGACGCATCTATATATAACCCTGTTTCCGAATTCAATGAAAACACTTCCTGCTGTAATTCCACCTTTAATGGTGCGGGAATAACAGAAAGTGTGCGTTGCTCTTCTTTCGTGCAACTTGCAAACAGCAAGCCCAATGCAACTTCCGCCAATATAATCAATCTTCTCATCTTCTCTTTTCTTTAATTCTATTAATTTCATTAGTACGAATGCCCGGTTTCAATTCTCCATTAATAATGTAATGAAATCCGTCCTGCGAAACTATTACAGCTCCGGCACGCGCACCTTGCTCATATTCGCCTAATGTAGTCCATTTATCCGTCTGCGGATGATAGAGCAGCAGGTTTCTATTAAACCGATACCACTCTACAGGATGTGACAAATATTCTTTTCCCGCATAAATACCTTGCAGAGCTTTTAAGAATATATCCTTATCAACTCCTCCGGCACACAATATCATACCCTCGCCAAAAGAGGTTCCCATTCCACCACCTAAAGAGATCTCATTACCTTCCGCATCATACGGGGTGGCAACCGATGACCATTCTTTCGTTTCCGGAGAATACATATATCCATCTACTGACAAAGAAGCCTGATGCCCTTCAACAGCCGGGGCAAATCCCCCCCACACATAAAGTTTTCCATCTTGTGCCACGCAAACAGGTTGTACTCTGGGTTCACCCGGAATATCTGTTTCTCTTTTCCATCCTCCAGACAAATCCGACAGATCAAGCATGTACATGGCCGAGGATGGAATGCCATTTACATTTCCACCGACAATATATAGTGAATGTCCTACTAATGCACCTGCCATATTATCCATAGTTACAGGCAAAGAGGGCAAAGTATCTCTTTTCAAGGTGTCTTTTTGCAAAGATAAAAGAAAAACATCAGACAAGCTGTGTGTTGCCGTAGTCCCTCCAACACAAATTAACCCTTTTTCAGTAGAAATAGTGACTCCATAAGCTGCTGCCTGAGGCAGTTGGCCTATTTTCTTCCACTCAAAAGCCGTATCATTTGACAAAGGGGCGATATATATATCCCGATAATAAGCTTTTTTTCCTCCATCGGCTACCGGTATATCAGGGAAATTACAACCTCCGGCTATCAGCAAATTTCCTTCAATCACTCCCGCATATAATGCAGAAACTCCCTTAAGAAAACCGGTATTCTCTGTAGGGAACCCATGCATTTTCTCAAGAGATATTTCAGAAGCATCCGATTGACCGCTACAAGCAGCCATTGTCATCATGCCCAGTATCGCATAAACGCCATATATTATTTTTCTGATCATGTTTTCATGGTGAAGCAAATAATAAAAAGTGTGCCAAAAGCAAATCAGCCATCCCGCTTGCCCCAGAAACGGATTGCACCAACGCAAACACAACATTCCTTACGCATATGGACGGAGGCATTCCACCTCACGCCCAACGGTACTCTATCACACTTTTGGCACACAGTCATTATTTGAATATAACTATCAATTTAATGAAATTTCATCAACAAACAAGAAAGCCGGATTTCCTTTGCCACCGTGCCAAGCAGGAATGCTATGTTCCGCTAAAGCGGTCACTTTCACATAACGGGCAGTCACCGGATCGAAAGTCAACGTATGGTTGAACACTCCATTCTTGTCATCCTGCTTCATTGCCGGATATTTTTCTGAAGCAATTTCCTTAAAGTTCTTTCCGTCTTCGGATACAGCTACAGAAAAAGCACGGGCATCAAACACCCAGTCACCTTTTTCCACACAAGTAGAAATAGAAGCGCTGCTGATTTCTGTCGGTTGCTGCATATCAATAACTGCTTCCATATCATTTTTATAGAAAGCAATCCAACGGCCCGTCTTATAGTTACCGTTACCTTTCAATCCGTCCACCAAAGTGGGAGCTCCTTTGAATTCATATTGCTTGTTTACCGGTTGCAACATAGTGACAGGTTTCATACTAGCCTTGTTAAAAGCAATTTCCTCTGTAACCACGCGGCTATTTCCTGCAGGACGTACAGTAATCGCTTTAAAAGTACAATTCTGTTTCAATTTCAATGTTTCCGTATACAACTGGGAAGCAGCGGAAGGTTCCGTTCCATCCAAAGTGTAATAGATAGGACTATTATCAATAGTAGACAAAGTAACATCCAGCGTACTATCTTTCGGATTAGGAGTAAATACAGCATTTACATCAAAGACATGCTTGGCATAATTATATTTATAAACATCATAAATATCTACCAACTGAGGCAAACGCTTCAAGAAACCTTCATAGTTTTTCTTTTCCGGCATGGTCCACTGAATTTCAGACAAAGCAGCCATACGGGGTAATTCCATATATTCTACCTGACTGTAGGTAGGAATGTATTCAGTCCATAAGTTGGCCTGTACGCCAATGATGTATTTCTGCTCTTCCGGAGTCAGATCAGCCGGCATCGGCTCATAGTTATATACCGTTTCAACGGGTACATATCCACCAATAGCCTCAGGTTCATTAGCAATATCCTTGGTTTGGTAATAGTCGAAATACAAATAAGTATTAGGAGTCATAATTACATCATGTTTCTGTTTTGCGGCTTCAATACCTCCGGCAACACCACGCCATGACATTACAGTGGCATTGGGAGCCAATCCGCCTTCCAGAATTTCATCCCAACCGATAATCTGACGTCCGTGTCCGTTCAGGAACTTCTCTGCATGATTGATAATGAAACTCTGCAATCTTTCCTCGGCAGTATGATTCTTGTCAGACTTAAGACCTAAAGCCTTGATACGAGCCTGGCACTTTGGACATTTTGCCCAACGTACCTTAGGACATTCGTCACCACCTACATGAATATATTCTGACGGGAAAATCTGAATAATTTCCCCTAATACATCTTCAATGAATTTCAAGGTTTCATCATTTCCTGCGCAAAGCACATCTTCTGATACCCCCCAGATTTTCCATACTTCGTACGGACCACCAGTACAGCCCAAGTTAGGATATGCAGCCAAAGCAGCCTGCATGTGTCCCGGCATATCAATTTCCGGTATAACCGTAATATGACGTTCGGCAGCATAAGCTACAATTTCTTTTGCTTCTTCCTGTGTGAAGAATCCACCATAAGGCTTGCCATCATATTTTCCCGAGTTATGTCCGATAACCGTTTCCGCTCTTTTAGAACCTATTTCAGTCAGTTCAGGACGACTCTTGATTTCGATTCTCCATCCCTGGTCTTCAGACAAATGCCAGTGGAAACGGTTGATGTTGTGCAAAGCCAGCATATCAATAAAACGCTTTACTGAATCTACCGGGAAAAAATGACGTGACACATCCAACATTGCACCACGATAAGAGAAACGAGGATAGTCATTGATTTCAACCGCCGGTAAAGCGATATCCACTCCTTGTGCTACCGGAATAGATTTACGCAACGTCTGGATGCCATAAAATACTCCGGCTTCCGTAGGTCCTGAAATAACCACTTGGTCGCTGGTTACCTTTAACTGGTATCCTTCAGGATTTTCAGCATTTCCACCTAATTGCAGGATTATTCCTTTGCCGTCTGTACCGGCTTGTACAGCCAATGACTTTCCGGTAAGATCTTTGA
>ENA-UAIO01000171-UAIO01000171.1-human-gut-metagenome-genome-assembly--contig:-NODE-171-length-21651-cov-6.522921_pt1 | contig 21651 bp, 16 predicted proteins | sample MGYA00244415_ERZ654381 | MGnify/ENA primary metagenome ERZ654381 (study PRJEB26926, sample SAMN06165095) | human gut metagenome | biome: ENVO:00009003; feature: ENVO:2100002; material: ENVO:00002003...
CGTCGGCAGCGTCAGATGTGTATAAGAGACAGACACAACAGTGGTAAGTTAAAAATATAAAAAATGTAATATTTTGTTTATAAAAGGGTAAGAAAGTAAACACAGCATTTTCACAATTGTCCTGTATACTGACATCATAAACAAAAGAAATACTCATATTAATCTTTTTCATATTTTTAGCCGGCACACTCCACATGTACCGGCTTCCTCTTTATAGTCGGAAGGCTATAAGTGTTTATATAAAAATAAAACGTAATTTCTTGCATAACTCCATAGTATATGTTACGATTTTACTGTTGTTAAGACGAATCTAAAGGATGATGCTTGCACGCATCATCCTTTTTAAATACAGGAGAAGTAAATGGATATCAAAAGACAGGAAAGAGCGCCGATTTATGAGGCTCTTGAGGAGTTTAAGAAGAAGAGAGTGGTGCCGTTTGACGTGCCGGGACACAAAAGAGGCAGGGGAAATCCTGAGCTGGTGCATCTGCTCGGAGAAAAGTGTGTAGGGCTTGATGTCAATTCAATGAAGCCGCTTGACAATTTGTGCCATCCGGTTTCGGTAATCAGAGAGGCGGAGGAGCTTGCGGCGGATGCCTTTGGAGCGGCAAATGCTTTTCTTATGGTGGGAGGCACCACCTCTGCAGTGCAGGCCATGATTTTGTCCACCTGCAAGGCAGGAGACAAGATTATACTTCCGAGAAATGTTCATAAAAGCGCTCTTAATGCACTCGTGCTCTGCGGAGCGATACCGGTTTATGTCAATCCGCAGACGAATGCGAAGCTTGGCATTTCGCTTGGAATGGAGATTGACCAGGTGGTGAGGGCTATCGAGGAAAATCCGGATGCAAAGGCTGTGCTTGTAAACAATCCGACGTATTACGGAATCTGTTCTGACCTTAAGTCGATAGTTGCGCTGGCTCATTCGAAGGGAATCAAGGTGCTCACGGATGAGGCACATGGTACACATCTTTATTTTGGAAAGGGGCTTCCGATATCAGGAATGGCAGCCGGGGCAGACATGTCTGCGGTATCGATGCACAAATCGGGAGGAAGCCTGACACAGAGCTCGATTCTGCTCACCGGAAGGGATGTAAATGCTGATTATGTGAGGCAGATTATCAACCTCACCCAGACCACGAGCGCATCGTATCTGTTATTGTCAAGCCTTGATATATCAAGAAGAAATTTAGCACTCAGAGGCGAGGAATCTTTTGCCAAGGTGGCACAGATGTCGGAGTACGCAAGGCAGGAGATTAATTCCATAGGTGGCTATTATGCGTATGGGCGTGACCTAGTAAATGGCACGAGCATATATGATTATGATGTGACAAAGCTGTCCATCTATACGCTCGATATAGGGCTTGCCGGAATAGAGGTATATGATCTGCTGCGTGATGAGTATGATATCCAGATAGAGTTTGGAGATATCTGTAATATACTTGCGTATATATCAATTGGTGACAGAATACAGGATATAGAGAGGCTTGTAGGTGCGCTGGAGGATATCAAGCGCCTTTACAGCAAGGACAAGACCGGACTTTTGTCGGGAGAGTACATAAATCCAAAGGTGGCGGTATCGCCGCAGGAGGCGTTTTATTCGCAGAAGAAATCAGTGCGCATTATGGACGCGGTAGGCGCTGTAAGTGGTGAGTTTGTCATGTGTTATCCACCGGGAATCCCGATTCTTGCACCGGGAGAGCTTATTACAAAAGAGATTGCGCAATACATTGTCTACGCAAAGGAAAAGGGCTGTTCAATGCAGGGAACAGAGGATCCTGCGGTAGAATATCTTAAGGTATTGGAGCAGTAAACAGGAGGAAAAGCTATGCAAATGTGGTTTTCACAATATCATACTGCCAATGTCAAGCTGGATGTAAGGATACAGGAGCAGCTTTTTTCAGGGCAGAGTGATTATCAGAAAATAGATGTGTTTAAATCATATGAGTTTGGCAAAATGGTCGCGCTGGATGGCGAGATTGTTTTTTCGGACACAGATGAGTTTATATATGATGAGATGGTCACACATGTGCCGATGGCGGTTCACCCGAATGCCAAAAAGATACTTATAATAGGTGGTGGCGACGGCGGCGTGGCGAAGGAGCTTATCAAATATCCGTCTGTTGAGCATATTGATGTGGTTGAGACAGACAAGATGTTTGTCGATGTATGCAGGCGGTTTTTCCCCGAGGTAGCATGTGGACTTGAGGATGAAAGAATTTCCATGTTTTATGATGATGGTCTGCGATTCTTACGCAGAAAGCATGATGAATATGATCTGATAATCAACGATTCCACAGACCCGCTCGGACATACGGAGGGACTTTTCACAAAAGAGTTTTACGGAAGCTGCTATAAGGCACTAAAGGATGATGGAATCATGGTTTATCAGCACGGCAGTCCTTTTTATGATGAGGATGAGCTTGAGTGCCGGAAAATGCACAGAAAGGTGTATAAATCATTTCCTATAAGCAGGGTATATCAGGCACATATTCCAACCTGTCCGTCAGGCTACTGGCTGTTCGGGTTTGCATCGAAGAAATATCATCCGCTTTATGATCTGGATGCAAAAAGATGGGATGCACTGGGGCTTAAAACCTGGTATTATACAACACATTTACACAGGGGGGCCTTCATGCTTCCGAAATATGTGGAGGATTTACTCGAGGAAGAGGAAACAAAGTAAAACAAATTAGAAAAACTATATCATAACCAAAGCGAATCAGGAGGGACAAAAATGAGCAGATTACTTATTATCGGATGTGGTGGAGTTGCGCAGGTGGCAATCAGAAAATGCTGCCAGAACAGCGATGTATTTACCGAGATTATGATTGCAAGCAGAACCAAGTCAAAATGTGATGATTTAAAGGCAAAGCTTGAGGGAAAGACAAGCACAAAAATTGAGACTGCAAAGGTTGATGCCGACAATGTGGAGGAATTAAAAGAGCTGATTAATGCATACAAGCCGGATGCGGTTTTAAATGTTGCACTTCCGTATCAGGATCTTACAATTATGGATGCATGTCTTGCGTGTGGTGTTGACTACATCGATACTGCCAACTATGAGTGTGAGGATACTGAGGATCCAAAGTGGAGAGCAATCTACGAAAAGCGCTGCAAGGAGCTTGGATTTACGGCATATTTTGATTATTCATGGCAGTGGGCATATCAGGAGAAATTTAAGGAGGCAGGGCTTACAGCTATTCTTGGAAGCGGATTTGACCCGGGTGTGACCTCTGTTTATTCTGCATATGCGCTTAAGCATTATTTTGATGAAATACATACTATAGATATTCTCGACTGCAATGGCGGTGACCATGGATACCCGTTTGCGACAAACTTTAACCCTGAGATAAATCTGCGTGAGGTTTCTGCGAACGGCTCATACTGGACAGACGGCCACTGGGTAGAGACAAAGCCTATGGAGTGGAGAGCGCAGTACAATTTTGACCAGGTCGGAGAAAAGGATATGTATCTGCTTCACCACGAGGAGATTGAGTCGCTCGCCAAAAACATTCCGGGAATAAAGAGAATCAGATTCTTCATGACCTTTGGACAGAGCTATCTCACACACATGAAGTGTCTTGAGGATGTCGGCATGCTAAGAACAGACCCAATCATGGTGGACGGAAAAGAAATAGTGCCAATACAGGTGCTTAAGGAGCTGCTTCCTGACCCTGCATCCCTGGGACCTCGCACAGTCGGAAAGACAAATATCGGATGTATTTTTACAGGTGTCAAGGATGGCAAAGAAAAATCAATCTACATCTATAATGTATGTGACCATCAGGAGTGCTACAAGGAGGTTGAGTCGCAGGCGATTTCTTATACCACAGGTGTGCCGGCAATGATTGGTGCCATGATGGTAGTAAAGGGACTCTGGAAGAAGCCGGGAGTGTTCAATCTCGAGGAGATGGATCCGGATCCATACATGGAGGCTCTTAATAAGTTCGGACTGCCTTGGCAGGTAGTGGAGAATCCGGTTCCTGTGGATTGCTACAAGACTGAGGATGAGTCAGTACATATGGATTAGTCCGGAGGCCGGTATGAAGATAAATGAATTAAGAACTCCCTGTTATGTGATAGACGAGGGAAAATTAACTGAAAATCTTTTGATATTAAACGGTGTCATGCAAAGGACAGGTGCAAGGATTCTTCTCGCACAGAAGGCATTCAGCGCATTTTATGAATATCCTCTTATCGGCAGATATCTAAGCGGGACAACTGCAAGCGGGCTTTTTGAAGCCCGCCTTGCACATGAAGAAATGGGAAAGGAAAACCATGTATTCTGTCCCGCTTTTTTGCCGCAGGAGATGGATGAGCTGGTAGAAATATGTGACCATATTGTATTTAATTCCGTATCGCAGTATCTGCTTCACAGGGATAAAATAGAAAAGGCTGATAAAAAAATAAGTGTCGGGCTCAGAATAAACCCTGAGTGCTCCACACAGGAGGGGCATGAGATATATGACCCATGTGCGCCGGGCTCAAGGCTTGGGATAACGAGAGAGGCACTCGATAAGGCTATTAAAAACGGGCTTGATTTATCACGTATAGAGGGTTTTCATTTTCACACGCTTTGTGAACAGGATTCGGATGCGCTCGAAACGACCCTTGCAGCGGTAGAGGAGAAATTCGGAGATTTGCTGTATGGTCTAAAGTGGCTCAATATGGGAGGCGGACACCACATCACAAGGGCAGACTATGACATTGAGAGGCTTGAAAAATGCATTATGCATATGCGTGACAAATACGACCTGGAAATCTATCTGGAGCCGGGAGAGGCGGTTGCGCTTGATGCAGGATATCTGGAGACAACGGTGCTTGATATAGTTGAAAACAATGGCATAAAGATACTCATTCTGGATACCTCCGCAGCCTGCCATATGCCGGACGTGCTTGAGATGCCGTACCGTCCGCCGCTTATGGACAGTGGCGAGCCGGGTGAGAAGAAGTATACCTACAGATTGTCCTCATGTACCTGCCTGGCAGGTGATGTGATAGGGGATTATTCATTTGACAGAGAGATAAAAACCGGCGACAGGCTGTGCTTTTGCGATATGGCAATCTACTCGATGGTCAAAAATAATACCTTTAACGGCATGCCGCTTCCGGACATTGCAGTAATGGATGAAAATAACGATTGTAAGGTTATCAGGAGATTCGAATATGAAGATTTTAAATGCAGGCTGTCCTAGAGCAGACGGCTTTTATATGCCGGCAGAGTATGCTCCCCATAAGGGTACCATCATCATCTGGCCAAAGCGCCCGGGCTCATGGATTTACGGTGCCAGGCGGGCAAGAGAGGCTTTTGCGGAGGTGATATGTGCAATAGCAGAGTCTGAGCAGGCATATGTGCTCGCTGAGGCAGATGTGATAGACAATGCAAGGTCTGTTGTGGAAGCTGTCAGAAAGCAGAAAAATTATCAGGAAAATTTCCCGGTGAAATATATACAAATGGAGTCAGATGATGCCTGGGCCAGAGATGTGGGGCCGACCTTCGTGAAAAATGAGGATGGCGCTGTCAGAGGAATCGACTGGTGTTTTAATGCCTGGGGCGGCAAGGTGGACGGACTGTACGCAGACTGGACAAAGGATGATAGAGTAGCGGCTTTATTTTGCAACAAAGCCGGATACGACATGTATGATGCGCATCCGTTTGTCTTAGAGGGTGGAGCCATTCACACAGACGGAGAGAAAACTGTGATAGTGACGGAAAGCTGTCTGCTAAGCAAGGGCAGAAATCCGGAATTGTCGAAGTCTGAAATAGAACAGAAATTAAAGGATTATCTCGGTGCCGAGAAAATTATCTGGATTCCTTATGGAATATACAATGATGAAACCAACGAGCATGTCGACAACGTATGTGCATTTACAAGCCCGGGGCATGTGGTGCTTGCGTGGACTGATGACATGGATGACCCACAGTATCAGATGTCCTCAGCGGACCTTGAAATATTGGAAAATGAAACTGATGCGAGGGGTAGAAAAATTGAGGTTCACAAGGTTTGCATTCCAAAGAATCCGGTGTGTATCACAGAATATGAGCTTTCAGGATTCACCTTTGAGGAGGGTGAGGATGAGCGCGAGGCAGGAGAACGCTTAGCGGCAAGCTATGTGAATTTTTACATCACAAACGGCGGTGTGCTCATTCCTCAGTTTGGTGATGTGATGGATGAGCCTGCGCTTAAGGCAATCGGAAGCCTTTTTGATGGAAGAAAAGTGTATCCGATATATGCGCGTGACATAATTGTCGGCGGGGGAAATATACACTGTATCACACAGCAGATACCGCAGTAATTTAATTGGTTGTAATCGTTTTGCTCACATTGGAGACTTGGGAAAAGCCCATTGTGAGATGGCGGGATGAGAAAGGTGAATAGTATGAGAGAGGTTACAATTGCTGCAATCCAGATGAGCTGCAGCCGTGACGTAAAAGAAAATATTGAAAAAGCAGCAAAGCTTATAAGGGCTGCGGCAGAGGCAGGAGCACAGATAATACTTCCTTCGGAGCTATTTGAGAGACAGTATTTCTGTCAGGAGAGGCGGTACGATTATTATGACTATGCAAAGCCGCTTTCTGAAAATGATGCGGTGCAGAGCATGAAGGCACTTGCAAAGGAGCTTAACGTAGTGATTCCTGTGAGCTTTTATGAGGCTGGAGAGGGCAGACAGCTTTTCAACTCAGTGGCGGTGATAGATGCCGACGGAGAGGTGCTTGGAATATACCGAAAGACACATATCCCGGACGATCATTATTATCAGGAGAAATTTTACTTCACACCGGGAAATACAGGCTTTAAAGCTTTTAAGACAAGATATGCAACCATTGGAGTCGGCATATGCTGGGATCAGTGGTTCCCGGAAACGGCAAGAGGCATGGCTTTAAAGGGCGCGGAGATACTTTTTTACCCTACAGCCATAGGCAGCGAGCCGATACTGGAATGTGACAGTATGCCGCACTGGAGACGGTGCATGACCGGACATGCAGCCTGCAATCTGATGCCGGTTGTGGCGGCAAACAGGATAGGCACAGAGGAGGTTGTACCGTGTGCAGAAAACGGAAACCAGAGCTCTGCACTGACATTTTATGGTTCTTCGTTTATCACAGACGCAACCGGAGAGGTTGTTGAGCAGATGGACAGAGTATCGGAGGGATTCATACTCCACAGTTTTGATTTGGATGAGCTGGAGAGTGAGAGAAAGAGCTGGGGGCTGTTCAGGGACAGGCGGCCGGAGATGTATGGGGAGAATTAGCTTAGATTACCCTAATGATTGCAAATTAATTTAAAGTTAATTTAAAAACACAGGATACAGCAAAGACGCTATATCCTGTGTTTTTTATAGTTCCCTATTAGTGTATTAGAACATTGGAAAAATACATATTATTGTTTCAACAGCACTTTGATGTCTTCTTCCGGTGTGGTAATAGGTGCAATCCCATAGTTTTCTACCAGAAGGTTCAGAATGTTAGGAGAAAGGAACGCTGGTAGAGAAGGACCGAGACGGATATTTTTTATACCAAGATGTAACAGTGTTAAGAGGATGCAGACTGCTTTCTGTTCATACCAGGAGAGTACAAAGGAAAGCGGAAGCTCGTTTACTGAACATCCAAATGCATCCGCAAGTGCTATTGCAACCTGTATCGCGCCATAAGCGTCATTACACTGTCCCATATCCATCAGTCGCGGAAGACCACCAATTTCTCCGAGATTTAGATCGTTGAAACGAAATTTTCCACATGCCAGAGTCAGGACGATACTGTCAGAAGGCGTCTGTTTTACAAATTCTGTATAGTAATTTCTGCCCGGTTTGGCACCATCACAGCCGGCAACCAGGAAGAAATGACGGATAGCTCCTGATTTTACGGCCTCTATTACCGTATCCGCATGGGACAGGATTGCTGAATGACCAAAACCGGTTGTTACCTGTGTGCCGCCATTTATGCCTGTAAAGGTCTGATCCTCCTTGTAACCACCGAGCTCAAGTGCTTTTTCAATAACAGGAGTGAAATCCTTTTGTTCATCTATATGAACAGTACCCGGGAAGGCAACCACTTCTGTTGTGAACACTCTGTCGATATAGCTGCTTTTTGGAGGCATCAGACAATTTGTGGTGTAGAGAATAGGAGCAGGAATATGATCAAATTCTTTTTGCTGATTCTGCCATGCTGTTCCGAAATTTCCTTTCAAGTGAGGGAATTTCTTTAAGAGTGGATATGCATGGGCAGGGAGCATTTCACCATGAGTGTAGATATTGATTCCCTTTCCATTTGTCTGTTCAAGCAAAAGCTGCAGGTCCTTTAAATCGTGTCCGGTTACTACGATAAAAGGGCCCTTTTCCACCGTAAGCGTAACATCTGTTGGCTCCGGTGTTCCATAGGTTTGTGTATTTGCCTTGTCTAGAAGTGCCATGCACTTTAGATTGATTTCACCTACCTTGAGAACTGTTGGAAGCAGTTCATCCATACTTTCTGCGTAACCAATCTTGAACAAGGCTTCACAGAAAAACTGATTTACCTCGGGATCTTCAAAATTCAGGACATATGCATGATAGGCATATGCAGCCATTCCGCGAATACCAAAGAGAATAAGTGACTTCAGGGAACGGATATCTTCATCAGCATTCCATAGCTGTTGCATATCATATTCGTCAGTTCGTCCACAAGGAGACTGACATTTATTACAGCCGCCAGCCAGAGAGGCTTTTTCTGCTCTGACCTTTTGTATCATATCTTCAATTGCTGCATTATCAAAGCTTACATTTGTAATTGTGGTAAATAAGCCCTCGATAATGGTCTGCCAGGTCTTTTTTGAAACAGCAGATGTGTCATCGACAGCTCTCGCCAGACCAATCAGTGCGCCTGTCAATTCATCCTGTAACTGTGCAGTATCTGCCTTTTTTCCGCAGACACCTATATTTCCGGTACAGCCGGTGCATCCGGCCGTTTGTTCACATTGAAAACAAAACATCTTTTTTTCCTCCATCAGTAGTTTTTTTATGTTTCTGATAGAATAATAGCGTTATAAAAACAACTTGTATGTTTGATTTCCAACATAAAGAATACTTTTGAAAAAATTTGTCTATTTTAATCAAGCAATTCAATCAATTTATCAAGAAATGCCTCTTCCCCAAAAGTATTAAGCTTGAAAAACACAGCCTGGCTTCCACCTGCCGTAATTGCGGAAAGGTGAACAGGCTCCTCGCCATTTTGAAAAAGTGTAACATTGAGACTTACCCTGTTACCACCGGTATAGCTGAAGCGTTCAAATACCCTGACGCTGCAACGCGCATCTTGGCTTCGAAAGTCACTGGCATCCTCCAGAGATGCTGACACACTGCCATTTATTATTCCGTCTTCAATCGTGGAAAGTAACTGGTCAAAATCTTTATTGATAATTCTCTCTATTTTTGCCATATGCAAAGCCCTCCTCTTTTCATTATATCTTACAATTGGAATAGGTTTTTCTTGAGCATTAGTATATCATATGGGAAATAAGTATGCACGACAATTATACCCCAATATTTACAACTTGAGCTGTCTTAGTCCTCTAACAATAATAAACATAGTCACAAATTCAGCTGCCGGAAAAGCAAGCCACACACCTGTCATGCCAAAGGCGGCTGAAAGTGCGAATGCGAAAATGCTTATAGCGATAAAACCACGCATGATAGATGCCGCGAATGCATATTTTACGGACTCAACGGCGCTTAGGATAGCAGAACCTACTATATTGATTCCGGCAAAAATAAAGCCTGTAAAGTAAAGGCGCAGTCCGCTCTCGGCATACGAAGCAAGCCTGGCATCGTGCTCGCTGTTGAAAACAGATGTCACAAAAGGCGCAAAGGTGCATATGAACAAAATGAGCAGTGCAGCAATTAAGAGGGATGAAACGACAGCCATCCTGAGTATCGAACCTACATTTTTTCTAAGTCCTCTGCCGTAATAGTCGCTGATAAGAGGCTGTGAACCCTGTGCTATTCCGTTGAACAAAGCTACAGCGACCAGTGACGTATTGGCAACCACACCGTATGCTGCCACGCCGATATTTCCTGCAAGCCTCAGGATAATCATATTGAAGACGATAGTTATGACACCTGATGATATCTCAGCAACAAAGGAAGAAACACCAACCTGGCAGGAGTAAATGAGTCTCTTGACAGATGGAACCGTCGGCTTAAGCTTTACGGAGCATTTGTCTGAGCAGAAATGAATACAGCATATCAGGATGCCTATAATCGGTGAAATAGCGGTAGCTAAAGCGGCTCCCTCCATACCAAGTCCAAGCGGGAACATGAGTATGTAATCAAAAACAATATTAAAAAGGCTGCTGAAAAGTGTGGCGCACATGGCAATGGATGGTGCGCCATCATTTCTTACGAAAGCGTTGCACACATAGTTGCACATGAAAAACGGTGTAAAAAGCATGAAAATACGTGTATAGTTTTTACCGGTATTTATAATTGCCGAATCTCCGCCGAGCAGCCCTACGAGCCTGTCCGGAATGAAAATACCGGTCAATATGAATATAACGCTTATTATAATACACCACAGCAGGGCATGAAAAAAATAGCTCTCGCTGTATGTATCGCCCTTATTTTTCTCTACGACATATCTGATGGCGGAGCCGACTCCGATCATTGCGCCTATGGCAAAAATCAAATTGTATACAGGCAGCACCAGATTGAGCGCGGTGATACCGTTTGAGCCGACCGCCTTTGATATAAAGAAAGTGTCGGCAAGTATATATAATGACATACCCACCATGCCGAGTATGTTTTGTGAGACATATTTTACAAATAATTTTTTCATAATAGCTATATTGTAAATGCATCTGTTATTTAAATCAATGACAATTTTTTGCGGCCGGGATGAAAAAGTACAAAATAAAACATTTTAACTATTGAAATATTTTTCAGGTACATTATAATGAATATGTTGAAAAAATTGGGATTACTAAAGGAGGATAATTATGGAAAACAATAAGCTTTCAACAGGTTTAAACGTATGGTTATGGATTATTTTTGTGCTGAATATTCTTGCAACAATTGTCGGGATTGTCGTTGCACTGGGTGCTTCAGTCGTAGGAGCTACTTTAGGATTAGGTGCGATATATGTCGTACTGTGTTTCATTAGCGTTATACTACAGATTATCATAACTGTTTCTATCGGTATTTTGCTTTTCGCACACAAAAAGATTGGTTTGGTGCTTATTTTTGCACTTGCAGCCCTGGGATTCATTGTAAGTATGGTTATAGATGCTATTGCAGCACAGCTTAGTGCAGGTAATATTGTCAAAGCAATTATTTCAGCCATTCTTATGCCGGCTATTACATATTTATTGGCAAAGAACGACATTGCAAATGGCACAATAGCTTAACGCAATAAATAATATGAAAATTGAATAATGTTTTTTTAATCCGCTATACGATAGGTGAGTATAGCGGATTTTTTAATATTTTCTCCGAAAAAAAGACTTTTAAAAATGGACAGGTATTTGAAAATTAGTATATTATATGATATATTTTGTTGCATAGAAACAGGTTGCTTATACATGGTATATATATTGATGAAGAGGAAAATCTATGAACGATAAAAGAAAGATAATAGCAATATTTATAATTGTTGCGATAGTAGCTGCACTGGCTGCAGTAGCCACATTTTTTGTGATTAAATCAGCAAAAAACGAGGCTAAAGGCTCGTCACAGATGACGGAAACAGCCACAGAGGATAGTTCAGACAAGGACGACCCGCAGCATACGGGAGACAATGCCGGCTCAATGAGTGTGACATCTGATGATGGGGCTTCTGCGGATGAGACACAGATACTGTCTGCAAGCTCTGTTGCGGAAAACAGTAACCTGACCTTCGGAATTGATGTATCTAAATATCAGGGCACTATAAAGTGGGACAAGGTTGCCGCAAGTGGAATTGATTTTGCGATGATACGTGTGGGCTACAGAACCCAGAAAACAGGCGAGATGTGTGTTGATACAAATGCAAGATACAACATGCATGAGGCACAGAAAAATGGCATAAAGGTGGGGGTATATTTCTTTTCATCAGCAGTAAATGAAACAGAAGCCATTGAGGAGGCAGACTGGGTAGCTGACTACATATCAAAATATCAGATTACATATCCGGTGGCATTTGACTGCGAGGGCTTCACAGACTCAGCCAGCAGACAGTATGGTATGTCATCAGAGGCCCGCACCAAAGTAGCTGAGGCATTTTTGCAGGAAATATATAATAAAGGATATACACCTATGTTTTACGCTGCAATGAATGAGTTGTCGGCAAACAGCCAGTGGGATACTAAAGTACTTGAGAGCAAGTACAAAATCTGGGTGTCACAATATCCGGATACAGCTTACCCGGAAACACCACAGTCATCTTATGAGGGCACGCATGCTATGTGGCAGTATACCAATAAGGGAAAGGTGTCAGGGATTGATAAGCCGGTAGATTTGAATGTTGCATACTTTGGGTTTGATGAAACAGAGTCTGCAAAAAATGGGGATGCGGCTGACAATGCAGCAGCTGATCCGGAAGCAAATATGAATTTTTCGGATGTAAATGAGACTGTAACTGCCAAGGAGAGCGTCAATCTGAGGGATATTCCAAGTCAGGGCAATGACAGCACAATTAAGGCAACGCTCAATAACGGTGATACGGCAGCAAGAACAGGAGTCAGTGACAGTGGATGGTCACGTATCGAATATAATGGACAGACGTATTATGCCATTTCAAGCTACCTCACAACAGATATGAACTATGTAGTTCCCGGACAGGACGGAAGTGGCAGCGGAGACGGACTGAAGACAAAGTTCAAGGATTGTAATGATACTGTCACTGCCAAAATAGAGGTTAATCTGCGTGCACTTCCAAGTGTCACAAATCCGGATGCTACAGTTATCGCAACGATAAAAAATGGGGAAACAGTCACCAGAACCGGAATCAATGAGGAGTTTGGCTGGTCACGCGTGGAATATAATGGACAGACACTTTATTGCGTGACAAGCTATCTGAGTGTGCAGTGATATAAGTAAATAAAAGCGATAAATTGGGCTATAAAGCCTATTGACGGTTTATTTTTTACCCTGTATCATTATTCCATAATTCAGCCGGATGTATTCCGGCAGTAAATAATTAAACAGAGGTAAAAGAAAAATGATTACAAAAAGAGGGAAAAGTGTCTTGCAATTATATTTGCAGCGGCGCTTACATTAGAACCACTTGCAACGCAGGTCATATTTGCAGCAGATGTGGCTTATGAGTCTGTTGACAGCGGCAGTGCATTATTGACAGATGAGTCACAGAAGGTGACAGTACAGCTTCAGAATGGAACAGCAGTTATTCCGCAGGGTGCAGATATTGAGACTGCTAAAGCGGCAATAGCAAAAGCGCTTGTTGTAAACGCAGACGAAGTTGATGTAAAAAACCTTGATTGGGAGTACGAGTGCGAGGGCAAGGATAAGACTAAATTACAGAAAAATACAGCATTCGGAAGCTTAGAGGGCTTTACGAGCACAACAACGAAAAAAATACTTTGGAATACTGTAACAACAGAATATAATCATCCGGCATTTTTAGAAAACGGTGAAGGAGATTTCAAATTCAGACTTAAGGGAAGCGATGAGGTTGTTACACTCCACAGAGCTTACAAGTATGAATCATCATTTGTTTTAAAGGATGCTCCGTATGAAGTGAGCATGGCTTTTAACGCGGATCAGTCATATGATTTTGATGCTACAGCAAGAGCAATTTATGATGCTGTGATAGCAAAGACAAATCCGGCAGGGCTTACATATGATGATGTGGCAATGGAGTACAATGCCGGAACAGATATAATACCAAACTGGCAGCCACTTAATTCTACAAACTGGACTGCAGCATTTAAAAAATTTGGTCCGGGAGAGTGGACTATCCGCATAAAGTGGGATGGAAATAAGAACTATAAAGGTACACAGACACAGGTAAATGTGACTACAGCCGATAACCGTATAGCAGCGGCCGTTGTATGCAGGGAGGGAGTATCTTTTTCATACAATATGGACACTGCCGTTATGAAACAGTCAATATTTGATCAGGTAATTGATTGGGACAACAGTACATTGCCTGCAAAGGATACGTTAAGTGTTGATGATTTTACAATGGAATACTATGGTGTTGATGATGTAGCCGGAGTTGAGGGAGTCACCAGGCAGTGGGCTCCGATAGAAGGCGGAAAGGTTAATTTACTTACTTATCTGCAGATGGGTGCAGGAGAGCAGCAAATCCGTATAACATATAAAGGCAATGCCGAGTATCGTCCATCAGCATCAGCAGAGACTAGTGTGACCGTTAATAAGGCAAAGGTAAATGTTAAAGTAAAGTCAACAAACATTTATGCCGGAGATGCACTACCACAGGATTTTGTTACAACAAATCCTTCAGACAGGTTTGATGTATATACAATCTATGCCGGTCTTACAAGCAATGTAAATGCAGGCATTTATCTTCAGATGCCTGAGAAGTATACAAACAGCACAGTACTTAAGCTTATAGATCCGGTTGTTTCAAAGCTATATGGAAAGTCCTTTACACAGATGATGCAGGACGGTATGACAGTCGGAGAGCTTAGAAAACTTTTCAGCACACAGGAGCTGCTTGACACGTTGAAGAAGCTTCATATAGATACGGGTACAGTTGGACAGATTCTTGAGATAATAAATAAGCTTCCTTCTGTTGCAGACACAGTGAGAGTGTCATTTGGTACTCCAAACCGTGCCGGTCTTTATACGGTGACAGCGGTTACCGATAACAAGAATTATGAGACAGGTGTTGGAGTTGGTGCTTTACTTGTCAAGATGCATTCAAAAGGAACTAAGCTTAGTTGGAATCAGAGCTTTACAAATGGGAAGCTTAAAGCCTCAGATGTAGCATCCTTTGATTTTGGAGCAACGCTATCATATGATGGTGATGTCTCAATCAGCCAGAGCAATGTGCATTATCTATACAGTGGCTTTACAAGCAAGTGGAAGCCATATTCAAGCACAAAGGCTCCTACAGAGCCGGGCAGATATGTAGTCACAGTAGTTACAATTGGTGGCAATTATCAGGCAGCTCCTATTACTAGAAGCTTTCAGATCGTAAAATAACTAAAATCCGCTATACTTTAAAACAAAGTATAGCGGATTTTTTTGATAAATTTATGGAATCTATTTTTCAAGAATACCTGGAAAGGAGCATTAAAACTTATCTTCGTGGCGACAGCGGATTCTCTTCCCAAAACTTTATGAAACCTGTGAGAGTAATGGCTGTTTCCTATTGACATTTCAGTTTATCGGGAGTAAACTATAATTAGTTTATTAGCGATAAACTGAAAGGAGAAATCTTTATGGCTGAGATGAAGATGGGCGTAGTGGAATCCCACTTTGCCGATATTATTTGGGCGAATGAGCCTTTGCACTCCAGAGAATTGGTAAAGCTCTGCGAAAAAGAACTGAACTGGAATCGCTCCACCACATATACGGTGTTACGCAAGCTTTGTGAGCGTGGTATCTTCCAGAATAATGATGGCATCGTTTCCTCTGTTCTGTCTAAAAACGATTTCTATGCCGTTCAGAGCGAGCAGTTCGTTGACGAAACCTTTGAAGGTTCCCTTCCTGCTTTTATTGCGGCTTTTACACAAAGGAAGGGTATTTCTCAACAGGAAGCTGCGGAGATTCGACGCATGATTGATGCAGCCGCCGGAAAGGAGTAATCTATGAGTTCACTTTTCTTGAAAATTGTAAATATGAGTATCGCCGCATCTTGGCTGATCCTTGCGGTCGTACTTTTGCGTGTGGTTTTGAAAAAGGCACCTAAGTGGATCCATGTCTTACTGTGGGGTATCGTAGCTTTCCGATTGATTTGCCCATTCAGTTTTGAAAGCGCATTGAGCTTGATTCCAAGTGCCGAGACCATCAGTCCTGAAATCATGATGGACTGGACACCAGAAATCTCCACAGGCGTAAGCTCTATCGACAAGGTAGTGAATCCAATTATTACGGACACCTTTGCTCCAGAGCCAATTGCAAGCGCAAATCCACTTCAGCTTTTGATTCCTTTGCTGGCAATCGTATGGGCAATAGGCATCATAGCCATGCTCGTTTATGCTGCCGTCAGCTATTTCCGCTTGCAAAAGAAAGTCTGTGCATCCCTTTCTGTGCGAGATAATATTTGGATTTGTGACGATATTCAAACACCTTTTATTCTTGGTTGCTTCAAACCGAGCATCTACATTCCCTCCGGGACAGATGAAGCACAGTTGCCCTATATTATTGCCCATGAGAATGCTCATCTGAAACGCTGTGACCATTGGTGGAAACCGTTGGGGTATTTAGTGTTGGCAATCCATTGGTTCAATCCTCTTGTATGGATTGCGTATATTTTACTTTGCCGAGATATTGAACTTGCCTGCGATGAAAAAGTTATTCGTGGACTGAATCAAAACGAGTCTATTTCTTATTCAGAAGCTCTGCTTTCTTGTAGCGTGAATAGAAGAACAGTTATGGTTTGTCCACTTGCCTTTGGAGAGGTTGGCGTCAAAGAAAGGGTGAAAAATGTGCTGAATTACAAGAAACCTGCATTTTGGATTGTTGCTATTGCTGTGGTTGCAAGTATTGTTCTTGGGGTATGTTTCCTGACAAATCCGAGTTCATTCCCAGTGAAACTTGATTCTGTTCAAATTTCCAAAGCAAGCACCATGGACTTTAGAACAAATAGCGGACCGACCACATTCCAATTATCCGCAGCGGAAATTGACGAGTTGAGCAGTCGTATTAAAAACTTAAAGATTGGTCACAAAGACCAATCTTTGCAAGGTCATACACCTTTCTATTCCCTTCATGTGGATACCAAGGAAAACGACAGAATCACATTCAGCGGTTTTGATTCCAACGGAAATCAAGCAGCAATTCTGTATGAGAATGTGTATTACCGAATAACTGACTCTGACTTTATCAGCTATTTACAACGCATCTGTGCCGGGGAAACCAGAACAGAATCAATTAACGAAACCAATCTTGATACAGCAATCCATAATGCAATCATGGAACACAACAAAGATAGATACTATAAAGGTGTTTTTACCTGCGAAAGCCATACTGTATTGGCTACGGAAGCAGATAGGTCTGCAAACTCTGAGCAAATTGAGATATTGACTGTATATGCTCTCGCTCTTTATGAAGAATATAATTTGTCCGAAGAAGGGATTGAAAGTGTCAGTGGAGGTTGTGTTCCTGTTGCCTTAACTTTCAATGTGGCAGAGAATGGATATGAACTATCTGAATATTGGGAGCCGGGAGATGGCAGCCAATACTCTGATGATATTCGCAAAAAGTTCCCGGAGGATATATTAGATGAAGTCTGGAATCCTCAGGATTATGTGGATGCAATGACAGCAGAAAATGAACAAAAGGCACTCGAATTTTCGGCACAAAAGTGAGATTTCAAAGATTGATAATGAACGCAGTGTTTTAGAGAATAAAGTCAAAAAAATTAAATGTTATTAAGCTAAAATCATGCATAAAGTAGAAATAGTGAAAAAATGTCATGGATATAATGATAGAATTGTTTAAAAGAGTGCGTTAAAATACAAAATAATGAAATACGTAAGTAAAGGGGCATTTTATGGAATATTCAGCAATTTTTCATGACATGGATAAAAGATTCTGCTATGCGATAGATAAGGATTTGTTTGTGATACGCGTGCAGGTAAAAAAGGATGATATGAAGGAGGTAATCCTTCACTATGAGGACAAGTATATACCAATGGAGCGCAAGGATACGCGAATGACTCTTCCTATGAAGAAGGTAGCCACCTCACAGTTTCACGATTATTATGAAGCACAGCTTCAGATGCATCTGATATGTCTGAGATACTTTTTTGAATTTACGGACATGCAGGGTGAAAAGGTATATTACGGCAATTATGAGTTCGATAAGGAGTGCATCACAAACAGGGACAGAATGTTTGACTGCCCGCAGAATCTCAGAGAGGAAGAGATGTTTGAGGTGCCACAGTGGGCAGCCAACAAGGTAGTGTATCAGATTTTTCCATCGCGTTTTGCCACAACACAGCCGGTGGACAAAAAGCTGTGGTATAAAGCGCCGATTACGCCTATGGATGATTTGCATGGCAATCTCAGGGGAATCATAGAGCATCTGGATTATATTAAAAATCTGGGAATCGATGTGGTGTATCTGACACCAATCTTTAAATCAAATTCATGCCATAAGTATGATACTATTGATTATTATCAGGTTGACCCATCATTTGGCACAACAGAGGACTTAAAGGAGCTCGTACAAAAATCTCACGAGCGTGGCATGAAGGTAGTGCTGGATGCGGTATACAATCACACAGGAAGAGAATTTTTTGCATTTCAGGATATACTTGAAAAGGGCGAAAAGTCAAAATATCTCGACTGGTATTTTATCGACGAGCTGCCGCCTAGGGGTGAATGGGGAGAAATTCCAAACTTCAAATGCTTCGGCTATTACGGTGGAATGCCAAAGCTTAATCTGAAAAATCCTGAGGTTGAAAAATACATCACGGATGTTGCCTGCTACTGGATTAAGGAATGTGATATTGACGGATGGAGACTGGATGTAGGAGATGAAATCAGTCATTTTTTCTGGAAGAATTTCAGAAAGGCAATCAAGGCAGTAAAGAAGGATATGCTGATAATTGGTGAGATATGGCACTACGCAGGAGACTTCCTCGAGGGAGATGAGTGGGATACTGTCATGAATTATCCATTCTACCTGAATCTGATAGACCTGCTTGCAGACGAAAAGATTAATGTCAGCCAGTTTGTACAAAATCTGGGATATCTGAAGGGGCGCTTAAACAAAAAGTGCTATCCTCTGATGTGGAACCTGATTGACAGCCATGATACAGCAAGATTTCTACATCTGTGCAACGATAATAAGAAAAAACAGCATCTCGCAGCAGCCTTTCAGCTGCTAATGCCGGGAATGCCTATGGTCTACTATGGTGATGAGTATGCAATGCCGGGAGCAAATGATCCGGACTGCAGACGAGGCATGTACTGGGATGAGGAATACCAGGACAAAGAGATGTATAATTGGTATAAGAAGCTCATGCAGATTAGAAAAGCACATGCATGCATCGTAGAGGGCGAAATGATTGAGACAATCACAAATGACGATGATGATACGATTGTTATGATCAGAAAAAACGGCGAAGAGACAATCGCAATGCTTTTCAATTGCGGCAGCAGTGTAAAGGAATTTAATGAGTATGCCGAGAAATATAATCTGCTGACAGATAGCGCATTTGACGGAAAAGTAGACGGGCTTGACGCTGCCGTAATTGTGCTTTAAAAATTATATGGATTATCTATAAGAAGTCATGGAGCTTTGCACATCAGGTAAACGGAAAGACGGTAGAAGCGACGAAAAATAGGTAAATCGCAGTAAAATAATTTTATATGAGTTTTTATGGACAGGAAATTGCAGGCAGCTGCTTTTTCCTGTTTTTTTGCATAAAATCAATTCTGTTGAGGTAAAATTGAGATTGACATTGTATTGTATGAGTATAAAATACAAGGGATCAGGTGATGTACAATGAAAAGGCATAAAATATGTAAAATTATTTTGGCTATACTGGCAGTTTTTTTATGTGTGGCTTTTTATGAGTTAATCGGAATCTGCATCACATATAAAAAACATCCGGCGGTGTCTGATGCTACTATAAAGGAAACACAAAATATTATGAGTGTGGCGGGGAGAGAGAATACGGAAAGAGCAGTAATCATTGAAAAAAATTCGCAGGCTCTTTTAGAAAGAGTGAGATTAATCCAAAATGCAAAGGATGAAATAATCCTTTCTACATTTGCATTTAAATCAGACGAAAGCGGAAAATTGATTTTAGGAGCACTGCATGATGCGGCAGACAGAGGCGTACATGTCCGCATATTGGTAGATGGAATGGAGAGCTGGATTGATATGGAGGGTAATCCATATTTTTATGGATTATCTTCGCATGAGAATGTTGAGATTAAGCTGTACAATAAAGCAAATCCGCTTAAGCCATGGAAGACAATGGGAAGAATGCATGATAAATATCTGATTGCAGATGGTAAAATATATATTCTTGGCGGAAGAAACACATATAATTATTTTTTGGGTGATTTTCCGGGGCATAAGAATTTTGACCGGGACGTGTTAGTTGTCTGCAATGAGACACAGAAAGATAATTCGGTCAATCAGTTATTGGATTATTTTGAAACAATATGGGAACAGGAGGACTGTCGGTATTTTCATAACAGTAAAAAATTAGCTGACAGACAATCTGTAAAGAAAGCAGTTTTAGAGCTGCAGGAAGGGTATCAGCAATATTTTGAAGTTAATAAGGAAAAAATTTGTGATACAGATTATGCGGATGAAACCTTTGAAACAGAAAAGATTACATTGTTATCAAACCCAATCCACACCCAAGCTAAGGAACCGGTGGTATGGTATCAGCTGGGAGAATTAATGAAAAATGCAAAGGAACGCGTAAAAATTCATACACCATATATTATTTGCAATGATATGATGTATAATACATGGGAGGAAATTGCACAGAAGGTTCCGGACTTTTCTATTATGACAAATTCTGTTGCAAATAACGGAAATCCATTTGGAGCTGCTGATTATGCCAAAAACAGAAACAGAATTTTAGAAACAGGAATTGATATCTGGGAATATGAAGGCGGTTATTCGTATCATGGAAAAAGTATTCTGATTGACGATGATCTGTCAGTAATAGGCTCATTCAATATGGACATGAGAAGTACTTATCTGGATACAGAGCTGATGCTTGTAATACGCAGTAAAGAGATTAATAAACAGCTGGAGGATGGCATGATGGAGTATGAGAGCGTGTCCAGACAGGTATTAGACGACGGAACATATTATGATCCGTATCATGTAAAGCCCATTGAATTAACAGAAAAACATAAAAGAAAGGTGTTTCTGGTACAGCATCTGCTTGGATGGGCAAGGGATTTGTTTTGATTAAAGGAGAACATAAATCGTGTTTAAGATATTAATTGTAGAAGATGATAAGGAATTAAGTCTGTTATTCCAAAAGGTGCTTGAAAAGAGCGGATATCAGGTCAAAAGTGCGTCGGATGGAGCACAGGCACTGGAGGTATTGGACAGAGAATATATTGATTTAATCATTTCCGATATAATGATGCCGGTTATGGATGGATATGAACTTGTGTCGGAGCTTCGTTCGGCGGGATATCAGATACCGGTGCTTATGATTACAGCAAAAAGCAGCTTCGATGATATGCGTCAGGGCTTTCTTTCGGGAAGTGACGACTATATGGTAAAACCCGTAAATGTCAATGAAATGGTTTTGAGGGTAGGAGCACTGCTTCGTCGTGCACAGATACTGAACGAACACAAAATTGTGATTGGCTCAACCGAGTTTGATTATGATGCAATGACAGTTGTGACCGGTGATGAAACGCTTGTCCTGCCAAAAAAAGAATTCCTGCTTTTATATAAGCTGGCAGCTTCACCGGGCAGGACATTTACGAAGCAGCAGCTAATGGATGAGGTATGGGGATATGAGACGGAGGCAGACCCACATACGATAGAGGTAC
>ENA-UAIO01000212-UAIO01000212.1-human-gut-metagenome-genome-assembly--contig:-NODE-212-length-20010-cov-6.970684_pt1 | contig 20010 bp, 17 predicted proteins | sample MGYA00244415_ERZ654381 | MGnify/ENA primary metagenome ERZ654381 (study PRJEB26926, sample SAMN06165095) | human gut metagenome | biome: ENVO:00009003; feature: ENVO:2100002; material: ENVO:00002003...
CGAGATTAGCTGCAGTCTCGTGGGCTCGGAGATGTGTATAAGAGACAGACCTTAAACACCCACTTCTTGTTGGTAACATATGAGAAAAGTACAGCAAACACCCATGCCAGCGCATTCGCAATCAGCTCATTGATTCCAAACAAAACATTAAAAATAGCATATGCGCCTATGCTGATCACAAAGGTCATATTGCCAAAAACCGCGTATAAAACAAGCTCCTTAAACTCCTCTTTCCTGTTTCGTATTATAATATTATCCATTTCTCCACCTATGTGACAGGCTATATAACTCTGTCGTAATTTATACGTGTAAGTTGATAGTAATGTTAATTTGCGATTTTTATATAATAACTGCATAGCCAAAATAAGTCAATATGTGATATGATATCTGCATGAAAAAGAAAACACAAAAAAACAAGAGTATAAAACTAAACTACATATATAATGTGAGCTACCAGATACTCACACTGATCACACCGCTTATCACAGCGCCGTACCTCTCGAGGGTGCTTAAGGCAGACGGAATAGGTGCATACAGCTATACCTACTCACTGGTATCATACTTTATCATGTTTGCCGCACTGGGCACTGTAAACTACGGAAACAGGGAAATATCATACCTGCAGGAGGACAGAGCAAAACGCACCAAAACCTTCTGGGAGATAGAGCTTCTATCCGTCATCAGCGTGATTGTGTGTCTGTGTGCATATATGGTATTCACACTTGCATTTGGGCACTCACCGCTCAAAAAGCACCTGCTATTGATTGAAGCCGTGTACCTGATATCAGTTGCTTCTGATATCTCCTGGCTGTTTCAGGGACTTGAGGAATTTGGCAAAATAGTCGGTCGAAACGTGATTTTTAAAATCATAAACATTGCTTTTATCTTCATCGCCGTACGCTCAGAGAGTGATTTGCTCATATATGTGGCAGGAATATGTCTATTAGAGCTTTTTGCCAATATATCCATCTGGTTTTACCTGCCTCAATATGTTGACAGACCAAAGCTTAAGGAGCTTAAGCCATTCTCTCATCTAAGGGCTACACTCACACTCTTTGTACCTACAATAGCTACAACCATATACACAGCGCTTGACAAAACCATGCTCAACAACATAACAGGCAGCATGACAGAAAACGGCTACTATGAGCAGGCCAATAAGATATCCAAAATGGTTCTCATGCTCGTAACCTCACTCGGTACTGTGATGCTTCCAAGAATAGGAAGAGCCTTCAGTGAAAATAAACCAGACGAAGTAAAAGCCCTCCTTTATAAGAGCTTTCAATTCGTCTGGTTTATAGGTCTTGCCCTGTGCTTTGGCCTGATAGGCATCGCACGCAATTTCTCGCCATGGTTTTTTGGTCCGGGATATGAAAAGGTGCCATATCTCATCATGATAATGGCTACACTGTTGCCGATTATAGGCTTAAGCAATGTAATCGGTATACAGTATCTGGTAACAACCAAGCGTGAAAGCCTGCTGACACGCTCAGTATGTATCGGAGCCGCAGCCAATTTTGTCATGAATATGATTCTCATACATCAGCTCTATTCATACGGTGCAGCCATAGCCTCTGTCATCTCGGAGGTAATAATAACTGCCGTACAGCTTTACTTCATACGAAATGAGCTTAGCATCCCAAAAATATTTTCTCTATCGTGGAAATATCTCATATCAGCAGTCTGTATGCTTATAGTACTGCTGCTCATGGATGCAAGGCTGTCAGTCAGCTTCATGCACACAATGATTATGATTGTGACCGGATTTATAGTCTATATGGTGCTGCTTGTACTGATGCGTGACGAGATGGTATGTGAAGGCATAAGGCTCATCAAAGCCAGAATCAAATGCCACTAAATAATACCATTCTGCAACGCTTAATTCCCCGGCAGCTTCACTTATTTGGCTGCCTCATACTCTCCAACCACCTGTGCCTCTCCTCTGTCAGTATATTCTCTTGCCATTTTCAGAGCTTTTTTAGTCCTCTTCACAGACTTTTTCCATCTTGAAAGCTCTGATTTTGCCGTATCAGACTTTATACCATATTGGTTTACAGCCAGACTGCCAATATATGACGAAAGCTTTTGGGCACCATAGGCATTCAGGTGCTCAAAATCTGCGAAATCATGGGAATCATCTATCCCTACAGCGCTCTCATAATCAGTACTCAGATCGTAAGCGCAAAATATTGCTACGCTGCCCATGAATCACGCTTGCACCAAAATGATAGATGCAAGCGTTTTGCTCTATGTTTAGTTTTGACAGTTCGCTTTCGCAGTCTCGCTCCATGGGGCAAGCTGTTCCAACTGTTCATCTGACATTTTAGCGTCTGGCCGCTGTGATAAGAGATATGTCAGATATTTGTAGGTATTCAGGTCATTCGCTTTTGCCATCTCAACCATTGTATACACAATAGCGCTAGAGGCAGCTCCCTTCGGGCTGGCACTGAACAGCCAGTTTTTCCGGCCAACAGTGAATGGTCTGATTGCATTCTCGCTAAGATTATTGGATAAACTGCAATGACCGTCTTCCAGATAGGTCATCAGGGTGTCTTTCCGATTTTGGGCATAGTTCACCGCTTTCGCCAAACGGGTTCCCTTGTTTGGACGCTGTTGATCCAGCCAATTCCAGAATGCCTCCAGTATCGGCTTCTCCTTTTCAAGACGGAACTGTTTTCTCTGCTCCGCAGTATGATTTTTTGCTTTTGAGTACCGCTCACAATCAAACAGCTTGGAGCAGAACTGTACTCCCTGCACTGCCGGAAGGCTGTAATCATACTCTTTCCCTTTCGGTATGGCATCTGTGAAGTAACGTCTCACATGTGCCCAGCAAGAGCATCGTTTGATATCCGGCAGATTGTTATAACCCTGGTATCCATCAGTCTCCAGATATCCGCTGAACCCCTGTAGGAAAGATGCCGCATGGAACTTTGCCCTTGTCTCTGTGTAATGATAGAGCAGGATCGGCGGAAGCCCATCTTCTCCACTGCGGAAGAGCCACATCCAGGAATCTGTTTCAGGATTGCGCTCCGGCTCATTCAGTACCTGAACCCGGGTTTCATCTGCCATCAGATATTTACGCATCCGTAACTGACGGTGAAAATAATCATAAACATGACAGAGGTAATTCTCGGCACAGTAAATGATCCAGTTAGCAAGCGTAGCCCGGCTTAATGGGACACCCAGCTGCTTCCATTCCGATTCCTGCCGGTTTAATGGCAGACCATTCTGGTACTTCTGGTGCATTGCCCATCCTACAACGGATTCCGATGCATAACTTTCTGGGATCAATGGTTCCTGGACAGGCGCTTTGACAAATGTCTGATCATCTGGGTGTTCCTCTGATATGGCACATTCCGGGCATTTATAGGTTTCACGATAGATATTTACTACTTTTCCTTTGGCAGGGGTAAAGCGAAATTCATGGCGGACGAATTCTTTCCCAATACATTCCATCTGCGTTCCGCAGGTTGGACAGTTTCGCTCCTCCTCCGGAAGAGAAATGATCTCGTCGCAGGAAGGAACATTTTTAAAGAGATCTGCATGTGTCCGTCGTGCTTTTCGCTTATGTTCCGGAACAGTGATGTCATCAGGAAGTTCCTGTTTCCATGTCGGATCTGCTTCCTGCTCGGCTTCATCAAAAAGATTCAGCTGACCATCGATATCTTTCCGTTTTTCACTGGAAGTACCAAAAAGCTTCTTCGTGAGATATTCAATCTGCTGACGAAGGTTTTCTTTTTCCAGACGGTCTGCTTCCAATGTTTTTTGTAAAGACTGAATCAGTTCTGTCTGTGTGGAAATCGTCTTATTCAGTTGGTTGATCAGGTCCTTGTACGCGAGGATTTTTGAATCTTTTGAATTACCAGCCATATGTTTTCTGCTCCTTTTTCACTGCTCTTATTATACCATAAAAAGCAATGAAAAAGAAGCAGAAAACCCAGCATTTACAAGGGATTTCAGACATGATATAGGGTGAGAACCCCCTCCGTTTCTGTTGGTTGGCATAGATGTTTTACGCGATCATTCCGTAGGTTTGAATGCCTTTGGTTGTTCGATTTCAAGCCCGGACATGAGCCAGTCGAATTGCTGCCAGGTCAATTGTTTTACTTCCAACTGATTTCTGGGCCAGCGGAATCTTCCCTGGACTTCCATACGTTTATACAGCAGCACAAATCCGTCAGATTCCCAGAGCAAAGCTTTGATCCTGTCACAACGTTTTCCACAGAAAAGATACAGGGCACTTCGCCTTGGATCCATATGGAGTTGATCCTCTACAATAGCACACAGCCCGTCAATGGATTTCCGCATATCCGTTCTGCCTGTTACGATATAGATTTCATCGGCGGCTGTGATATCCCCTAACATTCCAACTCCTTCACAATGCGAAGCGTTTGAGCCAGAAGCTGAGGATCTGTTCCATTTGGTATTGTTAGATGAAAGCTTCCTACAGACAGCTTCATTGGCTCTGCTACGGAAAGGTTATTTCTTTCCGTAGCTACCGGAATCACATTTAATGGCTGTTCATATTGGAGCGGGTCAGTATCATGAAAATCCACTCTGACAACTTCCTGGTTTTCCGGTGCACGATAGCTGCGTCCGGTTGACGCTGGCAAATCCACACAACCTTTCTGACGCAGCCTTTTTACCCAGTTGTAAAAAGTTCCCGGTTTGATGTCGTGTTCCACACACCATTGATGATCTGTCAATCCACTTTGACGGCATTCCATGATGAGACGGTATTGTTCTTCGGCAGGTATTCTTTTGCTTCTCATGAGCACACCTCCATAAATCGGATAGAGTAAAATGCTCGCATCTATCATTTCTGGCAAGAGAAGATAAAGTGAAATGCTTGCATTTTCTAATGATTATTATGGAATGATTTTTAGGGCAACACAATCCGTCGAATTATTTTGCGCTTACCATACAAGTGAGATGATACTGAGCACAAACGCATTGGCACATCCGTTTATGTCTTTTCCGGCATTATAAAGTCCTACCAGATAAATGATTGATAGGACAATCGAGGCAATAGTTGCCAGCAGATTGATGATCGGAATGACAGACAGCACGCTGCATATGATAAAGGCAGACCTGTGCAATAAACATTTTTTGCAGTCCTTCGGACGCATTTCCATAATTATTCATAGTGAAAACTCCTTTTCTTGATGATATGAGGGTCAAAATGTATTTTGTCCCTCATGATTAATCAGATATACCCTTTAATCATAATATAAATATATCAGTAACCCGGATAGAAGTAAATCCCAAGTTAAAGTTATATTTCTTAAACAAATCTTAATATGTTACATAATTGGATTTTAATGTTACAATTGATACAATAAGATCAACATAAAACTTCCGGAGGCAATTATGTATAAAGTATTAGTATGTGATGATGAAAAAGACATTGTATCGGCAATCAGCATTTATTTAACCAGCGATGGCTACGAGGTAATCCCGGCGCGAAACGGGCTGGAGGCGCTTGATATAGTAAAACACAATGATGTGCATCTTGTCCTGATGGACATCATGATGCCTGTCATGGACGGCATAGAGGCGATGGTGGAAATCAGAAAAATCTCTAATGTGCCGGTCATACTTCTCACTGCTAAAAGTGAGGACACTGACAAGGTACTCGGGCTCACGGTCGGAGCAGACGACTATGTGACGAAACCGTTTAACCCGGTAGAGCTGCAGGCAAGGGTGAAGTCGCAGATCAGGAGATACATGCTTCTTGGCGCAGGCAATACAAGCGCAGGAAAGCTGGTAATCGGCGGCATTGAGCTGGATGATAAATCAAAGACAGTGACAGTCGATGGCGAGGCAGCAAATCTCACACGTACAGAGTACGATATTTTGAAGCTTCTCATGGAGCATCCGGGCGAGGTGTATTCGCCGAATCAGATATATGCAAAGGTCTGGAAGGATGAGCCGTATGGGACAGAAAACACGGTGGCGGTACATATCCGTCATCTCAGAGAAAAGGTTGAGATAAATCCGGCTGAGCCAAGGTACTTAAAGGTCATCTGGGGTCGCGGATACAAAATTGACGCTGAATAGGTGCATGCTTGATACAGCTTTGTCAAGTGAAGCACTATAAAATGGAAGGTGAATGATATGAAAAAAATATCAAGGAATCTGTGGCTTAAGCTTGCGGCATTTATAGTGTGCTCGGTCATGGCGGCAGGGCTTGTTGTAACAACGATAGTTGCAGTGTATACAAACAATTATGAAAGTACAGCACAGCTAAGGGATGAAATTCATGCGAATATTGCAGGAGCCTATAGCAGACAGATGGTGTACAATTATGAATCCGGTGATGACAATGCATTTTCGCAGATGATGGACGATACAAATCTGCAGGCCGCAGTGGTAAAGAGCAATGAAACATCAGAGGACAAGGTAGATGTAAAATCTGATGCAGCAAAGGTGTATTCAAGTGTGGATGAAATATCAAATCCGGATTATATTTTTAGCTACAAGGCAAAGAACTTAAAGTGGAACAGGCTATCATATCTGTGGGATGCAATGAGCGGCAGCTATGAAGAGTCAGACGATGCATCAAACAATATGAACAGTGAGAGAATCAGCTCAATCATGTATTCCAAGACAAATGGGCTCTTTTATCTGTGCCTGAATGATGGTACCGCTTATGTCATTCCAAAGGTGAGGGTGATGACAGGCTCTAACGATAACAGCTCGCTTGGCTTATATAAGGCAGTTGAGAAAACCGATGAGAATGGAAATAATTACTTTGCCTACGAGGAGATGTTTACAGGCCAGTCACTCGATATTACAGGCTTTGCCGAGTGGAAAAATGTAAAGTGCTATGATGAAAAAGGAAATCATATAAAGTGTGGCATGAATCTGAGTGATGACGGCGATTCGCGCTTTGATAGTGACGGCTCTTACTACGATTATGATGAGGATATTTATTATGACAGCTACGAAATCATAAAAGTGGTGGAGCAGGTGAATGAGAGCTATGAGCTTTTACCGGATACCTTTAATATATCGGATACCGGAATTGTGTACTATCCATACACCCAAACGGAAGATAAGCCTGAGTACTATTATGTGTATGCAAAGCTTCCGCAGCAGCTTCAGGAAAAGGGCGATTACTTCAATCAGGCAGACAGCTTACTTGACGTCATGGAATTTACAGAGGCTCATTTGAGTGTATTGTTTGTCATATTTATACTTGGTTTTGTGATTACAGCGGGGTATCTGCTGACAGTTGCCGGAAAACGTGAGGATTCGGAAGAAATTAAATTACGATTATATGACAGGATGCCGTATGAGGTGATGCTTGGTGTGACAATGTTTGCAGACTTTATGGTATTTCCGGCAGGCTTTTTACTTATAAAGCAGCTTCCGGTGGTGGCACTCATTTGTCTGGCGGCAACCATGGTTTCGCTTGAAGCAATCCTGACAACATACGTAAGAATCAGGGCACATGAGTTCTGGAAGCATACACTGTGCTACTATGTTGTGAGATTTTTCTTAAAGCCTGTCAAAAAGCTATGCAGGATGGTATTTGCCCCAATCAGATACGGCTTTTCATGGATAGAAAGAAATGTACCGCTGTTTTTGATCAGTATGCTGGCATTCGGTTTCATATGCCTGCTTGAGCTTATAGGCTTTGGAATAGGGAGTATTGGATTTATATTCATTATAAAGCTTATAGAGCTTGCTCTGCTTATCGCATTTATCATGCAGTATGACAGGATAAGATGCGCTGCAAAGGCTATAGCAAACGGTGATTTTTCACAGCCCGTTGATACATCAAGGCTTATGCTGTTTTTCAGAAAGCATGGAGAGGATTTGAATAATGTGAGCAATGGAATAGAGGCGGCGGTCTCTGAAAAAATGAAGAGCGAGCGCTTCAGGACGGAGCTCATCACAAATGTGTCGCATGATATCAAGACACCGCTCACCTCGATTATCAATTATGTGGACCTGTTGCAGAAGGAGGACATAGATAACGAGAAGGTACGCGAATATCTTGACGTTCTCGACAGACAGTCATCACGTCTGAAAAAATTAATTCAGGATTTACTCGAAGCGTCAAAGGCATCTACGGGCAGCATAAATGTAGAACTTGAGGAACTGGATGCGGCTGTTATGTTATCACAGGTAGCCGGGGAATATGAAGAAAAATTCAAGAAAAATAATCTTGATTTAATTATTAAAAATGACGTTACGCCTGTCATGATTCAGGCAGACGGACGACATCTGTGGAGAGTGTTTGATAACCTGATGAACAATATCAACAAATACGCCCAGCCGGGCACGAGAGTGTACATTGATATCATTCCAAAGGAAAGCGGAGCCATCATAACCTTCAAGAATGTATCAGCTACACCGCTTAATATCTCAAGCGATGAGCTCAAGGAGCGTTTTGTCAGAGGAGACAGCTCGCGAAATACCGAGGGCAGCGGACTTGGACTGTCTATTGCAGAAAGCCTTATGAAGCTTATGAATGGTACTTTGGAGCTGACTGTGGATGGCGATCTTTTTAAGGTGACTTTGGAGTTTTGAGCTTTTTAAAACTATATTATGATACCTATTGACCGTCTAATCATATTATATATTGAACTTATAAGACATAAGAAACAATAAAATCCGGGGCATCTGCCCCGGCATTTACACGCAAACATTTCAATTGTGTAAGCGTAATATTATTATGCTTTCCATCTATGCTCTATATCACATGTTTCATATTAGATGTGTAATATCACATATAGCCATTCAATAATATAGATGTGATTTAATTTCCCGATATCATCTCCAAAAACCTCTCATGAATCCGTGTATCATCATCAAGCTCCGGATGAAAAGCCAGCCCAATCTGGTTCTTATACTGCACGCCGACAATTTTGCCGTCATACTCGGCGAGTACATGTACATCATTTTTGGCGGAGTCGTCAATAGCTTCCACGTAAGGAGCCCTGATAAATGTCATGGTAAAGTCAAAGCTATTGTCAAACCTTGCTGTGGCCTCGAAGCTTCCGAGCTGTCTGCCGTAGGCATTTCTTTTAACAGTGACAGGCAAAGTGCCGAAATATACGTTGTCATCGTTGCTGATATGTGAAGCTAAAAGGATAAGACCGGCGCAGGTTGCAAGCACCGGAAGTCCGTTTGCGATTCTTTCCTTAAGCTCATCAAACATATCAAGCTCACGGAGCAGCTTGCCTTGCACAGTGCTCTCGCCTCCAGGCAGCACGAGTCCGTCTAAGTCACAGATATCTGATTTTTGGCGCAGCTCTACACATTCGCACCCAAGAGATTCAAGCATGCGCTTGTGCTCAATAAACGCTCCCTGAACAGCTAAAACACCAATCTTAAGTCCTGATTTCATTTTATTTGCCTCTTTCTTCCATGATGATTTTAATCTCGCTCTCGTTGATTCCGACCATAGCCTCACCGAGATCCTCAGAAAGCTCTGCGATGAGCTTTGCATCAGTAAAGTTTGTCACAGCTTTTACGATAGCGGCAGCTCTCTTGGCAGGATCGCCTGATTTGAAGATACCTGAACCGACGAACACACCCTCAGCACCGAGCTGCATCATAAGAGCCGCATCAGCCGGAGTAGCCACACCGCCTGCCGCAAAGTTTACAACCGGAAGCTTGCCGTTATCGTGAACAAACTTGACCAGCTCGAAAGGCACCTGAAGATTTTTAGCTGCCTCGAAAAGCTCATCCTCACGCATGGAAGTTAGCTTAGCAATCTCAGAATTCATCTTTCTCATATGTCTGACAGCCTGCACGATATCACCTGTACCGGGCTCACCCTTTGTACGGATCATGGAAGCTCCCTCGTTGATACGGCGGAGAGCCTCACCGAGATCTCTTGCACCACATACGAAAGGCACCTTGAAATCTCTCTTGTTGATATGGTACACATCATCAGCAGGTGAAAGCACCTCAGACTCATCAATGTAGTCAATCTCGATAGCCTCGAGCACCTGCGCCTCCACGAAGTGACCGATACGGCACTTTGCCATGACGGGGATGCTGACAGCCTCCTGAATGCCCTTGATCATCTTAGGATCGCTCATTCTCGAAACACCGCCTGCGGCTCTGATATCAGCAGGGATTCTCTCAAGCGCCATGACAGCACATGCACCGGCAGCCTCGGCAATCCTGGCCTGCTCCGGAGTCGTGACATCCATGATGACGCCGCCCTTGAGCATCTGCGCAAGACCTTTGTTGAGTTCGTATTGAGTATTCTTATTGTTTTCCATTTGTTATATCTCCTTTTGTTTTTTATATTGCTTTTATGTCAATTTATATGACGAAAGTAGTCAGGCGTGAGCAAATATGTTTACACGCCACCTGCGCCACCGGGCTGCATTGCTCACACAGGCCGCATATCATGGTTGCAATAATACGCTACATCTGGTAATATTAAAATATTCAAAATAAGGAAAATATAAATGCCAGAAAGCGGTGAATCAAATGCTGACCTACGACCTCACAAAAACAGACGGACCACTCTACAAATGCCTTTATGAGTGCATCAAAAACGATATATCACAGGGAAAATTAAGCTCCGGGGAGAAAATGCCATCAAAACGTACCCTCGCCAAGAATCTGGGGGTTAGTACCATTACGGTTGAAAATGCATATGACCAGTTGATAGGCGAGGGCTATATGTTTGCAAGGCCAAAGAAGGGCTATTTCATAGCCGATGTGTCAGATATCAGGGTAATCAAGGCACCGGTGCATAAGGAGCTTAGCATAAAGCTGCCACCTGAGCAGGATGAAAGTATATTTGACTTCTCATCAAACAGGACAGACTCGGGTAACTTTCCGTTTTCTATATGGGCAAAGCTCATGCGAGAGACGATTTCCCTTAGGGAGCAGGAGCTTTTGTCGGTGTCGCCGTGTGGCGGAGTGAGAGAGCTTCGGGAAGCGATAGCAAGCCATCTGTCATCGTTTCGCGGCATGAATGTGGACCCGGACCAGATAATAGTCGGAGCGGGAACAGAGTATCTGTACGGACTTCTTGTGAAGCTTTTGGGTACGGACAAGGTATACTGCGTGGAGGATCCGGGCTATAAGAAAATCAGCCAGATATACGAGTGCAACAATACAAAATGCCTTCCGGTGCAGATGGATGAGCAGGGCATCAGCGTGGAGCTTATAAAGAAAGCGAACGCGCAGATAGCACATATCAGCCCGACACACCATTTCCCGACAGGAATCACGATGCCTGTGAACCGCCGCTATGAGCTTTTGGCATGGGCCAACGAGAGCAGCGACAGATACATCATAGAGGATGATTACGACAGTGAGTTTCGCATGAACGGACACCCGATACCGCCCATCCTCTCGATAGATGCATGCGAAAAGGTCATCTATATAAATACATTTTCAAAGTCTCTCACATCCACCATCCGAATCAGCTACATGGTGCTGCCGGAGCATCTGGCAAATGAGTTTTACAGGAGGCTTTCATTTTACTCATGTACGGTATCCACCTTCGAGCAGTACACGCTGGCACGATTTATCAGCGAGGGCTATTTTGAAAAGCACATAAACAGGATGAGACTGCACTACGGCAGAAAGCGCCAGAGCGTGCTTTCGTCCATAAAAGGCTGCTTCACTGAAAAGGAATGCAGGGTGATAGAAAATGACTCCGGACTGCATTTTATCATACAGTTTGACACGAACCTTCCGGACAAAACAGTTGAAGAGCTGCTATTGAAAAAAGGTATAAAGCTTCAGGCGATTACCCACTTCAACCTGAGTAAGCCAAAGGAGGACAGGCATCAGTTTATTATCAATTACTCCAATATTGATGCAGACAGGATAATGGATGAGCTTTTAATTATTAAAGATACAATACTTTAACCAGACAGTACTTTAATAAAGCCAACTATAAAGCATATAAATAGTGTATACAAATAATAAATACAAACAGTGCGAATAATTTATGTGTGTAAAAATTTGACATAGATTTTACATATATCTGATAGAGCATTTTACAAAGCATCCATATAATGTATTCTCGAAGACAAGAAATTTATTACATGTTGCAGGAGATACAAATGGAGAAAAAAATCAAAATTCAGGTTCGCGACCTGAATCTGTATTATGGCCAGAATCATGCACTGCATGGTGTCAATATGGACATAAAAGAAAACAGCGTGACAGCGCTGATCGGACCGTCAGGATGTGGTAAGTCTACATTTTTAAAGTGTATCAACAGAATGAATGATCTGGTTGACAACGTCAGAATCGAGGGAAGCATAGAGATAGATGGTGAGAATATATATGCACCGTCAGTCGATACAACCGTACTTCGCAAAAAGGTCGGCATGGTTTTCCAGCAGCCAAATCCGTTCCCGATGAGCATATATGACAATATCGCATATGGCCCGAGAGTGCATGGCATCAAGGATAAAAAGACACTCGACCAGATAGTTGAGGAAAGTCTTCAGGGTGCTGCGATATTCAATGAAGTTAAAGATAGATTAAAGAAATCTGCTATGGGACTTTCGGGAGGACAGCAGCAGAGACTGTGTATTGCGAGAGCGCTTGCCGTACAGCCGGAGGTGCTTTTGATGGATGAGCCAACATCAGCGCTTGACCCTATCTCTACTTCAAAGATAGAGGAGCTCATGGAGGATTTAAAGAAAAAGTACACGGTTGTAGTTGTAACACATAACATGCAGCAGGCAGTGCGTGTGTCAGACGATACAGCCTTCTTCCTTGTGGGGGATATGGTTGAGTTTGGTGACACAAAGACAATTTTCTCATATCCACAGGACAAGAGAACAGAGGATTACATCACAGGGAGGTTTGGTTAATGAGATCGAAATTCGACGAGCAGCTTAAGAAGCTGAATGAAGAAATGATGCACATGGGAAGCATGATTGAGGAGTCAATCCAGAAAGCGATCGAGGCATTTATACATCAGGATGCCGATAGTGCCAAAGCCATCATGGAGGGCGATTCAGAGATAGACAGAGAGCAGAAAAAGATAGAGAGCCTGTGCTTTAATCTGCTCATGCAGCAGCAGCCTGTAGCAAGAGACCTTAGAACAATTTCTGCAGCGATGAAGATGGTTACTGATATGGAGCGTATAGGAGACCACGCAGCCGATATCAGCGAGATGACCATTTTGATGAGCAGTGACAAGCCATACAGGGTCAATATAGAGCATGTCAAAAGCATGGCTTCAGAGACAATGCTTATGCTTATCAGGGCAATCGAGGCATATGTCGAGAAGAACAATGACAAGGCTCACGTAGTGATGAAGCAGGATGATGTGGTTGATGAGCTTTTTGATAAGGTAAAGGCTGAGCTTATTGATTTCATCAGGGAGCATCCGGAGGATGGTGAGCAGGCAGAGGATCTTCTCATGGTTGCAAAATACTTCGAGCGTATCGGAGACCATGCGACAAATATTGCTGAGTGGGTTGAGTTTGCGCTTGATGACAAGGTTCGCAAATCATGATTTAATTATCATACACAAATGAAAGGTATACATCGAATTGCATGCAAGCATGCATCGATGATACCTTTTTACCCTTTAATCATGAAATTTATACAGACGATGGATTTTACATAAATTTTACATAAAACCATCGTCTGTTTTACATTAGTAATGTATAATCGAAAGTAAAAAGCAGGTAAAAATTTTACATAAGATTTTTTGAAATGGAGAAAGCTATGGCACTTATTTATATTGTAGAGGACGATGAGAGCATACGTGAGATAGAGACTATTGCTTTAAAAAACAGTAATTACATCGTCAGTGCATTTGAAAACGCAAAGGAATTTTACAAGAAGCTGGATGAACTCGTACCGGACCTCATACTGCTTGATGTGATGCTTCCGGATGAGAGTGGCTACGATATCGTGAGAAAGCTCAGAAAACGTCCGGCCACACAGGATATTCCTATTATAATGGTCACAGCCAAGACCACAGAGATGGATATGATAAAAGGGCTTGACGGAGGCGCAGACGATTACATCAAAAAGCCTTTCTCAATCATGGAGCTTATCACAAGAGTAAAGGCACTGCTCAGGAGAACAGCGAAGGAGGAGCCGAAGCTTTTAAAGCTGGATGATCTGGTGATCGACCATGAGCGCCATGTGGTTACAGTGAACAATGAGCCGGTTGACCTTACATACAAGGAGTACGAGCTTTTAAGGCTTCTGATGGGCAGTCAGGGCATAGTCATGACAAGGGAGGTCATCATGAGAAGCGTCTGGGATACTGACTTTGAGGGCGAGACACGTACAGTGGACATGCACATAAAGACACTCCGCCACAAGCTGGGTGACTATGGCAGCAGGATAAAGACAGTCAGAAATGTGGGCTATGTTATAGAATAATAGCTGTTATAATGATTTCTAATATACATAAGCGGAGCGTACAGCATGAAAAAAAAGATTAATTATTATCTGGTAGCAACAGCACTTTTTGTAGCAGTTGCCACTATGGTTTCCATGACAGTAATCAACTATTATCTTTTTCAGAAACAGGTAAAGGAAGACCTGCAGGTCATGGCAGAGACAATAGAAAGCACCGGAATACTAAAACAGGATATAAATGAAATCCCGCAGATTGACGTGGAGGGTATTCGTGTCACCTGGATTGACAAGGACGGCACAGTGCTGTATGACAATCAAAATGATGTGAAAAAACTTGAAAATCATGGCGATAGACCGGAAGTTGAATCAGCATTTGATAAAGGTACGGGAGACAGCGTGAGAACATCAGCCACCATGAACAGCAATACCTTCTATCATGCCATAAAACTCAATGATGGGACGGTACTGCGTGTTTCTATTGCAGCAAGAAGTATCTGGAACATGTTTGCAAGCAGCATACCTGCCATGCTTATAGTGACGGTTATCATAGTAGGAATATGTGTGGTACTTGCAAAGAGCCTGACAAGAAAGCTCATGAAGCCAATCGAGACACTCGCAGGCAACCTGGAGCAGGCCTCTGTCATTCAGAAAAAGACAGAGTACAAGGAGCTCGTGCCGTTCATGAATGCGATAAGGATACAGCATGAGGGCGTGCTTGCCGCGGCAAAGAGCAGACAGGACTTCACAGCCAATGTGTCACACGAGCTAAAGACTCCGCTCACAGCCATCTCCGGCTACGCAGAGCTCATAGAAAACGGCATGGTCGAAAAGGAGCAGCAGATTCATTTTGCCACTGAAATCAGAAGAAATGCACAGCGCCTGCTTTCCTTGATCAATGATATCATAAAGCTCTCGGAGCTTGATTCCAGCGAGGCGCAGCAGGGCTTTGAACAGCTTGATCTGTACGGGCTGGTCAAGGACTGCATGGAAAATCTACAGGTGAATGCCGAGCAGAGAAAAGTAGCACTCAATTTTGACGGCACTGACTGTATGGTACGAGGCAACAGGCAGCTTCTCACGGAGCTCGTTGAGAATCTCTGCCAGAATGCTATCCGCTACAACAATGAGGGCGGCACCGTAAATGTGACGGTACATAAGCTCGGTGGCAAGACAGTTCTCACGGTCGAGGACAACGGCATAGGCATCCCAAAGGACCAGCAGGAGCGCGTCTTTGAGCGCTTCTACAGAGTGGACAAGAGCCGCTCGAAGGAGACCGGCGGCACAGGCCTTGGGCTTGCGATAGTAAAGCATATAGTGGAGCTGCATGATGCAGGGCTGACGCTCGACAGCGAGGTGGGACGTGGCACAACAATAAAGGTGGAGTTTTAGCTCCGCCTTTTTGCATGCAGGGCGGGACGTAAGCACACAAGCTCTTGCAAAATCGTGGCGCAGTGTTTATAATCATATGTTAGCAGTGAAAACAAGGCAAAACCAGGAGGAACAGCCATGTATCAGGAAATATCAAAATTACTTATGTACGGAGATTTATCTCAGGACGAGATACTTTATAAATTGGGCCAGCTCTTTGAGCAGTTTGAGGTGGGCGAGTACAACAAGACAGAACTTGTGCGCGACATCAATACACAGGTCAAGAGAATCCTAAAGGTAGCGACAGACTATGGTTTTGATGACAATCTGTGGCACAACTATCTCACTTTCTTCCTTATGATGAGTGAGAATCCGTTTTCTATCACCTGTGAGAAGGTCGGAGCCAGCGATGGCAGCGTAAACGGGCTTGTGGCAAACGATTTCAGGATTTTTAAGAAGCTTTTCGATTATGATTTCAAGCCAATCGAGTCAGCACTCGGAATCGACTGCTTCACACAGATCAGCAATTATAAGGCCATTGTGAAAAAGGACCTTATGTACAATCACAATGTCAGCGAGAAAGTAAGGGCACTGAGCAAGAAGCTTGAGGCAGCTAAGGACGAGCAGGAGTTCTTTGATGTGGTAACAGGCTTTTACAAGGCATACGGAGTCGGCATGTTTGGTCTCAACAAGGCATTCAGGATTGAGGAGCATCTGGACGGTGGCTTCTCCTTCATGCCAATCAACAATATGGATGCGGTCATGCTCGATGACCTGATCGGCTATGAAATCCAGAAGAAAAAGCTCACAGACAATACAGAAGCGTTTGTACAGGGCAAAAAGGCCAACAATGTGCTGCTTTTCGGAGACAGCGGAACCGGAAAATCAACAAGCATCAAGGCCATTGTCAATCAGTATTATGATGACGGACTGCGCATGATTGAGATATACAAGCATCAGTTTAAATATCTGTCAAAGATTATCGCAGCAATCAAAAACAGAAACTACAGATTTATCATATATATGGATGACCTCTCATTCGAGGAGCATGAGATTGAGTACAAGTTCCTAAAGGCAGTTATCGAGGGCGGTGTGGAGACAAAGCCTGACAACATACTGATTTATGCAACCTCTAACCGCCGTCACCTGATAAAGGAGACATGGAATGACCGTAATGACCAGGACAACAGCAATGACAAGCATCACTCAGATACGGTTGAGGAGAAGCTGTCACTTGTAAACCGTTTTGGTGTGACAATCAGCTACTCAAAGCCATCGCAGAAGGAGTTCTTCAATATCGTAACAGAGCTTGCGAGAAAGAGCGGCTGCACACTTTCAGACGAGGAGCTGTGCAGGGAGGCAAACAAGTGGGAGCTCAGCCATGGTGGCATTTCGGGACGTACTGCAACACAGTTTGTCAACTACATTATGGCTAACAATTAAGCAGCAGGCATAAGCATGAAAGGATAGTATATGCTCTACCAGATAAGTAATGGCGCTGTCGCATTTGGCGACGACGTCATTTTGCATAGTATAGATTTTGAAATCAGAAACACAGAAAAGATAGCGATAGTCGGCAGAAACGGCTGTGGCAAGACAACACTTTTAAAGCTCATTTCAGGCGAGGTTGAGATGGAAAAGCTCGACAGCGATGAGAGCGCCTTTATTGCAAAGGCAGGAAACCCGGAGATAGGGTATCTGAAGCAGATTGCGTTTGATGATCCTGATGTGACACTCGAGCAGGAGGTGCGCAAATGCTTCGTGAAAATGGACGAGCGAAAAGCAGAGCTTGCGCGCGCGGCTGCAGAGCTCGAGCATGATTATTCCGATGAAAAGGTAGCCAGATATACCGCGATGGAGGAAGCCTTCAAGGATGATGGCGGCTACTATTATGAGAAGGAATATGAGGTCATGATCCGCAAATTCGGCTTCTCTGACGATGAGCGCAAAAAGCCAATCCGTGACTTTTCCGGAGGGCAGCAGACCAAGATAGCATTCATAAAGCTGCTTTTGTCAAAGCCTGACATACTGCTTTTGGATGAGCCGACCAACCACCTCGATGTCACGACGATTGAGTGGCTTGAGGGCTATCTGAAGTCGTACCCGAAGGCAGTGGTTGTCGTATCCCATGACCGTATGTTTCTCGACAATGTGGTAGATGTGGTATACGAGATAGAGTACGGCACAGCAAGGCGCTATCCGGGCAATTATACCAATTTTATCGCCCGCAAAAAGGAAAACTACGACAAGCAGATGAAGGATCACATCGCCCAGCAGAAGGAGATAGAGCGTTTGCAGCGTATGGTTACGCGCTTCAAGGGCAAGCCGACCAAGACAGCCATGGCGCAGTCAAAGCAGAAGGCTATCGACCGCATGGTGATTATCGAGGCGCCGGACAAGTACGACAACAAGACATTCCATGCCAATTTCCAGCCCGAAAAGGAGACCGGAAACGATGTGCTTTATACATCAGAGCTTGCAATCGGCTATGACCATCCGCTCTCCGTAGTGTCGCTTGATTTGAAAAGAGGCGAAAAGCTTGGCATACTCGGCGGAAACGGACTTGGAAAATCGACATTTTTAAAGACTATCGTGGGTAAGATCCCTGCACTTTCAGGCGAGTACCGCTTTGGAACCAATGTGCAGATAGGATATTTCGACCAGCAGATGGCCATGTATACAAGCAACAAGACTGTGCTCGATGATTTCTGGGATGAGTATCCGAATCTTACAGAAACCGAGGCCAGAAATGCACTCGGAGCCTTCCTTTTTTCAGGGGATGACGTGTTCAAGAACGTAAATATGCTCTCCGGAGGAGAAAAGGTCAGACTGGCGCTTTGTAAGATTTTAAAGACCAGACCGAACGTGCTCGTGCTCGATGAGCCAACTAACCATATGGATATCGTAGGCAAGGAAACGCTAGAGAGCATGCTTAAGGACTACAAGGGCACACTGATTTTTGTATCACACGACAGATATTTTGTGAAAAAGGTAGCCACACAGCTGCTTGTGTTCGAGGATGGCACGACCAATCTCTATCAGTTTGGCTATGAGCAGTATCAGGAAAAGCTCGACAGGGAGGCTTCGGAGAGCAAAAATGTATACAGGGGCAATGCAATATTTGGCGGCGCGATAAGCCAGAACGGCAGCAGTCAGACAGGCGGCAGTCAGACAGGCAGTGATGCAAACCGGAGCACGTCACAAACCGGTGCAGCAGGTAATGTGGGCGAAAGCACCAATGCAAATAGCGCAGCCCAGGCAGGCGGCATGGCTGTCTCATCAACCGGCAAAGCATACTACAACCCGGGCAAGGAGCGCTCAAAGATACAGAAAAAGGTCAAAAAGGCCGAGGAGGACCTGGCGGTCAAGGAAGCAAAGCTGGATGAGCTCAAGGCCGAGCTTATGAAGCCGGAGTATCAGTCAAGCTACTCAAAGCTCACGGAAATCCAGAACGAAATAGACGCTCTCGAGGAAGAAATCCTTATAGATATGGAGGCGTGGGAGGAGCTTTCCTCTCAGCTTGAGGCGCTTGGATAGTATATAAAAAATCATCTGACTTGATGTTTTTTATCTTGATGAAATCCCTAATTATAGCGAAATCAAGTGATTTCGCGTCGAATCATAAATAAACTCTTGATTTTTTATATAAAATGCATAAAAATGATTGATGAAAAAGAAATTTATGGTATAATATTTACATGATACAGACAACGTATCAAATAAACGATAAAGGGGTTGGACATCATGAGAATAACAATTTCAGGAAGAAACATCGAATTAACAGAGGGGCTTAAGCAGGCAGTAGAGGAGAAGCTGTCAAAGCTTGAGAAGTTTTTTAAACCGGACACAGACGTATACGTTACACTCAGCGTAGAAAAGGATAGACAGAAAATTGAGGTTACTATCCCGGCAAAGGGACATGTTATCCGTTCAGAGCAGGTCAGCAGTGATATGTACGTATCAATTGACCTAGTAGAGGAAGTAATCGAGAGACAGCTTCGCAAATACAGAACCAAGATTTCCGCAAAGAAGTATGCACCGGCGATATTCCAGGATGATTTCGTGGAGGCAGACGATGCAGAGGACGAGGAAATCAAGATTGTCCGTACCAAGAGATTTGGTATGAAACCTATGTATCCTGAGGATGCATGCATCCAGATGGAGCTCTCAGGACACGATTTTTTCGTATTCAGAAATGCAGAGAATGACGAAGTAAATGTAGTCTACAAGAGAAAAGGAAATACATACGGACTTATCGAACCGGAATGTTAGACTCTTATTTTTCATCCTGTCTCTTATACACATCTCCGA
>ENA-UAIO01000246-UAIO01000246.1-human-gut-metagenome-genome-assembly--contig:-NODE-246-length-18493-cov-6.797538_pt1 | contig 18493 bp, 8 predicted proteins | sample MGYA00244415_ERZ654381 | MGnify/ENA primary metagenome ERZ654381 (study PRJEB26926, sample SAMN06165095) | human gut metagenome | biome: ENVO:00009003; feature: ENVO:2100002; material: ENVO:00002003...
AGATTAGCTGCAGTCTCGTGGGCTCGGAGATGTGTATAAGAGACAGGTATTAGACCAATATAAAATACATACTTCACTCAGTGAATACTACATAGACCGTATCACGACAGGGCTTCCCGCTACAATTAATTATCAGGGACGCAAATATCCACTTCGTATCACAAAGGTAGTGCCTGAAGTAAAGGATCGCACTTTCGATGTCGACTTAGTATTTACCGGAGAGATGCCCGACAATGTACGTGTAGGAAAGAGCTTTCGTGTACAGATAGAGTTGGGACAACCCGAACAGGCCATCGTTATCCCACGCGGTAATTTCTATCAGGCTACCGGTGGTCAATGGATTTACAAACTAAACGCATCCAAAACGAAAGCAATTCGTGTCCCTCTCAGTATCGGACGCCAGAATCCCCAGCAATACGAGATTACAGACGGTTTACAGCCGGAAGATTGGGTTATTACGACGGGATATGATAACTTTGGCGAAGCGGAAGAACTGATATTAAAATAAGGAACAAATACAGCATCATCAGAGAATAGCAAAATAACAGAAAGAGATTAATATAATAAAGACTGAAATATGAAAACACTCAAATATGCCTGGCGCTTCCTGATACGCTCCAAATCATATACGATTATTAATCTACTGGGGCTGGCCTTCAGTCTGGCATGTTGCATTATTCTATTCCGCTATATTCACAGGGAATTGACAGTGGATAGCCATTGCATTGACCGGGAACAGGTTTATGGTGTCAAAGCGGATATGGGTGGCAATAAATATTTAAGTATGCTTATTAATAGGGGAGATAGCAGCCTTATCGATCAACGCTACATCAATAAGCAGAGCTGCTTCATTCCGTTGGAGAAAGACCATATAATGGTTGGGGCAAATCGGTTTCCTTCGCGAATCATCGTAACAGACAGTATCTTTTTTCAGCTATTCCGCTACCCGGTGGTGCAGGGAAATATTACATTACCTTCTCCGCACTCCGCTTTAGTTACAGAGGCATTTGCCCACAAGCTCTTCGGTAAGGAGAATCCGGTAGGTAAAATCATCCGTTGTTCTAATGGAAAGGACATAACCATTGAGGGTGTATTGGGTAATCCCGGAAACAAGACTTTCCTGCAGTTCGATGTAGTATTGTCTAAAGCCTTATCTGATAATTGGGAACGTATGGCTATAGACTTGTTTTCATTCATGCCGGGCACTGATATAAATAAGCTAAACAAAACAGGTAGTATCCCAAGATATATAAACTCGCCCGAAAGCGGTGATACGCGTACTTATACTTATTCTTTGATTCCCGTCAAACAATTCTATTGGGATAGCTCCATCAGTAATGAGGAGACATTGATGTTCTCTGCCGGCAGCTATTCCCATCTGTGGATTATGATAGGAGTATGCCTATTAGTGCTATTAGCAGGTATTATTAATTTCATCAATATCTATCTGGTTGTCATGCTCCGGAGGGGAAAAGAATACGGATTGAAAAAGGTGTTCGGTGCAAGGGGTAAAGAACTATTTCTTAATATATGGATAGAGAATACTTTGTTGGTATCAGCCGCTATGCTCATAGCTTGGGTGTTTGTAGAAGTAAGTACTGTGCCAGTGAGAAATCTTTTCAATCATCAGTTTAGCTATACGACATTTGACTGGCAATTATCATTAGGCATATTGGTAGTACTCCCATTGGTTACTTCTCTTTATCCATTCATCAAATACAATTATACTCCCCCTATTGTCTCCATCCGTTCTATAGGTTCGGAAAGTCGTTCAATACATTCACGGATCCTATTTCTGGGGATTCAGTACGTACTCACTTTTTTATTGGTAGTAATCTCGCTTTATTTCAATAATCAACTGAATATGTTGCTTAGTACCGAACCGGGGTTTCGTACCAAAGATATTATCATTGCTCAGCTGACTTACGAATCAAAGGATTTTAATACTTACACGGAAGAGAGCATGAAACAACAGCAGGAGCGAGTGAACGCATTAAATAAGGAGCTTTCTTCCTGTCCCTATATAGAAGATTTTGAGACTAGCTATATTGACATTCTTAAAGGAGATTATGGCAGTGATTATATAAACGAGCAAGGGAGGAAGATCTACCTGAATATGCGTCTTGCCACGCCTCATTTTTTTCGGGTCTATGATATTAAATTTATCGAAGGCGAGCTCCCCGATTTATCAGATAAAGGCTTTTTCGGAGTTCTGGTGGTGAATAAGGCAGCTATGAAAGCCTTAAACTACACCACTTGTCAAGGTGCCAGCATAGAAAATCCCCTGAAAAGAGGAAACGAATCCAAAACCCAACCCATTGTAGCGGTGGTAGATGATTACTACAACGGACATTTAACTTTAGGAAAGAAACCTACTGTTTATATGGTGAGCAATCAGATGAGCGGCGATGTCTATCAGATAGCCTGTGTGCCGGGTAAAAAGAAAGAAGTGCTTGAGTTCCTACGTAAAACGGAATTAAAGATTTATGGCAGTGAAGATTTTGAATACAGCATTCTGGAGGAAGACGTAAAAGCAATCTATGCCCAGGACAGACAAACAAGCATTATTTATTCCGTTTTTGCTTGTATTGCGATTATAATTGTAGGTCTCGGGCTATTCGGTATTTCTCTGTTTGATATCCGACAGCGATATCGGGAAATAGCCATCCGCAAAGTAAACGGAGCACAATTGAGAAATCTGTATGTAGTTCTGTTCCGCAAGTACATTTGGGTAATAGGAATTTCCATATTGATTACCATACCTTTATCCTATTACCTGATATACATCTATACGCAAGATTTTGTAGTGAAAGCTCCTATCAGCATATTCATTTATTCCATAGCCATACTGATAGTTTCTGGCATTTCGTTAGGTACATTGTTCTGGCAAGTGAATAAAGCTGCACGGATTAATCCGGCAAAAATTATGAAAAGCGAATAAGAAATAAAATATAACTAAAATATAGAAAGACTGAAATATGAAAACACTCAAATACGCCTGGCGCTTCCTGATACGCTCCAAGTCATATACAATCATTAATGTCATTGGTCTGGCACTCAGCCTGGCATGTACCATCATATTAGTACGCTACATTCATCGTGAGTTGCAAGTGAACACGCACTGCACCCATGCTGAAAGGACTTTTATCCCGCTACGGGAAATTGATGGCAATGTATTCCCTGGCAGTGTGAATAAAGACAGTGGTGCAGATACGGTTTACTACGCTCCCGAAGCCATAGAAAAGAGAAGTTACTTCATCACACTGGACAATGACAATGTAACCATCGATGAGAAACCTTATACCGTCCAAGCATTGGTAGCAGACACAGCATTCTTGCACTTCTTTCACTACCCATTGAAAGGTAAACACATAGAAGCGCCTGAAGAAGTACTCATTACCCGTCAGTTTGCCAAACGTGTGTTCGGAGATAAGAATCCTATAGGACAAACGATGGGATACTCCGGAGGCAAGCTGTTGACGATCTGTGGTATATTGGAAGAACCGGCATGCAAATCTTCGCTAACATTTGATATACTGATAAATCTGGATCTGAAAACCAGAAGAGAGTGGAGCAAAATGTATATAGAAATCCTGCGTTTTATGCCCGGAGTAGATGTAGATGCCATTAATGCTATCAGCCATGTGAAGCGACAAACAGAATGGGGATATATGGTGAGTTACGACTTTATTCCTGTCAGTCAACTCTACTGGAATAAGGGATTGGCTGCCATGGCCGATCAACCGAATATGTGGCATTACAGCAGTCGTTCGCACATTCTGGTACTTATGGGAGTATGCCTGTTATTATTGCTGGCAGGCATACTAAACTTCGTCAATATCTATCTGGTTTTTATGCTGAAACGTTCCAAGGAGTATGGTATCAAGAAAGTATTCGGCATCCGTGGACGTGCACTCTTCCTCCAGTTATGGACGGAAAATATGTTGATGATCGTCATCTCGCTGCTGCTGGCCTGGTTCTTTATCGAAATATTTTCGGGATATGCCAGCAGGTTGCTGGGCAGCGATGTACCTTATACGGCTTTCGACTGGCAACTGTCGCTCGGTGTGCTGGTGCTTTTGCCACTACTCACTACTGTATATCCTTTTATCAAATACAATTATCTGCCCCCCATCGTGTCCATACGTTCCATCGGAAGTTCACGGCATTCTGTCGCTACACGTACGGTTTTCCTGTTTATCCAGTATAGCATCACTCTTTTGCTGATAGTCCTCTCTCTGTACTTCAGCAGCCACCTCCGTTTCCTGCAAAACACCCCTCCGGGATTCAAGACGGAAGGCATACTTTATGCCAATCTGATTCCTACCCCCAAGAGCTGGGGAGGTGAAAGTGAAGCCGAAAGAAAACAGCGCTGGCAGAATACGACTACCATCCGGCAAAAGCTGAATGAATGTCCTTTCATAGAACGGTGGTTCTGTGGCGATCCCTCGCAAAGTGGCATCCTCAGTAGCGGAGGCAGTACGACACTTATTAATGATAAAGACGTGAAGCTAAATATGATGGTGATGTATATACCGGCGGATTTCTTCAAGCTGTATGAACTGCAAGCAGTACAAGGTACATTGCCGGGGAAAGTGGAGGCAAAGGATTATTCAGAGAATGTAGTTGTCATGAATGAGGCAGCTTTGAAAGCATTCGGTTATACGAAGCAGGAAGAAGCATTCGTAAGAGGAGAACAGGCACTCTGGATAACTTCCTCAATGGACGGAAAAATAGTAGAAGGCGGCCTGTCTTTGATGCCTGTAGGAACTGTCATCAAAGATTACTATACCGGCCATCTTACAGCCGGAAAGAAACCCGTGGTATACATCGTGACACCCGGTTACGGTGGAGCACAATTCCAAATAGCCTGTAAGGCCGGTAAGGAAAAGGAACTTATCAAATATTTGCAAGACACAAGAGAGGAGATTTTTCATGCGGAAGAGTTCGACTATCACTGGCTGAAAGAAGATGTTCAGGCCCTGTATGACGACGACCGCCGTGTAGCAACCGTGTTTACATTGTTTGCCACCATCTCTATTTTTGTCTCGGCATTGGGATTATTCGGACTTTCCTTATTCGACATCCGCCAACGCTACCGCGAGATAGCCATCCGCAAAGTGAATGGGGCACAATTGAAAAACCTGTATTCCGTTCTATTCCGCAAGTATATATGGGTGATAGCCGGTGCAGCATTGCTGACCATACCTTTATCTTATTATCTGATATACATCTATACACGGGATTTTATAGTGAAAGCTCCTGTCAGTATATCCATCTACCTGATCGCTATATTAGTGGTGGCAGGCATTTCGTTGGGAACATTGTTCTGGCAGGTGAATAAAGCAACCCGCATCAATCCGGCAACAATCATGAAAGCAGAATAAGACAGAAGAAAAGTATGAAACAGATATTATTATCCATACGCATGTTGTTGCGTTTTAAAGTATATACTTTTATTAATTTTATCGGGCTGGTGTTCAGTGTTTCCTGTGCTTTGATTATAGCCCGCTATATTCATCAGGAGAGTAATGTAGACCACTTCTGTCCAGAGTTGGAGCGTACTTTCCTGATGACAACTATCATGGATAACGGGCAGACCCATTTAAGTGGTTCTGTGGATTTCAATAAGGATCCTAACTACAGAAACCCACTGTTAGATCCATGCGTTGAAAAGGTCAGCCGGTTTATGCTGTTTTCAGATGATTATGTAATAGTCGACGGTCGTCGGTTTACAGTGCAGACAATGGTGACCGACAGTCTATATCTGGGCATGATGCCACATCCTGTAATAACCGGTAAACATACACTCAGCACCCCCAATGATGCAATTATAACCCGCAAATTAGCCAAACGGTTATTTAAGAACGAAAATCCGATAGGCAAGACTCTGAAAGTATCAACAGGAGATATAGTAACTATTACGGGTATGATAGACGAGCCTTCAACAAAAGCTTCCGTACAATTTGAGATCATCATTTCCCAAAGCCTGCGCAACAACTGGAGCCGTATGGCGTATGAGCTGGTACAACTACATCGGGCAGAAGACGTCACAGAGCTTAATAAGAAAAATCAGAAACCTATGGAGCTGATGTCTCATGGTAAGCGCCCCATATTTTATCAGTTGACGTCACTCAAAGATTTTTATATGAATCATAACCTACTTGTTTATGATAAAGTCTTGAGAGGAAACCAGACTTCTCTGAATATTCTCACTGTTGTGGCCATTCTGTTATTGTTGGTAGGCATTTTCAACTATGTAAATTTGTATACCGTAGTGATGCTAAGACGCGCCCGTGAGTTCGGGGTAAAGAAAGTATTCGGCGCTAATGGAAAAACAATATTTTTGCAACTATATTTCGAGAACTTCTGTCTGGGAGCAGTGGCTTTACTCTTTATCTGGACACTTGTAGAAATAACCCGCAATATTGTTACTTCATGGTTCGAAATTCCTGTGATGTCAGATTTGTCTTTTGATATATGGATATCTGTCTTTTTATTATTGGGAATGCCCCTCATTACGAGTATCTTTCCATTTGTTCGCTATAATTACGCAGCCCCTATCAATTCTCTCCGTTCCGTCGGCGTCAGCGGCAACTCTGTAGTATCACGCATGATATTTTTGTTCATACAGTATGTAATCACTGTCAGTTTGGTGATTGCGGCTATTTACTTCAGCCGGCAGCTATACTATGTGCTTCATTACGACTTAAATTATAACACACAAGATATCATTCAGTGCCCACTCTTCTCGAAGCAGACCTCTTGGGACATTACATCGGAGGAAGAATGGCAAGCACAACAACAAAAGGAATCCGCAGACATGGAGTTGGTTCAGCGCAGAATGGATGAATCACCGCTATTTTCGCAATGGACTTACGGGCAATTGCCTATATTCATAAATCCTCCATCTGCACAATGCACAGCATCAACCGGTGAAAAGGCCGCAATGACGATCAATTTTGCAGATCAACGTTATATGGAACTTTTCGGACTTAAACTAAAGGAAGGCCGGATTTGGGATAATGAAAAAGATCAGTTTGTACAATATAAGTTTATCATTAATGAAACGGCCAAAAGAGTATTCCGCATTGAAGATATTACAAAAGCAAGCCTGCAAACAGAAAGAAGAATGTTTTATACCAGCGGAATCGATCTAAATGAAAATCCTCCTTATGAAATTGTAGGGGTGATTGAAGACTTCAAAGTCGGACATCTGTCCAATCCCGATTATCCGTTAGCGTTCTGTTTCTCGCAAGCCAGTCACACGAGTCCTTTACTGGCTTCCATCGTACCCGGTAAACGGAGGGAAGCTATCAAATATCTGGAAGATTTATTTCATGAAATAAACGGAGACGGAGAATTCGGTTACTCTTTTGCCGAAGATGATATAGCGGCTATGTATCATGATGATCAGCGTACGACACGTATCTATATTACTTTTGCGATGATAGCCATCTTTATATCCTGTCTGGGATTATTCGGATTGTCATTATATGACATTCAGCAACGTTACCGCGAGATTGCTTTACGAAAAATAAACGGAGCCACTGCCCGCGACGTATTCCGGTTATTATTGCGTAAGTACTGCTATATATTCGGTTCGGCTTTTGTAGTAGCTTCCGGCATCAGTTATATTATCATCTATAAGTATATGGAGAATTATTATCATCATGCTCCGCTTGCTCTATGGATATTCCTGACAGCAGGATTCATCGTAGCCCTTATTTCTTTCTGTACCCTATGGTGGCAAATCCGTAAGGCTATCAGAATCAACCCGGCAAAAGTATTAAAAGGAGAATAGATAAACTTGTAAAATATTAAATATAATGATACACCATTATTTAAAAATAGCATATCGGAATCTGTTGAAGTACAGAACGCAAAGTATCATCAGTATCATCGGACTGGCAATCGGTCTGGCATGTTTTGCACTGTCTACATTCTGGGTGCAATATGAAATGACTTATGATGATTTCCATAAGGATGCAGAACGCATTTATTTGGTACGAATGGACGATTGCCACTTTGGAGGGCACTACTCTGACTTTGTGCCCTACGCGTTGGGGAATCATTTAAAAACGACTTACACTGAAATAGAAGATTTCTGTGCATCAGGTCAGAATACTCTATTCATTAAAAATGGGAAACAGATTACGGAATATCCGATGTTAATGCCTGATACAACTTTCATCCGTATGATGGATATAAAAGTTCTGGAGGGTGACAACCAATTCTTTTTATCCACCTCACCGGAAAAGAGCGGGATAGCCATTACAGAAAAAGCTGCTCAAGACTTGTTCGGTACTACCAGAGTGATTGGAGAGACCATAACAGACAATAACCGCCGGTACGAGTATCGCATAAGCGCCATTGTCAGCGATTGGGGAGAGCATTCTAACTTTAAATATGCTTTTATGGGGCGTACCAATAATGATACTTCATGGGATAACGCCAATTACAGGATGCTGATAAAAATAAAGCCCGGAACAAATGTGGATGTACTTTTAGAAAAAATGAATCAGCACTTTCCGGATGAACTCAAAAAGAACAGCTATGGTGTAACCGGATATACACGTTTCTATCTGGAGCCCATTACCTCACTGCGTTATGCGGATGAATTTATTCGTGGAGACGAACAAATAGTACGGTTCCGTTACATTGTTTATTTCTCCATCACAGGAGTGCTTATCATTCTGTGCGCATTAATCAACTATTTAACGATTTATATCGACTGTTTTCGCTCGCGTAAACGGGAAATGGCACTACGCAAAGTGAATGGAGCATCCGAACGTTCGTTATTGGCATTACTTAGTACGGACTTTCTATTTACTATTCTATTGGCTTCACTCTTAGGGATGTTCTTCGTGGAATTACTAAAACCCTGGTTCTTGCAATATTCCATGATTGTCGATACAGATATATCCATTTATGGGAATTGCATATTATACGTCGCAGGTATGTCAGTATTGGCTTTTATAGTGGCGCTATGTTCTGTTTACCTATTCCGCCGTCACTCATTGCAGAATACACTTCATAGTACTCAAATGAGTATAATGGGACGTATATGCCGTAAAGGAAGCATTGTAATACAGCTTGTTGTCTGCCTTACATTTATACTTTGTACTGTCATTATGCAAATGCAACTTTATCATTTGCGTAATGTAGATATGGGAATGGATTATCGGAACCGTGCTTCCCTGGGCATCTGGATGAATGTGGACATGAATGTATGGGCAGAGAAGATAAAGGCGTTACCCATGGTAACTGAAGTTGTACGGCCCGTTTACTGGCCGCTCATCAGTATGGGTTCTTATTCAGCTTTTGAGGTAGATTCCTGGGACGGATTGAATGGGACAACTGAAAACCCAATGGGTATAGATGAGATTCTGGCAGGAGAGGAGTTCTTCAAATTCTATAACATGCAACTGGTAGCAGGAGAATGGATATCGGATAAGTCGGATGTCCGTGAAGTTAATATCATGGAAACGACAGCACGCACTATGGGATGGACACCTGAAGAAGCTATCAGCAAACACATCTTTTACTGCAATAAAGAAGTGGAACCTATGACTGTGATCGGAGTCATAAAAGACTGTGCATACAGATCGCCTTCCAAGGACCTGCCTCATACTGTATTTGTCAATACCAATAAATCACAGTGGATGTGGTCGCGTTGCTTTGTCCTCTTCAAGTATAAACCGGGAACCTGGGAAGAATGTCGTCGTAGCATCGAGGAAATGCAGCAAGCTGAACTTCCCGACCGCAAATTATTTCTGGACAGCGAGGAAGAACGATATAATAAGTATCTGCAATCAGAAGATGCATTATCCAGTCTATTGGGATTCTCTGCAATTGTTTGTATCCTGATATCTATATTCGGCATATATTCATTGGTATCATTGACATGCGAACAACGCCGGAAAGAAATAGCTATCCGCAAAGTAAATGGGGCTACCATCAGCAATATCCTGAGCATCTTCTTTAAAGAATACGCAATGCTATTGATCGTATCTTCATTGATAGCTTTCCCTGCCGGTTATACTATTATGAAGCATTGGATAGAGACGTACAATCGTCAGGTAAGCATAGGAGCATTACCGTTCATCCTCATTTTTGCAGGGATAGCAATGGTTATCACCATAAGTATCAGCTGGCGCGTATGGCAGGCAGCACGGCAGAATCCGGCGGAAGTGATTAAAGAATAAAAACGATTTGTATCCTTTGGGAGTATAATTATAAGAAGCAATGTCGTGATGCAGAACTAGCAATCTCGTAATGTGGAATATTGCTAGTTTTGCATCACGACATTGCTTCTTATGTTCCGTTTAAGGCAGGGGTTGACTATGCCTTGACTTACCATATTATTTCTCACGTGCTTTTATTGAATAAATATAACAAATCAAAGACTAATAAAAGGTTTGTTAGGGTTCAAAATAGGGTCAGGGTCACTTATAGCCCCATTTGTAGGTGATTTTTAATTCCACTAGTCAATATTACATTGATATACAGATAGTTGATTTTAGACGGTTTTTGCAAAAAACAAATTCCCGTAGATTCGAAATATTGTAATGCGAACGATTCTTTATGAGTAAATGTTTGATACAAAAAAACAAAAAAGTAAAGCAAAAGTAATAAAGAGTGAATTATAAAATCTGATTCCTTGGTAATTTGACGCCATATCAGTGCTTTTATTTTACACCCACTTAAAATATTCTATTCATTTGAGCAGAATTTGGGGGTATAAGTGACCCTGACCCTATTTTGAACCCTTAGCACCACATATTTCTTTCTATTTTCAGACCATAAAACACTGATATACAATAGTTAGCCCATCATTAAGGAGTGTATTCATGAGTGCATCTAATGCATGGTTTTTTAGAGAAAAGTAGAAGCATCTTCCCGATTATTAAAAAAGAAAAAACGCTACACCTGTTCACAGCTAGATTATTACTTCATCAAAAGTTAAGAAGTTATAGTCAGAGCCTATAACTATCCTTTGTGATTTTAAATGTACCATTTGTGCGAATATGCACTATTTTTGTGCAGTATAGCACACTAAAGCAATATTACTAAAACAAATATTTACCTGAAAAACAATCTGTTATAACTTTGGCACGAGATTTGAATCTTAATCTAAAAAAGAAATTCACTTTGATATATAATCTTGTGAATGACATCAGTAAAATAATGTGTGAACTAATATATAGCTATGATACAGCACTTTTTCAAGATAGCATTTCGTAATATATTGAAATACAGAACACAAAGCATTATCAGTATTATAGGTCTGGCAGTAGGATTTACTTGTTTCGCCCTTGCAAATCTATGGATACATTATGATACTACGTATGATGCTTACCACGAAGGAGCCGACCGGATGTACATCCTCTGCAAAGAAAATATATTTGGAACAAGCGGGTATTCCACTTATATGCCATATCCGGCATCAACGGTGCTGAAAAACGACTTTCCTGAAGTGGAAGCCGCATGCGCATATACCAGATGGACAAAAGCAACGGACATAAAAGTAGACGGTCAACCCGCAGTAGAAGTTCATGAGATGCAGGCGGACTCTTGTTTCATGAACATGTTCGGAATTTCCATTCTATCCGGTAACATGGACTTTATGTATTCAGATGACAAGATAGCTTTAACAGAAGACGTCGCAATGCGTTTATTTGGCACCACGGATGTACTGGGCAAAGAAGTAAAAAACTACAATGATGATCCTAAAACAGTTTGTGCTCTTCTTTCAGACCTTCATCACAGCAATCTTTCATTTGGCTCTTGGGGCCAGGGCAAGTACTTCCGCAGCTGGCAGGATGAATGGGGGAATGGAGGTTTTGAGATAATTATTAAATTGCACGAAGGAACTGATGTTGCAGCTTTCCAGAAGAAATTAGCTGTACATGAAGCTAAAGCTGATCCGCGAGATCCTCATCGGGTATTTGAAAACGTCCGATTGATACCACTCACCCAATATCATTATTCACCGATTAATCAAACTAAATCCATCAAGCTATATTATTTGATACTATTTTCCGTAGCTGGCGGATTGGTCATTCTTTGCTCATTATTCAATTATCTTTCTTTGTTTATTACCCGTATGCAGATGCGTAGCCGTGAGATAGAATTACGCAAAGTATGTGGATCCTCCATTGGAGGGATGTTTATTCTGTTTATTGTAGAATACCTATACATCATATTCTCATCAGGAATATTGGGCATGGCTTTGATTGAAATCGTTTTACCGGCTTTTAAAGAGATATCAGGAGTATCCGGAAACATTTATGGAGAATCACTTCTTTATTTTATTGGGATTCTTTTGTTATCATTGCTTCTGTTGGTACCATTCGTCATCAGACGCTCACGCATCCGGAATACCGTAAACAGATACATGCTCCGTAAAGCAAGCATTACATTCCAGTTAGTAACAGGAATTCTTGTCACATTCTGCATGATAGTCATAATGAAGCAAATCTACTATCTTACGAATACGGATCTGGGATGGGAAAGAAAAAATATAGCTTCTATCAATCTTTTATATCCGGATAAAGATTTTGAAACCATTGCTGATAAGATAAAGCAATTCTCATGCACAAAAGAGGTCATAACCGGACATTGTTGTTTATTGCCCAAGTCATCAGGTTTTTCACAAAGCTTCAAAAATTGGGATGGGAAAGAAGATGGTATGAAAAGCATAGATATGCTGAGTTTGTGGAATTGTGAAAAGATCGTATCTTTCTACAATCTGCAACTGCTGGAAGGGGAAATGGTAAAACCAACAGAAACTAATAAAATCATGATTAACGAGTCGGCAGTAAAAGCACTTGGAATGAGTGAACCGATTGGAAAGAAGCTTTATCTGGATAATAGAGCATGGACCATTACAGGCATAATCAAAGACTTCCACATCACAGCTCCAACAGAACCGGTACAGCCTTATACTCTAATTACAGAAGATATTCTTAAAAACTCCGGATTTTCGATAGGGAAAGGACAAATACTAATCAAGTTTCATGATGGTAAATGGAAAGAACTTAAAAATCGGATAGATAGCATATTCACTTATGAATATCCGGAAGTGCGATATAAGTTATATAATACAGAAGAGGAGTATACCGGCTATCTGAAATCAGAAGATGCACTGATAAAGTTACTGAGTTTTATCGCTATTGTTTGTATGCTGATCGCCGCTTTCGGCATATTCTCTCTTGTTACACTAAGTTGTGAACAACGGCGCAAAGAAATAGCTGTACGCAAAGTGAATGGAGCTGCCATTAAAGATATTCTTCTTATGTTTGTGAAGGAATATATGCTCTTACTGATTATAGCATCTGTCATCGCATTCCCTGTAGGGTATGTGCTGATGAAGCGTTGGCTTGAAAACTATGTAGAACAGACAGTTATCAGTGCCTGGATATATTTTGCTATATTCGGTGGTATAATGATCGTTATTTTTGCATGTATCGGTTGGCGGGTATGGCAGGCGGCGCGGCAGAATCCGGCAGAAGTGATAAAGAGTGAATAATAGAAAAATCAAAAACATGATACAGCATTATTGCAAGATAGCGTTTCGTAATATACTGAAATACAAAATACAGAGTATTATCAGTATTATAGGTTTGGCAGTAGGATTTACTTGCTTTGCACTCTCAAATCTGTGGATACACTACGAAATAACGTATGACAAATTCTACGAAGGTGTGGAACGAACTCATTTGCTTTATCAAGAAGCCACTTTTAGTGAATCAACATTCAGCACATACAGTTCATATATGTTAGCTACTACACTTCGGCAAGAATTTCCGGAAGTAGAAGCCGCATGTGCAATTTACCAATGGGAAATAGAACTGAAAACCAAGAAGGGAAAAACGGCAAAAGTTAATTGCATGTATGCTGACTCCACATTTTTAGAGATGTTCCAACCTACCTCCATATTATCCGGAAGCATGGAATTCCTTTATTCTAATAATAAAATTGCATTAACAGAGGAGACTGCTATGTCATTATTCGGTTCAACAGAAGTTTTGGGACAAGAGATAGAGGCAAATGATGCACCTAAGACAGTCTGTGCCATTCTGAAAAATGTAGAGAAACATAGTAATCTCTATTTTGCCGCATGGACAATGTCATCACAATTTCAAAAAGAAAAAAGCGAATGGGGAGTACATAGATTTCAAACCTACGTTCGGCTACGTAAAGGAGTGGATGCTACATCTTTTCAGGAAAAAATGAAGAACTACGAATCCGGAAACCAATGGTATCCCAAACCTCTCGAAAAATATAAGATAATTCCATTAACCCAATACCATTACTCTGCCATAAATGAAAAGCTGACCCTTAAATTCAATTATTTAGTACTTTTCTCCATAGCAAGCGGCATGATTATACTTTGCGCATTGTTCAACTATCTCTCCTTGTTTATCACCCGTATGCGCACACGAAACCGGGAAATTGAATTAAGAAAAGTATGTGGTTCATCCATTCGGAATTTATTCATACTTTTTGGTACTGAATATTTATTTGTGCTGCTTTTATCCGGTCTTTTAGGAATGACGTTTATCGAATTATCGCTTCCGAAATTCAGAGAACTGTCCGAAATTAATGGAAATATTTATGGAGAATCATTCCTCTACTTTATAGGTATTCTTTTCATATCCTATATCCTATTAATACCTTTTATTGTCCGCCGATACTACAGGCAATCCGGCAATCTATTCCTATTCCGTAAATGCAGCATAGTATTCCAATTGATAATATGTATCTTATTTATCTTTTGCGTAAGCATTCTTATGAAACAACTCAATCACCTGGCAAATGGTGACATTGGTTGGGAAAGAAAGAATACAGCAGTATTAAGACAATATGTTTCTCCGGAATCTTATGCTGCCGTCAGTGCCGAAATAGATAAGATGCCATGTATTGTAGAGACACTGAAAGGATGTGAACCTTTATTTCCAAGATATAGTACACTGACTTACAGGATAAACAGTTGGGAAGGAAAGAAAAGCACGGATAAGGAAGATAGAGTAGATATCATCTGCATAAGAGAAGGGAGGGAATTTATCAATTTCTACAACCTGAAACTAATAGAAGGTGAAATGCTAAAACCGGATGATGCGGATAAGGCTATCATCAACGAGACTTGTGCAAGAAGATTAGGCTTAGATGATCCGATAGGTAAGAAAATCAATATTCACCAAGGAGTTACAATCGTCGGAATTGTAAAAGACTTCCATATCACAGCACCTACAATCCCGGCAGTACCTACTTTATTCTGCAATAAAGGAGGTCTGGGAGGTTCCGATTCCGATGCCAACTATGGTGATATATTGATAAAATATCGCGCAGGAACATGGGAGGATCTTAAAAAGCGAGTAGATGATGTATATGCCAAAATCTTAACTGGCAATAATGAATATCATTCTCTTCTCAATATAGAAGAGGAATATTCTAAGTTCCTGAAATCCGAAACGTTATTATTGAAGCTGCTTGGCTTTGCCTCACTTATTTGCGTACTCATTGCCGCTTTCGGAATATTCTCTTTCATTACGCTAAGTTGCGAGCAGCGCCGCAAAGAAATAGCCATCCGCAAAGTAAATGGAGCGTCTGTAAAAGAAATACTTGCTATGTTTGTAAAAGAGTACTTTATATTACTCGTTGCAGCATCAGTGATGGCATTTCCTATAGGATATGCTTTGATGAAAAAATGGCTGGAAAGCTATATAGAACAAACAGCAATCAGTGCATGGATATATCTGGCTATATTTAGTGGGATAGGTTTACTTATTCTGTTATGCATTGGCTGGCGGGTATGGCAGGCAGCACGGCAGAATCCGGCAGAAGTGATAAAAAGTGAATAAATACATATATAATACGCCATAAAAAATGTTACAACACTATTTTCAAATAGCAATACGTCATTTGCTTAAATACAAAACGCAAAATCTTATCAGTATCGTAGGATTAGCAGTGTGTCTGCTTTGCTTCAGTATATGCATGTATTGCAGTCGTTTCTTTCTAAGTATTGACCAATGTTTTGAAAATCATGATCACATTGCCGATATTGTTTTAAAGAGTTCAAACGGGGAGTTCTTCTCCGGAACTCCTGCTACGGTCTTTGAGCAATTGCAGGATATACCATTGAATGAAGTGGACATTTTAACACACATCGCTAATGCTGATCCACGTCCATACAATATAGAAATGAAAGACGGAAAGGAATATCCATTTACTGAAATGTCAACTATCGAAATTGATTCTTGTTTCCGCCAAGTATTCACTCCAAAGATTATAGCCGGTTCCTGGGATGTTGCTGTCCATACTCCCAATGCTATTATTATGATGGAAAGCACCGCACGCAAGGTTTTTGGTGAAAATGGTGATCCGATCGGTAAACGTATGGTACTGACCAAAAAACTAATGAGTTCACCAGATGTTACCCCAAATTCAGGTGGCACTGTCTATACCATCCAGGCAATCATAAAAGATATACCACAAAATAACAGCTTGAATTTTTGCAATAGAATTGATTTATTAGTGCTAAATGATAGTGAAGGTTTGTTCCAGAGTGAAAGTAGAAAGTTTACGACCGGTTGCTCCACTTTCGCTTTATTGCATAAAGGGAAAAGTGTACAACAACTGGAGGATCATCTTCGCGAACTGAATCTATCCAGCGATGCATTCCCTGATAATACGATTTGTGCAACTGCATTGGGGAAGGGAGCCTATAGTGCAACCTTCAGCCCTTACTTTATCAGTGTTACCACTGCATTAGGAATACTAATTTTACTTATCGGCCTTCTTAATTTTTTCCATTTCCTTACCGGCTCATTTCTTAACCGTAGCCGCGAATATAGTCTCCGTAAGGTATTAGGAAGCAGTAACCACCAACTGTTATCACAGCTTTTCATTCAATCGGCACTGATTATCTTATTAGCCTTTTTGATTACTTTTTGTTTAATTGAACTACTGGCTCCCTTTTTTCATCTTACGTTAGTAGTATTTACATTGGAAATAGACAAAACATCACTAATGAAGCAATGTTCCGAATATCTTATACTGATATTTCTACTGAATTTGCTCATTTGTACACTGACTGTTGCATATACCCATCGCATATCCATTCAAGAAGGGATCAAAGGCAATGTCAGACGTATGAGCAAACATTTTATACGGAACACTATGCTGTGCATTCAATTTTTCATCTGCTGGATATTCGTCACATTGGCAGCATCCCTTTATCTACAAACAGAGAAAACAACCTCCACGCTTTTTGGCACTCTTTCAAAAGAAGAGAAAGAATGTATTCTCAGTATTCCTCTGAACTACACCTTCATGAAAAATGAAGAGAAACTTGCCATTACAGAACGTATAGCACAACATTCGGGTGTGCAAGAGAAATTATTGTCAAATAACAATTATGCCGGTGGAATTTCTATTACCGGATTCCAATCTGAAGAGAACAACAGGGATTCTAATATCAACAGTAGTTTCATATATGCAGCTCCCAATTTTTTCCATTTCATGAATATTCCTCTGTTGAAAGGCAATAATCTGCAAAACAATACAGAAATGGTAATTGATGACGTTTTAGAAAAACGGATTCCCAAACCTATTTTAGGCAACATCTTGTATAACTTTAACGGTGGCTATACCGTCAAAGGCATTACATCTTCATTTATAACCAATGTATATTTCCAGAGCGAGAGTCTTTTCCGAAGTGAGGGTATGGCTTTCTTGCCACTTAAGATGGAAGGACCCATAGAATATTGCTACATTAAATGCCTGCCAGCTCAAGTAAAAGCCGTAGAAGAGTATGCATCCCAAGTGCTCCGTGAAGCACTTCCATACACTTTGTCCCCACAAATCAGTACGCTGCAACAAGATTTGGAAGAAATACAAGGATTGGAATCGAAAATGAAGAACATCATCCTATTTTTTGCAATAGTAAGTGTAATCATTACTTTACTGGGAGTATATTCAGCCATTACCCTTGATACTGAACACCGATGCAAAGAAGTAGCCATCCGTAAAGTTAATGGTGCGGGACTATGGCAAATACTTTATCTGTTCTTGCGCATGTATGTCCGGATATTAGTAATAACAGCAGTGATTGCATTTCCACTGCTATACACAATACTGCAATTATGGAAACAAATGTATATTGTCTTCTTCGATGACGGATTCTGCTTCTGGATTTGCATATTTATTGGGATAGTTCTCATGACTTTACTTACTGTCATATTCCGCATTTTGAAAATTGCAAAAATAAATCCGGTGGATATAATAAAGACCGAGTAAGTATAGAATTCATGTGCGGATATGCACTATTTTTGTGCACTATAGCACACTAATACCCTATAACAAAAATCAGTATATTATTAATAAATAGAAAGTTACATACTTGGCATAAGTTTTGAATATATAAAATATAAAATGTATATACCATGATCTGTCTCTTATACACATCTGACGCTGCCGACGA
>ENA-UAIO01000252-UAIO01000252.1-human-gut-metagenome-genome-assembly--contig:-NODE-252-length-18303-cov-8.217887_pt1 | contig 18303 bp, 18 predicted proteins | sample MGYA00244415_ERZ654381 | MGnify/ENA primary metagenome ERZ654381 (study PRJEB26926, sample SAMN06165095) | human gut metagenome | biome: ENVO:00009003; feature: ENVO:2100002; material: ENVO:00002003...
TGCAGTCTCGTGGGCTCGGAGATGTGTATAAGAGACAGATATAATGTTATTTACAGAATTATTCTTTACAATAAAAAGAAGAGGTTACACTGTGGTAAACCTCTCCTAAAAATTATTTATAAATTATTTTTCGGATTGAGTGAATTGAAAGAAAGTAAAGTTCTGATAATTCATCAATACTTTTTCCTTGCTTATAATCAGCTCTAATTCTTTCATTCCTTTTTTCAATCTCACGTTTATATCCACTCAATTCACCCCAACTTTTTTTATTTTTCCCTTTAGATGGAACATAGATATATCCCCCTTGAATGTAATTTTGCAATTCTTCAATTAGGGTAATGGGAAGTATTGAGTCGGCTTTTATATATTTCATGCAGGCTCACTCCTTTAACTTTTAATTGTTAAAAGCAAAGCCAGCATTTACGCTTTATTACTCCATGCAAACAGCGTATTTATTTACTGACTTTGCATGGAGTAGGACATCGTTTTTTCTTTTTTTATTCTGACACATAATATCACCACCTAATTACCACAATATTCACTATTGTAATTCATCAATTTTTCCAGTTTGAATCGCTTTAATATTTTTAGCAATTTTTTCATCAGACCAGTTCCACCACTGTATATCTAATAATTTTGAAATGATTTCTTCTGAAAAGCGTTTCTTTATTGGTTTTGCTGGAACACCACCTACAATAGTGTATGGTGGTACATCTTTGGTAACAACAGCTCGTGTTCCAATAATTGCCCCATCACCAATAGTTACACCTGCCAAAATAACAGCTTCATACCCAATCCACACATCATTTCCAATAATGATATTACCTTTATTATCCCAAGACTTTGTTACATCCTTTTTTTCTAAATTCCATTCTTCAAAAAACAATGGAAATGGATAGGTAGATAATGAAGATAGTGTATGGTTTGCACTGTTAAATAAGAATTTTGCTCCACAAGCAATCGAGCAAAATTTTCCAATTATCAGCTTATCATGGTTTATAGGGTAATGATACAATACATTATTTTTCTCAAATAATACTGGGTCATTTACGAAATCGTTATACATTGTGTAATCACCAACTACTATATTGGGATTGGTAATTACATTTTTTAAATAAATTGTTTCTTTATCTCCTGTGCGGGGATAAATTTTATTCTCTGGAATAGTCATTTAAAATCCTCCTGTCATTATCTAAAATATTATAACTATTCCAGTTAAAGCAATGCAGAGCTTCATTTCAACCACCTCTCTTTAATGATAAGACTATTATATACATTAAAAAATATAAAATCAACAAGACATTATTTCACAATCTTCCAGTTACTATCTTTTTCCAGCGTCAAATCAAACTGTGAAATCTGTGTTGCCTTTGTTCTCTGGTCGAGGTATTTCACAGATACCGATACCTTGACCTGTTCCCCGTCCTTGATGAAGATAGGATTTACCAGCTCCGAAAACAGATAATCACAGTTTACAGGTTCAAGCACATTTCCAGATACATAGTAGGTAAGCTCTTTTTCCGTAGCGGTAGGGTACAGCTTGAAGAATGTTTCCAAAAACTCTGTCACTTCCTCCGTCGTGGCAGCGTCCACCGTTCCGTCAGATTCCTTTGTCTTTGGTTCATAGCTGGATTTTGTCGGAGTGCTGCTGATGGTCGGATTCTGTGTGATAATCATGTTTCCGTCATTATCTACATGAACCAATACCATATAAGCGGAAGTGTAACCGATTGATGTTTCACCCTCTGTCACGGTCTGGTCTACCGAATAGGTCACGTTAAAATCGTCCGTTCCAGCCTGTTCAATATCCCATATCTTCACATCTGTAACCGTAGAGCTTGTGGGTATATCCTGTCTTACGGTATCGACATTCAAATCCTGCAAGCTCTTTGTCAGATAGTTGTTGATTGCTGCGGTTCTTTTATCAATGGATTCCTGCGTATTGCTCCAAGAATAGTAGGACTTCGCAAAGGCTCTGACAAAGTTCTCTATCCTGTTGGTGTCAACGATACGCTGCTCAATGACTTCTTTTTCATGTACTGTGTGCATATCAATAGCGGTGAAATTCTTATACACCCCAAAACTGACGCTTGCAATCAGCACCAGCCATAAAGCAATCACGGTTTTCTTATGCGTGCCGACTTTCATTACAGGCACGTGTCTTTCTTTTTTTGGTCTTGATTCCTTATCCTTTTTCTTAAATATCATAGTACCATTCCTTTCTATTTCGTTTTCACCCGTCCAGCACCAATCAGGTGTTGCTGCCAGTACGAGCCTGTTAAATCTGCATATCCGATAGGGTCGCCAGCGTGATACATTCTGTTGTTTCCTGCATAGATACCGACGTGTGTTACATATGTTCCAGCGTTATAGGTCGAGTGGAAGAATACCAAATCACCAGCTTTCGCCTGTGATAATGGTATGTGCTGTGTAGCGTCATACTGTGCCTGTGCGGTACGGGGTAAGCTGATACCAGCCTTTCCATAGCACCACTGAACCAGACCAGAACAATCAAAGCTGGTGTTTGGATTGCTGCCGCCAAAGACATATTTCCAGCCTTGATACTTCAACGCTTCATTGAAGATTGCCTGTGCAGTAGCGTCACTGAAACTGGGAACAGCTAAATATTGGTTCACCAGACGGACATAAAACATATTCCCGTACTTATAACGCCAGCCGCCATTTTCCTTAATGGCAATCTCATTTTTATAGGTGACTTTGACACCGCCCGATTTATCCCTTGCAAAGCTCACCGCTAAATCAAAAGTATATTTCTTGCCATGACTGGCAACGTAATCAATGAAGCCGCCGCCATAGTTATAGGCTTGTACCACCGTGTTAATATCACAGCCTTTTGCTTCAGCGGATTTCAGAAGTTCCGAGAAGTATTTACACCCCTGTTTGATGGATTCCTCTGTGGAAAGGGAATTAGGCGGCAAGCCGAGTGATTCTGACGATTGCATAACGTCCGCTACCGTGCCGCCGGATTCCACCTGCATAATCGCAAGCAGATAATTCACGTAGTCTGGGATTCCGTATTCTTTCGCATATTTTTCCACCGTCGGCTGATGTTTCAGCACTTCCTCTGATAAGTTCAATCCAGAAAAATCAAAATGGGAAGTGCTGCTTTCTTCATCATCAGTGGTCACGATAAACAGGAACAGAAGCAAACTGATAATCACCGTGAAAATCCCACCGAATACCGCTAAATGCCTTAACCTCATTTCTTACTTCCTTTCCTGTGGGCGGTCTTGTTCACGGTGGATTTTGTGACATTCTTTTTCTGTGTGGTCTTTGTCTGCTTCTGGCGTTGCACGGTCTGACGGGTAGAATTGACAACAGGAGCAGATTGTTTGTTTGCCGATGGTGATGAAGATTCTCTGATAACCTGTGTCCTTACATTATCCTGTTGCTTCATAACAGGCTCTTTCTTTACAGAAGATTGCTCCATTGTAACAGTGGCAGGACGTTCCTTGACCGTTTGCTCCTGCTTAGAAGCTGCCGCCTGTGGAGCTGCTTTTGCAGATACAGGCGTTGTCACTGGTCGCTCATGCACAGGGACAGTTCCTTTTGTCACTGATCCTGTGCTTTGCTTCGCTTTTTCCAGTTCCATACGCTTTTCAGCTACCGTCTGTCTGTGCTGGTTCTGCTTCTCTGCACGCCCCTGTTTTCTGGTCGCTTTTTCTTCCACAATGCCACGTTTGAAGTCGGATACATTTTCCTGTATCTGGCTTACGCCGCTGTGTACCGCATACTGTGCCTGTGTCGGTATATCCCTAATCTGCTGCTTGACAGATTGTGCCTTATCCTTGATACGGTCTTTATTGTCAAGGACAGCTCCGACCTTTGCCCCAGCACGTTTTCCCAAGCTGGAAGTATCAGAGCTTTGGGTATCATGGTTCGGTCTGCTATGGTTTCCTGTTTTTCCTGTATCAGCCTTACGGCTGTTAGAAGCTATTGCAGCACCAGCGACACCCCCAGCAGCACCAGCCGCAACCGTTCTTCCGATTTTTCTCTCCAACCGTCTTGCCCTGCGGTTAAGGAACATATAAGGTCGTCGCATGATTCGTCTGCCAACCTGCTGTGTATCGTTTGCCTGTAAGCTAAACATGGACATTAAATCCCCCAGTTTCATGTAAATACCAGCAAAGGTGACTATCTGTAAAAATGCCACCATGAAAAACGGATAACCAGAGGATATAGAGTAAAACATAGTGGAAATGCTGAAAGCTGTTGTGATAATCAACGTAATACCAGCTCGGAGCATGATTGTATTAAACAGCTTTGTAAGTGCCTTTTTCGCCATGCCCTCATAGGTCGGTATCATGGATAAAATAAAGCTAATCGGCAGGAACATAGCGTAAATGATAAATAGCACCTGCGAAAATATCATCATGCCTGTAAGCAGGAATACAAAGATAGAGATTCCGATATTGAAGATGAACAAAAATACCACTGTTCCCAATCGGCTCATGGTCTTTGTGACACTTAAATTTGCATTATCCCTGTCCTCGATTTCATCAACAACAACGTCCTCTCTGTCGTCCGTATCTGGACTTGCCGATAACAGGCTTTCCACACGGTCAGCACCAAGCGTTTCTATATCTGATTCCCCATATTGTAACAGCAGCCACGGTTGTTTCACCTGTATGGAAAATAGACTATCCCTTATCAAATCCACACTGTCTTTTCCTTTGCTGTTGGAATCGGGCAGCACAATCTTTGTTCCGAGCGATAACGCCGAGCTGCTTATATCAGCGGAAAAGTCATTGATTTTACTGATATAGTTTGGAGCGTAGGCAATAAAGGACGCTGACAGGATAAACACCACAAGGAAATTGATTACCGCATGAACCGCCTTTGTGGTTTCCCTCTTGATAAGTCCTGTGTAGGCGACATAGATACCCATTACCAGAATGAGGATAAGCAGGAATCCCACATAGAATCCCTCGCTGGAAAAGCCGCTGGAAGTGACACCTGCAAGCGTCTGAATGTTCTTACCGATAGAACTTGCAGTATCAGAGATAAAGTCCAGCTTATAGGCTTCCTGTACCACATATCCCGTCGCATTGGAAATATATAAACTCACCGTCCAGACAAAGTTCGTGATAGCGTATAGTCCGTACTGAATACTTTTGCCGATACCGTCAAGCCAGTTCCACGGCAGCCAATCCCAACCCGAATCCACATAGAAATCCAACTGGTAGTTTTCCAATGGATATTTTGAATAGGCGTTAGCGTCGCTCACCGTATTGTCTACCAGACCAGCCGCATGAGCCACCGTACCTGTGATTGACAGGAATACCAGCACACCGAGAATTACCGCAAGCGTGATAAGAAGATAATGAGCTATCTTTTTCTTACGCATAGGCTTCACCTCGATTCTTCCGTCTGTACTGGCGGTCTTGTGTCAAAGGCATGGAACAAATCGGCGAATACAGGGTGAATCTGGATAACACCCACACGCCCGTATAAATCTTGAAACAGGCATTGTCCGTTTTCCAAATCCCTAAGTCGCTTCTGGTTGCTTTCGTCCTCTTTATCCACACCGAAAAATTCAAGGGTGTTCTTGATTTCCTTTATATCTGTGCTTCTAAAGGCAAATTTCAGACCGATATTATTCTTCATTTTTTCGTCGTCCACATCACCAGAGTTTTGTGTGACGAAATAAACAGCGGCGTTCATGGAACGACCAGCACGAATCAGCTTGTTTGAGAGAGCTTTACCCTGTGCCACCTGTAAGAACGTCCACGCTTCGTCCAAATCCACCATCTTGAAAATGCTTCTGTCCGAATGGATAAAGTCTAAGGCAAAGGTACTAATGACAATCAGCATAGCCACCGAAAGCAGCTCCATAGTGGTGTATTCCGTGAAAGTCGTGTCCTTATCTGGCAGTACAAGGTCTGCCACCTGTATGATATTAAGCTGCCTGTCTAAGCTGATGGATTGTTCCACATCACCGTCCGAGAACAAAAGGTGTGCAAAGTCATAGTCCGTCATGCTTTCGATATGGTCTGCGATATTCTCTGCCACAGGTGAACCGTCTTTCCTCAATTCATCAATGACACGGAGCAATCCTCTTTTTTTGCTCTGCGTCACAGAACGGATTGCACGTCTAAGGACAGGGAACTTTTCACCGTCACGGGAAGAAATACCTGTAAGGAATGTAAGTATATCAATCGCCAGACTTTCAGCGTCCTTTGTACGCTTCATAATCACATACGGGTCAAGTAGTCCTTTGTTTTTGTCCTCACTGGTAAGGTTGACTATCTTGATTTCATGTGCAATATCGGGTAAGGTTTCCTGCCAGTTGCCACGCTCTGATTTCGGGTCTACAATGACCGCCTTTCCACCGAATAACACCGCATAATAGATAATCAGATTATTGCAGAATGACTTTCCACCACCGAGCGAACCAAGAAAAGCGGCAGCCAACGCATTAGTTACCGAACCCTTAACGCCCTGTGCCGCAAGGCTGGGTTTCAGATAGACATTTTTCCCTGTGTCGAGGTTATAGCCGATATAGATACCGTCGTTTTCCCCAAGCTGCTGTGTCGCACCGAATCCAAGACCAGCCAGAAAGTCAGAAGTGACATACTGGATATAATCATTGATGTATCTTTTGCTTGCTGGGATAAATTCACCATGCAACCCCAGCATATCTCCGAACGGGCGAACCAGTTTGACATTCAAATCGTCGTAGAAGTCTTTGACTTCATCACAGCGGCGTTTCAGTTCTTCCAGAGTGTCAGCAGCCACACGGATAACATACGACAGCTTATACATGGATTCTTTGGATTGGTCTAAGTTCGTTTCCAGCTCATTCACCGAATCCAGAGCGTCCATGACGTTACTTCCTGTTTCATTGTTGGATTCCCACGCATGGTTATCTAAATCTTTCAGCTCTTTCTTTTTATTCCTAACCGTAGTCAGAGCTTTTTTGTTGGTGACGATTTCCACATTCATGGAAGTGGAAACAGGGAACGTGAATTGCTGCTGTTGGTAGTAGAAGATTTCCGAAGATGGAAAGTCCAGCTCACCCACGATATTGTTAATCGTGAAGTAGGCGACATACGTCGTCTGATCTTCACGCTCAATCTTTAGGTATCGCTGGTTTTCGGTTATCTGACAGCGTGTCGGACGGATAAGGTCATATCGCTTCACCAGTGTTTCACGCTTTAGCTTCTTAACTGATAAATCGTAACTGTAATCACTGTACGCAACGCCTGTATTCCCGTAGATATGTTCCAAGAGATAACCGAAGTCGTTCTTATTAAGCCTGCGGAACTGAAAGCGGCGTGAGATTTTGCTTTCTAAGAGTTTTTCCATCTTCATAAAACGGTTGATTTCATCATTACTCATGGAAACAAAGTCACCCATGAGCTTGTGATTGACTTCATAGATAAAATCAGCAAAGGTCATGGCTGCCGATTTTCGCATGGCTTTCAGATTGATTTCTTCCTCATTCACCAGCAGCTTGAATCCAAGAAAAAAGCGGTAGTCAATCTGATTTTCACCAATCATTTCAACCAACGCTTCGGTCTGTTCGTCTACTTTTTTACAGGCGATTTCTTTTAATCTGCCTGTAATTCCTTTTTTGGAACGCTCCTGTACTGCACGCAGGCTGTCCTCCGTGGCAATCTGTAGAGCATGGATTTTCCCGTCACGGTTCTGGGCGATAAGCTGTCGGAAACTGTCATGTACCATATACTTTTCCTCTGGTGACAGGAACGAATAATTGTAAGGTGTCAGCTCATAATAGGCGAAACACTCACCGTCATGGTTGAACACCAGATTGTTTTCAATATATTTAATCGGGAACATACATCACACTCCTAACTGTTGTAATAACGGGATTGAATTTCTCATGTTTCAGCTTGATGGCTTTTCCTGCATAAGTCACTTTTGGACGTAGGGCAAAGGTGACAGCCGATTTCAAAAATCCAAACGGTTTCTTCCCATCAAAGGTCTTTTGCGATACGAACCAAGTAAAAGCAACAGGGATTCCAAAGTATTTGAGGAACGCCCCGTCAATCATGGAAAAGGGCGGCAGCTCCCCAAAGAGAATCACGATAAGCAGTGACAGGACAAACCAAGCCATCTGGCTGAACGTGACAGGGAACGGGAGCTGAAAGTCGTTGATTGCATAAATAACTTTCTCCACGCTCCATATGCTTGTATAGCTTTTGATTTTCTTCAATTTTCACAGCTCCTTTCTTTGAAGATTTCTCTTTAAATGGAAACAGCAGCCTGTTTTCACAAGCTGCTGCATAATCACCGAAAACGCTACGCTTTTTTCGGGATTGTATGCGGTCGTCAAATAGATTTCTGCAAACAGAATCTATTTTCCTCGTCGCATATACAAAAAATACCAGTTCATTCATAACTGGCTGACAATAAAATCTTATTCAGTTGTAGTTGCTAGTACGGACATTCAAACACGCCATGATTGGTGACGACAAAACGCCCCTCTAAATCAAGGTCACGCCCGTATGCTTCATAGTCTATGTAGCTTCTTATCCTGTCGGGGATTTCCCCAAGGCTTTGACATTCGTCTATGAAGTAATAGGCAACGTCCGTCATATCGTCACAATCGGGATAATGGATAATATCGTCTGCGTGTTCACACAATTCTTCCAAGCTGCTGAAATAGCAGAGCAGTTCTGAAAGCTCGTCCTGTATATCTTCTGGTAAATCCTCCACCATTTCACAAAGGCGGTTGACTTCCTCAATCGGTGTGTATTCGTCAATCACAAAGGGCAGCTCATAGTCATGGATTGCGTATTCCTCGTATTCGTCATTCAAGCCGATACGTTCTGCCATTTCATCATAATCAATGGGCGGTGTGAACCACGCACCCACAAGCTCACCCTCATTGTATTTGCCGAGATTGGCAACATAAACCTGCATTTCTTCGATACCACATCACCCCTTTACTGATAGCGGAATACGCCGCTCGTTGTGAAAAGGTATCTGTCGTCCATTTCCAGCTCGTTTCCGTAGGAATGGTAGTCAATATGTTTTTGAAGCTCGTGGGGAATCTCACCGAAAATATTTTCCTCACAGATAAGGTATTCTGCCAGTGCTGCACCGTCGCCCACATCGTAGTAACGTATTTCGTCCTTATGGTCGATAAATTCATCAAAGCTGGCAAACCATTTCTGTTGAATGGCTTTCATTTCATTGCCAATAGGCGTACCCTCCATTTCAAGAACCATGCGGCAGTTGGCGTTGATTTCCCAAAGCGGCATATCGCTGTGTACATCAAAGGGCAGCTCATAATCTGCAATCTCAATCTGTTCTTCATGTTCTACACCGAGTTTTTCTTTGACTTCCTCAAAGTCCACAGGACAGTTGAACCATTCACCAGCGTATTCCTCGTCACCGTCACGGTAAGGTTTTGTATTGTTTAAAAGGTAGATTCGCATTTCGTACAAGGTTTGTCACTTCCTTTCTTCATTTCCAGTATTCCCATTACAACAGCATAATCTACGCCGAATACATAATGAGAGAATTTTTCTAATTGTTCTTTCGGGTATGTTAGCGGTGATTGTCGTTTGATTTCTTCCCAGACCGCACGTTTACGGTAGGGCAAATCAGAAATATTGTCACAGCCGACCAGCTCTTTCATATCCTCAAAAATATCTGTTTTCAATATAACCTCCATTTTTCTTGTTTTCAATTTTATAGTTGACAGCGTTCGGGTATTTATTTGTGTACCATTCCGTCACCCCCTTTTCATTCCCCCTATGCCCGAACTCCCATAGGGGGAAAGGTAAGTTTGCGTGTCCGCAAACTGATGATTCCTACGCACCGATAATCTTGTTGAATAACTGTAACAGTACGTCTTTTACGCCAGCGGCATTGAACACTAAGCCGACAGCGATTAAGGCAATCACCAGAAAGCCGATAAGTTTGGAAAACTCACGTTTGAAACCAAGATACACCCCGATAACAGCGATTGCCATAAGCACCAAGCTCTGTGCGTTAGATAAAAACCAGTTGTATAAGTTCTGTCCAAAATTCATTATTTCTTTCTCCTTTCCATCATTTCAAAATCTCTGTCTGCGGCTTTTCCAGCCTGTATCAGACACATAGTAACTACTCCGATTCCAGCACCAAGCGATACCAGAAATAAATCAAATAAAATATGCTTCATATTGTCATTCCTCCTGTTCTGTAATGATTTCCTCTGTGGAAGTGGTCTGCTGTTCAATGAGTTTTTTGTGACGCTCTGTGAGCTTTGCATGGTCTAAAATATCTTTCAGATATGTAGTGCCATTAGCACGGTCAATCTTTTCCAAGACTTTCCATGTAGGGGCGACCTGTCGGCTTATCCAGTTCAGCGTCCTTGTAAGCGTATAAGGCTCTGGCTTTGTTGTCAGCTTCAAACGCCCACGTTCAGAACCGATAAAGTACGCCCATTTTTCATTGGTTTTCCATTCGCTGCGTCGCTTATCCACCTCCCTGTCAGCGAATCGTATATAGCGGTTGATAATATCAAAAGCGGTACGTTCTGCGTCATGGTAGGTGAGCAGGTCACGCACCGCATAATAGGCTCGCTCATTCTTTAGCCTTATTTCAAAACGGTTCTTAATTTTCGTATCTTCAATGGCTATGTCATACTTTGCATACTGTTCATAGTCCTTTTCGTAGATACAGAAATAGACTTCCGATTTGAGCGAACCGACGTACAATGTATTTCCCATACCGTATTTATCCTGTTCCTGACTTCGTACCAGCTCACCGCTGCGGTAGCTCTTGAAGCTGCGGAATACGGAAATACATTCCTCATGGTTGCATTTCTCTGTCAGCTCTGGAATATCTAAAATCCCTGTCATATCGTTAATGGCAAGGTCAAGACGCTTCATCACACCTCCCTCTATCAGAGCGTCCATGAGAAAGTCATACCAGCTCCTATGCTGTGCCAGCAGGTAGCTTTCCATCTGCCGACAGCCTTTGCCTTTCAGCTCTAACAATGTGCCTTTTTCCTTATCGGGTGAGGTCAGCACGAACACATCACCCAAGACATAATGTTCCGCATAGGAATAGAACCCGAAATCCTCATGTATCATCACATCAAGCCTTAATTTGAGAATATCCTCAACAACGTGCTTTACGTCGGCTGTAGGAAATCGTATGCGTACATAGTCAAACAGCATGGTAAGCGGTGCTTCTGGATTGTATTTCTCTAATGCTTTGGATAGCTGTGTTTTGATTTCCTCTGTCAGTGCCACCTTGCCAGATTCCAGACGGTTCAAATGTTCTCTGCTGATACCAGCTTCAACCGCCAGCTTATTTTGCGAAAGACCGTAGGCTATACGCTTTTCCCTAAAATCATTTATCCAGTTGTTCTCATTCAGTTAAATCCCTCCTAACGTAAAAAGGTGTGACAGGATTTTTGCTTTTTGTCACACCTATAAAATCTATCGAAAATGCCTGTACCACAAGGAATTTCCAAATTTTCGATACTGTTTTCAGTTGTATTTGTGCCCCCCTGTTAGATAATGGGGGCGAATGGTTGGTGCGGCAAGCCGCACCAACACAGGCTAGTCCGCACCTGCGGCTTTCGCTTCGCACGCCGCCTGTCCGTCCTGCCTGTTTTGTGCCAGTTTCCCTATTTCTTTCAGAAAATCGTGTCCTTTGGGTACAAGGGGAGTGTAAAACTCGGATATGACACTTGTTCCCGTATCGACATAGCCACGACCTTTTATTTGTTTTAGAAAAAAGTCCTTATCCACCTCACCAAACATCATGGAATAGCCAAGCTCTGACATACGACCAAGAGCAACACGGAAATTGAACTGGTCACGGATTCCGTCACCAAGATATTTTGCGTCTGGTCGCTGACAGGCAAGGATAAGAAAATAACCTGCCTGTCGTCCGAGCATGACTATTTGTTTGAGCTTATTTAAGACAGCAGCATTTTCCTTTGTGGTGAGCATTTCCATAAACGCCACATATTCATCAAATATGAGGAAATGCGGAGCAAGACCAAGATAAGCATAGTTTTCACCTGTCTTGTAACCGTCTAACTGTTTCATGCTTTCCGAGCGTTCCATCATGCCATCATAGAACCTGTCAATACAGGCGGTTATATCGTCCTTTTTATAATAGACCTCTGGCATGACAACGGATAAATCCGCAAGGTCGGCGTTCTTCGGGTCTAATACATACATGACCGCATTACAGCGGAGCAGAGCTTCAATGATAGTAAGGATAAAATAAGTTTTACCGCCACCAGTGCCGCCAGCAATCAGCATATGGGGGAGCTTATCATATTCCCACCAGACATTTTTCATCAGACGCAGGCTGCCATGTTCAGCCTGTACTTCGTCAATGGTAATTCTGTTTGCGATAGTGTCATAGAGCAGCACATATTCAACGTAGCTGTCCTTTAATTCTTTGGAAACCAGCTCACAATACAAGCCTGTTTCCAGCTTTTTTTCCAAATGTAAGAGCTGGTCTTGATATTTCCCCAGCGTGATTTCTGTACGGATATACAATAGTCCATTATCCATACGGTAATACAGTTTAGGGAAATAGGTGATTTTCTCTTTCTTGCTGGACGCTGGTAAATCCTTAAAAAAGCCGCTGTCCTGCGTCGTTTCCGATTCATACCAGCCATTTTCAAGTATCATCTTTGCCAGCTTTTGACGGTGAAAGAGCTGCTTTACCTTGTCATACTGGAATCGTTGATACAAAAGGGCAGCAATCACGCAGACCAGAGCCGACACAATGATTGAAACTATCCTATATGGCGTGACCGTAAAATGGACGCTGCCATCTTGAAAAAGCGTAATTGCTTTCCAATCAGTAGTTAGGATTGTCTTTAGGTTCAGCAGCATAAACACAATGAGGAACAGCAAAAGCAGCAAACCAGCCGAGAAACGAAAAAACAGTGACTTATCACTGGCTCTGATACGATTCCCACGTTTATTGAATTGTGGCATAGGCTAATTCCTTTCTTTATTTCTTATTCTGTAGCTGCTGGTTATGGTTTTGTGGATTTCCTACTGGCTGACCGTTCTTATTCTTCAAGACAATATCGTCTGCCTTGATATACCAATCAACGTCTGCCCCTTGAAACGTAGCGGTTGCCACCGTATCAGCCACAGGATTGATAAGCTCCACCTCTGCGTTGTAATCAAATTCCTTTAATGGAACAGTGGCAGGAATACTTACCTGTATCATGCGTCCTTGTTCCTTGCATTTCAAATCGTAGGTACGCTCCTTGATTTCTTCAGAAACCGTACCGTCCTCATTCTGGATATGTACCTCACGACGCAACGCCGAGAACTTCAATACCCCGAATGTTTTTTCCTTGTCAATAATGATTCCGTTTGCTAATCTCATAATCGCTTTCCCTCCTTACGCTTTCACCATATCGTCAGCCGACAGGATATAGTTTGTAAATCCTCTAGTGCCGATTTTATAACCCTCTGCGGTGATTTTCGGATTGATAAGTTTTACCTTTTCCTCTGATTCAAAATTCTTCTCACCAGCAGAAGCAGGAAGAACCACGATAATGTCGTCGGCTCTCTGTACGTCCGAATAAAGGTTGAAGCTACGGGAAACTACCGCCATGCGTCCGTTGATCCTGCGCTGTTCAACCTTATTTTCACCTGCAAATTCCAAATTTCCGAACGTCTTTTCCATGTTCGGGATAACGTGTTTTAATTCCATAAATATATTTACCTCTTTTCTTTCTGATTTTGTTTGATGTTATATAGTGTCATTCTGCTGTTGGGATAGTATCTGTCTGTCTGTGAATTATCAAGGGCAGGCGTTGTGCTGCCGCACCCTTGACAATCCCCATTCAGAAAGATAAATGTTAATCAAGCAGAATTTAGTTGAGCTGTCAGCCACAGACTGACTTTTTTATGATGGGCGGTGAACGGGAAATTGCTTTCATAAGCTGATACCTCCCATATTATTTAGACTTTTTTACTCTGCGAAATCTCTTATATCCTGCAAAGATAAGACCAGCAGCGGAAATTCCCATCATAGCCAACAATGCGGCAAATGGCGTGTTGTCACCTGTTTTTGGTGAAGTACCTGTTCTGTGTGGCGTGCTGGGTTCTTCTGGTGTGGTTGGTTTCTCTGGTGTAGGAGCTTCCTTGATTGTTACTGTCTGCCCCTCGTCCTTGATGTCCTTATGTTCCGCTACTTTGATAGGATTGTCTGGATTGGTTGTATCATACAATTCTTCAAACGTCACAAGTTCCTTACCGCCAAGCTCGCTGGCATTAAATGTAAATTCAATCTGAACCTCCATCTTTGTGTCAGTAGCGGTGAAAGTAAGGTCATTTTCCACACGCTTACCATTTATGATAAGCTCTGCATTTTCAGACTTCACCATTTCCCAACCTTTAAGGGTGTATTTTGTACCTTTTTCAAGACCGTCTAAAGTGACCGTATCAATGATAGTTACGGTTTTACCAGCTTCGATTGTTTTTTTACCTGTTGCCTTATCCGTAGCGGTTGTGTGCATAGTGATGATACGTTCTGTGATAGTCACCGTCTGTCCATCGTCCTCAATATTCTTATGTTCCGCTACCTTTGTAGGCTCGTCAGGATTGGATAAGTCATACAATTCCTCGAATGTTACAAGGTCTTTGCCTGCAAGAGCAGAAGCGTTGAATGTAAAAGCAATCTCGACTTCCATACTGGAATCTTCCGCAGTAAAGGTATAGCCACTCTCCACAGGTTGACCGTCAATCAAAAGCTGTGCATTTTCAGATTTCACCATCTGCCAGCCTTTGAGCTGATATGTTGTACCTTTTTCCAAGCCGTCTAAAGTGACCGTATCAATGACAGTTACCTCTTTACCAGCAACAATCATCTTTTCACCTGTGGCTTTGTCGGCAGCGTTGGTATGAATTTCAATCACACGTTCTTCGATTCTTACCGTCTGTCCGTCGTCCTCAATGTCCTTATGTTCAGCCACCTTGACAGGCTCGTCGGGATTGGTAAGGTCGTACAATTCTTCAAAGGTTACAAGGTCTTTACCGCCTAAAGCACTGGCATTGAAAGTAAAGGCAATCTCAACTTCCATTTTGGAATCCTTTGCGGTGAACGTATAATCATTTCCCACACGCTCACCGTCTACGATAAGCTCTGCATTTTCAGACTTTACCATTTCCCAACCTTTAAGCTGGTACTTTGTGCCTTTTTCAAGACCATCTAAAGTGACCGTATCAACGATAGTTACGTCTTTACCAGCAATAATCGTCTTTTCACCTGTTGCCTTATCGGCAGCGGTAGTATGGATAGAGATTTCTGGCTCGTATTCGTCTGTCAGTGTGCCTAAATCAATGACAACTTTGTTTCTTGATACCACCACATCAAAAGCAGGAATCAGCCTCAATCCCTTATTGGAATCACAGTGTAATTCTTCGATTTCGTATGTATCATAAAGCAAAGCACCTTTGCTGTCGTCTGGCTCTGACGTACCGAACCAGATACCGTCCTCACTGGTCTTACCAGCGTTTGTGTTCTGCTTATGAGATACCCAATCGGCAGCGGTAGAGAACTGACCGTTTTTATCCGTCACAATGATGTGGCTCTCACCTGTGGTCTTGCTGGTGATTTTGAATGGCACGTTTGCCAATCGCTTGTGAGTGCCAGAACCGATTTTCACACCCTCAATATCACCACGCTTAATCTGATTGTAGATGGAATGTTCCTCTGATGTTAAATCAACGATTTCACCGTCATTCACAATGTCAAACTCACGGGAAACCGCACCGTCCTTTAAATATCCCTCTGGCGGCGTTACTTCATCAATTCTGTAATGTCCGTATGGGAGTGTGTCTGCGGCAGTAGTGGCGATACCGTCAACACCTGTATGGATTGTCTTGACTACCTCATTTTTGTTGTATAGCTTACCATCTACCAAGACAGCGTTATCATTTAAGGAAGTGATTTCAAAAGCAGTATCTTTTAAAGCCGCACCGCCTTGTGGTTTTGTGTCTTTCGTTTCAAGGTCACGTTTTTGGATTTTTACACCGCCACGGATAACCTTGTCCGATACGGAATACTGGTTATATCCGCTTAATCTTGCAAGCTCACCGTCCTCTGTAATCTGTGCCACATAGACACCGTTGATTTTTTCGGAGTTTCCGTTTGCCTGCATATATGCACCGTCTAAAAGATAACCCTTTGGAGCAGTTTTTTCCTCAACGGTAATCGTTCCAAGCGGCAGGCAGATAGTACCGTTTTGTGTATAGAAGCTGTCACCAGATACCTTATAGGAATCTGCTAATCTTGTGATATAGTGGATAGCGTTGTCGCTGCCTTTTTCCACTTTGGTCTTTGTCGTCCATGTGCGTGTCGGTGCTGATGGGAGGTTATCTTTTGTAAAATATCCGTCATAATACTTCCAGACAAACTCTGCACCCTCTAAAGCAGCGTTACCCTGTGGCGTACTGTTGGAAGTTTCCATATCAATCTTGAAAAGTTCGATTAAGGTGTCTGTGACCTTTGGGGTATCGCTGACCTTTAAAGTGGCAGTTTCACCAGCCTTTACGGTAAGGGTATAGACCTCTTTATCCAACTGGAAACCTTTCGGAGCTTTTGTTTCTTTTATATAGTATGTTCCAGCTCTTAATTCCACGGTATCCGTATTGCCAGCACGATTGGTCGTAAGCGTGGCAACAGACTTCGTGCAGCCTTTATCAGAATAGACACCGTAAGCCGCACCAGAGAGGGAATAACAATCATTGTCATTGGTAATTGTGGTATTACTGGAAGATTTCTGAATCTTTCCGTTTCCAACAGCCAGCTTCGCCCAGAACTGTCCTAAATCCTGCCCCTCGCCAGTGTAGATATAGCCGCCGCAATCGTAGCGGTCTTTGTTTTCCTTAGCGAAAGCCTTTGCGTTCTCGTAAATTTTATCCTGTTCGCTTTTGGATATTTCATCATAGGCAACATGGGTGTTTTTATATCCCCAGCCTAAATGAACGCTTAATCTACGCCATACGGTACACTGTTGAAGCAAGTACGCCTGTTCGTTAGTAAATCCCTTTTTGGTATATTCCTTGACGTATTCCAGATTCAGGGCAACGTCTGTAATCTGTGCTTCGCTCAATCGTTCCGTTGCGTCCTTACGGGTTTTATAGCCAGATTGGAATGTTTCGCCTAGCTGAATACAATAGGCAGTTTCACCGTCAGCTTTCATCCAGCCTTCTTCAAAGGTGGACGCTTCTTCGCCGCCATCTGTCACCTTGACGACAGTACCCGTCTTTCCGTCAGAATGGGTGTAAACGGAATCAGCCGCCTGTACCTGTGTAACAGGTAATGCAGTAAATACGGTTGCAAGGGTGAGGACACCTGTAAGCAATCGTGTCATTAACTTTTTCATAATGTTTGATTCTCCTTTCATATGGGTAAAAAAATAGACGCTCATTTCTGAACGTCTGGAAATAGAAAAGGAACGCTTTTGTACGTTCCATAATCTATACGTTATTCAATTTTATTTTCAATACTGATGTGCTGTCCTGTATCCATAAATTTGCATATCTAGGATTTTTACCGTATCAAGGCTCATTCGTAAGTAGTAAATTAGTAGTAAAATAGGCTCTTAAATCCTTTAAATATGCTGATAAATACAGTGTTTTAGCGGATAATCAAATTTTCAGTTGGTTTTTGTTTGAAACTATACTGCCGATTACCTGAACAATTAGAGCCATTCCTAAACCAACTACGCCGCCTGCTAAAATAATCATAATAATTTCATCATAATTAAATCGGTTTGCAGCAAAAGACCATATTCCTGCTATGGTTGCAAATATTAAAACAAACCCCCAGTACAACGTCTTAACAGTCTTTCTATTCGTTGTTGATACTGGTTCTATTCCTTTAAGAATATAATCCGTTGTGACTTCAAAAAGTTCGCTCATAGCGATTACTTTTTCTAAATCTGGTGTGCTTTGTTCACTTTCCCATTTTGATACAGCCTGTCTTGATACACCAACCTTATCAGCAAGTTCCTCCTGCGAATATCCTTTTTGTTTTCGTAAATATTGTATTCTGTCTGCTATATTCATTGTCAGTTCTCCTTTCCTTTTGACAAAATCATAGCATCTTTTATAGTTGCATTACCACCACCTATGCTTGGAAATGTGTCAACCAACGGTTTCAATCAAGTTTTTCAGTTCAAAAATGTATTAAGAAATTCGGGAAATTCAAAGCTTCACGTGTTCCAGACTCACCAGAAGTCTGGAATTTTTGTTATTCTACGATACCTTCAATATAGCTGTAATCCTGTCTCTTATACACATCTCCGAGCCCACGAGACTG
>ENA-UAIO01000262-UAIO01000262.1-human-gut-metagenome-genome-assembly--contig:-NODE-262-length-17901-cov-7.340356_pt1 | contig 17901 bp, 7 predicted proteins | sample MGYA00244415_ERZ654381 | MGnify/ENA primary metagenome ERZ654381 (study PRJEB26926, sample SAMN06165095) | human gut metagenome | biome: ENVO:00009003; feature: ENVO:2100002; material: ENVO:00002003...
TAATAAGTGTCTTTTAAAATAGAACCAATTAAAAAATATATTAATATGAAAAACATTTTTATGCTAACAAACAAAAGTGAACGAAAAATAGGAGGAAAAAGGTTTTCTGTAATCCTACTATTGTTGTGTTTATCTCTGTTTACTGTTTATGGTCAGGGAAAGAAAAATATTAAAGGATTAGTCACTGATGAGAAGAATGAACCGTTAATAGGAGTCAGTGTAGTGGAAGTTGGTACTTCTAATGGTACAATAACAGATGTAGATGGAAAGTTTGAAATAAATGTTTCATCAAATTCGACTTTAAAGTTTAGCTATATTGGTTACAATGTTCTTGAGAAAAAGATTGGTACGCAAACGGTGATGAATGTTGTTTTAACTGAGGCTGCCTCAGAATTGGATGAAGTTGTAGTTGTAGGCTATGGAACTGTAAAAAAACGTGATTTGACAGGCTCTGTTACTTCTGTTGATTCTGAAAAACTCTTGCAGAGTCCGGCATTATCTGCAGCGGAGGCTATTCAGGGTAAAGTTCCGGGTGTATTGATACAGAACACAAGTTGGACTCCGGGAGCTACTCCGTCTATTCTTATTCGTGGTACACGTTCTATCAAAGCAGGCAATGATCCGTTGTATGTTGTGGATGGTATTCCTATTTCAACAGCTCCTAATTTGTTTGCACCTGGTGATATAGAATCAATAGAGGTGCTTAAGGATGCCTCAGCTACTGCTATTTATGGATCCAGAGGTGCTAATGGAGTTATCATAATCTCAACGAAGAAAGGTAAGAAAGGGAAAGTGCAGGTTGACTATAATGGCTATTATGGTATTCAGACCATTCAAAACAAGTTGGAATTAATGGATGGAGCAGAATATGCGGAGTATGTGCGTGAAGCTTATAGAGCAGCTGGACAATACGATTCAGCACTGCCTAATATGGAACTGGATAAAACATTACCCTCGTTTACTGGTGATGATTATACTTGGCAATCTATTGCAATGGCTTATGATGAAAACGGTAATTATGATTCCAGCAAAGTACGTTCCGGTGCTTTGTGGTGGAACGAAGTAGAACGTACAGGTATAGTGACTGATCACCAACTCGGCATTAGAGGAGGAGGTGATAAAATGCAGTTTGCTTTTAATACTACATACTTCAAGAATGAAGGTATTTATAAGAATCAAGATTACTCACGCTATACAGTAAAGTTGAGTGTTGATGCAGAAGTAACTAATTGGTTGAAGATAGGCGGACAGTCGCACTTCAGTCATTCATTACAGAATAGAGGTTCTAACTTCCAGGATTGTTGGCGTGTGAATCCACTTGGACGATTGTATGATGATGATGGAGTTCCTACATTGATGACTTCAGGAGGTGATTCTCAATGGTGGAATCCTCTTCAATACTTAGAACCTAACGCAGTGGTTAATCCTTTGAAAATTAACCGTTTTTTAGGTAGCTATTATGGGGAAATTAAGCTTCCATTAGATGGGCTTAAGTATCGTGCAAATATTGGAATTGATTTTCATTCTCGTCAGGATTATTCCTTCTTATCTTCAAATGCAAGACAGGGCAATCCTAATCAGGCAAAAAATGCTACTCAACAAACTTATGCTTATACCTTTGAAAATCTGTTATTTTACGATAAGCAGTTTGGAAAACACTCTATCGGAGTTACTTTATTGCAATCTATTCAGCGTAATAGAACCGAAAGTTTAAGTGCTACTGTTCAGGATTTACCTTCGGATGATCTGCTTTTTAATGATATTGCATCAGCATTGGATATAACAGGGTATGATAGTAATAACCAAGTATGGAGCCTTGCTTCTTTCATGGGACGCTTGAATTATAACTATAAAAGCAGGTATTATGCTACATTCTCAATGCGTTATGATGGCTCTTCGCGTCTAGCTGATGGACACAAATGGGTTTCTTTCCCTGCTTTTTCGTTAGCATGGAGAGTAAATGAGGAAAACTTTCTTAAGAATTTTGATAAACTTGATAATTTGAAATTGCGTTTTGGATATGGTGTAACTGCCAATACTTCTATTAATCCTTATCAAACAAAAGGATTGTTATCAAAGAAGTACTATAATTATGGAGAAAATATGGTTATTGGTTACACTTCCTCTAGTTTACCGGATAAAACATTGACTTGGGAAACTACCGGGCAATGGAATGTAGGGGTTGATTTCAGTTTTTTCCGTGGACGTTTGAGTGGAACAGTTGATGCTTATCTGCAAAATACACATGATTTGCTGCTTGACCGTCAGTTACCTGCTGTCTCTGGCTATACGAGTGTACTTACTAATGTTGGTAAAACAAGAAATAAAGGTATTGAGGTTAGTTTGTCTACGGTAAATATACAAAATAAAGATTTCACATGGTCTACAGATTTTATGTATTCAACTAATAAGGAAGAAATTGTAGAATTGTATAATGGAAAAGTAGATGATATAGGTAATAGCTGGTTTATAGGTGAAGCGCTTGGAGTATATTATGATTATAAGAAAATAGGCATCTGGCAGGATTCTCCGGAGGATCTTGCTGAAATTGAAAAATATAATAAGAATGGTCACAAATTTGCACCAGGAATGATTAAATTGTTGGATATCGATGGAGATCATAAAATTACCGCAGACAATGATCGTATGATCCTTGGACAAAAACGTCCCAAACATATTTTTAATCTTAGCAATACATTTGTTTATAAAGGCTTTGATCTGAATATTGTTCTTTATGGAACCTTAGGCGGAATGTTGAGAAATGCAGTTCGCGTGAATCATCAGTCCTATCGTAATAATAGTGTGAAATTTGATTATTGGACTCCAAACAATCCGACTAATGCTTATCCTCGCCCTAACAGACTGTATGATAATATAGAGTATGAGTCCTCATTGTATTATGAAAAATCGGATTTTTTACGTGTAAAAACGATAACATTAGGGTATACATTACCTAAGAATCTGGTTAATAAAGCAACTTTATCTAATTGCCGATTATATGTTACTGCCCAGAATCCTCTTGTATTTACAAACTATACAGGAGTCGATCCGGAAGGAGCAGCAACCTATGCTTCACCGAGTGTAAGCAGTTGGATATTTGGTGTGAATGTTTCTTTTTAAACTAATAAAATAAGAATAAAATGAAAACTGTAAAATATAGAAAAAGTATCGGCATAATTCTTACGATAGCTTGCGGGTTTACCTCCCTAACAAATACTGGTTGTGATGATTTTCTCTCTGAGAAAGAAGTTCCCCGTATCACAAGTGATTTTTATAAAACAGAACAAGGCATACTGGCTGCTGTTGATGCTACATATGCTTATATGCGTTTTGGAGTTGGTGGGGAGTTCTCTAATGTTCTTACAGAGTTAGGTACTGACCTGATAACAGGTGCAGAGGGAGCATTAAGTTATCCGTATAACTTATATAGTGCAACTTTGTCACCAACAGAATCGAAATTGTATAGTTTGTGGGAAAATCATTATAAAGCTATCGGAGTGACAAATCTTGTCTTAGACGCACTGCCGGAAGCAAGTATATCGGAGGCTGAGAAAGAGAGCTATGGTGCTGAAATGAATTTCTTTCGTGCATACTTTTATTTCGATTTAGTTCAGCAATTTGGTAAGATACCTTTGGTCACTGAAGCAATACAAGAACCTCAGACAGACTTTAAACGTTCTTCTGTTGCAGATGTTTATAAGCTAATTGTTAGCGATTTAAGATATGCAGCAGAACATCTCAGGGAATCAGCTACAGGTACGGATCAAAGTAAGGCTACTAAATATGCCGCTGCTCATTTATTATCTAAAGTTTATCTTACACGTGGTAGTGCAATAACTGATCAGCGTGGGCAATTGTCAACTGATATGGATAGTGCTTATTACTATGCTAGAAGAGTGATAGACAGTTCTAAATATACTCTGTTAAATAACTATTCAGATTTGTGGGATGTTAACAATATGGGGAATAGTGAGGTTATCTTTTCTATTCAGTTTACTCTTGATCCGATATATAATGGAGATGGGAACAAATCTCATTTATATTGGGGGTCATGGTATGAAGATCAACCTGGTATGATGCGTGATATAGCTAATGGTCGTCCTTATCGTTTTCATCGTGCTACCAATAAAACGATGTTTGAGTTGTTTGACCGCAAAAATGATTCCCGTTTTTATAAGAGTTTTAAATGGACCTATTATTGTAATAAAGCGACTTCTTCCTTGGCTATAGGAGATACTGCAATCTATTATAGCTTAAATGCTCCCAAAAATAGAACATATAAGTATAAATATTTTCAATGGAATAAGAATGATCCAAGTAAAAATAACAGATATTATCCTATTTTGCTGAAATACGAGGATCCATTAAGAGAAACAGCAAATGAACAAAAAGGTGTACGTGAATGGGTACGTATGCGTCTTGGCGAGACTTATTTGATTGCTGCGGAAGCGGCAGGTCGTAAGGGGGACTATAATTTAGCTGCTGATTTGATTAATATTATTCGTGAACGTGCTTCCTGGAAAGCTGGCGAGAAAAAGGTACCTCAATATTGGCTAGAAGAAGGTGGTGAGATGGAAAATACAGAATCTACTTATGAAAATATAAAAGTGACGGCAGATGACCTGAAGATGAATTTTGTAGATTTTATGTTGGATGAAAGAGGGCGTGAGCTTTTAGGTGAATATACAAGATGGGAGGATCTGGTGCGTTGTGAGAAATTAATTGAGTATGTAAAAAAATGGAATCCTGATGCAATGAAGAATATTCAAGAGTATCACAAATTGCGTCCAATTCCTCAAAAGCATATTGACCGACTGAATCCTCGTGGTTCTGATGAGGAAGAACAGAATCCTGGATATTTCTAATTATAACTAAATAGTTATGCAATGTAAGGAGTTAGTTCATTATTGAACTAACTTCTTATTAAAGAGATTTTTATTTTTGAAAATTAAAAAACTAACATTTAATGCCGTGAACTTGACTAAATTTTTGAAAGGAAGTGCAATTCTTTTATTGTTTTCCTCTTTTGTTATTTCCTGTCATGATAATGATGTGATTGAAAAAGAAGAAGATAATCAGGACCCTGATACGGAAGAATCTATCAATTTGGCTTTAGGAAAGACCGTCGAAACCAGAATTAATAGCATAACTGGCTCAGGCTCTAATACTGAAAAAGCTAATTTAATGACTGATGGTGATTTAACAACATATTGGGAATCTGCGGACTCATATAAACATTCTATTCTAATTGATTTAGGGAGCGTACAAGAAGTATCAAAAATAGTAGTGCATTGGATTGATGAACGTGGATGTAATGCGTATAGCCTCAATTTTGGAAAAGAAAAAGATAAAATAGTAAGTGTTATATCCAGGAATGATGTAGAAGAAAAAGCAGTTAGTACATTTGAGGGTTTTAAGGAAGAAGCTCGCTACGTGGAATTGGTCTTACGTGGGAGATTAGGCTATACTGGCGGGTATAGAATATCCGAGATCGAAATTTACAATGAGGATAATATAGAGTATACCAATACACCTGAGGAACAAAAAGCTCTTGATACAATTACAGAGCGATTGATTGCTAGTTACTTGAGTGATATACCAGATGATAAGAATATTGAAAGCTTCTCAAAGTCAATGCAGGCAGATGGTTCATGGACGGATATTGACTATAATGATCAAATATCTGCTGATGGCTGGAAACCGAATGGTCATCTTAACAGATTAAAAGCTATGGCACTAAACTACAAGCATCCTGAAAGCAAATTTTTCAATGATGCTACATTGTTACAACAAATAGAAAAGGGGTTGTTATGTTTTAAGAAAAAGGCACCTTCCTGTTCGGATAATTGGTGGTATAATGATATCGGTGCCCCTCAAGCTTATATGATACCACTTCTGTTGTTGAAGGGACATATTTCACATGAAAATATGCTTGTGGCAGCAGCATATTTGAAAGATAAGATTGGAAGTTATATAGGAGGTGGTAAGAATTTATCGTGGATTGCTGAAATCGCAATGCACAAAGGGTGTGCTGAGGATAATTATTCAACAGTACAACATGCTTTTAAGGCGATTGCTTCCACATTGTCAATTGTTTCAGAACAAGGGAAAGAGGGGATTAAAATAGATGGCAGTTTCCATCAACATCATGCCCAGATTTATTCGGGAGGATATGGAATGTCGCTGACTGATGACGTTTCAAAATTTATGGAAATGTCTGTTGATACTCAGTTTGCAAATGAATTTACTCTTGAAAAGAAAGAAATATTTCAGAAACTACTTTTAGAGGGACATCTTTTACTTAGTTTCCGAAACTCTATCGATTTTGGAACTAGAGGGCGAAATATATCACGTCCTACGTCTGAGTATACTACAGTTCCTGTGGATGTCTTGGAAAGGGCGGTCGTTGGCGATCCTGCCAATGCCGGGATTTATAGAGCATGGATAAATCATATAAATAGTGGAACCGCTTTTCCTAAAGCAAATGTGAACAAACATTTCTGGAAATCAGATATGATGACACAACATGGTGAGAATTTCTATATGTCCGCAAAAATAATATCAAAGCGTACTTATGGAACAGAATCCTTGAATAATGAAAACATAAAGGGGTATAATCTTCCTTTAGGAGCTACGAATATAATGACAACAGGTAAGGAGTATGATAATATATATCCGGTCTGGGATTGGACTCGTATTCCTGGTACAACTGCTATTGGTAATCAGGATAAGACGTCTTTAGAAGGTTATCAGATTGGTAATAACGAGTTTGGTGGAGGCGTTAGTGATGGTGTAAATGGAATTATTGCTTATAAGGGTAAATACAATGAATTGCAAGCTAATAAAGCATATTTTTTCTTTGATAATATGATGTTCTGTATAGGCAGTGATATTTCCTATGTTCAGAATGATAATGTTCTGACTTCTGTAGAACAGAATTTATTGAATGGTGAGGTTATTTATAATGATGGGCAAGAAAAGCAACTGTCATCAAACAGTAATATGCAATTGAAGCAATTGAAATGGGTATATCATAATAACACAGGGTATATTTTTAGAGGAACAGATAATGTTACTATACAAAATATGTCTCAAGCAGGTTCTTGGAAAGATATCAATGCTACAGGAGAATCGGGGCTTATAGATAAGAATGTTTTTAGTGTCTGGATAAATCACGGACTTAATCCGGAGAATGCCAGTTATCAATATATTGTTGTACCGGATAAGTCTATAAATGCATTTCGGGATTTAGCTGAGCAAATAGATCTTTATATTGCACAAAATGATGGTTCGGTTCAGGCTATACGTGAAGGCAATAAGTATGGATTTGTTTTTTATAAAAGCGCCAGTACAAAGATGGACGATGGTTTAGTGATATCATCTGATAAGCCTTCTATTGTCTTTATTGAAAAAAAAGGTAACACTTATACTATTGCTGTGTCAGATCCTACATATACACAAGCAAATGTAACGTTAACTCTAAATAAAAAGATGATAGAGAAGAGCGGGGTTACCATAACAGAACAAGGTAGCAATATTATTTTTACTTTGCCTGTGGGCGATTACGTAGGAAGTAGTGTTGTAGATGTTTTTACCGAAAAATAATAAAATTATAGATATATGAAGAAGTTGCACTTCATTATAGTTGTACTACTTTTTATCCGAACACCTGTTGTATTGGGGCTGGATATAAAAGGTGAAAAAGAAGTACCTGTTACTGTTACTGTACTTTCCGATTATCGGTTACATACCATCATACCTTCTGACTTTTTGGGATTTAGCTATGAAATGTCTCAGTTGACCGATAACTCCCGTTATCTGCATCCTGATAATCTTGTATTGATTCAAATGATGAAGAATTTAGGAAATGGCGTTTTACGATTAGGAGGAAATAGCAGTGATAAGATTTCATGGACAGGTATGCCACGCATTGATTATATGAGGAAGGATTCTTTAACTACTACAGATGTAGATACTTTTTCAAAATTTGTAGATTTAACTGGATGGAAGGTTATCTGGGGACTGAATCTGGGAGAGAATAATCCTGAGAAAAACTCGGATGAAGCTGTATATGTAGCAAAACGATTAAAGAATGCTCTTTATGCTCTTCAGATAGGTAATGAACCTGATTTATATTACAAACATCTGCGTCCTGTAAATTATGCAATAAGCGATTATGAAAAAGAATGGTTTCTACATTATACGAAGATAAAAGAGAGGTTACCTGACATTACTATAGCAGGGCCAGCAGTTGCTGGGGATATCCGTTGGTTTGAGTCTTTCTTGAACAGTTACTCTTCCAGAATAAGTTTGATGACCGGACATTATTACAATTCACCAGGTAAGAATGCTACAGTAAATTGGAAAACTATATTGGAACCGGATAATCATTTATCAGGTTATTTGCAAGTATTGAATTTTTTATGTCAAAAACACGGAATTACTTATCGTATGGCAGAATGTAATACAGTCTCTCAAGGTGGAAAAATAGGAGTGAGCAATGTTTTTGCTTCTGCTTTATGGGCGTTAGACTATATGTGGAGTGTGGCTTTGAATAATGGGGTGGGAGTAAATTTTCATGGTGGTAGTGTTAGTAAGTATGCACCTATTGTAGTGGATGAGAAAGGAATTCCTACTCCTCGTCCTATCTATTATGCAATGCTTGCTTTTAAATATGGAAGTGAAGGTGGTAATATTGTTCCTTCTGTGATTTCACCTTCTGTTCCTAACAGCAGCGTATATGCTTGTGTCAATGGCAAAACATTGAAAGTTACACTTTTAAATAAAAGTGAAGATGATATTTCCTTCACAGTTCGGCTGAATGACACTCCTGCTTCGGTTCAGTTGCTTAGACTTACAGCACCGTCTCCGATTTCTTCATCTGGAATACGTTTTGCCGATGCCGAAGTAGAAGCTGATGGAAGTTTTCAACTAAATATGAGAGAGAAATATCAACCACAAAATGAATATGTTAAAGTCTCCGTTCCGGCAATGAGCGCAGCGGTGATGATTATAGATAAAGAATGATTATGAAAAGGTTACTACTTATATGTCTGGTGCTATGCTTTTGGGGAGAATACGGCTATGCTGTAGAGAAACAGAAAGATATAGAGATTTTATATAATAGATTGTTGGAAGAATATTTGTCGGATTCGGTAGACGTTTCTCAAGCAGAAAAGGATTTGGCTGTTATGCAAACTGATGGTAGCTGGAAAGATATTGATTATAAGACAGTGACTTTCTATTTCGATGCAGAGCGTCATCTCAAGAGATTAAAGAACATGGCATTGGCTTATAGTAAACCCGGAAATAAATTATTTCATGAGCAGGAATTGCGAAAGAAAATAATTCTTGGGTTAGATTATTTCCGGATAGCTAATCCAGATTCTGGAAATTGGTGGTACCGGGACATCGGTGCTCCTTCCCAATATATGATTCCTCTTCTTTTGCTGAAGAAAGAGTTGCAAAGAGAAGATGTGACGAGACTTTCTTCTTATCTGGTTGATAAGACAGATAATATGGCCCATAAAGGAAAGAATAGAACATGGGTATCTGCAGTCTTGATACATAAAGGCTGTATAGAAGATGATTATGAGTTAATTGCCAAAGGATTTTCTTCCATTGCTTCTACCATATATGTAGAAGAGAAAGATGATGAAGGAATGAAAAGAGATAATAGTATTCATCAGCACCGTCCTCAACTTTATTCGGGTGGATATGGAATGTCACTACTGTCCGACTTGGCAGAGTATATTACTTTAGCTAATAAAACATCTTTTATGAAGTTCTTCACTTCGGATAAGATTAAGTTGGTATCAGATGTTTTTCTGAAAGGGACACAGATGTTCGGATATAGAATGGCATATGATTTTGGAACGATTGGGCGGGGGATATGTCGCCCGAATTGCTTGAGCAATATGTCCACGCATACATTAGATTTAATGAAAGAAGTTGATCCCGTTCATGCGGAAAATTATGAGGCATGGAAGCGGCATATTGGTGGCGAATCCTTTCCGGTACCAGGAAATACACATTTTTGGAAATCAAACATTATGACCCATCATGGTTCTGATTATTATATGTCTGCCAAAGTCATATCCGTACGAACAAATGGTACGGAAATGCTGAACGGGCAGAATTTGAAAGGCTATTATCTACCATTAGGAGCAACTAACATAATGACTACCGGTCATGAATATGATGATGCCTTTGTTGTTTGGGATTGGACACGGGTACCGGGAACAACGGCGGTTGCTAATCAGTCGACTGCCGATCTCCGTTGGTATTTGTTTGGTTCGAATCAATTTGGTGGAGGTGTTAGCAATGCTCATAATGGTGTAATGGCTTATGAACATGCTTATCAAGGTGTGGAAGCTCGGAAAGCTTACTTTTTTATGGGAGATGCTATGGTATGCATGGGAAGTGGCATTAAGGCGGCTCGTACTCAGGAAGTTCGTACTTCAGTAAATCAATGTTTGGCAAATGGTGAAGTTACATATGGCTTATCAGGACATACATACCGGTTAACGAATAACTTGTCCGACAAAAATATTGATTGGGCTTACCATGATAATGTAGGGTATATTTTCCCGCAAAATGAGAGTGTAACGTTGAGAAAAGCCAAGCAAACCGGTGCTTGGAGAGAACTTGAAGTAACAGCAAGTGATAAACCAGTAACAAAAGAGATTTTTAGCTTATGGGTTTCGCATGGTACTACTCCGCAGCATGAGGATTACTGTTATATTATAATGCCTGATAAACCTCTTTCTTATTTTACAGATAAGAAGTTTGAGAATGAAATTAAGATTATAGTTAACTCTGAACAGATACAAGCGATTTCCAATGAGAATAAGAGACAGTATGCTGCCGTCTTTTATGAGCCGGGTGAAATACGGTTTGCAGAGGATTTAGTGGTAGCAGTTAATAAGAAAGTTATAATATACATTGAGAAGAAAGACAAACAATATGAAATAGCTGTAGCCGATCCTCTATATAAAGAGCAGTCTCTCCAATTAAGTATGAATGGAGAACAAATAAATATAGTATTCCCTTCTGGTGATTATTCCGGTAGTTCAGTAATAAAGCATATTACAGAAAAACATTAATAAGGACGTTCATGAATAAGTTATCCATTTTTTTGCTTCTATTTTTATCTGTCGCATATTCCGTACAGAGCAGTAATACAAACTATGCAAGAACAACCGATAGAATCTGGTTGGACTCGAATGAAATGCATCAGGGAGAATATAGCTGGAAGATGATGAAAGTAAGTGACGTGAAAGCATCTGCTGAGGAAGTTTCGTCGCTTGGATATAATACGAGTGACTGGTTGTCAGCTATTGTTCCGGGAACCGTGCTTAATTCTCTTGTATATAATAAGAAGTATCCTGAACCCTATTATGGACTGAACAATAAAATAGAGTCCAATAAAATACCGGATATATCAAAAGTAGGTCGTGAGTTTTATACTTATTGGTTCCGTACGGAATTTGAGGTTCCGGCTTCTTTCTCAGGAAAAAATATATGGTTGCAGCCTGATGGCATCAACTATCGGGCTGAAGTATGGGTGAATGGTAATTTATTGAGTACGATCAATGGAATGTTTGTTAATGACTACATTAATATAACAGATTTTGTAAAAGTAGGCAATAAGAATGTTCTTGCTGTCAAAGTCTATCCGGTAGATGTGCCGGGGACTACTATGCCAAAGTCTTGGGGAGCTGTAGGTGAATATCATAATGGGGGTAATGGAAACATCGGTTTGAATACTACTATGCTTATGAGTATTGGATGGGATTTTACCTTTATGGATGGTATTCGTGACCGCAATACGGGTATTTGGAAAAGTATATCTATATATAGCACAGGGATATTGGCATTGCGTCATCCATTTGTGAAGTCAGAACTACAGAAGCCGGGGTATGATGTCGCTCGTGAAACCATATCCGTTGAAATTATTGATCCGTTTCATTCGATGGATACGATTAGCGGAGTGGTCAGAGGAGAAATAGTGGGAGAAAATATTGTTGTAGAAAAGCCTTTCAGCATATTACGTGGTGAGGAAAAAAATGTGACTTTCACTCCGGAAGAATTCCCTCAACTTACTATCCGTAACCCACGCTTGTGGTGGCCGGTCAATAAAGGTCCTCAGAACTTGTATGAACTGAAACTGACAGTAAGCGTAAAAGGCGCTGTCTGTGACTCTGTTAAAACCCGGTTTGGTATTCGTGATATAACTTCTGATACAAATACTCCCGATAGATCACGTGTATTCTATGTGAACGGTAAACGTATTTTTATCCGTGGTACAAACTGGATTCCTGAGGGAATGTTACGAACTTCGGATGAACGTACCTATGCTGAGTTGAGATACACCCGGCAGGCAGGTATCAACTTGATCCGCCTTTGGGGAGGCGGTATAGCTGAATCTGATTACTTTTACCAGCTTTGTGACGAACTGGGGTTATTGATTTGGCAAGAATTCTGGATGACGGGAGATACACGCCATCCACAGGATAAGAGTGTGTACCTAAACAACGTGGCTTCTACTGTGAAACGTATCCGCAATCATCCGGCTCTGGCTTATTATGTAGCGTCGAATGAGAGTTCTGAAGTTAGTGGTACGCCTGAACTGCTGAAACTACTTGATGGGACACGTGGCTATCAGATGCAATCGGAATGTGCAGGTGTACATGATGGAAGTCCATATAAACAGGTGAATCCGATGCAACATTATGAAAACACGGCTTCTGCGAGAGGTAGCCGTGTGGATGGTTTTAATCCCGAATATGGTGCTCCGACACTTCCTACGGTAGAAATTCTCCGGGAAATGATGGACGAAAAAGATTTGTGGCCTATTAATAAAGAGGTTTGGGATTATCTGGATGGGAATGGATTCCATCTGATGTCTACCATGTATGCTGACTTGGTTAATAATTATGGGCAATCTTCTTCTATTGATGAGTTTGCACAGAAGGGGCAGTTTGTGGGTGCCATGAACTCAAAAAGTATTTGGGAAGTATGGAATTATAATAAACTTGATTATGGTGACCGTTTCTGTTCCGGTTTACTTTTCTGGTATCATAATTGCCCGGTTCGTCAGGTCTGTGCCCGTATGTGGGATTGGTCGTTGGAACCAACGGCTTCACTTTATCATACAGCTAATGCTTTGGAACCTTTGCATGTACAATTTGATTATCTGAAGAATACGGTATCGGTGGTGAATGATTATTATCAGGAATTTGAAGGTTATACGGTTGTGGCTCAGGTTTATGATATCAATAGTAAAAAGGTATTCGAAAAGTCAGTAAAGGTTGACCTTCCCTTGGATGGTGTGGCAAATGATGTATTGACTATTCGCTTTCCAGAAGATATTTCACAGGTACATTTTATTAAGTTGAGATTGAAAGATGAGAAAGGCAAGGAAGTCTCATCCAATTTTTACTGGCGTTCCAATGATAAGTATGAAGGTAAGGAAACGCTGACCGGGCCTACTTCTTCAGGTTTTGAAACATTGTCTCAATTGAAAAAAGCCAAATTGAAGACTACTTATAAGATAAGAAAGAGCGAAGGTAAGTATTTCGTGGATGTTACAGTGAAAAATGTGTCTAGTTCTATCGCCTTTTTCAACCAGTTGCAATTCCTCAATCAGGATTTGAAACCTATTCGCCCTTCTTTTTATACAGATAATTTCTTTTCTTTGATGCCGGGTGAGAGTAAATTTGTAGTTATCGAAACGAATGCAGAAAAGATAATTGAAAAACCGGTGATAGTGGTGAAAGGATGGAATGTAGACCGTAAACAAATAAACAAATGAATACAAAAGTAAAGACAAGAACTTGGATAGCCTTATTGAATCTGCTCTTTCTGTTTACAGCAATCAATGCGCAGCCTGTTCGTCAGCACTTGCATGAAGGATGGAATTTCCGGCAGGCGAGGGGCACTAACTGGTATGAAGCCACTGTTCCTGGAACAGTTCATACAGACTTGATGGATAACAAACTGATAGATGATCCTTTTTACAGGCTCAATGAGCGCGGTGTGCAGTGGGTGGATAAAGAAGACTGGATTTACCGGACGACGTTTGATGTAACCCCTGAGTTGTTGGCAAAGAAGAATATTGTGCTGCATTTTGAGGGATTGGATACTTATGCTGATGTAACATTGAACGGAAAGAAGATTCTTTCTGCTGATAATATGTTTTGTGAATGGCAGGTGGATGTCCGTTCTCTCTTAAAAGAGCATGGTAATGAATTGCAGGTTTATTTGCATTCTCCTATTAAGATAGCTATGCCGAAATGGGAAGCTGTTCCTTTCCAGTATCGCAGTTCGAATGACCAGTCTGAGAATGGAGGTTTGCTCAACCGCAAGATCGGAGTGTTTGTTCGTAAAGCGGGTTATCACTTTGGTTGGGACTGGGGACCTCGTTTGGTTACTTCGGGTATCTGGAGGACCGTTAGTCTGGAAGCATGGGATGAGGCTCGTATAAATGATGTTTTTTATAACCAGCAGTCGGTGACAGCCCAACGGGCCATAGTGAATGTCACGGTGGAAGTATTGGCAGATAAGGAGACAGAAGCAAAGGTAGCTGTGATTAATCGTACGGATAAGCGTACCGAGTGCCGGAAATTGATTCGTTTGAATAAAGGTTTGAATAAAATTCCGGTATCTTTTACCATGAAGAAGCCACGGTTATGGTGGACTAATGGTTTGGGCGAACCTTTCTTATACGACTTTGCAGCAACACTGGAACTGAATGGTAAGCAAGTAGATGTAACAGAGAAGAAACTGGGTATCCGCTCATTGAAAGTGGTAACGGCTCCTGACGAATATGGTGAAAGCTTTTATTTTGAACTAAATGGAAAACCCTTGTTTGCCAAAGGTGCGAATTATATTCCTTGTGATAACTTTCTGACTCGTGTTACCGACTCCATTTATGAAAAAACGATCCGGGATGCAGTCAGTGCAAATATGAATATGCTACGAGTGTGGGGTGGTGGAGTTTATGAGAAAGATATCTTTTATGATTTGTGTGATAAATACGGCATTTTAATCTGGCAGGACTTTATGTTTGCGTGCAGCGTATTTCCTGCTGAAGGCGAATTGCTGGAAAACATTCGCAGGGAAGCCATTGATAATGTACGACGCTTGCGTAACCATAGTTGTATAGCTCTTTGGTGTGGGAATAATGAATGTTTGGATGCTTGGTTCAACTGGAATTGGAAAAAGACATATGACAAACAGAATCCTGCTTATTCGGATATTATATGGAAACAGTTCAAGAATCAGTATTTTGTGACGTTGCCGGCTGTGGTAGAGGAATTCCATCCGGGTGCTTGTTACCGTAAATCATCTCCTTATTCTGATGACAAAGGGACGCGTAATCATACGGTGGGCGATATGCACTATTGGGCAGTTTGGCAAGGGCTGAAACCCCTTTCCGAATTTAATCATGAGCGAAGCCGTTTTTTCAGTGAGTATGGTTTTCAGTCATTCCCGGAATTCGAGTCGATCAAACGGTATGCACCTTTATCAGAGGATTGGAATCTGACTTCGGAGGTAATGATGTCGCATCAGCGAGGGGGAACAGCGGCTAATAAGCGTATCAATGATTTTCTTTTGTCGGAATATCGTCAGCCGAAAGATTTCCGTTCGTTTACCTATATGAGCCAGCTTTTGCAGGCTGATGCTATGAAAATGGCTATGGAGGCACATCGGAGGGATATGCCCTATTGTATGGGATCGTTGGTATGGCAGCATAATGACTGCTGGCCGGTGGCATCCTGGTCTAGTCGCGACTATTACGGACGTTGGAAGGCGCAGCATTATTTTACGGTAAAGTCTTTCGCTGATTTACTGGTATCGCCAATAGAAAAGGAAAACACGTTGCAGATATATATGGTATCAGACAGGCTAAAGAGTACTTCTGGTAAATTAACAGTCTGTGTGCTCAGATTGGATGGTAACGGAGTGGTGAAAGAATTCAAGAAACAGATAACTGTTCCGGCTAATACAAGTACAGTTATATGGAAGGAAGCTGTGGATGGGTTATTGAATGGAGAGAAAAAAGAAGACGTCGTCGTACACGTTCTTTATGAGGATAAGACAGGAAAAAAGTATACTAATAATTACTTTTTGGCGAAGCAAAAAGATATGCGTTATGCGGCAGCTCGGATTAATAAAGACTTTGTACCGACTGAAGGAGGGTATGAGGTAACTCTGTCTTGTGATGTGTTTGCAAGAGGCGTTTTCTTGTCACTCCAAGGGGATATTGACAATTTCATATCCGACAATTATATGGATATTTTGCCTGGTGAAACGGTTACGGTTAAAGTGACTACTGAACTACCTTCGTTGCAGTTTGCCGAAAGGCTACAGGTCGTTTCTTTCTCGGATGCAGTGGAACAATAGAATATAAATTTAAGATATAACCATGAAAAAAAGTACATTATTGTTTGTTACGATTCTAATTAGTTTTTTTCCCTCCGGCGACTTATTCGCCAAGGGTAAGGTAAAAGTTGATAAAGCGTTAGAGCATGCTGCTCGTCAGTATCTCTATATGAGGAGCGAGTTGCAAGGAAGTAACCAGTTTCCTAAAACGTATGACAAACATATGCAACGCCTGAAAACCAGCAACTCGGAATGGTGGTGCAGCGGCTTTTATCCCGGAACTTTATTCTATCTGTACGAGGATACAGGAGACAAGGAGCTATATGCTGAAGGAGTGCGTATGTTGAAGCTGCTGGAACCGGAACAATACAACGTGAATACGCATGATGTCGGTTTTATGATGTATTGCAGTTATGGCAATGCAAACCGCATTGCTCCGAAACCTGAGTATAAAGATATTATGGTGAACAGCGCCCGTTCGTTGATTTCCCGTTTCAGCCCGATGGTAGGCTGCATTAAATCCCATAATCGCAAACCGGATGATTATGTTGTTATCATTGATAATATGATGAATCTGGAATTGCTTTTCTGGGCTACTCAGGCCACAGGAGACAGCACATTCTATGATATTGCTGTGAAACATGCCGATACAACTTTGAAGAATCATTTCCGGGCAGACAATAGTCTTTATCATGGACTGAATTATAACCCGGAAACCGGTGAAATAAAGCACTACCAAGGTGGACAGGGCTTTTCCGAAAAGTCAGCTTGGGCTCGTGGACAAGCCTGGGGATTATATGGCTATACACTGATGTACCGTTTTACGAAAGAGCGGAAATACCTTGAGCAAGCCATAAAGATAGCAGAATTTACGCTGAATCATCCTAATATGCCGAAAGACCTGATTCCTTACTGGGACTATAATGCTCCCGGTATACCGGATGCTTTGCGTGATGCTTCTGCAGCAGCTATCAACTGTTCGGGATTATTGGAACTATCTCAGTATGTATCCGAAGAACGGGCTAAGAAATATTATAAGGCAGCCGAGAAAATGCTCCAGACATTATCCTCACCGGCATATACGGCAGAGGAAGGTACTAACGGAGGATTCATTCTGAAACATTCGGTAGGTAATATTCCTTCCGGTACAGAAGTAGATATGCCTTTGACCTATGCTGATTATTACTATGTAGAGGCGTTGTGCCGATACAAATCCTTAAATGATAAACCCTAAAATTAATGATGCCATGATGAATAGATGTAATATAGTTTTGTTTGCAATATCTTTGCTATTTTCCTCTTCCCTTATAGCCGGAACAATTGATGTGACTAAGCGTGGAGCTAAAGGAGATGGGGTAACGGATAATACAATCATTATACAGAAAGCCGTAGATGAATGTTCGAAGAAAGGAGGCGGAACCGTTTTGATACCATCCGGATCTTATTTGATACGTCCCATTGAACTGAAATCAAATGTGAACCTTCATCTGGATTTTGGCACTTTATTGTTGG
>ENA-UAIO01000313-UAIO01000313.1-human-gut-metagenome-genome-assembly--contig:-NODE-313-length-16362-cov-5.008769_pt1 | contig 16362 bp, 11 predicted proteins | sample MGYA00244415_ERZ654381 | MGnify/ENA primary metagenome ERZ654381 (study PRJEB26926, sample SAMN06165095) | human gut metagenome | biome: ENVO:00009003; feature: ENVO:2100002; material: ENVO:00002003...
GATTAGCTGCAGTCTCGTGGGCTCGGAGATGTGTATAAGAGACAGGATAAAAATAATCGTTTTTTTATTCCATGCTTTTCCCTGAGCAATAAATATAAACGGAATCAAAAGAAGAGCTGACTGATGTACTGTAGATGCAACTAATATAAGAATAATCATTGCTGCATATTTTTTTTTCAAAATCAGTCCTATTCCCCAAAATGTTATTGTCACTGCCAGAAATTGACGAATTCCATTAAACATCCAGGAAATATAATCTGTTGATGCTATAAACAAAAAGAAACTAACCAGATATCTGCTTGAATATTTTCGATAAACATATATAAGCGCTCCCGCTTGTAATGCTGCTAGAATAATAAAATAAAATTCTACGTGATTACCAATTATACATTTGATTACCGCTGAAATGAAGAAAAATCCTTTATCCTTCGAAATGGTTGTCAGATAACCTGAAATATCACCCAAACTCACAGGCATATTGGAAAAACCTTCTATATAAGCGCCTGTATCGCCTACATGTCCACGATATCCACACCAAATTATAAGCGGTAGAAACACAATAATTGCCCACATCCAGTAACATCTATTTTCTTCTTTCCCACATACGAGTTCTTTTTTATTTACATTTACAAAACATGAAAACACTCCTAATATAAGAATCCACACAAGAATTAAAATATAATTATTTGTCATTCACTCTATCTCCACACACTGCCCACCGTCATCTTCACCACTTCATCCTTCGCAAACTCTCTTGCCATCTTATCTCTTGCGCATTTGCCCATTTCTTCTCGGTCGGCACGGCTCTTATGATAGATTTCATTCATCTTCTGGTACAGAGAATGTGCATTTTTCACCTGACAGAGGTATCCGGTTGTGCCGTCTTCCACGCTTTCCATACAGCCTGGAATTTTGCTTGTAACAACCGGTCTGCCGGTGGATGCTGCTTCTAGCAGGACATTTGACATGCCCTCATGATAACTTGGAAGGACAATGCAGTCTGCTGCTTTATAATACGGTCTCGGGTCTTCTTTGAATCCATGAAAGACTGCGATGCCGTCTTCTACTAACTTCTCTACTTCACCCTTATATTCGTCTTCGAAGAATCCGACAATGTCAAGAACGACTTTCTTGCCATATTCCTTGTGTAACTTGCGAATGGCGTAGAAGAGCTCGTCCATACCCTTTTCCTTCATGATTCGGCCCAGATACAGGAAGTGAAATGCTTCATTTTCCGGATAGGCTTCGTACTGATAGAAGTCGAGAGTGATGCCGGCTCCGGAAAGGATCGTCTGCTGCTTTGCCGGAGTGATCTTCTTTTCCTGGAAGAGTGCTGCATTTCGCTCATTTTCAAAGAATACGGTCTTTGCGCCCTTTAAAGCAGTGCGGTACATCATGGTTACGACCTGGGAAAGTCCCGGCTTTTCAAATGCGGTGCCAAGTCCCTGTACATTTACGCAATATGGAATGTGCAGGCGTCTGCACGCATAACCGGCGTAAACATTTGGCTTAATCGAATAAGTGATGACCATGTCCGGCTTTTCTTTCTTTAACATGGCACGGTACTGCTTATATAAACGCAGATCTGTCATCGGATTGATGCCGCGGCGGTCAACCGGAGTCTCGATCATATGGCATCCCATATCGGCAAAGTCTTTCTCGTGGCCGACAAATGGAGTGCTGATATAGACCTCTGCATCTTCCATCAGCATCTGTATGAGTTCTCTTCGGAACTGCCACAGCATATAAGAATGATTCGTGATAATCATTACTTTTTTATTTTTCTTTTCTCGCTCCATTGTTCCTGTTCCACCTTCTACAACGCCGCTTCCACGGAGTACGGAAAAAATGGTACCAAAGACGCACCGGATGTCCATCGCAAGTCCTGCTTTTCTTACGTACTCTCCGTCAAGCTTTGCTTTTACGTCTATCTCGAGTTCGTCACGTCCATTAATCTGCGCCCAGCCGGTAAGGCCCGGCTTCACATCATTTGCACCATATTTGTCTCTCTCTGCAATTAAGTCTGTCTGATTCCACAGTGCCGGTCTTGGTCCGACGACTGCCATATCGCCTCTTGCAATGTTGTAGAGCTGAGGCAATTCATCTAAAGAAGATTTACGCAAGAAACGACCCACCTTTGTGATATACTGCTCCGGGTTATCCAAAAGATGCGTCGGTATGTCATGCGGAGTGTCAAGCCGCATGGAACGAAACTTATATAACTGGAAATATGACTTATGAACACCGACTCTCTTTTGTGAAAAGAATACCGGTGCCCGTAAGCCATCTTCTAACTTAATAGCTACCGCTATCGCCAGAAATACCGGCGACAGCACAACCATTCCCACTGAGCCCAGGATCATATCTACCATGCTCTTAGTTTTTAAATAATTTTTCTGCCTTGCGGACAGTTTTGTAACATTTTTCATAAGTAACCCCCTCATACTCAGGTTGTTTCTTTTCCTCAAATTCTATAGTTTCTCACTCTAGTTTTATATCGTACCACTATTCACATGATTTGGCAATCAGTTCTCTTTCGTCTCTGTAAATACCTCTTTTTGATTTACCGCACCTGTCTCTTCTTCCGGTTCATCAAACTGTTTTGCATAGCGGCTGTAATGTCTGTATCCGCCATAACGACCATATCTTCCATAATGATATCGTCCATAGTATCCATAACCATATCCACCACCCGTAGAGCGGTCGCGGTTTAATACATAACCCAGCATATGGATTCCACTCATCGAAATGTTCTCCACACCCATACGAATCTGGCGCATCTTTGCATAATCATAGCGGATCACATAGACTGCAGCATCCAGATATCTTGCAAGTACCGGCGCATCTGCAAGCATCTCAGAAGGAGCCGTATCAAATATTACAAGGTCTGCTTTCTTCTTTAAAATGGAAATGAGTCTCTCCATCTGCTTACTCTCAAGCAGGTCGGAAGAACTTCCTTCTTTCGTTCCGCCATACAGAATCCGCAAAGATCCCGGGCACTTCTCAAGTTCTACCGTTGTCATTGCTTCACTGATCTTCACCTTACCTTGAAGCACCGCCTGAAGTCCGGGAAATTCTCCTTCCTGATTCATGGCTTTTGCAACAGATGGTCTTCTCATATCACAATCTACAAGTATGACATTTTTCCCTAGTTTTGCCTCTATGATTGCCAGATTCACAGAAAATGCCGTCTTTCCTTCTTCCGGCACAGAGCTGGTGACCAAAAGCGTCTTAAACTCCTCTTCCTCCATCTGTTTCATTACCTTAATTCCGACCTTTCTGAACGCTTCCAGATATCCCTGCGGAATTCTTTTATTTAATACATTGACTGAATTATAAAAACTTTCTTTATTTCTCTTCTTTACATGTACTTCCGGCAATGTTCCAAGATCAACCAGATTCAAATGGGTCTTAATCTCCTTACCTGTCTTCACGGTACGTCTGGTAAGTACATAAAGAGACAGAATCACAAGACCAATAATGGCACCCTTAAGTGCCCCTCTCTTCCAGGAAGAAGAAATGACTCCCTGCTTTGTCGTATCATCCGGAACACCTGTTTCATCCAGGATCTTCAGAGTCGTATTTCCAAGTACGAACTGTGCCACTTCCGGATAATTTTTAATGACTGACTTTAATGTCTTATAGGAAAGTTCTGCATTCGTACCGGTAACGGATATCGTAAGCATATTCGTTCCCTCTTCCGCCTTAACAGAAATGGATCCCGGAACAGAGTCCAGCTTCATATCCTTAGCTACCACATCTTTTAGCACACCACTTGTCAGTATGTATGGGAAAACATCCGCCATCTGCTGTGCAGACGCATTGTTCTGGTAAGCCGGACTTCCATCAATTGTCGTTACTGCCACCGTCGCTGATGCCGTATAGACAGGGGTATAATTCTTTCTTGCTTTGATATAACTATTCAGTCCAAAAATCAATGCGAGAACCAAAACCAGCCACCACATTTTCTTGATTCCATATTGGAAACCACGAAGGAATTCAATCAGATCAATCTTCTCGATTTCACCCTGTTGTTCATTCCCAGATTTTTCTCTCATCTCATCCATGTCTGCTATACCTCTTTATTATTCGTATATTTCCCATAACGTCCATATCGCCCATATCTGCTGTACCTGCTGTAATGATCTCCCACCGGGCTGTCCGCGATACTCTGAAACGTCATGACACCATTTAAAACAACTCCAAGTACCTTGGTATGATTGTCACGGAAATCATCCATCATCTCGTTGATATCTTCTGCAAGTGTAACGTTCTGTCTGGCAACGACCATGACGGCATCTGCATGCTGTGCAAAAATCTGTGCATCTCCAATCATTCCAGATGGTGGTGTATCGATAATGACGTAATCCACAATCTTACTGCAGGCTTCTATAAGAACCGGAAGCTGTCTGTTTCCAAGCATCTCTGTAGAAACAGAATAGGACACCTTTCCACCTATAAATCCAAGCCGCTTACGCTCCGTATTTAACAAAATGTGATTGGCATCAATTCTGCCTTCTAAGAATTCTCCAAGCTCATTTTCTTTTTTCGGACTCATTCCCAATAACAGATACTGTGCAGGGCATCTGATATCGCCATCAAGCAAAATGACTCTCTTGCCTTTTTTCGCAAGTGTGATTGCAAGATTCACTGCCACGGAGGACTTTCCTTCATTCTCACAGACACTCGTAACTACCAGGACCTTACCGTTGATCTTTGACATATGGTATTCCACCCTGGCCGCAAGCATCTTAAAACTTTCCACGAACCGGAAGCTTGCCAGAGGATTATCCACCAGAACTGCCTTCTTCCGGTGCTTGATCCATTCCTTTATCGTCTTATACTTCCATTCATAACTAATCGCTCCAAGACTTCTGGCATCGAGCTTTTTCTCTACTTCTCTTTCCTGCTTCACCGTATTATGCATATAAGACCAGATAGCAAATAACAGTATGCAGACAGCCATTCCCAGGAAGAATCCCTTCTTTGCCATCTCACCGTTCTGTAGTGGATTGACCGGTGCATACGGAATCTTCGGATCTTCCAAAACATCAAGCACTGTCGTTCCAACTGTATAATAAGAAATGCTGGTGTAGTTGTCCATCACCGTTTTGATAATATCAATCGAATCCTTTGGCGAATGTGCAGTAACAGAAAGGGTCAGCATATTCGTTCCCTTTACAACATTGGCACTGATATCCGCATCAAGCTTATCCATATCCAATTTTTCACAGATTGTCTTCTTCATAATCGTACTTTCCAGAATCTTCTGGAATGTTTCTGCCATCGAATTGGCAGAAGAAAGATTATTGTATGCATTGGCATTCTCTCTGGATGTGATAACAAATGTTGCCTGTGTACGATAATTCGGAACATATATCATGCTGCTTGCCACATAAAAAAGCATTGCACCGGCCAGCGCTCCCAGCAGGATGACCCACCAGTTTTTTAAAATATCACAAACCAATGAAATCGGTTCAAATTCTGTCTCCGTCTGTGCGGATGCATTCTCCCGATTATTTTCCATCTTCATTTCCCTCCACAACTACAAACATCTTTGTCACAGCCGTCAAAGTTCCATCTCCGGTATACGAAAATTCTACCGGATATACTCCAGGCACTTCGTAATTCACCTCCGAATTCACACTAATCGCCCCCATGACACCGGCATCTTCATTACACTCTGTAATCTGCCCATTCTGTTCCAGTCCGACCACATAACCCATCGGATCTATCATATTTCCAACAGTTGTATAAACAATATACTCCGATAATGCCGGATATTGCTTTATACTTTCGTCCTCATTATCCGTAATCGTAATCTCAAACGATACCGAACAGACATCTCCCGCACTGTTGCTTACCTGTGCCGTAACCGGATAATCTCCCGGCTGCGGATTATACAGGCTGTCATTCATTGAAAGCTTCACCTGACTGGTCAGGTCTCCATCGAGACAGTCTGTTGCACTCAGATAAGATACAAAGTCTGTATTCGCCGCTTCTGCCGCGCTACATCTTGGTGCATGAAGCATCTTAATCCGTGGTGGCGTATAATCACTATATTTCACCGTTCTTTTTAACGTTCCCATCTGGTTCGATTTATCAAAAACGACATAAGTGACGGTGCGTTCATTACCTGAAATAAAATGAGAGATGGAAGAAATACGAACTTCCTTCGTCAAATCACCATCCCTGTTATCCGTAGCCTTAATTCCCTTCATCAGTGCCTCTTCCTGATCATCATTGACACTGAGTACAAGCTCATCCTCACTACAGGTAATCACCGGAGGCACATGGTCTTCCACCATCTTCACCTTTATAAAAAATACAACGAATACCGCACATGCCAACACAAATATCAGACATATGGCTCTTCTCAATCTAATCATGTTTACTCCTTTAATCATAATAATATGGTAAAAATGGAAGCGGCTCCAATTCAAGTACCGGCTTATCCTGACAGATTCTGCCGGGATTGTCTCGAAACAGCACATCCAGATGCCGCTTTGAACAACATTCACTAAGTGCTTCATACGCATCCATCAAAAAAGGCGTCCGCTCCACCGCGCTGTGTGCATCACTTGCCACAACCGATACCAGATGGTGACGAAGCAGGCGGTATGACGTCTCCCTTGCCGACTCACCAAACCGTCCAAGAAAACTTCCCTTATTGACCTGAATGGCATATCCCTTCTTCCTCCACTGATATACAATCTGCGGATCATCCTGCACAAAATAATAACGCTCCGCATGCGCAATCACAGGCTTTGCACCAACTTCCCTTACCTTACCAAGAAGCCTCGTTGCAAAGTCCGGATCCTCATCAAATGCAAACTCCATCAGAATATAATGGCTCTGATTGATCGTCATTACCTTTCCATCTGCCATCTGCCGTGGCAGATCCTCTGTAGAAAATGCCTCCATCCCCGGAAAAAGCCTGATTGGAATCTTCTCTTCCTTAATCGCCCTTGCGGCCTGATTAAACGTATTCACATAATGCTCTCCAAATGCATTATCATACAGTCCCGGAATATTAAAATGCGGTGTTGCCACAATTTCTGTTACCCCGCTCATAGCAGCCAGCCTTGCCATCTCTATCGTATCTAAAATATCTACTGCTCCATCATCCATCCCCGGCAGGATATGCGTATGTATATCAATCATTTTACCACTCTCTACCTTAAAAATCCATTGCCATTTTTGCAGCTTCCTCTTCCGAAAGCTCTGTCACCCTGGTATCCATCACACGGTATACCCGTCTGCACATATTTAACACACTTGGTCTGTGCGTTGTAACAATACATGTTTTGTTTGGTTTCTGTGTCATAATATTGCGAAGCACCCTGCGCTCCGTCTCCACATCCAGTGCGGAAGTAGCCTCATCCAACAGCAGCACCGGCGCATCTCTTAAGAGTGCCCTTGCAATCGACAGCCTCTGTGCCTGCCCTTCCGACAGTCCACGGCCACGCTCGCCCACATTGCTATTTATCGTGTCCGGACGCTTCTTCACAAAGTCCCACGCACACGCAATCTCCAATGCTTCTATCATCTCTTCCTCTGTCGCATCTTCCTTTACCATCCGCAGATTCTCTGCGATGGTTCCCGACAGAATCGTATTGCCCTGCGGAACATATGCAAACAGGTGTCTCGTCTCTGCATTTAGTACCACTTCCATGCCGCCTGCCGCAGACATCACTGCCTGCCCGCTCTGCGGATGAATCAGCCCCAGAAACATACGGATTAATGTTGTCTTACCCTCTCCGGAAGGACCCACCAGTGCAACAATCTCACCCGGCTTTGCCTCAAACGAAGAATCTGTGATCACACGCTCTTCCTTCACATAAGAAAAATCCACATCCCGCAAAGAAATGGAAAATCCATCTGCCGCATACGCATCAAGCACCGAACTCTCTGTAATATGTACTTCCTTTGGAAGCTCCACAAGCTCACGAATACGGTGCGCCGATACTGAACTGTTTAAAAATGTCGGAACAATCGTCACCAGATTATTAAATGCCGCCGACAGATTGCTTCTCTGCTGCAGAAACAATGTCATCGTACCATATGTAATATCATGCGTCCACAACCGGAACAGACAATATCCAAATGCAATAAACTGCACGACCATTCCAATTCCCTGCAGAACTACATTCGTCTTAATCGTAAAATAATTATACTTCAGGCTGTCATCCCGAAACCGCTTCTGCCACCATCTCATCTTCTTACTATAATGCGGCGCAATACCAAAAGATTTGATCGTATCAAAGTTATAAAACGTCTCGACCTCAAATCCCATCAGCTTACTGCTCGTCTCGAGCACCTTCTGGCTAAAGTCCCTCTGCTTCTTCAGCACCGTCCGTGACAGCAGAAGAAGAAACGGCGCACTGCCAAGCGCAATCAGAGCCATCACCCAGTCATAATGCAAAATGACCATAAATGTCGCCACCAGCTTATAAAGTGCAATGATAATCGTCGGAAGCCAGCTGATGGCATTGCTGCTGATCGTACGAATATCTCCGTTAAAACGATTCAGAATGTCTCCATTGCTGTACTTACTGATCTCCATCCAGTCCGCATCAATAATCTTATCAAAAATATCCGCCTGAATATCATTGTTAATATCAATACTAAGCTTCGTGGAAACCCGGTTGATCAGACTCTCAAACAACAGGCTGAACACCTGTCCGCCAACCATCACAAGAAACAGCACCGCAAGCTTACTCGTCTGATAACCCGTAATGATATCGATCAGATACTTACCCGCCACACTGCTCGCAAGTCCAAAAGACGTACTTAAGATTCCAAGCACAACATAAAACAGAATCGCTCCCTTATACCTTGCGCTATACCCAAGAATCCATCTCCAGTCCTCTAAAATCTCCAAAAATGTACCATCTTTCCATCGTTTCTTTAATATTCTGACCGATTCAAAATGTGTCTTCTTCTCTCTCATGATCTGCCTCCTCTAAAAAGAAGCTTCGTATAAAGAGCCATCACCGGTCTTCGAACCGGAACTATATGCAGCCACACATGACGAAAGAACTCCCACCAGAAGTCCCCCGGCTGTATCGTCTTTCCCTTTCTTATGACTTTCGTCACAACCGCAAATATCTGTTCCCCTGCGACCGGTCCCTCGATCATACACTGCGCATCACCCACGATATAATACCCATCCGGCTTCACATGGTGAATCCTGTGCATGATATACTGTCCGTTTCTTCTTTTAAAGAACACCATATCGCCCTTCTTCAGTTTTGCCTCCGGCTTCCTAAAGAAGATCGTATCACGCTCATGAATCAGAAATGGCGCCATACTATTTCCCGCAATCCGCATGCTGACTTCCCGTCCATCATCCGTCAATTGCTTCAGAACCGACACATATTCTCTTGTATCTATCACCTTCATATATCTGTCCCCTAATCTATCACATGATACTTCCGAAGAAGTTCCACACGTTTCTTTCCAATCTCTAAACTACTCTGATCCTCTGTATGCTTCCTGTCTGCCGCATATCCAAACAGCCGCATCACCCATGCTGCCGGAAGCAGCCACGGATACTTACAGAGCCACACATAATGCCCCTTCATATAAGAAACACCCGGAAACAACGATGACAAAACCGACGACGCCGTCGCCTTTTTGCCTCTCCTAGCGGCTTCCAGCGTCATATTCGCGCTGTGCCTTCTCGCCATCGTGCTCCCGCCATACACACCGCCTTCCAGCAGATCCACAAGAAGCGGCATACAGTCTACACATTCCTGCGTATCATCCACATAGCCGGTTTTCTCCCAGGAGCATCCCAGATACTCTCTGCCAATCTTTGCCAGAGCACTGAAAAATGTATCCATTCGAAGCTGTGCAAGCTTATCCTGAATCTCTCTCCAGTCAATCCGCGTCGTGTAATGCTTTGCCATCATCACCATGTCGCAGACCTGTCTGATCCCAAATCCACTATGTAAAAAATGCTTAAAACTATGACAGATCAGATAAAACATATGGTCCGTCGGCGAAAGTGTCTTAATATCCACTCCCTCAATCTGCTCACAAATGCATCGGTCAAACGCCCCTGCAAATTCCTGATTCAGATGACCATATGCACCCTCGCCTTCTGCAAACAACGAAAAGTGAAGCTCTATATATACCTGATTTCTCGGATTCAGATATGGAATCTCATACGGCAGATCCTTAGGATCCAGCTCCTGCCTCTTATATCCTTCCTCTAACAAAATGCGGTCAAATGTCTCAAACTCTTCCTTTCTAAGCAGCAGATCTTCATCCGCTGATATCCGAAAGTCCGGCTTTTCATAAAAAGACCGGCAAATCAGCCCCTTCACAACCAGCGGATGTACCCCTTCCTTCTGAAGCTTCTGATACAGCTCCAGAAAACCAGCCGTCCTTTGCACCTGCAGCATCACTTCCGCAATCGCACTCTTCTTCCACCTCGCAGCAAGTGGCGCATTCTCCTCTAAAAGGAGCACCGAATCCCTCCGGATCATCTCATATATAATTGCTAAAATCTTATGCATCGCAGCAAGGTCACACAGCTCCTTTAGCTGTGAAAACCTTTCCGGAAGATGGTATTCCTCATCCCCCTGCATAAAGCACCGAAGTGCCTGTAACAGCTCTTTTTGTGTATTCGTCATCGTACCCCTGTTTCCCGTTTCTGGTATTCTTTCTCCATCTCTTCTAGGAACACCTCTGTCTGCCGGCACAAATACTCCGGCTTCTTATAACTGCATCCGCCACCTTCCGCAATCGTAAGCGCCCCGCACATCATACACGCAAAACGCTTCTTGCAGTTCTTGCATTCAGATGGCAGCAAAATCTCATCCGTCGCCCGGCAGATCGACTTCCATGCATCCGAAAAACCAATCTCAAATGGTCTGGCTACCGGCTCATTCATCATGCCGCAAGGCGTCATTCGTCCGTCCCATGTCATCCAGAACGACGACCGTCCCGCCATACATCCCATCTTCTCACCCGGAGTACGCTCACACTCTTCCTCACCGCCCATAAAGTCATCTCTTCCCTCATGGAGTGCCTTTAACCGAATCGCAAGCTCCTCCTTAGACAGGCGGTACATATCCGCCTTCGCCCTCGCCTTTCCAGCCTCTTCTGCTGTAAAACGCACTGCATCATCCGTCACGCCGTTCTTCGCACTACGTACCGGCGGGAACATATAAGTAGCCGCATTCACCTGAATCTCCCTGCTCTTACCAAATGCAAAGATATCCTCCATATCATCCAGATTGTACTTCGTAAAGCTCGCATTGATATTCACAAAAATGCCCGCATCGTGCATCAGATCAATCGCCTTCGTAGCTGCATCATATCCGGTCGGATGTCCACACAGCTTTTTATAAGTCTCATTTCCACCACCATAAAGTGTCACATTCACCTTCATCGGCGGATCCTTCTTTAACCACTCCACGGTCTCCTCATCAATCAATGTCGCATTCGTATTAATTGAGATGAGTAACCCCAGCTTCTTTAACTCTGTATAAATCTGTCTAAAATCTTTTCTAAGAAATGGTTCCCCGCCCGTCAGCAGCAAGAAGAGCATTCCCTCTTTTGCACAGGCTTTTCCCATCTCAATCCATTCTTCTGCTGTATACTCTCTTCCCCTCGCCCTCATCTCTGCTTCACTCATTCGAATGTAACACATCCTGCAATTCATATTGCATCTCGGTGTCAGTTCAAATGTACCGGAAAGCGGCACTTTATTGTGTGCCGCCTTCTGATACAGATATTTTCTAAGCTGCGCCTGCACTGGCGCCTGTTGTTTCTTCATGAACTTATTCCCCAATCTCTTTTAATTATCAAGTATCTGTACTCCCATAATCTGACTGCTGTCCGGATTAAAATGTGCCGCAACTGCCTCTGCTTCCTTGCCTGCGCCCACATTTTCAAATGGTGTACGGTAAGTAATTCCGCCAAAATAAGCGCCGCCAATCTGTACGTACTTATAATAAACATAAACTCTCTTAAGCTCTTTATCCGTCTTATTCTTCAGCGTAATCTTTCCATTCTCAGTCTTTAACTCTACCTTATCCTCTTCTAGTGTCGGCTGATCCATATATCCCGTAGCCGCATTGCCATATGTATAAGTATCTTTATCTGAAAACTCTCGCTTATTGCTCTCAAGTACCAGCGTAGAAGTTCCCGCCGGAAGATTCGTCACCTTAAAACTCGCCGTCTCATTGCTATTTACCTGAAAATCAATCAGCGCCACCTGAAGCATCTGGTCAGAATTGTTCGTAATCAGCATCGCTGTTACGTTCTTTGTCGCCTCGTCACTTCCATCTTCTATAAATGAACCGGAATAAGCACCGATTGACTCAACCGTGAGGTTCGAATCGGAAAGGACGATTTGCTCTGATTTTTCCGTCTTGTCTTCTACACCTACTTTGGCTGAATATCCCTGAATCTTACTAACATCCAGTGTATCCTTTCCAGGTTCCACAAAATCATTAGAGGACTTAACCTTTACATCTATGTCTGCTGGATTTTCTCCGTCTGCAAGTTCATGATAACCTTTTTCCTCTGACGTTTCTTCCTGTGAATTTATTCCATTTGGCTTTAGTGCAAAAAAGATTATAACACCTACCACTAATACAGCGGCTACAATAGCAATGATAATCCCTAATTTCTTTTTCTGTTTCATCGTGCCCTCCATTTTTCTCATCTTTTTATCTTTTACTATAAACTATCTTCCAATAAATTACAACCTATCCCTCAAAATCTCCTTAAACCTAGAATAGTGAGAGTGCACTCCACCCTCACTATTTTGTGTGTTTTCACATATTTTGCAGAAAAAAGAGAACTATCTATGTTTGATAATTCTCTTTTTAGGGGATATTTTATTGTTTATAACTCTTTTAAAATCTCGTTTTTCACCGTATTTACTGCGTCCTGATCCGGGCGACAGGAGAGATGATAGACAGGAATCTGACACGCTGCATCCATCAAAAGATCTGTCATCTTTTCCATATACTCTTTATTCCATGTATTCATCAATGTTTCTCGGAACAACGGAAGAAATGCTTCTCGCCCATGTAATCTGCGAATTACGTTATCCGGTCCCTGCTCTATTACAACAATCGCCTTAATTGGTGCCGACTCATTTCGATATATGCCAGATGAACCGGCATAAGGCGAGCCAAAACCGTAATATTTGCCATCTATTTTCCTTATAATCGTTCGGTCTCCATTATAGATATCTGCATCCTCATATTTCTTCCATAGGTCAGCCTGAGTGGATTTGCCTGTTCCGGATGGTGCTGTGAACAGGATACCGTTATTTTGCCATGATATGAAGGATGAATGGAGGATAAAGCCTTGATGATTGATAAGAACATCTTCAAATGCAAGATAATTCATCAAATTGATCTTTTTAAATAGTAGCTTTTCTTCTTTCAAACTTTTTGGCAAAAAGATAGAAAATGAATCTCTATCTTTTTTTCTTAACGTAACAGATTCTATACCTTTGGTGGTTGTGATGCCTTTTGTACGTCCAATTTCATCCCCTTCTAAAAAGGCAATGAAATCTCCCTTATATATAATTTTCTTCTTTACCGTCATAGTTTCTTCAAAAGACATGTTATAAACTACATTTGGCTCTTCTGACTCATTCGTTTCAAATGGTTGTACCGACGACTGAAACGAAAGGATTCTTGGAGATTCTATTTTCAAGACCAATTTTGCTATATTTAAATAATAACTATACATACTTTCTCCTATATAGATATAGTAGTGAGAGCAATTGCTTGCTCTCACTACTATATCATGCTTTCTTTTATGAAGAAAATACGTTCATGCCCTGTGATGTATGATAGCAAAGCTTATCTCCATTCGATCCCTCACCTGGCAACGGTCCTTCTGGCACTGAATCCACACATTCTCCGGAATTGAATAATCCCAAAGCTTTCCATGATTCCATAAGTGTGCTATCTCCAAGATTCGTTGCACAATTACTTGTTGTCTGACTATTAACTGTATACGCACAAGAAGCAATCATTTCCGTCAACATAAAATTTTCGATTACAATCGCTGGTTTTTGATATGTTTTTTTCATATGATATTCACTCCTATCCGTTATCGTCTAACTACTGCAGTCTTTCTTAAGTAAAGTTCTGACTCAATCCTTGTTACACCATCTGTATCAAACTTGTATGGTACAAAGTCTAATGTAATTTTTCCTCTTGCTTTTGTCATATTAAACATTACTTTATATGTCGTCTGTCCACTTTTTGTTTCACCCTTAACCATCTTTGTTGTAATTGGGTTTTCATTAGCATATACCTGGAATCCATCCACTTCACTGCCTTCTGGCACTGTAACTTCTGCAGTAACCTTCTTTCCACTCTGCAGAGCACTTGAGAACTTAACAAAGCTTACATCTACTCCATACTCTGGTGTAACCGGCATTGCAGATTCAATAATGTCCTTAACAAGTGCTTTGTTTGCTGTATCAGCCGGACTGCTAATTGTATAACCTTTCTGTTTCAGATTAGTCAGTGATATGCACTGTGTATCTGTTGCTGTTCCGGTTAATACTACCAGATAGTTTCCATCTTTAAGCGGAATTGCATTCTCAACAGGAATATTGTAATACATTGCTGTCTTTGTATTGATTGCAGAAATTTTCCTCTTTGCATAGCCATCCGTTGTCTTTGTAACCATAGAAAGTGTTGTATCTATTCCTTCTGTTTCAGTACTCATATCCACTGTTTTCGCCTCAACCTGAAGAGTCGAATCTGCAGTTCCATCTGCTTTTACAACAAAACCAATACCTGTTGTTCCTGTTAAGTATACCTCATTGGATGGTCCACGTCTTAAATATTCTGCTAAGGAATTGCTGTATGTAGCGGAAGCATCCTGATTCATATCTTCCTGATTGACATCACCAAGGAAAGACAAAGACATAGCGTTTTCAGCTCCTGCACAGTATAAAATACTTGAAGTGCTTCCCGGAACTTCTGCACTTGTAATATAACTTCCAGAATCCGGATCATTGATTCCGCTTTCTGTAATTTCACAAGTACCAAGAATCATTTCACGAATGCTTGTGGTTTTTACAGATACTTCATTCTTGATATAGCTTGCATTCTTCTCTTCATCATCATTCAATGGATTATAGATTCTTACACCATCCAAATAGAATGTAGATGCACTTTCCATGTTACTCTTCGGAACAAGAAGAGTTACTTCATATTTTGCGTATGCTAAATTTTTAATAGAAATAACCGGAAGCTGATACAGATCACCATTATTATAGTAAGTATCTACTGCACCGTATGTTGCAACTGTATTGGTGTCCATGTTCTTTACCTTATATACAATGCTTCCGCTTGTACCGCTTGTTCTGGAAATCAGATCAAATCCTGTTCCCTTGAAAGTAAAGGTTGCTTTTGCTCCTACAGTCATCTCTGTTGAAGAACCTGCGCTATCGTTATTTGCTGTATCTGCATAAGCATTATCGTGACCATACAATTCTGTCTGGCTGTTACTCTGGGACAGATTAATTGGTGTACTATTTACAATTTTAATGCCATCTTTGTCTGTCACTGTTACCTCATTTGCGAAGTTATCTTCATAGTAAACAACGCTTGCCGGCATTGTCTTGATTGTACCATGTACTGTTGTACCAGTTTCTGGATTGTTTGAATTAAGTGTTGCACCATTTTTTGTGATATCTGCTGTATAAGTGTAATTCTCAACCTTATCCATGAATGCAATTGGCTTGAATGTTACTGCGCTTTTTGCTGATTCATCTTTATTAATTACAATATCAGAACCACTAATTGTAGTTTGTGTATTGCCTTCTGCTGCAGTGATTTTTCCTAATTTAGCAGTTGTAGCCATATCACCTGTAGCTTCTTTATTGTAGAATGTACCGCCCTGGAATAAGCCATCCCCATTGGCATTTTTTTCTGCAATGTTTGACTCTAGACCGTAATCGAATACATAAACCTTATCGGTTGCCTGATAAGTAAGTACAGTAATTGTACCTTCAAAATTACCTTTATCAGTTGTGGTTCCCTTGTAAGCTACATCATACTTTTTATTTGGAGATGTTGGTGTAAATTCACCCTTTCCACCATTTACATTAGTTGTGATATCTGTATCATCTGTAGTTGTTTTAGTCAGTTCTTTAATAGTTACACCATCAGGTGCATAAGTAACTGTCTTTCCAGCTTCTGCGTAGATTACATAATTTTTTGTAGTTGTTTTTGGCTTATTTGTTACAGATGCTTCAATCGTTTGATCAGCTACAATTTTACCAGTTACATTAGATGTTGTATCCTGTACCCATGTATCTGTCTCTTATACACATCTCCGAGCCCACGAGACTGCAGCTAA
>ENA-UAIO01000328-UAIO01000328.1-human-gut-metagenome-genome-assembly--contig:-NODE-328-length-15931-cov-6.241938_pt1 | contig 15931 bp, 9 predicted proteins | sample MGYA00244415_ERZ654381 | MGnify/ENA primary metagenome ERZ654381 (study PRJEB26926, sample SAMN06165095) | human gut metagenome | biome: ENVO:00009003; feature: ENVO:2100002; material: ENVO:00002003...
GGCTTATAATGCACAGTTAAGAGCCTCCAAGGAAAATCAGATTTTCTACTCTCCGGAATGGATGCAGGAGAACATCCGCAGTAAAGGTCCTTTCGGCGAGATGTATCGGGTCTGGGGAGACGGTAAGCAGATGGTGAAAGGTGATAAGTTCGATTTCTTCGGTTTGTCGGGTTATACGGTTGATGAATTGAAAAAGCAAGGCTATGTGGTTTGGACCGGAATCCAGCCGAAAGGGTCCTATCTGGCTGAAGGCGACACTTACTGTTTCCTGAATTTGATAGGTAACGGCCTGCGTGGTCACGAAGACCCCACTTATGGGGGATGGTGCGGTGGAAGAACCGTCCTTCCCGATTCGGTGAAGAATCTTCCGCGCATGGAACAGATAAAGTATAGAGCCGAGCACTATCCTTTGCCCGACTTCACTGCTCCGGTAATGAATGGATTGGCTGCCCGTTTTAAATGGTCGGTCACTCCAAACTATGCCGACGCAAATCATGAACCGGTGATAAAAGGGGCGCTTGCCATGAGTGCCAAGCCGGGTGAGAAGCTGAAACTTAAATACACTGTAACCGATCCGGATAAGGATGCCCTTACCATTAAATGGTGGCAATATGTGTCAGCCGGTACATATCGGGGCAAAGTAGCGGTAGATGACCCTGCTTCTGCAAATACAACTTTTACTGTTCCGGCTGATGCCAACCCCGGTGATACCATCCACTTGATTTTGGAAGCTACGGATAACGGTACGCCACAGATGAACCGCTATCATCGTCTGATTATTACAGTGGCAGAATGAACTTGAATCAATGAACTTTAATTTGAAGAACTGAAATGAAAAAGATTATATTGGCCGCATTTATGGCAGCCTGTGGACTGCAAATGTCTGCCCAGCAGAATTTGTTTGTAGCGCAAGACCTCGAGTCTGCAATTGTGAACAAAGATAACACAGTGACTTTTAACTTTAAGGCTCCTGATGCCCAAAAGGTGCAGATTGCCGGTGACTTTGCCGAAAAGGCGGAGGGACAACACATTGGAGGTATGGTGGGAGCAGGTTTGATAGACATGACAAAGAATTCAGAAGGAATTTGGACCTATACTACCAAGCCGTTGGATTCAGAACTTTATAGCTATGAATTCATGGTAGATGGTGTGCCGACTATAGACCCTAACAATGTTTATGTCTATCGTGACTTTGCTACCACAAGCAATGTGTTTATTGTAGGGAATGGTAAGGCAGATTTATATAAGGTAAATAAAGTTCCTCATGGAACATTGGCCCATCGTTGGTATCACTCTGATGGTATGAAAATGGATCGCCGTATCAATATCTACACGCCGGCAGGTTATGAACAATCCGGTGATAGGAAGTATCCGGTACTCTATTTATTGCATGGTATGGGAGGGGATGAAGATGAGTGGACAACTTTTGGACGTGCTGCACAGATTCTCGATAATTTGATTGCACAAGGCAAGGCTGAACCGATGATTGTTGTGATGCCCAATGGGCATGCTGCCATGGAGGCTGCACCTGGTGAGAGTAGTCTGGGATACTATAAACCTTACCATATGAAGAATGGAACCATGGACGGTGCTTTTGAAGCCTATTTCCCTGAGATTATCACGTTTGTAGAAAGTAATTATCGTGTACAAGCGGACAAAGCTCATCGTGCTATTGCGGGGCTTTCAATGGGTGGTTTTCATTCTGCCAATATTTCTTTGAACTATCCTGATATGTTCGACTATGTAGGTTTATTCTCTGCGGCCCTTAATGTCCAGAGTGCAGGTCAGAAAAATAGTCCGGTTTATCAGGATATGGATAAAAAGTTAGCTGTTCAGTTTGATAAGGCTCCCAAACTTTACTGGTTGGGTATCGGTAAAGACGATTTTCTTTATAGAAACAATGCAGCTTATCGCGCTGATTTGGATAAAAAAGGATATAAATATGAGTTTATGGAAACTCCTGGTGGACATGTATGGACCTGCTGGCGTATTTATCTCTCTGTATTTGCTCCCAAGTTGTTTAAATAAATCTGACTAGGCTATGAAAAAACAACTGTTTTATTTGCTGTTGGCTGCAGGCGTGTTGAGCGCTTGTGGCCCTGCGGCTCCTCAATTGGGTAAAGATTCTGTTGAGGATGTTATTGGTGCCATGACTTTGGAAGAAAAGGCACATTTGGTTATCGGTACCGGAATGGTGGGTACTTCGGGTGACAGTACGGTGATTGGCACTACAAAGAAGTTGGTTCCCGGTGCAGCAGGTACTACTTATCCGATACCCCGTTTGGGAATTCCTGCCATTGTGTTGGCTGATGGACCTGCAGGTTTACGTATAGATCCTATCCGCGAAGGGGATTCTGCTACTTATTATTGTACACATTTTCCTATCGGTACGTTACTTGCTTCTACTTGGAATCAGGATTTGGTAGAGGAAGTTGGAAAATCAATTGGTAATGAAGTGTTGGAATATGGTGCGGATGTTTTACTGGCTCCTGCTTTGAATATCCATCGGAATCCTTTGTGCGGGCGTAATTTTGAATATTATTCCGAAGACCCGTTGGTGTCTGGCAAGATAGCTGCTGCATATGTTAGAGGGATACAGAGCAACGGAGTGGGAACTTCCATCAAACATTTTGCTGTTAACAACCAGGAAACCAATCGGAATGCTAATGATGCTCGTATCACTCCTCGTGCCTTACGGGAAATCTATTTGAAGGGGTTCGAAATTGCAGTGAAGGAATCGGCACCATGGACAGTAATGTCCTCTTACAATCATATTAATGGCACCTATGCTTCTGAGAATACAGACTTGCTGTCCACTTTATTGCGTGATGAGTGGAATTTCGAGGGTATGGTGGTAACTGACTGGTTTGGAGGGAAGGATGCCGTGGCTCAGATGATAGCAGGTAATGATATGCTCCAACCGGGAAGGGCTAACCAGTATGATATGATTATCGAAGGGGTGAAATCCGGAAAATTGGATGAATCCATACTGAATCGTAATGTGAAGCGTGTTCTTGAACTTATTCTCCAAACTCCTCATTTTAAAGAATACAAATATTCCAATAAACCTGATTTGAAGGCGCACGCAGCAGTTACCCGCCAGTCAGCGACTGAAGGAATGGTTTTGTTGAAGAATAATAACGAAACCTTGCCATTTGAAAGGAAGGTCAGAAATATAGCTCTTTTCGGGTGTACTTCCTATGATTTCATAGCAGGAGGTACCGGCTCAGGTAATGTGAATCGTGCCTATACAGTCTCATTATTGGATGGTTTGAAGAATGCTGGATACCAGATAGATGAAGCATTGAAGGCCGATTATGAACAGTATATTGAGGCCGAGAATAAGAAAAATACTCCTGACTCGTCTCAGCCTTTCTCCAGATTTATGCCGGTACCTCGCCCGACAGAACTTATCCCTACTACAAAGGTGTTGTCAGAACAAGTTGCTAAAGCGGATGTTGCATTGGTTACGCTGGGACGTACTTCCGGTGAATTTGTAGACCGTAATGTCAGTGATTTTGAACTGAGTGAGGAAGAATTGCAACTGCTGAAGTCCGTCAGCCAAGCTTTCCATGCTGCTGGGAAGAAAGTGGTGGTGGTATTGAATATCGGAGGTGTAATCGAAACAGCTTCTTGGAAAAAACTACCGGATGCTATTTTGCTGGCTTGGCAGGCAGGACAGGAGGGTGGAAATAGTGTGACGGATGTGTTGAGCGGTAAGGTATCTCCATCGGGTAAGTTGACAATGACTTTCCCGAACAAGTTGATGGACGTTGCTTCTTCGACCAATTTTCCTATGGATGCTAGGGCTAATACAGATGTGAGGAATAAGGAGGACAAAAGCTCTTCAGTGAAGAATGTAGACTATACGGATTATGAAGAAGATATTTTTGTCGGTTATCGCTATTTCGATAGTTTCGGAAAGCAAGTGTCTTATCCTTTCGGCTATGGTCTTTCGTATACAACATTCGAGTATGTCAATCCGTCTGTCAAAGTTGATAATGGTATATATTCTGTTTCTATTGATGTGAAGAATGTTGGTAAGTTTGCAGGGAAAGAGGTTGTTCAGCTTTATGTCTCCGCTCCCAATAGGTTTCAGATGAACAAACCGGAAAAAGAACTTAAAGCTTTTACCAAAACTAAGGAATTGAGGCCAGGTGAGACTGTTACTGCCACTTTGAAACTGAACACTACGGATTTGGCTTCTTATGATGAAGCTTCTTCTTCATGGGTAGTGGATGCTGGAAATTATAAGTTTTTGATTGGAACCTCTTCCAAGGATATTAAGGCTGTACTTGATGTTGATGTGGTATCAGTTGTGGAAAAAACAAATGACATATTGAAACCACAAGAGACTGTTAATACGATAAAACGCTGAAGGTGAGTATAATATTATTCTTGGTTGTGATTAGGTTGATTTGTAGTGCTTAGGTAAATTAATTGTAATTGGGTAAAATTGGGAAAGAAGCTGCCTCGGAGTTATGAGGTAGCTTCTTCTTTTATTTGGTAATAAGATAAATTAATACCCTCCGTGTCCTACTTACGATATAAATCCCTATCTTTGTGGCGCTTTTTAGCTGAAAATAAGATTCAAATTAATTTAGATACAACAGAAAATGGCACAAGAAGACGTTTTTAAGAAACTCGTATCACACTGTAAGGAATATGGTTTTGTGTTCCCTTCCAGCGAGATTTATGATGGACTGGGAGCTGTGTATGACTATGGTCAGATGGGTGTGGAACTGAAAAATAACATCAAGCAATACTGGTGGCAGAGTATGGTGCTGCTGCACGAAAATATTGTCGGTATCGACTCAGCAATCTTTATGCACCCCACCATCTGGAAAGCCAGCGGACACGTAGATGCTTTCAATGACCCTTTGATTGACAACCGCGATTCCAAGAAACGTTATCGTGCCGATGTGTTGATAGAGGACCAGCTTGCTAAGTACGATGACAAGATAAACAAAGAAGTGGCCAAAGCTGCCAAGCGTTTTGGTGAGGCTTTCGATGAGGCTCAGTTCCGCAGTACCAACGGTCGTGTGCTGGAACACCAGGCCAAACGTGATGCCTTGCATGAACGTTTTTCCAAGGCTTTGAACGATAATAATCTGGACGAACTCCGTCAGATTATCCTTGACGAAGAAATCGTTTGCCCTATCAGTGGCACAAAGAACTGGACAGAGGTACGCCAGTTCAATCTGATGTTCTCAACTGAAATGGGCTCTACCGCCGATGGTGCCATGAAGATATACCTTCGCCCGGAAACGGCACAAGGTATCTTCGTAAATTACCTTAATGTACAGAAAACCGGTCGCATGAAGATTCCTTTCGGTATCGCCCAGATTGGTAAGGCTTTCCGTAACGAAATTGTAGCCCGCCAGTTCATCTTCCGTATGCGCGAGTTCGAGCAGATGGAAATGCAGTTCTTTGTGAAGCCGGGTACAGAGCTTGACTGGTTCAAGAGTTGGAAGGCTACTCGCCTGAAATGGCACAAGGCGCTGGGCTTCGGTGATGACCATTACCGTTATCACGACCACGACAAACTGGCCCACTACGCTAATGCTGCTACAGACATTGAGTTCTTGATGCCTTTCGGTTTCAAGGAAGTAGAGGGTATTCACAGCCGTACAAATTTCGACTTGTCCCAGCATGAGAAGTTCTCCGGCAAGAACATCAAGTATTTCGATCCGGAAACCAACGAAAGCTATACCCCGTATGTCATCGAGACTAGTATCGGTGTAGACCGCATGTTCCTTAGCATCATGTCGGCTTCCTACTGTGAAGAGACGTTGGATAGCGGTGAATCCCGTGTTGTCTTGAAGTTGCCTGCTGCACTGGCACCGGTGAAACTGGCCGTAATGCCGTTGGTAAAGAAAGATGGTCTGCCCGAAAAAGCGCGCGAAATCATTGACAATCTGAAGTTCCACTTCCATTGTCAGTATGATGAGAAAGATTCTATTGGTAAGCGTTACCGCCGCCAGGATGCCATTGGTACTCCGTACTGTGTCACCGTGGATCATCAGACTTTGGAAGATAACTGTGTGACACTGCGTAATCGTGACACCATGCAGCAAGAGCGCGTGGCTATCTCTGAACTGAATAATATTATTGCAGACCGTGTAAGCATCACATCGTTGCTGAAAACCTTGCAATAAAGCGGTTATGGAATAGACCGGTGCGTGAACAAACTGAAATAGTAAATAGTAAAATAGTAAAATAGTAAATGAAAAAGTCCCTTTTGTTTTTGCCTTTCTTGCTGTTGCTGGTGGGTGCTTTTATCTCTTGTGAAGAAGTGGAAGAGGCTGGAAAGTATGATAATTGGAGAGAACGCGGCGAGGCTTTTGTTGACTCGATAAAAAGGCTGACTGGCGAGAATTATGTCGCCACAGCAGAGCAGGCCGATGCTATGGAACTCGGGAAACTGTATGCCATACAGACGACTGCAAGCACTTCTGAAGGTGCTCAGTATGTCTATTGCAAGAAGCTTGTGAAGAATGAGACGGGTGAACGCCCGTTGTATACGGGTTATCATTCAAAGGTGAATGCTTATTATTATGGGACTTATGTGAATGGCGAAGAATTCGACGGTTGCTTTGACGGTTATAGTGCTATTGACCGCGATATACCTATTCCTCCGGTAAAAGAACCTACGGTTTTTGATTCATTCGTGGATTTTGAAGTTTCGGGTGTCGTTGCCGGTTGGGCAGCTGCCTTGCAGCTTATGCGGATGGGTGAGCGGTGGATGTTGTATATCCCTTATCAAAGCGGATATGGTATAAATGATTATACTGCTCCTTATTCTACAAATACAATCCCCGGAGGCTCTCTGTTGACGTTTGACTTGCAACTGGTTAGCTTTGCCGAATGAGATAAAAGAGGGTGTGTGCCGAAACGCCCCGAATATAAGAATTCCCCCTGCTATAGATGTCTATGGCAGGGGGAATCTAGTTAATGGAGAGATGTCTTCTTTAGCCTGTTGGTAGTGTGGCAGACGTTCGGAGACTGGTTCGTTTTATATTTTCTTCTTAATGGCCTTTACCCAGATTTTGTATCCATCCTCATTCAAATGCAGTCCGTCGCCGGTCAACTCACTGCGTAGTACATTTGTTCCCTTCTCTGTAAATAGTGGAAAAAGATTGATATAGGCAATGCCTTCCTCTTTGGCAAACGCCTCCAGACGGGAGTTGATTTCAGGAACCATATCTGTCTTTCCAGTCAGTTTTTTGTATCGGCCGAAACTTTCATTGAAAGGGAGTAGGCTTTGTAGGTAGAGTTTTGTGTCGGGAGATTCTTTCCGGATGCGTTCCACCGTCATGCGAATCATGTCTACAATACTGTCTGGTGCCAAGTCATGGGAAATGTCATTGACTCCGATAAGCAGGAACAGCTTGGCGGGATGTCCGGGAAGTATCTGATGCAGGCGGTCATAGATACCCATCACTTCATCACCGATGATGCCGCGATTACGTACATTCTTCTTACCAAGACGGGCAGACCAGTCACCGCCACCTTCAGTCAGGCTATTGCCAAGCATGACGATGTCCTTGCTTGTAATGGCAGGCTCATCCATAAACTGTAGGAAACGTTTGTAGTAATGGTCTGTATAAATACGCGGAATGGGGTAGATGGAAGCCGCCACAGCGTTGGCAACCAATGAACGCAGGAGAACTACGCTGTGTCCGTCTTCCGGATGTACGGCGTTGATAAGGAGTATGACGGAAGTGTCATTGTCCGGATCGATAATGATGGAGGTACCCGTGTAGCCGGTATGCCCATAGGTATTAGGACCAAACAAATCTCCATTGTTGGAGGCATAGGCTGTAAAATTATCCCAACCGAGAGTGCGTCCCAGACTGGCGGTAGTGCGTGGCACAGTACGCATGGCTTTTACACCCAGCGGACTCAGGATGCGGCGTCCGTTCCATTCACCTCCGTTTTGCAGGGCTGCGCAGAGTATGGCAATATCATCAGCACAAGAGAATACTCCTGCATTACCGCTGATACCTCCGTTCATGACACGTGCCAGCGGGTCATGAACTTGTCCGCAGAGAACTTGTCCATTAGGTTGCTTTTCAGTGGGGGCAATGTTATTCAATTGAGAATTGCGAATTGAAAATTGAGAATTGGCTACGTTGTTTTCCTTGTGTCCTTGTTTTCTCGTTCCTTTGTCAACTATCGTAATCCAGTTACCATCCTTATCACGTTGGCAAGGCAGATAGTCGGTATGCTCCATGCCGAGTACATCAAATAGGTTTTCACGTGCAAAGTCACGCAGGCTCTGTCCGCTTATAGTCTCGATAATGTGCTGCAAAGTGATGAAGTTGAGGCAACTGTATTGAAAATCAGTCTGCGGCTTGAAGTCGCGTTTACAAGTAGCAATATATTCCATAAGCCCATCAGGATTGGGAGAACCGTACTGCTTTTCTAGCTCGGCTACCGGTGCATAGGGAGGAAGACCGGAAGTGTGTGTCATCAAATCGGCAATGCGGATTACCTTTTTCTCTTTGCCGTCTTCGCTTTCCCAATTCTTGAAATGGGGTATGTAGAGGCTGACGGGGTCCAGCATACGGAGCTTGCCGCGTTCTGCCAGTATCATCGTACATACGGCGGTCGACATGGATTTGCTGCAAGATGCCATATCAAAGATAGTATTGGCAGTCATAGGCTCCACATTGGGATAAATACGCTTGTTGCCGTAAGCTTTCAGATAGGCCATCTTGCCGTTACGTACTACAGCAAGTACGGCACCGGGAATATCCTTGTTGGAGATGGCTGTTTCAATCGCTTCGTCAGCATACATCAACTTGCGTGAGTCCATTCCCACTTGTTCAGGGGCTACGCGTTGCAAGGGTTGCGCGGTGGCAGCTTGCAGACAAAGAGAAAAGAGAAAAAAATATATTGCTTTCATAATAAAGGAATTTAAGAGTGAGTAATAGCTAAATCCGGTACGCATCCACTGCCTTCTTCACCGAGCCGTGCATCAACAGCAGTGCCTTGGCTTTGCCATAGTCCAGTCCGAGTTCCTCTACAATCATACGGGTACCACGGTCCACAAGCTTTTTGTTACTGAGTTGCATATTCACCATTTTGTTGCCTTTCACGCGTCCCAACTGTATCATGACGGAAGTGGTAATCATATTCAGTATCATTTTCTGTCCTGTTCCCGATTTCATGCGTGAGCTTCCCGTCACATATTCAGGTCCTACAATCATTTCGATGGCTACATCTGCCTCTGCTGCCATTGGAGAGTCCGGGTTGCTGGTGATACAGCCGGTCAGTATGCCGTGTTCGCGTGCCTCGTGCATGGCACCAATCACGTAGGGGGTGGTACCGGATGCAGCAATACCGATGACCGTATCCTTATCTGTAATATTGCGTTCCGTCAACTCTTCCCAACCGCGGTGAATGTCATCTTCGGCATTCTCTACCGGATTTCTCAATGCAGTGTCACCACCGGCAATCAAGCCGATAACCAGCGTGGGGGGCATACCGAAAGTCGGTGGAATTTCCGAAGCGTCGAGTACGCCCAGACGTCCACTGGTACCCGCACCCATGTAGAAGATGCGTCCGCCTTGTTTCATGCGGGGCACAATCTGGGTTACCAACTTTTCTATTTGAGGGATTGCCCTCTGTACGGCAAGCGCCACTTTCTGGTCTTCGGTATTGATGTCTTCCAGAATTTCACGGACTGATTTCTTTTCCAAGTCATTGTAGAGCGATGGTTGCTCTGAGATTTTTACGAACATAAGGCTATTTACTATTTGACGATTTACTATTTGACGATTTACTATTTACGATTTGTCACTTTCAGTTGTGATATTTGATGAGTCCTTCCATGGGGCTCTTGATGATTGCACCCAGTTGGATACCCATTTCTTTGGCAGCTTCTGCCAGAACTTCCTTGTAATAGAAGGCTACGGAACCGATGAAATGTACTTTTTGATGCTGATAGTCTTCATATTGCATGACATTGCGTTTAAGGAATGCCTTAAAGCTGTTCAGTACCAGAGCGCGTACACAAGGTTCACCCAGATTCTGTGCAAGAAATGGTGACAAGCTTGCCAGGAAACGGTTGGGGAAAGGTTTACGGTAGACACGGTCGATGATATCAGCAGGTGTCAGGTCGAACTGTTTGAGGAATTTCTCTTTCAGCTCGGGTGTCATCTGATTTTTCAAGATATCGCCTACCAACAGTTTGCCCAAGCAGGCTCCGCTGCCTTCGTCTCCCAAGATGAATCCCAGAGGAGATACATTGGTGACAATGCTTTTTCCGTCATAATAACATGAGTTGGAGCCGGTCCCCATGATGCAGGCAATGCCTGAGTCATGTCCGCAGAGGCCACGTGCGGCAGCCAGCATATCGGTATTGACTTCCACTTCATTTTTCACACTGAGGTGTTTGGTTATGGCACGGTGCACCATACTTATCTTGTCGGGAAATCCGCATCCTGCACCATAAAAGTATACGGCATCCAGCTCACTTGTCTTCAGCTGAGGTAATAGCGCTGTTGCTATTTCATTACTGATTTCCTCTTCCGACTGAAAGAAAGGGTTCGTCCCTTTCGTGAATATCTGTTGGAGAAGTACTCCATTCTCTACAACACACCAATCGGTCTTTGTAGAGCCACTGTCTGCTATTAGAATCATATAAATAATGTTTAATGATTAGGGATTAGGGGTTAGTGATTAAGGATTAGTGATTAATGGTAGGTGATACTGTTTCTTAATTATAGGCAACGTATTAATCACTAATCCTTAATCACTAACCCCTAATCCTTATATTTTGATATATATTTTTCGTTTGTACAACTGGTAGCCGATACACCAGTTAATGGCGATAAACAGCAGGGCAAAGGCAAGGGAACCGGCGATTTCACCGAAAACGGGCATGAGGACTATATTGTATAAGAATCCGTGTATGCTGATGCTGCTGTCTCCCCACGGGAAACTGATACTACCGAAAAGTATGCTAAGTACGCCGCCCAATACATACATGAACAGCGGATTCACACCGAATGCCTCGAAAAACATGCTCCACTTCTTATAGCCTTTCACATCAATAATCCAGATAAGCAATGCCAGAAAACTGGATGCCAGTCCGCAAGTGACGAGTACGTAGGTAGGAGACCATATTTTCTTGTTGATGGGGCAACCGTAGCTTAGCAGGAAACCGGAGAAAGTAAGGATAACACCTACCAGAAACAGTGTGATAAGCTGCGAATTGAGAAATGAGGCACGGTCTTCCGACTTGTTGCCATCCAGCATCAGCCGCCCTACACAGAAGCCCAGCAACACATGTGCAATGGCAGGAATGGTGCTTAACAAACCTTCGGGATCTATGCCGTTATCCTTGTACATGTGTGCAGGGGTCAGGATGGCACGGTCTACCACGGAAAGAATGTTTGTTTCATTATAGGCGAAACCGTTGCCGCACATCAACAGTATGAAGTAGCCTGTCAATAGGCCGGCTATCAGATAAGGTATATGTTTATGCTTCATGGTTAGTGCAATGATGGAGGCTGCTCCGTAGCAAAGGGCCAGCCGTTGCATGACACCCAGAATACGGATACGGTCGAATGTCCAGACGGAAGCCCATAGCTTCTCTCCGAAACTGAGGTCGTCCGGAGCGGAGGCCCAGTAATAGCAGAAACGCGAGAACCAGCCGATAGCCATGCCTATAAGGAAAATGACGATGGTGCGTTTCAGTATCTTCATGCCGGCGGCGTGGCTGAACTCGAAGTTGTATTTCTTCAGGGAAATGTATGTGGAAATTCCCATGATAAACATGAAGAAGGGAAAGACGAGGTCGGTGGGGGTCAGACCGTTCCACTCTGCATGCCGCAAGGGGGCATAGATATGTCCCCACGAACCGGGGTTGTTTACCATAATCATACCTGCGATGGTGACACCACGGAGAATGTCGAGTGCAAGGATGCGTTTACTTACTTTTGTACTGTTCATTGTAATATTTGTGTGTTAAGTTAATTATTAATCCTAATTATCAGCTGCCTTTGTACATTCGTCTACCAGATAGGCAATGGATACATAGGGGATACCTGAGTTTGTTGTCAATCCGATTTCACAAGTACGGCTGTTAGAGTAGCCTATATTCACTCCGGACGCTTCTATTTGCGGGCGGAGTTTGCGTAGGGCGTACGAGTTCAGCTCAGGATAGGTGAATCCCCGGTCTCCGGCAAAACCGCAGCAACCTACTTCTTCCGGCACGATGACTTTACTGGAGCAAAGGCGTGCAAGGGCTATAATGGTATCTGCCAGTCCCATTTTCCGCATGGAGCAGGTGATGTGGATTGCTACGGGGCGGTTAATAGGTGTGAAAATCAGCTTCTCACGTAAGAATGTATAGATGAATTCTGCAGGTTCATACAGTTTCATCTTCTTGATACATTCGCGCATGCGGTGCAGACAAGGGCTTTGGTCACAGAGGACGGGGTATTTGCCTTGTTCGCTGGCTTCCCAAAGTGCGGCCTCCAGTTCGGCTGTCTTGCGATCGGCAATGTCCAGCATCCCTTTACTTTCCCAAATGGTGCCACAGCAAAGCTTGTCCATATCTTTCGGGAAGATGATTTCGTAACCGGCTTTTTGCAACAAGGACACCATTTTATTTACCAATGGCTGCTCTACGGGAGACTTCTTTGCCAGACCCATAGTCTGGTTGATGCAGCTGGGGAAGTAGACGACTTTGTAGTTACGAGTTACAGAGCTACGAGCTACAAGTGCTGCGCTATTATGCTGCATAGTGCTTGTAGCTTGTAACTCCGTAGCTTGTAACTGATAACTTTTCGGCATAGCCGGCGTCCATAGAGGTATGCCTAATGCATTGTGCAGCCCCTTGGTAATGCCGCTCATCGCCTTTGTCCCTAATAGTGAATGTCCGAAGTTGGCTAAGGACAATACGGGACGCAGTGCACTCTTGACACCAGCGAAATGATTGGCGACAAAGTCTCCGGCTTTGTATCCCAGACTGCCTTTGGGTAATGCTTCCTGGCGGATTATATGGGTAAGGTCGCCCGTATTGATACCCATCGGGCACGACATGGAGCAGAGGCCGTCTCCGGCACAAGTCTGGTTGCCGGGATAGCGGTATTGTTTTTCGAGCAGTGCAAGGCGTGTCGGGTCCTCGCCGCTTTGTTTCAGCCGGGATATTTCGCGCTGCAACACGATACGCTGGCGCGAGGAAAGGGTAAAGCCGCAGGAGAGACAGTTGACTTCGCAGAAACCGCACTCGATGCATTTGTCAGCTACGAGTGACGTAGCTTGTCTCTTGTCACTCATCACTAATAAAGGCAGCGGCTTGAAGTTCTTGATATGGCATTGCGGGTCATCATTGAAAATGACACCGGGGTTTAGCAATCCTTGTGGGTCAAACAGCTCTTTGACGGCTTTCATGGCTTTGTAGGCGTCATCTCCCCATTCATGGCGGACAAAGGGAGCCATATTCCGGCCCGTGCCATGCTCGGCTTTTAGGGAACCGTCATATTTATCTACTACCAAGGTCTTGATGTCATTCATCAAGTCTTCGTAGCGTTTCACTTCCGCTTGGGTACTGAAGGACTGGTTGATGATGAAGTGGTAGTTGCCTTCGAGAGCATGGCCGTAGATGCAGGCGTCATTATATCCGTGGCGGGCTATGAGCTGTTGCAGTTCTGCCGTTGCCTCCGGAAGGTCTTCAATGTGGAAGGCGATGTCTTCGATGAGGCAAGTGGTTCCCGGCTGGCGCGTACCTCCCACAGAGGGGAAGATGCCGGAACGGATGGCCCAGTATTTGGAATATTCCTCCGGACGGTCGGTGAAGCGTACCGGAATATAGGTGGTGAAGGCTTGCAGGCAAGCTTCAATGGCAGATATGTTCTGTTGCAGTTCTTCCGGGGTACGGGCTTTGGTTTCGGTCAGCACTGCTGTCAACCCGGTTTCGTCGCCGGGCTCCACGCCGGGGAGGGCAGAGGAGGCAACTTCGCCTTTGTATTTTAGGAATACGGGGTCGTTGACGGAAGAAAGGCTCTTATAGTCTAGCATTTCAGCCCCTTTTACTGTCCATTCGCCGGTTTCGTCGACCAGCTTCTTCATGGCTACCACAGCGCGGCTCGCTTCTTTGATGGTCTTGAAGTAGAGCATAGCGCTGGCCTTGTAGGGATAATCATATTCAGTCTTCATCGTCACTTCCGAAAGGAACGCCAGTGTACCTTCGGAACCTACCATGAGGTGGGCAATGATTTCGAATGGGTCGTCGAAACGGACGAAGGGCAACAGATTGAGCCCGGTTACATTTTTGATGGAATATTTGTAACGGATGCGTTCGGCCAGTTTTTCGTTGGTACGTATTTCATCGCGCAGTTCGCAGATGCGGCGAATGAAGTCACGGTGACTCACTTCGAAGGAGGCGCGGCTGACGGGATTTCCGGTATCCAGCAGGGTACCATCCATCAGGATAATACGGGCGGAAATAAGCACCTTGTCGCTATTGGCGTGCGTACCGCAGTTCATGCCGGAAGCATTGTTCATGACAATACCGCCTACCATGGCGCTTTTCACCGAGGCGGGGTCCGGTGCAAACTTACGGCCGTAGGGAGCCAACAGTTCGTTCACACGTTGTCCGATGATGCCCGGTTGGAGGGTTATCTGTTTGTAGTCGGTGGATATGCTGTATTTTTCCCAATTCTTACCGGCTACGATGAGGATGGAGTCACTAATGGCTTGGCCCGACAAACTGGTCCCTGCCGCTCGGAAGGTGACGGGCAGCCCGTGGCGGCTCGCCAGTTTCAACAGTTGTGAAACTTCATCTTCGTCTTTCGAACGGATTACAATCTGGGGAATCAGTCGGTAAAAACCGGCATCCGTACCCCAAGCCAGCCGGCGAAGTTCGTCGGTGTAAATCCTTTCCTGCGGAATGAATTGTTTTGCTTCCTGCAGGAAAGCCATGTAACTATGCTCTTTCATGTTCACTTTTTTTTATTGCATCACTTCGCTTCAAAGTGCTCTGTAAACGTGTCTTACGAGGGGGTACATTCAGTCGTATACTGAATATATTTAAGTATACGACTGAATGTGGTTCTGTATACGACTGAAATAGTCTCCGTATCAGGCTCTTTTCCCTTCCTTATTTATCTGTAAATTTATTTATATAAATAATACTTTTTCGACAGCTTACGGAAGTCTTCGGCATCTTTATACCAGTAGTCGCGTATGTCCTCCCAACGGTTCCGTTTCGAGAAGCGCTCGCGTATCTGCCGCGAACCGCTTACTTTGTCGAACATGTTGAAACGTCCCTTGTCGGCATGGTCAAACACGGCACGGTCAGGATAGAGGGCGGCGACTTCCTGCATGACCAGGAATTGCAGGTCGCTCAACGGTGCTTTGCCGAAATCCATGATGTGCACTTGCACACCTTGCAGCAACTCGCCTTTGCCTACGCTATAGAACGGCTTCAGGTACATCGGTCTGAAGATGACCCCCGGTACGTTCAGACGGTTCAGGTTTCCGGCCAGCTTTTCCGCTTCCATCCATGGTGCGGCAAACATCTGGAACGGAATGGTATACCCCACGCCGATAGACATATATCCTAGTTCACCCAGAATGCCGCTGACGGGGTAGAAGAATGCAGAATGAGGATGTGGAATGTGTGGAGAGGAGGGAACCCATTGCAGTCCGGTTTGGGTATAATCCATCTTGCGTTTCCAGCCTTTCATCTTCACTATGTGGAGATTACATTGTTCCCCATCCTTCAACATCTTCTCGCCATTGAGCATCAGTGCCAGCTCACCGCAAGTGAGGGCGTAAAGGTACGGAATTTTAAACTGGCTTACAAAAGAAATGCAATCATCTTCAACCAAGTTGCCTTCAATCTTCAATCCGCCTACGGGATTGGGCCGGTCCAGCACCTGTCTCTTATACACATCTGACGCTGCCGACG
>ENA-UAIO01000357-UAIO01000357.1-human-gut-metagenome-genome-assembly--contig:-NODE-357-length-15333-cov-5.131693_pt1 | contig 15333 bp, 9 predicted proteins | sample MGYA00244415_ERZ654381 | MGnify/ENA primary metagenome ERZ654381 (study PRJEB26926, sample SAMN06165095) | human gut metagenome | biome: ENVO:00009003; feature: ENVO:2100002; material: ENVO:00002003...
TTATTATAATGTGTATTTTTGTAACAAAGTAATAATGAAAAACCTCTTAAGTATGAAAACACCTGTTCTCGCGCTATTCATTTCTTTAGTGGCATTTGGAGCCTGTGTGTCCAATAAACAAACCCAGCCGTCAACCGATTATACCCAATTGGTGAATCCGTTTATCGGAACCGATTTTACCGGCAATACTTATCCGGGAGCGCAAGCGCCTTTCGGAATGGTACAACTTAGTCCGGATAACGGTTTGCCCGGATGGGACCGTATTTCCGGTTATTTTTATCCGGACAGTACGATTGCCGGATTCAGTCATACCCATTTGTCGGGAACAGGAGCCGGAGACTTGTATGATATCTCTTTCATGCCTGTAACTTTGCCTTATCAGGAAGCGGAAGCTCCTTTAGGTATCTATTCCAAATTCTCTCATGCGGATGAAGAGGCTTCAGCTGGTTATTATCGCGTGTTGCTGAAAGATTATGATATCAATGTGGAGTTAACTGCTACAGAGCGTTGCGGTATACAGCGTTATACGTTTCCTGAAGGAGAGTCGGCTGTCTTTCTGAATCTGAAGAAAGCGATGAATTGGGACTTTACCAATGATTCTTATATTGAGATAATTGACTCATGCACCATTCAGGGATATCGTTTTTCCGAAGGATGGGCAAGAGACCAGCATGTGTATTTCCGCACTCGTTTCTCCAAACCGTTTGCCTCGGTAGAGATGGATACTACTGCCATTGCTTTGAAAGGTAAACGTGTAGGTACGGCTTATATCGCCCGCTTTAATTTTGATACGGAAAAAGGAGAGCAGATTGTTCTGAGTACTGCTCTTTCGGGAGTAAGCATGGAAGGTGCTGCTAAAAACATGGCGGCTGAAGCACCTCACAATGATTTCGATAAATATTTGGCTGAAACTAAAGATAATTGGAACCGTCAGTTGGGAAAAATAGAGGTAACAGGTGATAACAAGGACGATAAGGTTAATTTTTATACAGCATTGTATCATACAATGATTGCCCCGACTATTTATAGTGATGTGGACGGGGCTTATTATGGTCCCGATAAGAAAATTCATCAGACGGATGGTTGGGTGAATTATGGAACTTTTTCATTGTGGGATACTTATCGTGCCGCACATCCGTTATTTACTTATACGGAACCTCAGCGTGTCAATGATATGGTGAAATCATTCATTGCTTTTTATGAACAGAACGGACGTTTGCCGGTATGGAATTTTTGGGGAAGTGAAACGGATATGATGATTGGCTACCACGCTGTACCTGTTATTGTCGATGCTTATTTGAAAGGTATTGGTGATTTTGATGCAGAGAAGGCATTGGAGGCTTGTGTGGCTACTGCTAACTTGGATGATTATCGCGGCATTGGTCTGTATAAAAAATTAGGATATATACCTTATAATATAAAGGATGAATATAATGCGGAAAATTGGTCGCTTTCCAAAACATTAGAATATGCTTTTGATGATTATTGCATAGCCGAAATGGCTCGGAAGATGGGGAGGACTCAATTAGCGGACGAATTCTACAAGCGTTCTCAGAATTATCGCAATGTGTTCAATCCGGCGTCAAGCTTCATGCAGCCGATAGATGATAAAGGAGTATTCCAACCTAATTTCAGCCCGGATGACTACACTGCCCACATTTGTGAAAGTAACGGTTGGCAGTACTTTTGGTCTGTACAGCAGGATATTAAGGGGCTAATTGCCTTGACTGGTGGTAAGGATCGTTTTACGGAAAAGTTGGATAGTATGTTTACTTATATCCCGGCTGGTAATGCAGATTTGCCTCTTTTCAGTACAGGTATGATTGGCCAGTATGCTCATGGTAATGAGCCTAGCCATCATGTGATTTATTTGTATAATAAGGTACGTCAGCCTTGGAAAACTCAGAAGTATGCGGCGCAGGTCATGCATGACCTTTATTTCAATGCACCTGCCGGACTGTGTGGAAATGAGGATTGTGGACAGATGTCTGCCTGGTATGTATTCAGTGCTATGGGATTTTATCCTGTCAATCCGGTAAGTGGTGAATATGAGATTGGTACGCCGTTGTTCCCCGAGATACAGATGCATCTGGATAATGGAAAAACGTTCACAGTACTGGCCCCTGGAGTAAGTCGTGAAAATATCTATATCCAGTCGGTGAAAGTAAATGGGCAACCATACGATAAGAGCTATATCACACACCGGCAAATAATGGATGGTGCTACTGTAGAATTTGAAATGGGTCCGGAACCGGGAAATATTTGGTATAGATAGATAATAATTGGTTCAACTTATTAAGAATTGTAATTGTACAGGAGGTGAGTTAAAAGTAATATTTGTTATCGTTTTGCTGTAGAGGCGGTTTGAATCTGCCTGAAAATTGTATGATGAGCGGAAGCTTTTTGCCTCTACAGTGGATGATTGGATCGTTATTTGGAACATTGGCTCTCTCCTTCATACAAAGGTGAATTATATAATATGAACGAGGAACTTGATGACACCTATAAGGCCGTCTTTCGTCAATGCTATCCTAAGCTGTTGTTCTATGCGACACGGCTGGTTGGTACCGAAGAAGCCGAAGATGTAGTGCAGGATGTTTTTGTGGAGTTGTGGAGGCGGAGAGATTCAGTCGTCATAGGAGAGCAGATTTTAGCTTTCCTTTATCGTTCTGTATATACCAAGGCTATAAATTTATTGAAGCATCAGGTTATAGAGAATAACTACAGTGCGGCAATGATAGAAATCTATGAACGAAAATTGCAATATTACCAGCCGGATCATGCCGAAGTCATTAAAAAGATAGAGAATCAGGAATTGCGTCAGGAAATTTTTGGAGCGATTAATGAATTGCCGGATAAATGTAAGGAGGTGTTTAAACTGAGCTATCTTCATGATATGAAAAACAAGGAAATCGCTGATACTCTTGGCATTTCTTTACGTACCGTAGAGGCACATATGTATAAGGCCTTGAAATTTTTGCGCGAACGTCTCAGCCATTTATTATTGTCATTGATTATATTTTCAGCAAAACTGCTAAGTGTTTTTACAAGTTGAATTGTTTACTATATGAATAGGGAAAAAGATGAGTAAACTTAACGAAGATATTATTATCAGGTATTTGGAAAACCGATGCTCGGAGGAGGATTTTGTTCTTATCAATGAATGGATGAAAGAATCTGATGAGAATGCCGGAGAGCTGTTCCGTATGGAGGAGATTTATCAGTTAGGTAAATTCCCCTTTGAGGAGGAAAATCTGGTAGTGAGGGCAGAGCGCAGGTTGGGTAGAAGATTGAAACGGGAAAATCAGAAGAAACAAGAGGTGTTCAAGCTTAGAAGTGTGTTGCGTTATGCAGCTGCTATAGTGGGTGTGATGGTGCTGGCTGCGGGATTGGCCTATTGGTTCCGGAATAAAGCGGAGGAATTGGTGGTAGCATCGGCTGCTCATGGACAAGTGCGTGAGATGTTGTTGCCTGACGGGACAAAAGTATGGTTGAACCAGTCGTCTGTTTTAAAATATCCGCGTGCTTTTGAAGGAAAGGAACGTCATGTATATCTGGATGGAGAAGCTTATTTTGAAGTAGCACGTAATCATGAGAAACCTTTCATGGTAAAAAGCCCGGCAATGGATGTCAGGGTCTTGGGAACCTCTTTCAATATAAAATGTCGTCCGGATAACAGTTTTGCGGAAACAACCTTGATAGAGGGTGAAGTTGAGGTAAAAGATAAATCGGACAAAGGAAGAATTACTTTGTTGCCGGGACAAAAAGCCGTTTTAAACAGGGTAACAGGGCGGATGCAAGTAAAACAGGTCGATCCCAAGATGGAGATAGTCTGGCATAATGACTTGATTCCATTTGAAAAGTCATCTATTTTCCAGATTGCGGCAGCATTGGAACGGTTCTATGGAGTGAAGATAATCCTTTCACCGGATGTAGACAGTACTAATACTTATTCAGGTGTACTGAAAAAGAAAGATAATATAGAGTCTGTGCTGAATTCTTTGCGTAACTCTATTCCTTTCAATTATAAGAAAGTAGATGATAACAATATATTTATCTCATCGGAAACAAAATAATTTTTAAATAAAGATCTATGAAAATCAACATGCTCTTAAGCGGCTGTCTTCTAGGGTTATTGTGTTTCACTGCATGTGATTCTGAGGGCTATGAAATGAATGATTACACCCATTATGTCAATCCTTTTATTGGTACAGGAGGCCATGGGCATACTCATCCGGGTGCTATGGTTCCTCATGGCATGATACAGCCGGGGCCGGATACTCGTATTGACGGTTGGGATTCCTGTTCCGGATATTATTATGAAGATACTACGATCAATGGTTTTGCCCATACACGTCTTAGTGGTACAGGGTGTGCGGATTTCGGAGATTTCCTGTTGATGCCGACTGTAGGTGTGCAGCGTACTGATTTCTTGGGAACAGAAAGCCAGAAGCGTCCTTTCGCATCGGCTTTTTCTCATGAAAAGGAATATGCCGAACCGGGATATTATTCTGTTTTTCTGGATACATACGGGGTAAAAGCCGAACTGACTTCGACAGAGCGTGCGGCAATGCATCGGTATACTTTTCCGGAAAGTAAGGAGTCTGGATTTATCTTGGATATGGACTATAATATTCAGCAACAAATCAATCAGGTAATGGAAGTGGAGGCAGTGAATGATACTGTGTTGCGGGGGCGCAAACGCAGTGCCTATTGGGCATACCGGCAGGATCTTTATTTTTATGCCGTATTTTCCAAACCCTTTACGTATACCTTGTACACGGATACTGTTCAGGAAAATGACAAACAGATTCCTGTATGTAAAATGCTTTTGCATTTTGAAACGGCGAAAGATGAACAAGTGCTGGCTAAGTTCTCTATCTCTTCTGTTGATGCGGAAGGTGCTTATAAGAACCTCCAGGCTGAGATGCCCGGTTGGAATTTTGATGGAGTGCGTGCCGATGCTAAGAAGAAATGGAATGAATGCTTGTCAAAGATTGCAGTCAAAACCAATGATGAAGACCAGCGTGCCATTTTCTATACGGCTATGTATCATGCTTTCCTAAGTCCCAATCTGTTTACAGATGTAGACGGGCGTTACTTGGGAATGGATTTGAAAGTGCATACCACCGACATGAAACATCCGGTTTATACCATTTTCTCTTTGTGGGATACTTTCCGTGCGTTACATCCGTTACTGACTATTGTCGATCCTCAGTTGAATACGGAGTTTATCCGTTCATTGATAAAGAAGCATCAGGAAGGTAGTATCTTTCCGAAATGGGACTGTGTGTCCAATTATACCGGGACTATGGTGGGATATCATGCGGCTTCGTTGGTAACCGATTCTTATGTGAAGGGATACCGCGATTTTGATGTGCAGGAAGCTTACAAGGCATGTCTGCGTGCAGCGGAATATGACACTACCGGTATTGTAGCTCCCGATTGGCTGATTCCATATGTTATGCCCAAAGCACGTTATTATAAGAATACTCTTGGCTATATTCCATGTGACCGTGAGAATGAATCGGTAGCGAAAGCATTGGAGTATGCGTATGATGACTGGTGTATCTCCGTGCTGGCAGACAGCTTGGGAGATACTGAAACCAAGGAGAAGTATGCCCGTTTTGCAGATGCTTACGAATTTTATTTTGATCCTGCCACCCGTTTCATGCGTGGATTGGATAGTAAAGGTGAATGGCGTACTCCGTTCAATCCCCGTTCTTCCAATCACCGTAATGATGATTATTGCGAGGGTACTGCATGGCAATGGACTTGGTTTGTTCCGCATGATATCCCGGGACTGGTGAATTTGATGGGTGGGGAGGATGCTTTCGTAGGAAAGCTGGACTCCTTGTTTACGGTTTCTTCCCAGTTGGAAGGGGAGGCTACCTCTGCTGATATCACAGGACTGATAGGCCAGTATGCGCATGGTAATGAGCCTAGTCATCACATTACTCATATGTATAACTATGTAAACCGTCCATGGCGTACTCAGGAATTGGTTGACAGTGTGCTGTATAACCAGTATTTCAATGCTCCTGACGGCTTGTCGGGTAATGAAGATTGCGGTCAGATGTCTGCCTGGTATATTTTGAATTCCATGGGCTTCTATCAGGTATGTCCCGGTAAGCCGGTTTATTCTATCGGACGTCCGTTGTTTGAGGAGGTGACGATTAATTTGCCCGACCGCAAGACTTTCGTTATCCGTACCCACAATAATTCGAAGACCAATAAGTATATTGAGTCGGTTTTGTTGAACGGAAAACCGCTGGATGTTCCTTTCTTTACCCATGATGATCTGGTACGTGGAGGAACGATGGAGATTACCATGAGTCCCGTACCGACGGAATGGGGAAAACAGGTGAAGAATTAAAAGTATAACTTAACCCAAATAGCAATATCATGAAAAAACTATTTCTATCAGTTGTAGCGCTGTGTGTCACGCTGTTTGTACAGGCAAAGGATTATGCAGACTATGTGAGTCCGTTGGTAGGTACACAGTCTTCCTTTGAACTCTCTACAGGAAATACTTATCCTGCCATATCCCGCCCGTGGGGTATGAATTTCTGGACTCCCCAGACAGGAAAGATGGGGGACGGATGGCAGTATGTTTATACGGCTAATAAAATCCGTGGTTTCAAACAAACCCATCAGCCCAGTCCGTGGATTAATGACTATGGTCAATTTTCCATCATGCCCGTAACAGGAAAACCGGAATTTGAAGAGGACAAGCGTGCAAGCTGGTTCTCTCATAAAGCTGAAATTGCAAAACCTTATTATTATAAGGTTTATTTGGCAGAACATGATGTCGTAACCGAAATGGTTCCTACGGAGCGTGCCGTAATGTTCCGTTTCACTTTTCCTGAGAATGATTCATATGTAGTGGTGGATGCTTTTGATCGTGGTTCGTCTGTCAAGGTGATTCCCGGAGAAAACAAAATCGTGGGCTATACTACCCGTAACAGTGGTGGTGTTCCTGCCAACTTCAAGAATTATTTCGTTATTGAGTTTGATAAGCCGTTTACTTATGAGGCTACGTTCTCTAATGATGTACAGCCTGAAAAACCGGATGGCAGTGTTCCTGTAACCTTGAAAGAAGGTAAACTGGAGCAGACTGATTTCCATACCGGAGCCGTTATCGGTTTCAAGACAAAGAAAGGCGAAGTAGTTCATGCCCGTGTGGCCTCTTCATTCATCAGTCCTGAACAAGCAATTCGGAACCTGAAGGAATTGGGTGGTGACAGTTTTGAAGTATTGGTACAGAAAGGTAAAGAGGCTTGGAATGAGGCCTTAGGTAAAGTAGAGGTGGAAGGTGGAACATTGGATCAATACCGCACTTTCTATTCCTGCTTGTACCGTTCCTTGTTGTTTCCGCGTAAATTCTATGAACTGGATGCCAACGGACAACCTGTTCATTACAGTCCTTACAATGGCGAAACGCTGCCGGGATATATGTATACGGATACAGGTTTCTGGGATACATTCCGTTGCTTGTTCCCTTTCTTGAACCTGATGTATCCTTCGGTAAATAAGGAGATACAGGAAGGTTTGGTTAATACTTATAAGGAAAGCGGTTTCTTCCCCGAATGGGCCAGCCCCGGTCATCGTGGTTGCATGGTCGGCAATAATTCAGCTTCTATCTTGGTTGATGCTTATCTGAAAGGAGTACGTGTGGAAGATGTGGAAACATTATACAAAGGACTGATTCATGGAACGGAAGCAGTACATCCTGAAGTTTCTTCTACCGGACGTCTGGGATATGAATATTATAACAAGCTGGGCTATGTGCCTTGTGATGTGAAGATTCATGAGAATGCAGCCCGTACATTGGAATATGCATACGATGACTGGTGTATTTATCAGCTGGCGAAAGAGTTGAAGCGTCCGAAGAAGGAAATCGCACTTTTTGCCAAACGTGCCATGAACTATAAGAACCTGTTTGATTCGGAAAGTAAATTGATGCGTGGCAAGCAGAAGGACGGCAAGTTCGCTTCTGAATTCTCGCCGTTGAAATGGGGAGGTGACTTTACGGAAGGAAACAGCTGGCATTATTCCTGGTCTGTATTCCATGACCCTCAGGGATTGATTGATTTGATGGGAGGTAAGGAAATGTTCGTTACCATGCTTGATTCTGTCTTTTCGGTTCCCCCCATCTTTGATGATAGCTATTACGGACAGGTAATTCATGAGATTCGTGAAATGACAGTCATGAACATGGGTAACTATGCACATGGAAACCAGCCCATCCAGCACATGATTTATCTGTATGACTATGCAGGCCAGCCTTGGAAAGCGCAATATTGGTTGCGTGAGGTGATGAACCGTATGTATACAGCCGGTCCGGACGGATATTGCGGTGATGAAGACAATGGTCAGACTTCGGCATGGTATGTATTCTCCGCATTAGGGTTCTATCCGGTATGTCCCGGTACGGATGAGTATATTCTGGGTGCTCCGTTGTTCAAGAAGGCGACACTTCATTTTGAAAACGGAAAGAACTTGGTAATAACCGCATCGGATAACAGCGATACCAACCGATATGTAGATGAAATGCGTGTAAACGGTACTGTTTATACCAAGAATTATTTGAAGCATAACGAATTGTTACAAGGCGGTACTATTGACTTCAAGATGACCGACCGTCCGAATATGCAGCGTGGAACACAAGAAAGTGATTTGCCTTATTCATTTTCAAAAGACGAAAAAGTAAAATAAAAGTTTCACCATGCACTTCTCTCTTGTAAAGAGAGGTTGGAGGGGGATGTTCTCTTTTGGCAGCATTGCAAGAGTACATCCCCTTTTTCTTTTTAAGTATTTCTTCTATACGTCAAAGTCCGATGATATTACTACTTTTGCCTTTCCTCTGCTTTTTTCTGGAAAATTTAGAAAAAAGAACAAGATTGAGTAAGTGTTTTCTTTTAGCTGCCTGTTTTTATTCTCGAAAGGGGAATGAGAACCCCTTCACTGGAGAAAAACAAGTCAGTGTTAACGAATTTATAAATTATGAAAGGCAATCAATTAATGAGAAAGCCCAAATTACTCAGGGCGCTTTTGATTCTTTTGTTTGTGGCTGCACCCATACAATGGACCCGCGCGCAAATCGTTCTTTCAACTCCCAAGACAACGCTTGGAGCAGTGATCAAGAACATTAAATCACAGTCTAACTATCAGTTTTTCTATGATGACAAGCTGGCTGAAATGCCGGTGAATGCCATTGATGTGAAGAACGGTTCATTACAGTCTGTACTTGATGCGGCTTTGCAAGGCAAAGGAATTACGTATAAGATAGAGGATAACATTGTCTATCTTTCAGCATCCGGAGAGCCTCAGACACCTCAACAGACAGGACAGGAACATACAGTGACCGGAACAGTGGTTGATGCGACAGGCGAAGCCTTGATTGGTGTAAACGTACAAGTGAAAGGAAATCCCACAGCCGGTACGATTACAGACTTTGAAGGTAACTATTCTTTGTCCGTTCCCGGAAATGGTGAGATTGTGTTCTCATACATTGGTTACCGTTCGGAAACATTGAAGCCCGATGGCAAGAATGTACTGAATGTAACCATGCAGGAAGATACACAGCTGATTGGCGAAGTGGTGGTAACCGCTTTGGGGATCAAACGTGAGAAGAAAATGTTGGGTTATGCGGTTCAGGAACTGAAGAGCGATGAACTGAACAAGACAGGTGACCCCTCGGTAACCAGTGCCTTGCAGGGCAAGGTGGCAGGCCTTCAGATGAATACCTCGGCTACCGGTCTGGGGGGCTCTACGAAGATTACCATCCGTGGAAACTCTTCTCTGACAGACAATAACCAGCCGTTGTGGATTGTGGATGGCGTTCCTTTCAGCGACACTAGCACTTCAAGCGCATCCCGCTATGATGGTGTGGACCGTGGTAGCGCTTCCATGGACATTAATCCGGATGATATCGAGAGTATTTCTGTTTTGAAGGGTCCGAATGCGGCTGCTCTTTACGGTTCACGTGCAGGTAATGGCGTTATCTTGATTACGACAAAGAAAGGTAGTAAGAAGGATGGTTTCGGAATCCGTTATAGTGGTAATTTCACTTGGACAGCTATCGGCGAGACATTGGATATGCAACGCCGTTACGGACAAGGACATATTGATACAAAAGATGCCAAGACTGCGGTGTATGACAAAACGGATAGCGGAAGCTGGGGCCCGGTATTGGATGGAAGCATGAAAGAGGCTTGGAACGGAGAAACGTACGCTTACTCTAACTATGGGGATAAGTTGAAAGATTATTTTGATACCGGTTTCTCGCATACGCATAACGTATCTATCAGCAACGGTACAGAGAAATCACATTTCCGTACTTCTTTCGGATACTCCGACAATGACGGTGTATTCCCCACTGAAAGTTTGAGCCGTGTGAATGCCGATCTGAATGCGGGAACGGAATTGAACAAATGGGTGTCTATGGACGGAAAAATTTCTCTTTCACGTACAAAAGCCGATAACCGTCCACTGTATGGAGATTACGGTGCTATTTCCCAGTTGATGAGAATCCCTAACAACGTCCGTCTGGATGACTTGAAACAATATTCTGATGAAACTCATGCGCATGTGAATTGGACAGGGCCTACTGCCAGTATCCGTAATCCTTATTATGTATTGCATCAGCGTCAGAATTCGGATGAACGTTGGCGTGCTTTCGGATATTATAGCATGAAAATCAATTTCACTGATTGGCTGCATCTATCTGCCAAATACGCTTTTGACTACTACCGTACCAGAGTGCAAAGCACCAATGCGGGGGATGGTATCAATGGAGAAGCCAATACTTCCATGATTACGAATGATTCAATGGACCGTAGTGAAGAAAACTTCTTCGAGTCAAATGCTGAAGTCATTTTGATGGGTGACCGTCAGTTGACTGATAACTTCCGTCTGGGCTTCAATGTCGGTGGTAACTTTATGTACCAGCGTTCGGAAACTTTGGGCGTGGGCGTAGGTAATATGGTGGACAAAGGTAACTGGATGCTGAATGCGGCCAATTTGTTGAGAACCGGTAGTGAGGATGGCTACAAGCGTGCCATGAACTCGGTGTTCGGCTCTGTACAGATGGCGTGGAAGGAATATCTGTCTTTGGATTTGACAGCCCGTAACGACTGGTCATCCACTCTTCCGTCAGGTAACAATTCTTTCTTCTATCCGTCTGCCAACCTCAGTTTCGTAGTGTCGGACTTCTTGCGCTCTATCGACAAACCGTTGCCAAGCTGGGTGACATTTGCCAAGGCACGTCTGTCTGCCGCACAGGTAGGTAAGGATACAAGTCCTTATCAGTTATACAACACCTACTCTTTCAAATTCGATAATGGTGTATTGACCCCGACCAAAGACAATGTGAAGATGAACGACCAGTTGAAGCCTGAAATCGCGACTTCTTACGAAGCGGGTCTGGATATGAAGTTCTTGAACAATCGCCTGGGATTTGATTTTACTTATTATTACAGCAAGACAAAGAACCAGATTATGAAAGTACCCGCAGCAGCTCCCTGGAGTGGAGGACAATGGGTAAATGCAGGTATGGTAACCAATCAAGGCGTGGAACTGATGTTGTATTCCACTCTGGTAGAAACAAAGGATTTCGCTTTTGACTTGAATGTGAATATGGCTCACAACGTATCGAAGGTGAAAGAACTGGCTCCGGAAGAAAATGTGAACTATATGTTCTTTAACGGTGACGGAAACTTCCCTGTAAAAGTAGGTACACGCGCCGGACACAAATTAGGCGAGATTTATGCTACGTCGCTTTATAAGCGCAATGAAAACGGTGATATTATCGTAAATGAAAATGGGTTGCCCATGACTGTGACCAATGAGTCCGAATATGTGAACAAACCTATCGGTAATATCCAGCCAAAGCTGACCATGTCTGTATCTCCTACCTTTACTTATAAGGGGATTACACTGTCCGCACTGTTTGATATGAAATTCGGTGGTGATATCTTCTCTTATTCCGAGATGCTGGCTACCGGAAACGGTTTGGCTAAACGTACCTTGAACCGTGGTGAGGAAAACAACTATATGATGGTATTCCCCGGTGTGACAGAGTCAGGCGAGGTGAATACAAAACAGGTGTCTGCTTCAGAATACTATGGTGCATTGCAGGCTGAGAATTTCATCTACGATGCTTCTTTCATTAAGCTGAAAGAATTGTCAATCGGCTATTCATTCCCCTCATCTATGCTGAAGAAGACTCCTGTCAACTCGCTGAATATTTCATTTGTTGCACGTAACTTGTGCTATCTGATGAAGCACACACCGGGTACAAGCCCCGAAGGTGGCTATGACACTACGATGTTCTCACAAGCCATTGACTATGCATCGTTGCCGTTTACACGTACTTTCGGTATTTCTATCAACTTAGGTTTCTAATTAATTAAAAGGAAAAACTGATTATGAAAATCAAATTATATAAATCCGTAGCCTTATGTTCGTTGCTGGCTTTGGCCGGATGCCATGATTTTGAGGAATTGAATACAAATCCTTACGCACCGATTTACGACCCGACTGTGGAGAATGTATCGGCCGACGGTATAGATATTGATTATACTTTGACGGAACATGCCATGGCAAGTTTGAAAGGGATGGAAGGTGCTATCGGAAGTATTTTTGCCAACTTCACCTACGAAGGTCCTTACAATGATTATCAGACAACAACCAATCTGACTCATGATATCTATGCCGGTTATTGGGGAAACAATGTCAGCGGCTTTGTGAATCAGGCGCCTACCTATTCTTATACGGATGGATGGTCGGCCAGCCGCTGGAAGCATTTCTATGATGACCGCAGCACTTCGGAATACAGCCAGTTGGTCAAGACATTCTATTTCTGCAATAAGGATTATTACCATACGGCATTCTATATCACCCGTATTTATTATGCTTTCTTGTTGTCCATGCAGACGGACACTTACGGAGATATTCCTGTAGCCTACTATGTGAAGGGAGCCATGCCACCGGAAGAAAATGTGACCTATACACCTCAAAAGGAAGTTTATAATATCCTTTTCCAGCTGTTGGATCAGGCAATAACAGAGTTGCATCAGGAAAATCTTCCTGCTGTCAGTCAGTATGATTTAGGTGACAATGACAAATGTTATGGGGGTGATGTGGACAAATGGCGTCGTTTTGCCAATACACTGCGTTTGCGCCTTGCTTTGCGTGTATCCAATGTAGACCCGGCTTTGGCCCAGACTCAGGCAAAGGCGGCTTTGACAGACCCTGCCGGTTTGATGCAAAGTCAGGATGACAATATGAAGCAGACTCCGAAACGTCAGTATATCGCCGGCGGTAATGAAAATATCTACGCGTTGTTGTTCAGTTGGACCGGCAATGCTGTATTGTCGAAAGAAATGGAACGGGCTTATAAGAATCAGGCTTTGAAAGAAGGTGCGGCAGCCGATGCCGTTACTTTCAATGAGAGTTCTGAGAACTGTTATCTCGACCCTCGTTGTGAAGTTTTATGGTTCCGTCCTACTCCGTTTGATTCGTTGACTACCAGTCCGCTTCCCACAGAGAATCTGAAGAGAGATTTCAACGGAGTGATGAATGGAGAAACCAATGTAGGCGGTTCTTATCTGAACAGATATTCTGCCAACCGCTGTATTCTGTCATCTGATGCCATGAACAAGGATTATTGGTGGAATCTGGCTCGTGAAATTGTCTGGATGGGTTATGCTGAAAGTTTGTTCCTGAAAGCGGAAGCGGCATTGCGCTGGCCGTCATTGGTGGATGAAACAGCCGAAGCCCTTTATTTGAAAGGTATCAAGGCATCTATGGATTATTATGAAATTGATGCGGACAAGGCCAATGAATACATCAGTCATCTGGATGGCGTAAAAGCATTTGCCGGTGGTAGCAAGGAAGAACAGTTGGAACAGATTATTACTCAGAAATGGATTGCCGTTTTCCCGAATGGAAATGAAGGATGGGCGGAAGTGCGCCGTACCGACTATCCGCGTTATCTGCTGGCTCCGGTCAATGGAAACAATTCCAATGGAGAAGTGGCGTCCGGCAAGCTTATCAAACGCATCAACTATCCTAACAGCGAGTCCCGTAACCCCAATAAACCGGGCAATGTGAACCAGGGTAGCCGTGTATGGTGGGATGTGGCCGATACGATGAATGATAGAGGTCAGTGGCATACTCCGAATAATTTCCGCTAGAAATTGCTATCTTTGTATCCTAGGGAACATAAAAAGAAACAAAATGAAGCAAATTCTATTTTTATTGGCAGCCGTCCTGTTATTGGGCGGCTGTGCGGAAGAGAAGAAGACCGACGTTCGTTGGGCTACTTTCAATATCCGTTACGACAATCCGCAGGACAGTTTGAACAATTGGCAATATCGGAAAGACCGTGTGTGCCAGTTTATTAAGGACCATGAGCTGGATATTGTCGGTATGCAGGAAGTCTTGCATAGCCAGTTTCAGGATCTTCGCGCAGGCTTGCCCGAATACGATGGTATCGGTGTGGGACGTGATGACGGGAAGACAGCAGGTGAATATGCGCCGCTTTTCTATCGTAAGGACAAATATGAGGTGTTGGACTCCAATACTTTCTGGTTGGCCGAAAATTCCGATAGCGTAGGAATGATGGGATGGGATGCGGTTTGTGTCCGTATCGCCACTTGGGCAAAATTTAAGGACAAGGCTACCGGAAAGATATTCATGGCTGTCAATACTCATTTTGACCATGTGGGTGAAGAGGCCCGCCGTCAAAGTGCATTGCTCATTATCCGTAAGATAAAGGAGATCGTAGGCGAACGTCCCGCAGTGGTTACGGGCGACTTTAATGTGACCGATGCGAGCGATGCATACGAAACAATCACCACCAACGAGTTTGTGATGAAGGATGCTTATAAGACGGCTGCCCGTGTGACCGGCGTTGATTATACTTTTCATGATTTTGCCCGTATCCCGGCCGAGGATTGTGAAAAGATTGATTTCATCTTTGTCACTCCGCAAGTTCTGGTGAAGAGTTGTGAAATACCGGCTGAAGTACCGGAAGCTTTACTTTCCGACCATAATCCTCAGTTGGCTGACTTGGAATTCTGATTTTTTAAATAGGTGAACTTACGCCGGTAGAGTCTTTAAAAGGGCTTTATCGGCGTTTGTTATTTTATTCTGTTGATACTTCTCATTATATGTAATCTTCTCCCATTTAAAATAATTTTCCTCTTTCGATAAGTGTGATACCTTACTTAATTGTTCTATATTTGTATCATTAATCCAATTTAATAGTATGAAGACTGTCTCTTATACACATCTCCGAGCCCACGAGACTGCAGCTAATCTCGT
>ENA-UAIO01000360-UAIO01000360.1-human-gut-metagenome-genome-assembly--contig:-NODE-360-length-15271-cov-5.940392_pt1 | contig 15271 bp, 15 predicted proteins | sample MGYA00244415_ERZ654381 | MGnify/ENA primary metagenome ERZ654381 (study PRJEB26926, sample SAMN06165095) | human gut metagenome | biome: ENVO:00009003; feature: ENVO:2100002; material: ENVO:00002003...
GGGCTCGGAGATGTGTATAAGAGACAGATTAAGAATGGTGTTCCGGTAGCTATCATCGGTGAAACGAATGCGGGGAAATCAACTTTACTGAATGTATTACTGAACGAGGATAAAGCAATTGTCAGTGATATTCATGGTACCACGCGTGATGTCATTGAAGATACTATTAATATAGGTGGCATCACTTTCCGATTCATTGATACTGCCGGAATCCGGGAAACAAATGATACCATTGAAAGTCTTGGTATTGAACGTACATTCCAAAAGCTGGATCAAGCGGAGATTGTACTTTGGATGGTTGATTCATCTGATGCATCTTCTCAGATAAAGCAATTATCAGAAAAGATCATTCCTCGTTGTGAAGAGAAGCAACTAATTGTTGTATTCAACAAAGCGGATTTGATTGAGGAAAAGCAGAAAGAAGAATTATCTGCTTTATTAAAGGACTTTCCTAAAGAATACACGAAGTCTATCTTCATATCGGCAAAAGAACGTAAACAGACCGACGAGTTACAAAAGATGCTTATTAACGCAGCACATCTGCCTACGGTAACACAGAATGATATTATTGTGACAAACGTAAGGCATTATGAAGTTTTAAGTAAAGCTTTAGATGCTATTCACCGGGTACAGGATGGGCTTGAAACGCATATATCTGGAGATTTTCTTTCGCAAGATATACGGGAGTGTATTTTCTTCATTTCGGATATTGCAGGGGAAGTGACGAATGATATGGTGCTTCAGAATATCTTTCAGCATTTTTGCATCGGAAAGTGATGGCTTGGAAATAGCCATAAGCAACCATAACCATTTAGAATAAAGTCGCTGAAATCCAGCGACTTTTATTTTTGTGTCTATTCCAGTCAATTCTGACAGACTGCCAATTTTCAGCATCTTTTTGTACCATAATTCTACCGCCGAACAAATAAGCGGGCTCCTCGCACTCATCATAGCGACATCTTAGGCACGATGTGAGACGCTATGAGAATGAGCGGAACCGCTATAGAAGACACAGCGTGAGACGCTGTGAGAAATTGTGAGACGCGTTGAGACGAAATCGACGAAATTAAAGGCGACTAATATATGGAGGTACAGAGAAAATGCCAGTGGTGCGGCAAACCATTTATAGCACACACGATGGTAACACGGTTTTGCAGCAAATCGTGTACAGAAAAAGCGTATAAAGACAAGAAGCGCAAGCAGAAATTGCAGGAATACGAAGCGAGGCAAAACGAGCAGCCAATGCAGGAAGTTGGCATTGTGGGAGGCAAACCGTTCCTCTCCCCTGCCGAAGCCGCTACCCTTTTAGGTATCAGTCGTGCCACCATCTACCGACACATGGCTACCGGTATCATTCGGGCGTTGCAACTTCGTGGGCGTACCATCATACGCAAATCCGACATTGAAAAGATGTTCGACAATGCGCCCGCCTACAAGAAACGCAGCTATGGACGGAAGCAGACCGTCCTCTATTACACCACGAATGAGATTTTGGAGAAATACCAAATCCAGAAGAAAACCCTGTACCGTCGCTGCAGACTATACAACATCCCAAAGGTTGCAGAAGGTAGCCGTGTGTTCTACAACCGCACCCTCATAGACAAGTATTTTGCCGACCTTGCCGAAGAAATCAATCTGGACTGTTATTACACACCGGAGCAGGTCATGGGAAAATACGGTATGAGCCGTAATGCCGTTGTCACCTTTGCCCTGCGGCACAATATTCCCCGAATCAACCGCCACCACGAGGTGTATTATTCCCGTGCCCATATAGACGCTATCAAAGAAAAGCAGGACAAGTTGAATCCTGACTATTATACCTATTCGGAAATCACCGAGAAATACGGGCTTACCAAGATAAACATCAGCTACTATGTCAACAAATACGATATAACGAGGTTCAAACAAGGAAGCCGGACTATGGTATTGCGCACCGAATTTGACAAGGTATATCGTGAACACCGGAACGGTACATATACACCCAAGAAGCGCGAAAGCAAATCCGGCCAGCAGGAGCAGAAAGAACCTTTTACAATCCCCGACGGATATTATTCGTCAGAACAGATTGCAGTCACATATCAGATGACCAAGAAAACTATTTGCAGGCTGTGCCGTGAAAACGACATTCCTAAAATCAGTCACGGAGGATTCAACTACTATGAACAGTTGGCAGTAAACCGTTTCTTCGTCAAATATAAGGCAGCTGACAATATCAAAGAATGGATTGGCGCAGAACAGATGGAAGAAATATACGACATGAGCAAAGATGCCAGATGCTCGTTTGTGCATCGCCACAAAATCCCCTCCCGTGTAGTTTACGGCAAGGTTCAATACTCCAAAGACCATATCGACACTATCAAGAACGGAGGTTTCGACCAACGCGAAAAGTATTACAGCGTAGCCGAGGCGATGGAAAAATATGGTTTGCGCAGAGATGATGTCTATAACTATGCACGCTATAACAACATCCGAAAAATGCACCACGGCAAATCCATGTTCCTGCTGAAAGAGGATTTTGACAAGGTGATGGCTGAAAAATCCGTCACCTGAAAAATTATTCCATACAGACAGGAAAATTACTCCTGACGATTATAGGTCTGTATAGAACCATTTCGTTGGTTTGCAGCAAATTATTAACAACAATATAATATAGTAGAGTATGCACGAATGTAAAACTGTAACATTGAGGACAAGACCTCTAAAGAACAAAATGTTGTCATTCTATCTGGATTATTATCCGGGATATAGAGACAAGGAAACGATGAAAGTAATCCGTCACGAGTCGCTTGGCATTTATATCTATGCCAACCCGAAGAACAAACGTGAGCAGAATTTCAACGATGTAATGACCGAGAAAGCCGAAGCCATCCGTTGCCGTAGGTTTGAATCGGTTGTAAATGAACGCTATGATTTCTTCGACAGGTACAAACTAAAGGGTGATTTCTTGGAGTACTATCGCCAGCAGCTCCGCAAGCACGACCAGAAATGGGAGTTCGTCTATCTCCATTTCAAGAACTTCGTACACGGCAAATGCACTTTTGAAGAGATTGACATCGACCTGTGCAACAAGTTTCGGGAATATCTGCTGAGCGCCAAGAAACTAAGACGCAACGGACGTATCACACGAAACTCAGCATCAGGATACTGGTCTACTTTCAGAGGATTCTTGAAAATACTATATCGTAATGGGATGATAAAGACCAATGTCAATGACTTCTTGGAAAAGATTGAAACAGAAGACACTATGAAAGAAGCTTTATCTGTTGAAGAATTGTACCAGTTAGCTGAAACGCCATGTAAAAAGCCTATTGTGAAAATCGCATCGCTGTTTTCCTGTATGACCAGCTTGCGCATCAGCGACATCCTAGCCCTGCGCTGGGAAGACATAGTGGACTACTCTGCCGGAGGGAAATGTGTGCATATCATCACACAGAAAAACAAAGCGGAAGACATCATTCCCATCAGCGAGGAGGCATTAGGGCTGATAGGATACAGTTCTGAGAAGAAAGGTCTGGTATTCAAGGAACTTATGCGTAGTTGGACACAAGTACCAATGAAAGAGTGGATTCGTTCTGCCGGAATAACCAAGAACATAACATTCCATTCATATCGGAGAACATTCGCAACCCTCCAAGGTGCTGCCGGTACAGACATCCGTACCATACAAAGCTTGATGGCGCACAAAAGCATCACCACCACGATGCGTTACATGAAAGTCGTGGACAGCAACAAGCGTGAAGCCAGCAAGAAAATCACTTTGACACGCAAGGGTTGAACTCCCCTATTTTGCCCCATTACATAGTCTTAGAGTATGATTTTCGAGAGATTATCATACTCTAAGACTATATTTTCTTAAAAATTGACCGATTTACTGCACTTATTTATAACTATCTGGAAATGTGCTTATAACTTTGCACTATCATTTCATCTAAACAACAATAGATTATGACAGATAGTATTCAAATTCACAGAAAAAAGGCAAGTTTCATACTTGCGGTAAGCGTTACTTCATACTCGGTAATCGCCACTTATCTTTACAACTGCCATCAAATAAACCTGATGGAATATACCACACCTATTATATTGAGTATTGTGATCTTAACTCTTTCATGTGCGTTCTCTCAAAGATTTTTCTATCGCTACCTTATCAAGAATAACGTATGTATTTCTTTTGGCAAGCAAAAAGAATCCATCCCACCTGAAATCACGCAGCCATCTGATACCATTACCGCGGAAGTAGAAGTTATAGAAGTGCCGACAGCAAGGAATGATTACACAGATGGTTATGACGAACGCATAGCTGAAATAGAACGGGAAAAGGCAGAGCAGCAAGCTGACATTATGCGTGTTATGCACGAATATACCACATATAGTATGGCTGAGTTCCTTTCAAAAGACGACCTTATTACACTTCACGAAAACATAGAGTGCTTTGCCCATGGGCAATGTGATTTATACAAATCCATACGTTCCAAATTCGACAACCCATTAAACACTCTCGATATACGGCATTTTGTATGGAATATCGGTATAAGGTTGAATATCTCGGTGGAAAAATGCGCAGAATTCATAAAAACCATATTCCCACACGAATTGAAAAATGCTACTCTGTTTTATTTATCAAAAAATCTACGGACTACAGGTATTTGTAAAATCCCACTTGATATTCCCCTAAAAGGAGAGTATTATTTCAATTGCCTCAAAAAAGCAGACGATGAGACAGCTGGTTCTGACCGACTGAAATGATTCCGTCGCTGACGGGAAAATTACCCTCTGCTGACGAAGGTCTGCATAGGATCATTGTGTTGGTTTGCAGCATGTTTAACAAATAAAACATTTGAATCATGTCTAAGAATCAATTCACATTCAATGACCTTCCCGAAGTGCTGGGAGAGTTATGCGACCGAATTGCAAGTATGGAAAGTCTGCTGACAGAGAAACTTTCCAAGCAGAACGAGGTCAAGGAGAACACGCACGTCCCCATGACCGTGCAGGAGGCTTGCGCCTATCTCAAAATGCCGCTATCGACCTTTTATTACAAAGTTAAAAAGGACGATATTCCGGTTATAAAACAAGGCAAGCACCTCTACATCTATCGTGATGAGCTGGATAAATGGTTGGAGTCGTCCCGTAAGACCGTTATTCCGCAAAGTTTCGAGGAAGAGAATGATGCGCTGCTCGCTTCCCATCGTCGTAAACCAAACAATAAAAATTGGTAAGCTATGGAGAAGACGAACAATAACATTCCGACAGCCGAGGAACTGGCTATTTACATAAAGGAGGCTACCGTGAGCGTAACCAACACATATGAACAGTCGCCTGTGGTGTTGATGGTGGATAACTCCATTATCGGAACATTGGGCAACTTCAGTGCATCCATCGGTAAAGCCAAAAGCAAGAAGACTTTCAATGTTTCAGCCATTGCCGCTTCCGCATTGGCCAATGGCACAGTACTCCATTACCGTTCATCGTTCCCGGAAAATAAACGGACGATATTGTATATCGACACCGAACAAGGAGAGCCTCATTGCCAAAAGGTGCTACAACGCATTCTATGTTTGGCCGGATTACCAAAGGATGCCGATTCTGACAATCTGATTATGTTAGGTCTGCGCAAATATTCTCCCGAAATGAGGCTTGCAATAGTCGAACAGGCCATTGGCACAATTCCGAATTTGGGTCTGGTCATTATAGATGGCATCAGGGATTTTATGTATGACATCAATTCTCCGAATGAAGCCACCAATATAATCTCCAAATTCATGCAGTGGACGGATGACAGGCAAATCCATATTCATACCGTCTTGCATCAGAACAAGAATGATGAACATGCCCGTGGTCACATCGGCACGGAACTCAACAACAAAGCGGAAACCATCATGCAGATCGAAGTGGATAAAGAGGACAAGACTGTAAGCGTGGTCGAAGCCGTCCATATCCGTGACCGTGAGTTTGAGCCTTTCGCTTTCCGCATAAACGAGGAAGCCATACCCGAACTGGTAGAGTTCTATCTGCCCAAAGAGAAAAAGATCGGACGACCAACCAAAGAGCCGTTTGAACCGTACAAGGAAATCCCTGAGAATGTACATCAGGCTGCGTTGGATGCCGCCTTTGCAAACGGCAACATCAGCAACTACAATGACTATCTGGAACGACTGAAAATAGGGTATGGATTGCAAGACGTAAATCTCGGTCACAACAAAGCGGTCAAGGTCGCTACTTTTCTCAGAAACAAACGCATGGTAATAAAAGTGGGGAAAGAGTATCAAATCAACCCCGAATACCATTACTAAGTTTGACTTTACTTTATTATCGGGGCATACATATAAGGATAAAGCAAAGTTGTGAAGATAGTAGTTGAAAACATTCATTCTCTCCCCTCTTTTAGAGATGTATCTTATACCATCCGGATGCCAGTTCGCTATGTACATCCGATATGGTTTGCCGGAAAGTATCAACAGGTAACTGTTGCGAGATATGCCAAGGTATAACCTCACTACGTTACGGTTGTACATTGGCGCTCTCGCCGGCTCATAGACTCCGCCGGTGCGGTACTCGCAAGCTCGCACCTATTCACCATTATAGAACTATTTATATGAAAGAAAATATTGAAAATTCATCCAGTTCCTCTGACGAGACAAGAAGCGTCTTTATCGGAGCTAAAGTCACTCCCAGCCAGAAAGAACATATAAAATCACTGGCCGAACAATGCGGCATGACCGTAAGTGACTACATATTATCACGCGCGTATAACTTCAAACCCAAAGCAAGACTCACGAGAAAAGAAGCTGCTCTGTTGCAGAATCTGGACGATTGTCGGTCAGACCTCGTAAAATATACATCTGCACTTCATGGAATGTCCACAAAGCAACGCATGATAATGTTCAATCAGATTCCGTTCATGGTCGGTTGGCTTAAGGAGCTTGGCAATGTAGCCGAAAGTGTCTGCCAGTTCTTGAATGCTGCAAAAGAGAAGAACAACATTCCGTCTAACCCTAAATCCAAAGAAGAATGATTGCAAAAGCCAAAGCAATATCGCACGGAATAAACGACCTCCGTTATATTACCGGAGAATCACAGCACAAGAAACATCCGGAGAAAATCTATCGAGTAGTGGACAATCTGTTACCCTCTCAACCAGACGCTATGGGGATATGGAACTCCATGCAGTTGACCTTATCCCAATATCGGCCTATAAAGAATTCTGTAATCAGAATCGAGTTGAGCCCATCGCCCGAACATACCCAATTCTATGACATTGAAGATTGGCAAACACTTTGGCAGGAATTCGCCGAGGAGTTCGACAGACAAGTGATTACTGGCAAGAACGGAAAAGTCCGTTCCTGTCCGACCAATTTGGCGGGCAGCAAATACTCAGTTTGGTTGCATACGGAATCCAAAGGCGAAGTCCCTCACCTCCATGCTGCGATTTGCCGTTTGGATGAAGATGGCAATATCAACAACGACCATAACATTCATCTTCGTGCACAACGTGCAGCCGAGCGAGTGGCAAAGAAACGAGGCTGGACAACTGCAGCGCAAATCCGAAATTGGAACATTCCACAAGTGAACCGGGACTGTATGGAGGTGTTGAAAGCAATGCCATCATGGTCATGGGATGAATACAAGAGTGCTCTTATACGGAAAGGTTATACCGTCCATGAAAGAGAGGACAAGAAGGGTATTCTTCGTGGATATGCACTCGTGCATGGGAATACCAAATACAAGGCTTCCGAATTGGGAGTCGGCAGGAACCTAATGGTCTCGAAACTTCCTGCGACATGGGAGAAACTGTACCATCAGCCAGCAATTGCCATTAGAAACAATACACCCTTAGAGGTTCAACAAATAGCAGAACATAAGGCTGCACCTATTGACTACACCCAATATCGCCCAGACCATTCGGATATGATTCCCTACACCCTTACCCATAAAGATAAGGAACACAAGTTCTATATTCCGGAAAAAGTGCTTGACTGTTTCAACGACGAATTTAATTACAGGTTCGTTTCCAACTCGCATGAACTGGCTGATATGGCCGTGGCTATTTTTGTCGGACTGCTTGATACGCCGAATGTAGCAACCGGCGGAGGTGGCGGAGGTTCGCAAAGCGAGCTTCCATGGAGAGATAAAGACGAAGACGATTTGCAATGGGCTCGCAGATGCGCTCGTGCTGCCAGTCGTTCGTTAGGAAAGAAAACGAAAATAGGATTAAAACGATAAGCGCATGAAGAAGAAATTTGATTTTTCCGCAGAAATGGCAGAAGCGGAATCCATAAAGTCCAATCCTAAGAATGAATATCAGGAGGAAGAAAATCGCCTACTCGATATCAATGCACAAGAACTTGTCAAGCTGAATGACAACGTGTTCAAGTTGAGAACGGATGTTAAAAATCTGTCCAACTCTATACGAGAGTGTAAACCTATCATTTCTGAAGAAATGCAGAAGATGGCAGTAGAATTTGGCGCAAGGCTTCTATGTGATTTTCTCAGTCAGATTGAAAGCAAATGCAAGGAAGCCGAGCGGAGAATAAAGAAAGCCGACAATGCCATCCATATTCCGGCTACCACATTTTATATCACCATTATAATACTGGTAGCCCTATCTTCTTTTTTCGTCAGCATGATAGTGGCCAATGCAGAAATATTGCATTCAGCGTTGATATGGAAAGCAGTCGTTATCTATATTCTTATTGCAATTTTGGGGATTGCCATGGCTATAATCGTACCGAAGATTTTGGATAAATGGACGTAATTGAAAGTTTACGAATCTTTAGAAAGCAACTATCATTGGCATTTGTTTGGTCGTATCATAGGCTATAACAATCCTGTAACCGCCGTAACTGTTACGGTGGTTACGGAATTGTTGTATAGTTCTGCGATTTGACATTTGAACTAAAAGTGCATACAAGCTATACTTCAATCAACATAGCTATTTTCTTTGAACTTGTCGGGTACATGTCGGGCATCTTCTACGTTTTATTTAACAATGACTGAGCTTAGTGCATTTTCACTTGGACTTGCTAACTTAGACCGTTTTTCTCCAAATGATCGCACAGAAGTTACATACCAGTAAAATGCTATTTGCCAAGCGACTTGAACATCTTGGCGATACAACGTTTCTTTTGTTCCATATTTGGATGGACATAAAGATTGAGCGTGGTACTGATATTTGAGTGTCCCAGCAATACACTGACTGTTTTATAGTCACAATTGCTTTCTATACAGCGAGTCGCAAAGCTATGCCTAAGCCCATGAAATTTCAATTTGGGGATACCAAGGTGCTCCATCAACCGTTTGTAATAATTGCGATATGTTCGTGGTTCTGTGGGCAATGGTTCATTGGTGAGTATGTAGTAATCCGCATTTACCACTTTTTTCAGTGGTTTCACCAATGCAAGCAACTCCTTGCTCATAGGAATTTCACGGCAGGAGTTCTTTGTTTTAGGCGTATTGATAACCAGCTCAGTATGTTTCATTTCACCTTCGATAATATAAATACGCTCTATGGTACGCTGAACGCTGATAGTTCCGCTATCGACATCAATGTCACTCCAGCGTAAAGCACAAACTTCACCAATACGAAGTCCGGTGCTTAGGCTTATATAGATGCCTAAATTACGGAATGTGAAATTTTGACGAATGTAGTCCAATATTTTCTTGTGATGGGCTACAGTCAACACCTCCAGCTCCTTGTTCTTTTCTGTTGTAGGATATTTTATGTCCCATTCTGAATAATTCATCCATTCGTGTTTTACTCCGAACTTCATCACCATTTTGAGCACAATAAGAATGTCCTTTACCGATTTTACACTCATACCACCATTGAGTTTTTGTAGTACAAAATCTTGTACCGCTTTCTCGCTTAACGCATCACTTTCACCAAAATATGGTAAAAGATGGTTTTCCAGAATCAACATATAAGCTGCAAATGTTGATTGCTTCACATACGGACGCTTGTCTTCTCGCCAAGCCATCGCAATTTCTCTAATTGATTTCTTTGTCATAATTGCTTTTTTAGGGGTTTCCTATAATTAGAGAAATATAATGGGCAATGTTCCCCATTTGAGATTTCCGGAGTTTAGTGGAGAGTGGAAGAAATGCAAGTTGGGAGATTTGTGTAATGTATTAATGTGTAAACGTATTTTAGTTTCTCAAACAAACACAGAGGATGGTGTTCCTTTTTATAAGATTGGAACAATTGGTAGTACTCCAGATGCCTATATATCGAAAGAATTATTTGACGACTATAAGGTGAAGTATAACTATCCTCGTAAGGGAGAGGTTATGATAACTTGTGCAGGAACAGTAGGAAAATGTGTCGTCTATGATGGGGAAGATGCGTATTTCCAAGATTCAAATATTGTGTGGATTGATAATCCTACACAATATATAAGCAATGGATTCTTATTTCATCTTTTGAGTAAAGTAGATTGGCGAAAATTAAATTCTACAACAATAATCAGAATTTACAATGATGATTTGCGCAACTTGAAAATGAGTTATCCACGAAAAGAAGAACAGCAAAAGATAAGTCATTTACTGTCACTTCTTGATGAGCGCATTGCCACCCAAAACAAAATCATTTATAAATTGAAATCCTTAATCAGAGGAATTATGGTTGAACTGCAAAAGCGAGGACTGTCAAATGGGACTTGGAAGAAGGTTCTCCTTTCCAATGTTCTTACCGAAAGAAATGAATTGAATAAGAGCCTTTACCCAGTTTATTCCGTGTCTGTTATTCAAGGGATTGTAAATCAAATGGAATATCTTGGTCGCTCGTTCGCTGCCAGTGATACATCAAAATATCATGTGGTACATTATGGTGATTTGGTATATACGAAAAGTCCAACAGGTTCATTTCCTTACGGAATTATAAAGCAAAGTTACAATCAAAACGAAGTCGCTGTGTCACCTCTATATGGAGTTTATGAGCCTAAAACATTTTCAACGGGTGTGTTCTTGCATGAGTATTTCAAGAGTGAATTGAATACTCTGAACTATCTTCACCCTCTCGTTCAGAAAGGAGCAAAGAACACAATAAATATTGCCAACCAACGCTTCTTAGAGAGCTATGTCGCTATTCCCAGTAATGCTAACGAACTGTTAGCAATATCAAAATTGTTATGCTCGTTAAATACAAAACTGGAATTTCTGCAAAACATACTAAAACAATCTCAAGGACAAAAGCAGTATCTACTTCGTCAGATGTTCATATAAACATCTGACGAAGCAAGTATTGCTTCTGCAAATTATAGTTTACCAGAGCATTCTGTTCTGCTAATAGTTTACTATCTATTGTAGATAACAACTTGGTATATTTAAATTGCTCTGAATGTGACGGACAAAAGACTTTTGCTTTTCCATAGTCCTTGAAATATATGTGAGGTATCGCCATACCAGTTTTATAAGGTTCAAAGTTGAAGACCGTCAGCAAATAATAAAGGTATTGGAGAGAATAACCTTCTTTGGCTTGTAAGGTGTTCAATGTGCCTGCCGCAGAGCACTTGCCTGCCACGTAAAAAACAGTTCCAACTCCTGAACCATCTTTGATAATATAAATGGCTTCATTGAGGGTTGCGTAACAATCAAGGTATCCAACTATGCCATTAGCACCATATACAGGATATGTACCACTTTCTAAGACCTCACTTTCTTGTAAAGTTGAGGAATTGCAAATCATGCAATCCGACAAACGTACATTTGGCTTCCCCCTATGCACCATATTCTGTGCAATTCCTCTGATTAAGGATTATGAAGTCTATAGGTCTGCGATTATTGAAATAGAATATAGCCCCAAAGATAGCTACCATTCCCATATAGGGGGTGCTATTGTACAAATATCAAAACGAAACAAGGATAATCATCTATGCAATGTATTATCAGTTAGTAATCGCCAAGGATTTATAAAGCAAAGCGAACAATTTGAAGATAGGAATGTTGCAAGTGACGACACATCAAATTACAAAATTGTAGAAAAGAATGACTTTGCTTATAACCCTGCAAGAATAAACGTGGGATCAATTGCTCGCCTTACAAAATTTGAGACTGGCATTGTCAGTCCAATGTACATTTGTTTTCGTACAAAGGACTGCTTACTGCCAGAATATCTTGAACTTTTCTTTGAATCCAGAAATTTCTTCTATCACATACAAAAGAGATTGGAAGGAAGTGTAAGGCTTTGCCTTTCTTATGAGGAGCTTTGCAACATTCCAATTGTGATACCATCAATCGAGAAACAAAAACAAGTTGATCTCCATCTGTCAAAATTGGCGCAAAAGATTGATTTGGAAATGAAAATCTTGCAATTCGTCCAGCAACAGAAGACTTATTTGCTTCACCAAATGTTCATATAAACATCTGACGGAGTAAATATTGCTTTTCTTCAAGCAACAAGTTTACAAAATTCATCTCGACATCGGCTTTTCTTTCAAATGAAGAGAGAAAAGCCGAAATTACTTTTTGTTCAGAGATGTTCGGTATAGTTATTTTAAATTTTGCCAAATCCTTTTTCTGAATGTTTGGCAATCCAGAACCTATACGAAGTTTCATTATTTCACTCTCCTTTGATTTTAGAAATTGGTACAGGTATTCCGTTTTTACATTATCCGTAGTATTTTGAATTGTGTAGCAATGTCCGCCACTCCAAAAAGGACAGGCGTTGAATTGTACATAACCGCAAGAGTTGCCACCCTCACTTATTGAGATGGTGTTAGCTTCTACATTATAATCGTTATAAAATCCAGATGGCTCTATTCCTCCATTCATAACATAATACTTGCCACTTTCTGAAAGAAATTCACCATTGATTTGTTTGCCTTTAACTACATCACCTATATCTTCCAATACAACAACATCACCTTTTATGGCATTGAAAAGTCTTTCTGAAATCGCAGACTTTAGCTTTTTCAAATCCTCAATGATTTTGTTTTGGGTTGCAATGCGCTTGTCTATGAGAGACAATAGACGTGTTATCTTCTTTTGTTCCTCGATGGCAGGATGATAAACTCTAATATGCTTTAAGTTTTCACCATACAGGTGTACGACAGAAACACCTTGGGCAACACGAGCAATGTCTTTTTTACGAGTACCATTAAGTTGATAAGCGAAGAATCCTCCATCATTATTTTTGAGTCTTATGATGTTCAAATCGCCACCCAGCAGGATGTTATTAAACGGAACACATCGAGCTGTTGATATGTCTATAGCAGTTTCTCCAGAACATGGAATTATGACATCATTTGCCTTACTTTTAACCAGCAATGATGAATCCAACTCTGTTCTACTATATACCTCGTTTATTATTTCTGATTTGTATTTTGTATAAAGTTCACCATACAATATGCAAGGAGAACCATACTCAGATAATCGATCTTTCGATATTCCACTGCCTTTTGTTATCTCTGCGATTTTTCCAAGTTTGGTTTCCTTCCACTCCTCCGTGAACTCCGGAAATCTCAAATGGGGAACATTGAGGATTTTATTTTCGTTATTATTTGCCATAATCATTATTCTTTATCAGGGTTAATATCAAACGGCAACAATTTGTCGCCATTATTAAACCGGTCGAAATCAGAGATAAAAGAACGGTCTTGAATCACTTTATATTTCTCGTACTCGCCATACGCCTTCTCTCGTGCTGCTTCTTGTGAAACTTTACCGGCAGTATCTTGTGCCTTATAATCCATAGTGCCAAGAAACTGTTCAAGACGTTGCTTCCAATCTTCCATCGTTGTTATAATGTGACGTTGGGCACGAAGCTCTGCAAATTCAAGGAATGCGTTAGTTACGCCGTTAAGTTCGGAAATCTCTTTGTCTGACAAATAGTTCTTTGCCACAATCGTATCGGACTTCTGAACTCTACCATCGGGAGCTTTCTTCCAAGTGGTCAATCCCATATGGGGCATTTCAGAGTCGGCACGTTCATACACTATTTCAGCAGCGGTACGATTAGTCACAGCCAAATGCATCATATTTTGCACCATTTTGAAGAACAATTTAGTACAATCCGATTTCGGGTCGTAATCAGCACTGCATTCCGCATAGATGTCTGTTATCTTCTGGTAGTATCTGCGTTCCGATGTGCGTATCTCACGAATACGCTCCAGCAAATCATCAAAATAATCTTTGCCAAAATGCTTTCCCTGTTTTAGTCTTTCATCATCAAGAGCATACCCTTTAATGACAAATTCCTTCAAAACAGACGTAGCCCAAATACGAAACTGAGTGGCTTGATAGCTATTGACACGATAACCTACCGCTATGATAGCATCCAAATTATAGAACAACGGTGTACGCTCCACGTCTCGTTCTCCCTCGGATTGAACTATCCCAATTTTTCGGATAGTTGCCTCTTTGGTAAGTTCACTGGATTCATAAATCTGTCCAAGATGATAGTTGATGGTTCGTACATCCACCCCAAACAAGTCCGCCATGCGCTTTTGCGACATCCAGAATGTTTCACTATTGAATATTACCTCTACTCGAACTTCTCCTTGTGCGGTTTTATACAGTAACAGATTGGAACTATATGAGTTAAGCACCAATTCGTTAGTAGATATGGTTTGAGAAAAGTAATCTCTTGCCTGTTGTACCAATACTTTTTTTGCATCAGCATTTTCAGCAATAATCATACACGCCATACGTGACAAGCGGAAGATACTGACTTTACGGAACGAGCCACTGCCTATCTTCACCATATCAACCGCTTGGTTGAAATGCTCATCAATATTCATTCCTTTTATGCCTGCGACTTTGATTGCTTTGTCTATGACTTTTTGGAATTTCCAATAAGCCGAATAACCCATAGCAGCGCATAGGTCACGTGAACTCCAATATTCATTTTCGCTCTCATCGTGACGGCGGATATTGTCGAATGAAGGACGCATTTCCGGGATGTTATCTATCTCTGCCATAACACTATTATTCAACCAGTCCCAATTCTTTAAGATATACTTCAATCTCCTTATCTAGTTCGGCACGTTTGGCTTCCAACTCCTTGATTTCTGCCATTACAGCTTTAATGTCAATAGGTTCTTCCTCTTCAAAAGTATCGACATAACGAGGTATATTCAGATTATAGTCGTTATCGGCAACCTCCTGTAAAGTGGCAAGATGGCTGTACTTTTCTATTTCTTTTCGCTCGCGATAGGTATCAACAATCTTGTCAATATGCTCTTTACGCAGTTTGTTTTGTGTCTTGACTTTCTCAAACTCCTTGCTCTGTCTCTTATACACATCTCCGAGCCCACGAGACTGCAGCTAATCTCGT
>ENA-UAIO01000369-UAIO01000369.1-human-gut-metagenome-genome-assembly--contig:-NODE-369-length-15163-cov-6.158194_pt1 | contig 15163 bp, 9 predicted proteins | sample MGYA00244415_ERZ654381 | MGnify/ENA primary metagenome ERZ654381 (study PRJEB26926, sample SAMN06165095) | human gut metagenome | biome: ENVO:00009003; feature: ENVO:2100002; material: ENVO:00002003...
GAGATTAGCTGCAGTCTCGTGGGCTCGGAGATGTGTATAAGAGACAGGGTATGTGGAAGGGGATAAAGCTTATGCGGAGAAGGCTATCGAGATATTCAATGCCTGGGCTCAGACTCTTGAATCGGTCGTAAACCACAACCGTCAATTGAAGGTGGGTACGGCGGGAATCAAATATCTCAATGCTGCCGAGATAATAAAACATACTTATAAGGGCTGGAATGCCAAAGATCGTAAAGCTTTTGAAGATATGGTCATCAACGTCTGGTATCCGGTGATAAAGGACTGGACGCCTCGTTATAATGGCAATTGGGATGCTGCCAACGGACAAACACTTATGTGTATCGGCATCTTCCTCGACCGGCGGGATATTTTTGACACTGCCTGTAAGCAATTGCTCGATGGTGATACGAATGGTGCTATCAAAAACTATTTTTATGAAAGCGGGCAATGCCAGGAGAGTGGACGTGACCAGCAGCACGTACAGATGGGGCTTGCTTTCCTTGCCTGTGCCGCCGAAATAGCCTGGAATCAAGATATAGACTTATATGGAGCGTTCGACAATCGCCTCTACAAAGGATTTGAGTACACGGCCCGATACATGTCCGGTGAAGAAGTTCCTCATGTACAGTATATCACTTGGTTTGGAAAGCCGGTCTATGGACCTGAGATCTCATCCAAACAGCGGGAGAAAATCTGTCCAGCCTGGGAACGGGCTTATCATCATTATCACGACCGCAAAGGAATGGATATGCCGTACACTCGTAAGATGATTCAAAAAAGCCGTCCGGAAGGAACGGCCAATCAATCGTTTATGCCTTGGGCGTCGCTGACTAGTGCAGGCCTCCCTGTCCGATAAGGCTTTCTTTTATAGATTGTTCTGTAACGAAGTGCGATAAATAAGACTCCACGAAGAAGCTATGTCGTTGTTCCACCCCTGCGGAACGTTTATTTCACAGTCAAGAAACATTCATTTCTTGACTGTGAAACAAATATTTCTTGCCTGTGAACATATTGTTCCTTAAAAGAGATACGGAAATAATCTGACTATACCTCCGCCTCTTCCGTTTATTAGCAATTTATCTTATCTGTTTTACGTATCGACATGCTTTCCCGTCGTCAGTAATCCCCTCTATCACCACAGTATAAGTGGAGGGACGGTCGGCAGTATAGAAACTAAGCCCTGCTTCTCCTTTCTCATTCAAACGGATATTGGGTTCCCAATGAATAGTAGTACGTTTGTCGGAATTGATAATTTTACGACTTTCCTCGGTGGGGTATTTAGGAGCATAGAATTCTGCATTCTTAGCATAGGATAAATAACCGATACGGGCAATGCTCGGAATAGACGAACCTATAATTCCTTTAGAGAGATAAGTACTTATGTATACTTTCTGAGGCTGAACAATCAGAGGTAGCGCATCGCCAATTTGCGGTGCATTAGCTATTGTTGCGGCTTCTGTTTCTTCATAATTTTCCCAAGTATAATGATCCTCGCTGTTTGCAATATACATTGCCTTATCTCGTACAAAATTTATAGACTTCACATCCTCGGCACGCAGATTTTCCAGATCTTGTAGATTCTTTAGTTCATATCCATCAACTATTACGGGTACTCTTTTCCAGAAGCGTTCCCAGTAACCTGATATCGGACTTTCGCCATTAGAACCAGATATTTTGCTGTAAGAACTTTTTTCGTTGAAGTTTCTGTTTGGAACTAATACAAACATTTGGTTAACACTATTTCTAACTCCGGAATGAACCATAATGTTAGGAGTTCTCTTCAATAAATCCAAAGCCGTCTTTTCATTTATCTGTTCTATCTTCTCCGGTTCAACCACTTTATATGAGATCCACCCATTCGGTAATTGCAAAGCGGTGATCTCTACCTCCGGTAGCCGGTATATTTTTTCTCCATTTACAAGAGTATAATCTTCGCGCACACTTTTAATGAAAGCTCTACTTTTCAAAGGTATTTCTTCTTTTTGCCAGTGTAAGTGGTGAGTACTAGGATATTCCGTTTCATTCATGTAAATGCCATATCGCCATTTGGGTTTCTTCCCAGCACCGTTAATCAGGAACTCTGTCAAACGATCCTTGACCTGCTGAAAATTATGGGTAAAAGAAAACTCTCCTTTCTCATTGGAAACAACAATTTGTTTGAAAGCTTTTTGAGAAGTACTCACAAGCAGTGCAAAATGAGACAATCTTTTCTTATCAAAATGACTTTCAACATATCCGCAGATTTGCTGAGTTTTCTCAACTTCATATTTATATTTCGCTTCTCTCAAATTTGTACTCACATCATATCTACGCCAGCCGTGTGTCAGCATAAGTTGGTTCAAATGCTTTTCGATGGTCGGAGTACAAGAAGAAAAATAGTAAGCGGGAGAAAAGACATTACCTTTTAAATCAGAATTCAGCAATAGCTCACTGACCACATGGTTGGTTGTAGCATCCATATTCACGGCGAAATCGTCGGTTATACTCAAAGAGAAATTTCCCTGAACCGGCCTATGTTGATTATCCAAAATGCGTAACCCCATTTTTACAGGTTGGCGACTGTCGGCCGGAGTACCAGAAACCGCTAACTGAAACACAGCGTCAGGCTTCCTGACAAAGACAAGACGTTCGCTCACCACTGTCGTATCACGGTTGAATAGTGTGAAGTGGGCAATTCCTTCGGGAAACGAGTCGAGAGGGATACTGTCGGATAATTGTTCGCGAGATACGACACGATTCAAGAGGATCTTGCCACGTGTATGCACCAATAAACCGAAGTCCTCATTCAGTTCTCTATCCAAAGGAGTGAGTATACAGTAGTGTACAGAAGTGGGATCCTGATGTATGGCGAGAGAAATATGGGTGGTGGAAGCTTTAGGTAGAGTAAAACTCCGCTCATGCCCAAGATTATCTTTCACAAAAGCACACAGTGTATCTGCTTCATCGGCTTGAACCGTAAAGGAGCCTATGCCGGCATACTCGCTATTGAGTGTGACCAATGTATCTTTTCGTTGATTTAATACATATCCCTCTACATTTATTATTTCCCCGGTCGAAGTTTCTGCTTTAAAGGCAACCTGCTGTTGTACTCCTGCCAGTAAATGCCCTCCTTCCGGATAGAAGCCAACTGTATATTCATAATCCTGCGGCAGGAAGATGCGCTTGCGGTGTACATATTCTTTCTCGTATAGAGAAAGGTAGACATAAGGTTCCACGCCTTTCTCCCGGTCGGGCAGCTTAAAGCGTATTTGTCCATCGGCATTTGTTCTCACACGGCGAAAGCGATTCATATACTCTTTCGTGCGAATCATGTACTCGACACGAGAACCTGCATAGAGAGTGCCGTCTTTACGCAACAGGGTGATAACGGCATATTTCCCATCGGTTTCATCCGAATCATATTCGATGTTCGCAGTAAGTAACGAAGAGGTATTGGCATATACGGGAATCTGTTTGGTAAAGAAGAACTCCTCTCCTTGATTTCTCATGAAATTGGTGTAAGCGCGAATCTGATAATCGGCCTCTTCAATATCTTTCTCTAAAGGAATGAAATTAGAGAAATGCCCGTTTTCTTCTTTTATTTTTTTACGCTGAATTACCTTATTCTTCCGGTTTATGAGTTCGATATATAAAAAGCGACTTTGTGCATCACTTTCTTTATGCGTTTGTGCATCTACAAGATAACCTTTCATCCAAATGGTATCGCCAATCAAGTAGAAAGACTTGTCGGTGTGGAGATAGGCTTTCTCCTGAGTTGGAAAAGCTAGTATTTCGCCTCCATCCTTGAAAAACAAAGAAGGAAGAATAAAGATACAGATCATTGTAATAAACAACTTTTTCATCTTACCTTATTTAGGGTCGGAGTAGAACTCTCTATGTTATTTCTTACATTTTAATCGTGACTCTCCGGATTAGGGTTCGTATTTTTTTCGTAGACTTTAAAATCAGCCAGTTGTAGAGTTTCATCCTTTATTCCGTTTGTTGGGCGATCATCCACACCATCCATATTTCTGCCAAAGCTCCGATAAATACCATATTTATTACGAATACTAATAGCACCTTTTCTCCACATGTCTATATCAGAGAACGATTTATTAACTAGGATTTTTCCATCACTGATACGTGTCATCTTAATGCTAAATGAACCATTATGGGTATAATGCATTTCTGTCTCTACTTGTATCCATTCATCCTCAAAGTCTGATAGAGGTAAATTGTCTATTATTGTACCTTTATTAGTGGCACTTTTATCACCTGTATGAATAACTTGTATTCGTCGATTACTACCATTGCTATTGCAGCGGGGAGTAATCGTTATCAGTGGAGAACCATTGTTTCCTTCCTGCGCTTTTAGTTGGTGAATGTGACAGAAACTCGTAGAAGGTCTAAAATCTTTCGGAATACGGAATTTCCATTCCAAGCGTTGCCATTCGTCCCAGTTTCCATTCAATTTATACCAAGCAGCAGTTGTTTGTGTTTTCATTTCATTACGTTGACGGTCTTCCAATTTTCCGCGATCACCATCAAGTATCTCTGCATTGGCATGAATGATAAATTTAAAAACATATTGTTGTATGATTTTGTCGTATACAACCTCACAATGTATACCGTCATTGTGATCTTTGTCAGATGAATTGGGGTGTTCAGAATAATCCCAGCCGTAAGAGCGCATATACTTATGAATCTCAGAATAATTTTTCCCAACTAATTGTTCTGCAGCCTGCATAGTTCCTTGCAATGTGTAATTGTCAGGTTCGGGCTCTGGAGTAGGGTCTGGCTCTGGAGTTGGAATAGACTGATCCGTATCTGGCTTATGATTCTCTTCTTTGGAACAAGCACTTATTCCGTATACAACAATACAAAGTACGCACAACATCAGAAATAAATTAATATGTTTCATAGTTTTATCATTTATAAGATGTGACATTATCTTTTTAATAAATATTCATACCGACAAGGAACCCCCTTATCTGTTATCCCTTCAATAACTACAGTATAATAACTTGGCCGATCAGCAGTATAAAAATGAACATTGGCATTACCATTTTCATCAGTTAAAAGTTTTGGTTGCCAATAAATAGTAGTACGGTTATCTGGTACAGAAGATTGGCGTTCAATATCAGTTGTATATTTAGGACTATAAAAAGATTTATACCGATTGAAGCCAAGCAGGAAAGCGGTGTCTCCCTGAGAATTACTGGGAATTGCTAAATTACCGGTACGAGAGGTTAATACAATACATCCTCCGGAAATATTTTGAGATCCATCTTTCATTTTTTGAAGCTGCTTGTCAACTTCCAGTTCTTCCAATTCTTCTAAAGTAGCACCGCTTTCAAATGCCTCATTATATGCTGCCTCCAAATATTTCAGATTTTGAGTGATATTGACAGCTGCATCAACTTCCGGATCTATTTTATGAACACCAATAATATCTGCTGCATCGATAAGAGAAAGCACATTAAAGCCAACAGCCCTGTTATCTAACATAAAGCGTGCGGTACGGCCGTAATCTATTTTTTCTTTCGGACGTAATGCATTTCGGTTATTTACATCATTAGACATTAAATGCTCTGGACGTTGAGAGTATTTAGGATTAATATAGGGTCGATTATCGATAATTCGAAATCCTGGAACTTTCTTTACCAGATCAAGTGCTGTGCGTGCATCTTGTTGAGATAACATTTCTTCATCGTCCATTTTATAAGAAGAAAAACGATCTTTCACCAGAGTTCTGGCATTGATTACGACTTCCGGAAGCCGTAACATTAAAACACCATCTTCTTTTACAAAGGGCGATTGCATCTCCTCGATATATTCATTTTGGTGCTGATATTTTGTATTTATATAAGGGTGGGCATTAGTCGCTTCTGGAAAATAATCCCGGTCTATTTGAACATTGGCACGAAATATTTTTCCTTTCTCTATTACTTGTGCTTCCACTCTGGCTGTGTCTGCATAACTTAACTTATCAACAAGAAATACTCCATTACTATCTGTATATATTGAAGGATAAGGGCGCTTATTGACAAACACATTCACATGTTTTCCTGCAAGTGGCTTGTTGCGGATATCCAATACCTTACCGGAAACAAATTGTCCGATTTCCATAAAATATTGCGGATTCGTCTGCTGTTCTTTTAAAAGATCTTCCACATTAAATCGACTCCAGCCCTGTGTCAGCATTAAATTATCCAGGCAAGCTTTTAGTCGCTGGGTATTATTTTTAAAATAATACCCAGGCGTTTCAATATATCCTTTTAAATCAGATGTTAACAGTAGATTAGAAAGAATATTATCTCCTATCGAATCACATCCAATTGCATAATTATCAGTAACACTTAATGAAAAATTGCCTTTTATGGGTTGTCCTGACAGATCAGATAAATGAATGTCGAGAGAAACCGGAGAACGTGAATCATAAGATGATTTATCAGGAGTCAGTTTCCAAACTGAATTATTTTCCCGGCGAACGAAAGCAAGACGTTCACTATGCGGAAGATAGTTTCCATCCAATAGTGTAAGAGTTAGTATGCCTTCCGGAACGGATTGTAAATTGATAGCTCCTTGTTCTTTTTCGATTGGTTGTATAAATAGAAGAAATCCACGAATATGAGCTACTAAATACAAATTCTCTGAAAGCTTTTTCTGAGGAGTATGTAATATTGTATAGTGTATAACTCCATTACGTTCAGTAATAGATAAAGCAAGCCTATTCGCTTCTGGTTCTGGTAATGAGAATTCTTTTTTTATACCTTCTGTTGTACTAACAATTGCCTTATATTTTTCATCCATTGAAACTGGTAGTATAAAATTACCCATACCGGCATAGACACTCTTAAAATGAGTAATGGTATCGCCATTACTATTTAAAATGTCACCTGCTATCTCTACAGAATTCCCATTTATATCTATAGCTTTTATACCTATTTTTTGAGTACAACCTCCTATCAGGTTACCTCCTTCCGGAAAGAAATCAACTTGATAATCAAATGTATCAGGAACGTAGAATGTATGCTTATATTTTAATTGTTTATCTTCCAGTACAACATAGATATATTGTTCTATTTCTTCTTTTTCCGGAATGTCTATCTGTATTTCTCCATTTTTATTGGTTTGTTGCTGTCGAAATTTATTTTCATGTGTTTTAGTACGAACCATGTAATGCACATAATTGCCTGCATAGACGCCATTATCAGGCCTTTTGAATGTAATAATTGCCGTACGCTTTTTACCCTTCTGCTCATATCGAATTTCAGGATACATAAAAGATGATTGAGAAGCTAATATTTTTAGATTCTTAGAAAAGTAAAAAGAAGAATCTTCATTCAGCATCCAATGAGTATATGCACGAAGATAATAATCACCCGCCTCCAAAGTTTTAGGTAAGGTGAGATAACTTGCAAAGAGATCTTTATCTTGCTGAATTTTGATACGTTGCAAGACTTTATCTTTGCGATTTATAAGTTCTACATATACATACTGACTTCCATTTCCTGAAAAATGAGTAATGGCATTCACCAAATATGCTTTTAACCAAATAGTATCTCCTACAAAATAATATGGTTTATCTGTATGCAGATATACTTTTTCTTGCGGCAGATTGGTAATTTGCTTAAATGAACTAGCAATTTTATTCATATAAACAGTATCAATTTGCTGGGCATTGCATGTAAATATGCTAACAAAAAGTATCACCCATATAGTTAGGAGATAACGTATTCGGCTGTTCCTCATAGTGGATATGTATTATTCTATTTTTTAATTGTAGTGATAACAATGACACCATTAGCTCCTTTCATGCCATAAGCTGCACCATCTTTCTGAATTTCCACTTTATCAATATCATTGATTGAGACTACTCCATCAACTTCACTGCTACTTTCATACAAAGTTCCGTCTACGACAAATAAAGGTTCGTTATCCAAATCGAATGAACTTCCACCTCTGATTGTTATTTTATCTCCGTTTACAGTTACTCCCGGAATAGCTCCACCTTTGAATAAATCATAAATATTATTAGCTGATAGCTTCTGAATTTGCTCACGAGTCAGTACGTTGGAATTATAACTGGCACGAAGTATTTTGGTATATTCCCTTTTTTCGTCTTTTTGACCATCAAATAATATAAAGAATTTCTTTTCTATTTTAAGAGAAGCTTGTGACATTTTACCAATTGGAATAACAGCTTCCTCCTTTTTTGATATAGACACAACCAATGTATCTGTAGGTTTTAAACCGGAAAAGGAGAATACTCCCATTTCGTCAGTCTTCACACTCTCTGTAGTATTTTTCTTCCAAACCTTCATTCCTTTCAGAGGTCGTTGTTTAGCATTAACAATAACTCCTCTAAAATCCTGCCCTACGGCAGTTAGTATAAACAGAGATGTACACAATGCGAGAAATAATCGTTTTTTCATAATCGTAAGAATTAAAAAAGTATCTTAGGGGTATAATGACTCCTAAGATACTTTTTGATTAATGAATATTATTCTAAAATGCCGGTGTTTGAAGCATAAGCATCATCAATATATAATACCGGAATATCTTTTCCACCATTACCATTAGGAAGATAAAGTTCCCAGTTATTAATGGACATACGGCCTTCACAAGCATTTATATTACGGGCATTACTTAAAATGGTACTTTTCAAGACTTCCTGACCTGCTACATGGACAATGAGTGCCTCACTTTCGTCTACAGACATAGAAACTGTCTGATAAAGCTTAGCTGTAAATGTATTCATCGTATTCAGGTTATGATATTCGTTATACGTAGTTTTCTTACCTTCTGCAGATGTATATTGTACTATTAACTGTACATTATAATCGGAAGTTCCTTCAACTGTTACGTCATCATTAGGTACGGCAGGGTAAACCTCTCCACTTTTCAGTTTTCCCGGATACCACAATAAACGAATCTGATTAATATAAGCACCATTATTAGAAGCGTCAGAACGCAAATTCCAACGGTATTCCAACATGGGTTTGCCTGTTTTAGTTCCAACTTTTATTTCTTGCAGATTAGGAACATTAGATTCAAAACCGAGCTTCATGCGAGTGCTAAATGGAGTATATAATGTATTATCACCAAAAGCACGACGCACATACCGATTCACTTCTGCTGCAGAATTAACTTTGGTTTGTAGGTACTGGTTACCATCAGCTTCTTTCTTTAATGTACCGGTAGTATTACTTTGTAGAGACAATGAATGAGGAGTTTTCTCAAATTTATCAAAGTAGTAACTGGAAACATACATTTTATGAGAGCGCACTTGAGTTTCACCACCGATACTTGCACGACAAGTAATCGTATAAGTACCTGGAATACTTGGTGCTTTCCATGTCATTTCATTTAAACCTTGAGGCTGAGTTAATGTACCTGCATCACAATCCCACTCATAGTTGGTATGCCATAAGTCACTAGAGCGTACACACATCCATACTTTCACTTTCTGGTTACAATAGAACTCATCTCCATCTGCACTCAATGAGTCTATTTCTATAAAATCATCATCACCGCAGTTTGCAAAGGAGAAAGCGCAAAGTAGGATAAGGAAAAATCGATAAATATATTTCATAATCGTAATCTTTTTAGGTTATTTCATATTCAATTGTTCTTTAGTAGGACGGTCCAACCAACTATCCAATACATGCATATATGATCCGTCAGAGTTGTATAAGTTGGAAGTGCGTGGCTTAATTGAAGACTTATAATGACCATTAAAGTTATTAAATGCAATGTTAGGATCACGGTCTTTCAATAAATACATGTTTACTTTAGCTGTATCGGCTGAAGCTATTGTTTCAAACCAAGTAGATTCTGCCGGAAGATTAGTAAAGGTGTATTTACCTTGCACAATATGGTAAAGTAAAAACTCTTTTACTTGTTCTTTCGGATAAGCAGTCATACTTATGGGTGCATAAGATACCGGCTCACCGGTCTCATCATCGATATAGGTTAATTGATGAGTTTGAAAATAGCTCAAATCAGTACTTGTCTCCGAATTAAAAGCGGTATTTGTCGGCAATAAGTATGTTACACCACTACGTTTAAATTCATTTTCAACTCCTGCATATAGAATGGCCTCTCCTAATAAAGAGAATATATCTGTACGAGATTGAATAAATTCAAAAGCAGACATATCTATTTTATTACTTGGCATACCCGCATCATAATCATAATCATAATCATATGAATCTTGATAATCCAGTCCCAACAATTCACAACTAGTGAATAAGAAAGGAAGTACCAATAAGACTAATGTTATTTTATAGTATTTTAGTTTCATTATTCGCTTCATTTTAATAGTTCATAATTAACGTTCTGTATAGGGTGCATTTTGATCGCCAATAAGTGCTTTATTAGACTCAAACTCACTGTAGTAAATAGGCCAATATTTAGTACCTTCATGACCAAAACCAGTCACTGTAACATTAGCAGCCTCTTGACGTGCTGAATATATAGGATCCATCACCTCTATTAAATGTCCTGTACGCATCAAATCAAACCAGCGATGACCTTCTCCAAAAAGCTCCAATTGTCTTTCCTGTAAAATAAGATTTTCTACTTCATTCGTATTATTGACACTTGAAACTTCTAACTTGGCGTCTTTTAAATACCCTACACGACTACGAATATCGTTGACGATGCTTAATGCTTCATCTCCTCTGTTTAATTTGTTCAGAGCTTCTGCGCGAAGCAACATGATATTTGCCATACGCATCATTACCAATGCAAATTCGCTATCTGTTGTGTTTTTGACCGCAAAGTATGATTTATATACCTGGTTGGCTGAGTCATATTCACGTGCAAGATCAATATCACTATATTTGATGCATTTGTTTACACTTTCTACGCCAGCTGTATAACTAGCGTAAGTTAAAGGTACACGAGAAGCCTTATAGTATATTTTGACTGTGTCAATTGTATTCCAGAAACGGGCATCAGAACCTTCGCCAGAACGTAGTCGATCAATGAATTCATCAAAAATAGGTTGTGACATTCTATAACCATTATTGGTATTACTTGCACCTAAAAGTTGAGGCCAACCTCCGAGAGCACCATCTGTTTCATAATTCCATGCCATAGCAAAGATTACTTCTTTTGAATCAGAAGGATTAGTGAATATTTTTTTCCATTCAACCTCCCCATTTGATAATACCAAAGTCTTATGATTGATAAAATGATCGGAAGCAATCAAAGCCTCTTGGTATTCATTATACCACATGTGCACTTCTGTTAATAAAGCATACATAGCATCTTTACTTAAATAGTATTTGTCACTTGTCTCATTTACTATCATATTAAAATATCCAATGGCTTTCTCTATATCTGATAAAATTAGTTCTTTTACTTCCTCCAAAGAAGAACGAGGAATAGATATAGAATTTAAGGAACCATCCCATGGCTCTGTAATAATTGGCATTTTCCCCCAAGTTCTGGTGCCCCAAAAGTACAGATAAGCACGCATTGCGTAGCATTGTGCAATGTATGGAGCATATTCCGACTCCAGGATATTAGGAATAGTTGGATATTTCTGAATACCAATATTACATCTGGAGATACAAGTATAGAAAGGTTCCCAACTGGCATCTGAAATGTTAGGCATCAAAGCATTCATATAAATCTTTGAATCTTCATAAGTCGTACCTGTCACATTATCAGAACGAACATCACCGAAAAGTACTTGTCTCTTCGAAAGAGCACTTTGAAATGCATCATAGATACCCGCATTCCAGTTTTTCATTTCAGCTTTGTCTTTGAAATAACTTGATGGAGACAAGTCTGATAGAGGCGACCGATCCAAAAAGCTTTCACAACTTGTTAAAGCTAAAAGGCTTGTTAAAGCTAAAATAATATATTTCTTCATTTTTTATCCTTTTAATTAAAATCCAACATTAAATCCGATACCAAATTCACGCTTACGAGGATACTTGGAACTGTCCTTACCAGGTGTCAAAACACCGCCACTCAATTCTGGATCATAACCGGTATAGTTTGTCCAAGTCAATAAGTTATTACCATAAATATATGCTTGTACAGAACGAAGCGGAGTCTTATTCAAGAATCTTTGATTTACATTATAACTTAAACGAACAGATTGTAAACGAATAAAAGTTGCATCTTCCAGGAATTGATCACTCAAACTCATTGAATGATTATTGGTTTTACGTTGTTTGGAATTCAGTGCATACCAACCCGTAATCTCACCTGGATATTTCCATCCTTGCATAATATATTCAGGAGTCTGTTTATGAGTATTACCTCCCCATGAGCAATAGTAACGTTTCAAGTCATTCCAAACTTGACCACCCCAACTAACATAGAAATTAAATGAAAGAGAGAAATCTTTGTAAGTAAGAGTATTTCCCCAAGAACCAAACCAATCCGGGGTAGCTTTACCTAATTCTGTCTGGTCATTAGAGTTAATTACATTATCCAATTCACCATTTTCGTTAGGCTTATTATACCATATGACATCACCACCGCCAGCTATCACACCATTCACCGTCATTTGAGCGACTTTACCAGTATATTCACTGCCATCAGAATTTAAATATTTTTCTAATGTCGGTTGACCATTCAGACCGATAACGACATTACCATCACCATCACGTTTAAAGACAGGAGTTAAACGAGTTTTATAGTCTTGAGTCCATGCATTGCTCGCATCATACTCATATACGCCCAGATTCTTGTAACCATAGAATAAACCTGCAGGCTTTCCTGCTGCAATCAACCAAGCACTACTGATATAATCTTCACGAGCTAAATCCAAGATTTTATTATCATTTTTCCACCAGTTAACTGTTGTACTCCAACTAAAATCACGTGTTCTGACCGGAGTGGTAGTGAGAGATAATTCAACACCTTTATTCTCAATACTTGCCAAGTTTACACGCATTTTATCATAACCGGTAGTACTTGGAAGATTATAATCGGAAAGTAGATCACTTGTTTTCTTTATATAATAATCAGCTACAAACATGATACGTCCATTTAAAAAGCTCAAATCTAAACCTATATTGGTCTGTTTAGTCTGTTCCCATTTTAAATTGGGGTTACCATACTTGGATGCGGGGACTATGCCTCCTACTGAGTTATAGTACTGAGAACCTGCGGTATAAACCGTTTGCGATTCATAACGACCAATCTTATCGTTACCGGTAATACCATAACTGGCACGAACTTTTGCATCTGTAAGAACATTATTTGACCAACGCATAAATGGCTCATCCGAAATACGCCATGCAGCAGAAACTGATGGGAAAGATCCCCAACGATTATTTTTACCAAAACGTGAAGAACCATCAAAACGAAGATTGCCAGTTATGGTGTAACGACTTTTCCAACTGTACACAACACGTCCGAAAACGCCAACCATAGCTTCATCCCAACCACTCGTATAGATGTTCTTTACATCCTTTACTGTAGCAAGATTCATGTAATGAATATCTTCAGATAAGAAGAAAGAACCAGCTATATTGTATTCTAATTGATTACTTACTTCAAAACTACTACCAACCATAGCATTTAAAGAATGGTCTTTAGCAATTGTTTTATTAAAGTTCAAATACGCTTCACCTGCATATTTCCAAGTCTGCTGACTTCTATCTGCACCCGTGTTTTTTCCGTTATCACTTCCTTCCAGATACTTGGATGAGAATGTTAAGTTTCTATAAGATGTATAATCTGCTGAAATGTCAGCATCTAATCTTAACCAAGGAGTAAATGTCCAAGTTACACCTTGATAGAAGTTACCTCTATAAGTTGAACGCTCATCTAATTTTTGCTTTAATTCTGCAATAGGATTACGACGTCCACCGGAAGAATAATAAGGAATTAATTCACCGTCCGGATACCAAATAATCATATCTGGATCACGACGCATGGCATCCTGCAAAACTGATTCTTTAATATTGTTAACTTTATTATAGCTTAAACGAACACGGGTTGTAAATTTGATGTTTTTCCACGGTTCATAATCAACATTAATGTTAGCCGTATATTTATCGTTTCCAGATTCCAATATAACGCCTTTTTCACCAATATAATTTAAAGATGCACGGTACTTGAAACCTTTAGAACCACCACTAATCTGTACGCTGGCATCGTCACGTCCACCTGTACGGAATAATAGATCTTGATAATAATAATTTGTACTGTATTTCATACCAACAGAGTCAGTACGTGCAGAGAATTTTTCCAAAGTCTTAGATGGATTATCTAAATCAGACGCAGCCATACTCAAACGACTTTCGAAAGCATTAACCTGGGGTAATTTACGTGCAACTGTATAAAAGGAATGTTGATAGCGTACATCAACACGTGGTTTACCAGATTCACCAGATTTAGTTGTAATCAATATTACACCATTGGCAGAACGGGCACCATAGATTGCGGAAGAAGCTGCATCTTTCATAACATCAATCTGCTTGATATCATTCGCAGAGATATCGTCGATATTATCTACCACTACTCCGTCTACAACATACAATGGAGATACGCCTTCGTCACTAAAAGTGGAAGCACCACGAATAGATACAAATGACGAAGATCCGGGGGCTCCAGAATTTGAAACGATTTGCATACCGGGAGCTGCACCTTGTAATGCATCAAAGACATTCACTGAGTTTTTCTCTTCCAGAATTTTAGAATCTACTGAAGTCATTGAGCCTGTAATATGCTTTTTGTTCATTGAACCAAAGCCAACAATAACAACTTCATCTAATGCTTGAGCATCTTCAACCATTTCTATTCTCATTCTCTGACCACTCGCTTTATATTCTACAGTTTTGTATCCCATAAAAGAGAATACTAATGTGGCACCTTTATTACATTTGATGGAGAAGTTACCATCCAAATCCGTGATGCCACCAGTCGTTGCACCTTTTACTTGTACTGTTACACCAATCATCGGTTCATTATTCTGATCAACAATAACACCAGTCTGGGTTATAGATTGAGCCATCATATTAGTACTCAAAATCAATGCTGATAGAACTAATGATAATCGCCAGAATAGCGATTTGGACTTGTGTTCTTTCTTTTTCATTAAACTACTTTTTTTTAATTAGACTTAAATTAACAAGGGATTTCACCTAGAATTCTTTTTGAGTTGTTCATAATAGATTGTTTTTACATAATATCAATACATCATTTT
>ENA-UAIO01000373-UAIO01000373.1-human-gut-metagenome-genome-assembly--contig:-NODE-373-length-15094-cov-7.418445_pt1 | contig 15094 bp, 10 predicted proteins | sample MGYA00244415_ERZ654381 | MGnify/ENA primary metagenome ERZ654381 (study PRJEB26926, sample SAMN06165095) | human gut metagenome | biome: ENVO:00009003; feature: ENVO:2100002; material: ENVO:00002003...
CGACTTCCACAATTCTTCTAACCTTAAATCTAAATCTCTATGAAAAAAACGTTCGACAAAGATAAGGGTTTATTACATTCAAAAATACTAATAAAAGATATAAAGAAAAGAGGAACGTTTAAGATTTGCTAAATGGGACTCGGATTATCCTCCTGAAAGTCACAGTTCCTTCCATTTTAGAAAATACTATCCAACAAGTCCGCATAGATAGGATTTTGCCGTAGCAGATGGGGTACACCTGTCATAAACAATTGCTTACGGGCACGGGTAAGAGCCACATTCAATTTCCGGTCAATCCATACCCCACCCTCTTCCGTAAGATTGGCAAGGAATTTCAATTGATAAGTACGGTTCACACAGAAGGAATAAATAATCACATCGCGCTCACTCCCCTGGAAGCGCTCTACGGTATCTACCAGGATATCGTTTAAACACGGAATGCCCAAAGCGGCTATTTCACTTTTAATAAGAGCTATCTGACTACGATAGGGAGTGATAATCCCCAAAGTCAAGGCAGGACGAAAACCGGAAGTACCGTCATATTGCCGATAGATAGCAGCTGCCAGTCTGGCTACGAGCTGCGCTTCAAAATGATTAATCTTTGCCGATTGCGAAGCGACCTCCGGCACTGAGGCAAGAAAAACCACACGACGTACCAGTATATCTGCAAATTCATCATTTTCCAACCCCGGAGCAAGTGTCAGTTCCCCTTGCTGGTGTTGTAAACCGACAGGTTCCAGTAGTCCACCATAAAAGGCATGATTAGGAAAACGAGCCACTTCCACATTCATACGTCCCTGGCGACAAAGCATGTCGTAGGAGCGGTTAGTTATGAGTGATAAGTGATGAGTGGTATCGGCAGAATTCCGGTAGAGGCGTTCAAAAAGGGAATCTTTCAAATTATGCAAACCGATGCTATGCAGGCAGTCCTCGCAGACTTCAGATTGGGATTCGGATTGAAGTACGACGGCGGGCAATTGTTTATGATCACCAATGAGGATAAACTTACCAATAGCATTTCCACCCGCCACATTACGCGCACAAAGAAGCCCCAGCAGTTGTGGTTCCAGTATCTGAGTAGCCTCATCCACAATAGCCACATCGAAAGTTTTCAGACGGAACAATTCCGTTTTGGAGGAGAATGTGGAGATAGTGCCTACAAAAACACGGCAACGCTCTATGCAGGCATGCACCTCACGACGTGAAGAGCAGGATTCCAGCACATTCTCCATCAGATGTGAACGGAAAGGTATATCGCAGGAAAGTTCACTCCCTATACGGATGAAATCAATCTCAGGCGTAATGGCAGAGAGGGTTTTGCAGATTTCATCCACTGCACGATTAGTGTACGAGAGCAATAATATCTGCTTCCCCTCACGATAGAAGGCTTCCACCATACCGCGTAGAGCACGGGAAGTCTTTCCGGTGCCCGGAGGACCTACCAAAAGAAAATAATCTTTAGCAGCCTGGGCTTTCAGGGTGATACGGGAGAAATCATCCGGAGCAACTGCAATGCGAGGATCGAAAGAAACGTCAAACTCCGGCTGTCGCTGGAATAGCAACAGGTCCCGGCGATCCTTGTTGGCAGAAAGAAAGGCAGAAAGTCCCAGATACATACTGCGGAAAGAAGTATCCATATAATCATGCTCGATGGCATAACGACTGTCGGGAGGAAGCACGGAAGTATTTTGTTGCGAAGCACGAAGCCGGATACGGATATCCCGGTCGGTGATTCGCTCTATATTTCCTTTGAATACCATTTTATTGGTTACGTTGTCCGTATCATTATTACGTTGATAGAGAACGATGGAGTCACCTTCACGGAAATTCGGCAATGTCTGCGCCGACCGCTGATTAGCCCGTGCCAACACAAGGTATGCTTTATGCAGATCCGCCGCATGATTCTCTGTGATTGTCAGATCGTATAATATCTCTCCCGCTTCACACTTTTCTTCAAGCGTAGAAAGCCACAAGGCGGCAGCACCTGTACGCCCTTCATAATCAATATCTCCCGATTTTGAAGTGTATAGTTCCTTCGTAATAAAATTATAGAGTGTATAGAAATAGCATTGTTCCAACGGTGTAAGCGCCCGAAGACGCTGCATCACGGCATCAATGGCAGGGTAAAGATAGCGTTTCCACAATGTATTGTTCAGGTGGCGCTCATTCAGTGTATCCGGATGAATATCCTTCAGCCGCTCTGCCGTATAGTGCGGACTATTACGTAATTGCATACCGTATTCATTCGCCACAATCCGGTTGCGCACATCCATTACACGGCGCACCATCGCCCACGACGGACGAGCGGGATATAACAACGGATAGCGGGTATAGAGCAGATAAGCTTTTACTTTGCGGTGATCCATTCCCATGGAGTATTCCAATACCGCCTGATACAACAACATCTGTACCTTATTATTCTCCTTCGGCTCCACCTTGCCCCGGATAGAATATTCGTCAGCTTTGCCCGACTTCATTTCTATGAAGGAAGACATATCGCGCTGCATATAGTCCAGGCGACCTTGCAATCCCAGAGCTTCACAGATATAGGTAGGTTCCAGTACGGCATCCGTCTTATCCAGTTCATAACCGGGAGCACGGAAAGTCTCCGTCACCGTTTGTCGGATATGGTCGAAGTGCCGTTTACAATCAGCGAAGAATTCCTTTTCCTTTTCTTTATCCAACAAATCAGCACACGCGGCCAAATCAATGGAATAGGTACGGAACGCTTTCTTCATACAAGTCAGATAGTCCGGTTCCTCCTTGGCATAGATCCACTCATCCAGAAAAAGATTGGCGATGTTTCCAAGCAACAGCGGACGCGTATTGTCAGGAGATTGCAGGCGTGCCAGCAAATAATTGGCAGGATGATGCCCGTAATCTTTAAAGCACTCTGCCAACGAGCTGATATCCAACAGATAGTCCGGTTCCAGTATAATAAAGGAAGGCATCAATATACCAGCCTCATCTACAGCTACATCCAGCAGGTTAACCTGCGCATGACGCCACAGCAGTTTGCAAGTCTCGGCAAATTCCTCATTCACCTGAGATACATTGTAGCGTACCCTCAGCGGTTCATCGGCAACGGTATCTACAGGCAATACATATAGAAAAGTGTCGTCAGCATACTGGAAACAGACACGCATCCGGCGTATCCGTTCTTTTGCAGGCGGAGCAACAATATAAGTGGCATCTGCACGGGGAAGCTGATGATATAGTTCAGCAGGGATATCCTCACCCGTCAACCGTTTCACAAAGAAGGTCAATGTCTTGATGTCACGCAACAGATTCTCACGTGAAGGTTCGGATTGCCGATTCAGTACGGCATTGGAAGTCAGTCGGAAGGTGTGCAAGCGGTTTTGTTCCACTACGGAGAGCCCCACTTTTGAGGCCACAAAACTGACACGAGCGGAAAGGTCCGTCATTTGCAGGCTACCGTCCGGCATCTGCGTACGGCAAAGGCGTTCCAAAAATTCACGAAGCTGACGATAAACTGTTACCAGCGGAATATTTTCATCCTGGCAGACAGTAAGCAAGAAATGGTAGTATTCCCGTGCTTCTTCTTTCATTATTCCTCCTTCTCTTCATCAGTCTCGTCCGCGTCGGTCTTTTTATCCTTAATCATCAGGATACTCAACTCATAGAGCAGATAAAGCGGAACGGAAACCACAGTCAGGGTGAAGGGGTCGCCAGTCGGCGTAATGATAGCTGAAATAATCACGATAAGCACCAGTGCATGACGGCGGTATTTGCGCAGGAAAGATTTATGTACCAGTCCCAAGAGCGAAAGCAGCCACGTCACTAACGGCAATTCGAAAGCCAGTCCCATGCAGAGCACCAGCATCATGAAGTTATCTATGTAGGAATTCAAAGAAATCTGGTTCTCAATAGCCGCGCTCAATTGATAGGTGGAAAGAAAGCGCAGCGTCAGCGGATAGACCATAAAATAGCCCAGAAGTACACCGAGAAAGAACATCACCGTACCAATGCACAGGGCTTTCTTCACGCCACGCCGCTCATTAGCATAGAGCGCAGGACTGATAAACCGCCAGATTTCAAAAAAAATATAAGGCGTAGCCGTCACCACCGACATCCAGAATGCAGTGGACATGTGAATAAAGAACGGGGCAGCCAGATTAATATTGATTAGTTTAACGTGGAAATCCTGTGTGAAGAAATCATCATGGAGATCGAAAACTTTTCCCACATAGCGCAGCACGTCGTAGAAAACGAAGTCATTGTGACAGGGAGCTAACACTACGTTATCAAACAGCCACGGCATCGCAATAAAATAACCGACAGCCAATACAAACCATACACCGAGTACCCGAAACAATACACGACGCAGTTCGTCCAAATGATCCCAAAAGGTTAATTCCTTATCTGCCATAGTAGTAAGTAGCTACGAGTTACAAGCTACGAGTGCCATGCGGCATAATCGCGCAACCACTTGTAGCTTTGTAGCTTGTAGCTCGTAGCTTATGTAACTCATTTATTTTTTGAAGCCGGCTCTTCTATATCATCCTTTGCCTTGTTTATTTCTTCTTTTGCTTCATTCACACCATCTTTGAAGCTCTTCACACCTTTACCGAGTCCTTTCATCAGTTCGGGGATTTTCTTACCACCAAACAACAACAGTATTAACAGGGCGATGATAACCCATTCGGAACCGCTGGGCAGAAAGCCTAATAAAAGTAAGTTTGTCATATCCGTAGTCTTTTAAATTTGTTGCAAATATAATAGTTTCACCACAGATTACACAGATTTACACAGATTAAAACGAAAACTTTCTGTGTCAAGCCGAATAACCGGGAAGCATATACAGCTCACGAACGGACGATTAATCCTGATAATAGATTCTTTTCACCCGTGTAGAAATACTTGTCAGCACTTCGTAAGGAATGGTTTCAAGAATATCGGAAAGTACCGTAATAGGCAGATGATCGCCGAAAATCTCTACGGCATCCCCTTCCTTACAGTCAATGTCCGTAACGTCAATCATGCAAACGTCCATACAGATGTTACCCACATAGGGCGCACGCTGGCCATTCACCAAGCAATAGGCGTGGCCGTTGCCAAGATGACGGTTCAACCCGTCGGCATATCCGATAGGCAATGCGGCAATCCGTGAATTACGTGTCAGATGCCCCTTGCGGCTATAGCCTACTGTGTCTTCCTGGGGTACATCACGTATTTGCAGGATGGTAGTTTTCAGTGTGCTCACATTATTGATAATGCTGTTATCAATGGGACTGACACCATACAAACCGATACCCAACCGTACCATGTCGAACTGTGCACCCGGGAAGCGCTCAATACCGGCCGAATTGCAGATGTGCCGGAGTATCTTATGCGGAAATGCTTCCTGCAACTGCATGGATGCCGCTTCAAACATTTCAATCTGTCCACGTGTAAACGCATCGAACTGTGCCGCATCACTACCCACAAAATGCGAGAATACCGAACGGGCAATCACTGCATTCTGTCCTTTCAGCCGTTCAATCAATCGCGGCATATCTTTGGCAGCAAAGCCCAAGCGATGCATACCCGTATCCAGTTTTATATGAATCGGGAAGTTAGTGATTCCCTCCTTCTCCGCCTCTTTAATCAGTGCATCCAGCAGGTGGAAGCTATACACTTCTGGTTCCAGTTTATAGTCGAACATGGTCTTGAACGCGGTCATCTCCGGGTTCATAATGATGATGCTTGCCGTAATACCCGCTTTGCGGAGTTCGGAACCTTCATCAGCCACAGCCACAGCCAGAAAATCGACATGATGTTCCTGCAATGTCTTGGCAATCTCATACGAACCGGCTCCATAGGCTGATGCTTTCACCATGCACACCATCTTCGTATCCGGACGCAGCCGACTGCGGTAATAGTTCAGATTAGCTATCATGGCTCCAAGATTCACCTCAAGAATGGTCTCGTGTACCTTTTTCTCCAGTTCTTCCGTCAAAGCATCAAAACCGAACTGACGGGCACCTTTTATCAATATAATCTCATTCTCCAACCGCAGTTCTCCACGGGAAATAGCGCGCAACAGGGCTTCTGTATTAGGATAGAAAGCCTTCTCGATGTCAAAGCGTGCGGCACACGAAGATATCTCACTGCCTACTCCGATGATACGCTCAATGCCGCGGCTACCGGCAAGCTGCGATACTTTCCGGTAAAGCGTCGGCGCATTCTGTCCGGTTTCCAGTATATCCGAGAGGATAAGAGTCCGCTTCAGTCCGTTACTCTGCGAACGACGGTAAAGAAAATCGAGTGCAATGTCCAGTGAAGCGAGATCACTGTTATAGCTATCATTTATCAGCAGGCAACCATTTTTACCTTCCTTCACTTCCAGGCGCATAGCCACCGGTTCCAGTGTCGCCATACGTTCCGTAATCTTCTCGGCAGGAAGCATCAGATAAAGACAGGCAGCTAGGCAGTTAAGCGAGTTCTCAATGGAAGCATCGTCAATAAAAGGCAGTATAAAGGTATTATCCATCTCCAGATAACGATAAGAAATGACGGTACAATCCTCCTTTTTCTCCACCTTACTTATAAACAGGGGACGCTCCATATCTTTCCGGCTCCATGCTATTTCACGGGCACTGAGCATAGACTTCGCCACACAATTACTGATAAACTCATCATCACCATTATAGATCACCACATCGCAGTTCTTGAAGAGCGACAGTTTTTCCATGCACTTCTCTTGCAAAGAGAAGAAGTTCTCCTGATGAGCTCCGCCGATGTTGGTCAGTATGCCAATGGTAGGTTTGATAATATTCTGCAAGGCACGCATCTCTCCCATCTCCGAAATTCCAGCTTCGAAAATAGCGAGTTCGGACTGCTCGTTCATCTGCCAAACGGACAGCGGCACGCCGATCTGCGAATTATAGCTGCGTGGTGAACGAACAATCACCCGTTCAGGGCTGAGCAATTGATGAAGCCATTCCTTTACAATCGTCTTTCCGTTACTGCCCGTTATGCCGATAACCGGTATCTGAAACTGTTCACGGTGTTGTTCCGCCAACTTCTGCAAAGCCTTCAACGGATTGGCGACCACAAGGAAATTAACAGCTAACATATCCGAATTACTCATTGCCAGTTGTCCGCTTTCCACCCATTTATAAGCTTCTTTGCTGACTACAAAATTGCGAACACCGCGTGAATACAAGTCAGGAATATAGCGTGCGCCATCATTGCGCTTGGTAGTTAAGGCAAAAAATAAGGTTTCTTCGGGGAAACTCAAGGAACGGCTATCGGTAAGTAACCAATCTATGTTTGCCGGCGTGTCCCCCACACGTCGTGCACTGATGCGTTCGGCTATTGTTTCAATCGTATATGACATATATCTTTCTCTTTTTTGAAATCTAAGTACGGGTATTTTTTGTTAAGTCGGTCGATTTTTAACACAATTTGTTCTAAAAAACGCTTATACTCGTCTGACTCCGGATGGAAGGGCTTATGAGATAGCGCTTTATTGATATTTTCACTTTCCTGCATAATCTCTAACGCGTCCTCAGAGAGACAGGTCTGCACGAACTTCTCCCATACATAGCGTACCGCCAAGGGAGATGGATGCACCATATCATCGGCATAAAAACGATAGTCGCGAAGCTCGTCGAGTAAGAGTTCATAAGCCGGAAAATAAAAGACATGTCCGGAAAAAGAAGTCTGTAACTGATCGATGGCAAGCAGAAGTGTAGCTTTACTCAATTGATTAGCGTGCATCCCGTCGCGTACGTGGCGGATGGGGCTGACCGTAAGAATCACTTTCAACTTCGGATTCCGAGCAATCAAACCGGAGAAGAGAGAGGTATAATCCGATACAATCTCCTGCACGCTGAGCCGGCGACGGGTAAAGACAGACTCCGGTTGTTTATGACAATTAGCAACCACATGTCCCGTGGATTTCTGTTCGTACACCCACGCTGTACCAAAAGTCAACATCAGGCAGTTCAAATGGTGGATACGTTCGTGCGCTGTTTGCAGACGGATATTAATACGCTGCAACACTTCTTCTGCAGAGGGAGAAGAAAAATCACCATGATGCATCGGGCTATGCCAGCACTCACGAAAGAAAAACAGGTCTTCTTCTTTATACAGTCTGCCCGTCACCAACTCACGTAAAGCTGTTGAAACAGACAAAGGATTATAAAGAACCCCAAATGGATTGACATCCGGACGAAATCTGGCATCCGCAAGCAGTGCACCGATGTTGGTGGCAAAGCAGGAACCCATCAACAGAAGTTCGTCCGCCTGAGTAAAACGGGGCAGATCGGAAGGTAATTCAACAGGGGTAGAAAAGTTCATACGTTTACATCATCATATTCTTCCGGATAGAGAATTTCACGATAGCCATTGCCTGAATGGAAGCAAAGGGAACATCCATCGGTTCATGGTGCGGATTATAACTCACAAGTTTAATGCAACCCTCCTGCTCCGAACGGTTCACATACTTCACTGCCAGATACTCATCGCCATCAATATCGAATGAGACTAGATACATTTCACCATAAATGACATTGCTGAAGCTGTTCATTTCCTTGAAACCTACAATATCTCCCGATTTCAGGATGGGATACATACTGTCCCCACTAATATAAAGGGCACCGTCGCATACGGGAATACTAGGTATTTGTATTCTTCCCATCACAAACTGGTGCTTATTGGCAAGCAATGTACGCAGATTAGCGGCAGCAGTAATGTCGTACAGCACTACACTGCGGTCTTTCATCGCATCCGGCGTTTTGGAATTGTGTATTATCTCAACATTACCTGTCGCCTGTTCGCTATGGTAACTTTGTAAATGGCTCATAGGGGTTCCCTTCCCTAACAGCAACCAGTTATAATCCACATCCTTCATCTTGCTCAGCAATAACGGGAAGTCGGTGCTGTTTCGTGCAATCCAGTTACTAAGTGTAGAACGCGACACACCCAGATAGGCAGCCAGATCAGCATCTGTTTTGAAGTTCAATACACGCTTGGCACGCTTCACGATGTCCGCTACATTAAAAAAGATATCCTTTTCCATATTTATTTATATAAATAAGTTCTAATGTTGCCTTCAACATACATTTATGCATTTTTTTAATGCAAAAGTCAATATATGATGTTTTCCATACGAAAACGAAGTTATACATTACAGCAACAAAACTAATCAATTTGTTTTAAAGGGGCAAATAAAAGTAAGGGAAACAATACCGGCACTATAACAGAATATCTTTCCCACTACGAGTGAAAGTATTTCCCACTACGACTGAAGGCACCTCCCACTACGACTGAAGGTACTTCCCACTACGACTGAACGAGTGTTTCAGTACGACTAAATCGAGTGGCACACCCATCTTCTTATCAGACAACAGCTTAGAGGGAATTTATGGCTTTTGGCACATGATATCCGTCCCAGGCATATTCTTCGGTATAACTATCGAATGCAGGAGTTTCCGTAATGCACGCTTGTGCAAAAAGCCCGGCAATTTCCGCCTGTTCTGCCGGTGAGAGTCCACGTTCCTTGTGCAGGATACGGTAATAAGTGGGTTTTGGAAAGAGAGTACGAATCATCCCTTTCAACAGCAACGCTTTCTTATAGGGGATGTTATCAAAGAGGGTACTGATGCCCCAGGCATAACGAAGTTTCACAGTGCTTCGGAAGTAAGGACACTGACCGGCATCCATAGGATAATTGGCAGGATTCACCGTTACAATACTCTTCACACTTTGCGGCACATGCAACGTAACAAGATGGCGCAGGCAACTTTCACTTCGCGCACAATCGGGGTTAAGACAGTGGAGGTAATTTAAAGGCACCGAATCATAATTAAAGCAGTCTTCCATGATATTCTGTTTTTGAGGGGACAAATGTAGTGAATCTATTCTGACGGAACAATCCAAAGGAGAAGAGTTCTCGAAATATTAAGATAAAAAAGGAGAAGAACTAATGTTAAAGCGGCAAGGATTCATATTTTTCCCCAAAAAAGGGAATACCTTCCGTTTTCTTTTACTAATTTTGCAATTTGTAATCCTCAGAACAGAGATGAAGACAGAACCAACAACATATAACTTGCTAAATTCTATTTCTGATCCCGAAGATCTGCGTAAACTGAGCGTTGATCAGCTTCCGGAAATTTGCAAAGAATTGCGGCAGGACATTATTAAAGAAGTTTCGTGCAACCCGGGACACTTTGCAGCCAGTTTGGGAACGGTAGAACTGACCGTCGCCTTGCATTACGTGTTCAATACTCCTTACGACCGCATCGTGTGGGACGTAGGCCATCAGGCGTATGGCCATAAGATACTGACCGGACGTCGGGAAACATTCTCCACAAACCGGAAATTCAAAGGGATCCGCCCTTTCCCTTCTCCCGATGAAAGCGATTATGACACTTTCACTTGCGGACATGCTTCGAACTCCATTTCAGCGGCTCTCGGCATGGCGGTAGCGGCAGAAGAAAAAGGAGAAAAAGACCGCCATGTGGTTGCCGTAATTGGCGATGGCAGCATGAGTGGTGGACTGGCATTCGAAGGATTGAACAATGCCTCAGCAAGTTCCAACAACCTGCTTATCATTCTGAACGATAACGAAATGGCCATAGACCGCAGTGTAGGCGGCATGAAGCAATATCTCTTCAACCTGACCACCTCAAACCGATACAACCAGCTCCGCTTCAAAGTATCCAAGATGCTGTTCAAAGTGGGCATTCTCAACGAAGATCGCCGTAAAGCACTTATCCGCTTTGGAAACAGCCTGAAATCAATAGCTGCCCAACAACAGAATATCTTCGAAGGAATGAATATCCGCTACTTCGGCCCCATCAACGGACACGATGTGAAGAACATCGCACGTATCCTGCGGGACATCAAAGATATGAAGGGACCGAAAATCCTGCACCTGCACACCATTAAGGGGAAAGGCTTCGAACCTGCCGAGAAGGCTCCGGGCATTTGGCATGCACCGGGAAAGTTCGATCCCGAAACGGGTGAACGCTTTACAGCGGATACACACAACCTGCCACCGCTGTATCAGGACGTTTTCGGTGAAACCTTGGTGGAACTTGCCGAAAAGAATCCACGCATCGTCGGCGTCACTCCCGCCATGCCTACAGGGTGTTCCATGAATATGCTGATGCAGGCAATGCCCGACCGTGCTTTTGACGTAGGCATTGCCGAAGGACATGCAGCTACTTTCTCAGGTGGTATGGCCAAAGAAGGGATGCAACCTTTCTGCAACATCTATTCGTCATTCATGCAACGTGCTTACGACAATGTCATTCATGATATCGCCATACTCAAACTCCCCGTTGTGCTCTGCCTGGATCGTGCCGGGCTGGTAGGAGAAGACGGACCGACCCACCACGGCGTGTTCGACCTGGCCTACTTCCGCCCTATCCCCAACCTGACAATTTCCTCGCCCATGAACGAGCACGAACTACGCCACCTCATGTACACGGCACAGCTGCCGGACAAAGGTCCGTTCGTTATCCGCTACCCCCGTGGGCGCGGTGTGCTCAAGGATTGGAAATGCCCGTTGGAAGAAATCCCGGTTGGCAAAGGACGCAAGCTGAAGGACGGTAAAGATATGGCAGTCGTTACCCTCGGCCCGATAGGGAACATTGCCGCAAAGGCCATCGAACGGGCGGAAAAAGAAAAAGACATCTCAATAGCACATTACGACCTGCGTTTCCTCAAGCCACTGGACGAGGAGATGCTCCACGAAATAGGACGCTCATTTTCCCGCATCATCACCATTGAAGACGGCATACGGAAAGGCGGCATGGGGACTGCCATCTTGGAATTTATGTCGGACAACGAATATACACCACACGTACACCGCATAGGAGTACCGGACAAGTTTGTAGAACATGGCACGATACAGGAATTGTATCATCTGTGTGGCATGGATGAGGAAGGAATCTTAGAGGCCATAAACATAAATTGTCATGACAAAGAAAGAAGCAATAAAGATATTTGAGGAGAAAAAAGTACGTACAGCTTGGGATGACGAGACGGAGGAATGGTATTTCTCAATAGTAGATGTAGTAAGCATTCTTACCGAAAGTGTTGACGGTAGGAAATATTGGAATAAGCTTAAACAACGATTAAAAGAGGAAGGAAATGAAACGGTGACAAACTGTCACCAGTTAAAAATGCTGTCAGCAGACGGTAAGATGCGTTTCACAGACGTTGCCACTACTGAGCAAATGTTTCGCCTCATTCAATCCATTCCCTCCCCCAAAGCTGAACCCTTCAAGCTCTGGATGGCCCAAACTGCCAAAGAGCGGCTGGATGAAATGCAGGACCCTGCAAAAGAGGTTCTGAGATTAGAACAAAACAAGGATAAGAGTAATAAAGAGCAATGAAAATTATTATTGCCGGTGCCGGCGCAGTAGGCACACACTTGGCAAAATTGTTGTCTCGCGAGAAGCAGGACATCATATTGATGGACGACAATGAAGAGAGGTTGAGCACGCTTAGTTCCAACTTCGATTTAATGACGGTCACGGCATCGCCTACCTCCATTCAGGGATTGAAAGAAGTGGGGGCTAGAGATGCTGACCTGTTTATAGCCGTCACTCCCGATGAGAGCCGTAACATGACCGCATGTATGCTGGCCACCAACCTCGGTGCAAAAAAGACCGTTGCCCGTATTGACAATTACGAGTATCTCCTGCCCAAGAACAAGGAATTTTTCAAGAAACTGGGTGTTGACTCATTGATTTACCCTGAAATGCTTGCCGCTAAAGAAATCGTATCTTCCATACGTATGAGTTGGGTGCGCCAATGGTGGGAATTCTGTGGCGGATCGCTGATACTTATCGGTACCAAGATGCGTGAAAAAGCGGAAATACTGGATATTCCTCTGCACCAGCTTGCCGAAACAGACAAGCCCTATCACGTAGTAGCCATCAAACGCTGCAACGAAACACTGATTCCGCGCGGTGACGATGTAATCAAACTGCATGACATCGTTTACTTCACCACTACCCGCAAGTATGTACCTTATATACGTAAGATAGCCGGAAAGGAAGATTATGCCGACGTACGCAACGTAATGATCATGGGTGGAAGCCGTATTGCCGTGCGAACCGCCCAATATGTACCCGACTATATGCAGGTGAAGATCATAGACAATGACTTGAGCCGTTGCAACCGCCTGACAGAACTTCTTGACGATAAGGTTATGATTATCAACGGGGACGGACGCGATATGGATCTGCTTATCGAAGAAGGTCTGAAGAACACAGAAGCCTTCGTAGCCTTGACGGAAAACTCGGAAACAAACATTCTTTCCTGCCTTGCCGCCAAACGTATGGGCGTCAGCAAGACAGTGGCGGAAGTAGAAAATATAGATTATATAGGTATGGCAGAGAGCCTCGACATCGGTACGGTAATCAATAAGAAGATGATTACCGCCAGCCACATCTATCAGATGATGCTGGATGCTGACGTCAGTAACGTAAAATGCCTGACCTTTGCCAATGCCGACGTTGCAGAGTTCACCGTGAAAGCCGACTCTAAAATTACCAAACACCAGGTTAAGGACCTCGGGCTGCCGAAGGGAACCACTATCGGCGGATTGATCCGACAGGGCGAAGGAGTCGTAGTGACAGGTAATACACAAATTCTGCCGGGCGATCACGTAGTTGTATTCTGCCTAAGCATGATGATTAAGAAGATTGAGAAGTACTTTAATTAAATGAAGAACTAAAAAAAGAACATTCTTCATTCATATGATATGATTAATTTCAAGACAGTTATACGGATTATCGGTATCCTCCTATTGCTGGAGACGGTGATGCTATTGCTTTGCTCGGGCGTTTCATTCTATTACCAAGATGAAGCGTTGGTAGATTTCTGGGTATCAGCAGGCATTACGGCAGGCGCCGGACTACTCCTGGCAGCCATGGGCAAAGGCGGTGACCGCCAACTGACACGCAGGGACGGATATGTACTCGTCAGCTTTGCCTGGGTAGCCTTCTCGCTTTTCGGTATGCTACCGTTCTACATCAGTGGATATATACCCAGCATTACCAACGCCTTCTTTGAAACGATGTCCGGCTTCAGCAGCACAGGCGCTACAATATTGGATGACATCGAAGCACTCCCCCACGGTCTGCTTTTTTGGCGCAGCATGACACAATGGATAGGCGGCTTGGGTATTATCATGTTCACCATCGCCATTCTTCCGATATTCGGTGTCAGCGGTTTACAAGTGTTTGCTGCCGAAGCCAGCGGACCTACACATGACAAAGTGCATCCGCGCATCGGTATCACAGCCAAATGGATCTGGAGCATTTATGCTGGTATCACCTGTATCCTTGTCGCCCTGCTGATGCTGGGGGGAATGGACTGGTTCGACAGTGTCTGCCATGCCTTTGCTACTACAGGCACAGGTGGATTCTCCACCAAGCAAGCCAGTGTAGCTTACTACCAATCACCCTATATTGAATATGTAATATCCATCTTCATGTTCATATCCGGTATCAACTTCACGTTACTGCTGTTCTTTGTCAACCGAAAGTTCAAGAAAGTTATCCACGATGCTGAGTTAAAGTGGTATTTCTGGTCGGTAGTATTATTTACCGGCCTGATCGCAGTGATACTTTATTATTCCAACCCCATAGGCATGGAAGATGCATTCCGCAAGTCACTGTTTCAGGTGATTTCACTGCACACTTCCACCGGATTCGCCACGGACGACTATATGTTGTGGCCCGCCGTGACGTGGGGTTTGCTGACCATCGTCATGCTGATGGGTGCCTGTGCAGGAAGCACAACGGGTGGTCTTAAATGTATCCGTATGGTAATCCTCGGCAAAGTGGCCCGCAATGAATTTAAACATATCCTCCACCCTAACGCAATACTGCCGGTACGTATCAACAAGCAGGTGATTTCCCCCTCCATACAATCTACAGTACTGGCTTTCTGCTTTATATATGCAGTAATCATTATCATCAGCGTATTGATTATGATGGGAATGGGTATTGGTTTTGTAGAATCCGTGGGGTGTGTCGTATCCAGTATCGGCAACATGGGTCCCGGGCTAGGAGCTGTCTCTTATACACATCTCCGAGCCCACGAGACTGCAGCTAATCTCGTA